>Ga0070699_100000150_pt1 | contig 65868 bp, 99 predicted proteins | sample KBSK1503metaG_FD_65473 | JGI IMG/M metagenome (GOLD analysis project Ga0070699, IMG submission 65473) | Corn, switchgrass and miscanthus rhizosphere microbial communities from Kellogg Biological Station, Michigan, USA - KBS K1-50-3 metaG | ecosystem: Host-associated > Plants > Roots >... | reverse complement strand
TCGCAGGGGCAAAGGTGGGGGTGTGGGCACCGCCCGTCTTCGCACCGGCTTCTGCTCCAGCAGTCGGAGGGGCAGGTAGGGCAGTCAAGCCACGGGGGGTTTTGGTTACCTTGGTCGAGGTGCTGAACGGCTTCTTGACAATGATCTGCTCACCATTTGGCCCAGCAATAGTGACTCTCTGCTCACGCGTGCTAGATGTTTCTGTAGTCCCCGCCCCACCCTCGGCAGGCGCATTGGGCTGGCGCTTCAACTCATTGCCGAGCGCGTCATACCATACCCATGAGAAGCCCGTGGGGGAGAGTGGGTCGGTTGCTTTCTTGGGCCTTCCCACTTGCTGCCCTACATAGTCTCTCGTCTGGTCCGCATACCCGCGTGCCCGGTAGAGCTTCTGCGGGTCTATCGTTGCTTTCCCCGCCATCGCCTCCGGGTCTTCGGCCAGTATCTCGGCGCCAGTCATGAGGCCGGGGATGGGGTAGCCAAGGTCGGGCTGCATACTCATACCGCCAGACGCCGACAGACCGGGTTTGAAATGGCTGAACCCCTGCTTGCGGAACGCCTCCATGGTTTTCATGTTCTCGGCGCGCTCGGCCATGAACAATTGCAGCTTGCCCTCCGCCTCCGCCTGCGCCTTGGCCCGCGTCAACGCCCCCTGAAACCCCGCCTCCATCTGCATCCGCTCGGGCATGGTGTAGGTGTAGAACTGGCCAGGTCCATGCTCGTCGGCAAACCCCTGTGGCGTGGGGGGCGGCTGGAGGGCAGCGGGAGGAGGCGTGCCTGGAGTGGAGAAGCCGGGGGATGCCATGCCACTAACTGGTGGAGGAGCGCCAGCTATGGTCTGCTGCTGCTTGGCCCCCTGATCTACTGCCTGCCCTACTGCCTGTTGGGCAGCCGGTCCTTGTGGTGGTCCCATCCAGGGAGGAGTAGTGGGGGCAACAGCGGCTTGGGGAGGCGATGGGAGACCTCCTTGGGCTAGCGGCTGCCCCTGAGCCGCTGGTTGCTGCGTGGGCTGAGGAGCTTCGGACGGAACTTCCTTGGCTTCTCCCTGCGGCTTCTGCTCGATCCCACGCTCACTGCCTAGCGCCTGCTTGGCATGGTCCACCATGAGCGTATGGAGGTCGAATCCCTTAGGCGGTGATTTCTGGGGGGGCAAGGTGCGGAACATGAACGCCGCCTGCTGAAGCTTGGGGGCGAACTCGGGGCGCGCATCCTTGGACATGGCCTCCAGCGTATCCGCCATCTTCTGGTTAGCGGCATAGTTCGCCTGCCAGTTGATGAGGTTTTCCTCGTGCATGCGATTGCCGACCGCGCCTAGTGCTGATGCAAATCCGCCCACCTAAAATTCTCCTATCCAGCCACCAGTGCCACCTACAGGAACGCCACCGCCACCTCCACCCTTGAATATCTTGTCCCATGGCAGCGACCGAAGAATGTCAAATATCCCCTGCCCTCCCGCCGCCCCCGCCTGTGCTCCCTGCATGGCTAACTGATTTGCCCCTCCAAACATCGTCCCCGCCGCGTAATTACCGGCATTCAGCAAGTTGGTGCCGACGCCTGCCGCCCCGAGGCCGACTCCCGCTGTTCCCAGTCCGAGGTTGCCGAACAGGCCACCTACATCCAGTAGCCCGCGCGCTGCCATTGGACGCACCATGTTGTAGAGGCCGCTGGTCTGGGCCTGTTGCTGGAACGGCAGATTAAATAGAGTCCCGCTCCTGCCACCCCCCCTCGGTGCCAGCGTCGAGGTGGACTGCAACGCCTGCTGGCTGGTATCGCGGATGCGGGAGATATCCGGGGCAAGAGCAGAGGTGGTGGCAGCGGGGGAGCCGGAGAGAAGCTGTTGGAAGTAGGACTGAGCCCCACCTGCTGCGCCCTGAGCCCTGTCGAGAAGGTTCATCCCCTTCCCCGTCAGCTGCTGACCTTGGCCAAACATCTGCTGCGCCTGCCGGGGGGCTAGCTGGGCGTTGTAGTTGAGGAGGTTGTAGGCTTGCTTCTGGTTCGCGCTGCCAGCTCCGGCCTTACGACCGATTAACGAGCCCCCGATCGCGCCTGCTGCGCCAATCAGTGCCGGGGCAAATGGTAGTAAGAAGGGCATCGGTCTGCCCTATTATAGGCGAAACCCCTTGCACTTCATAGCTGCTTGCGATAGAGCGTCATGTCTACCTTCTCCATCCCCAACACCCGCTCACACACCCCTTGGACCAGTTCAGTCTGGGCGAAGGCGAAGTAGACCGCATGGCCGACCTTGGATTTGATAGCGTCTTCCATGTTGTGCAGCAGGCCACGTAGAGCAGTAGGGGCGTAGAGGACGATGGGCTCCATGTGGAGCTGCAACTGGCAGACTAGGAAGCCTTGCAACGTATCGGTGCCATCGAATGCCCCCATGATCATGGCGAATGTCGGGTCTGGCATGGGGAAGCCACGGGTGGTGAATTCGGATTCGATGAGCGGCCACTCGGTACAAGGGTCGAGCAACCGGTAGGTCACTTCGCCAACCCATACACCCGCACCGTGCCCGAGGTGATGGTGCCCGTGGAGGGGAGGATGCGAAAGGCGTTGACCGCTGTCGTGATCTTGTAGACACCAACTACTGTCTTGCCTTCTGCTGGTAGGCCATTGGCCGAGTTGCGGGCAAACATCATGCCGTAGACGGTTTTGAAAGCAGCGGCGTCGGCAGGCGCGACTAGATTGATTTCGCCGGTAGTGACATAACTGGCAGTGGTGGAGATAGAGTTGGCCAGTTCGATGACATTGGTGGTATCCGACCCCGCCTGTCCTGCCGAGCTTCTGATCCATGCGTTGAGTGCCCACCCGTAATTATTGCCAGAATCATAGGTCGCGCCGCCATCGGTTGACATCCGCATCAGCAGGTCTGCGGTATTTGTGCCTACTAGGATGTTGACGAAGCGAATGATGTAGTCGTCATAGGCTGAGCTATACCATGTGGTGAAGTCAAGAGTGGAGGAAGCGGAGGCGGTGTGTTGTTCGAGCAGCACGTAACCGCCGGAACTACCGCCTGGAGTAGTATAGCCGCCTACGCCATTTAGAAATTTTGTTGCATCGTTAGGTAGCGTGGGGGCGAATCCGTGCTTCGTCGTGCTCACGTCGTTGGTGGTAATAGCGGAGAGCGACAGGTCGGCATCCGTAGGCTGGGCAGCAGTGACCAAGCCAGCATCTGAGATCGCAGTCAGGAAATTAGTAGCCACCGCAGCTTTCGACTGCACCCCATGCTTCACTACTCCGGCATCATCCTTCACCGCGATATTCTTCGCTGTCGAGTCCACATAGATCCGGCCCTTACCCGCAGCCGGGGTAGCGGGGGCAGCGATGGCCGTGGCTAATAGGTCTCCTGCCATGGGGGTGTCGTTGGGAATATTGGCCAGCGTCGTGGTCATGGAGCCGCTAGTCGTCACGTCGCCAGCTAGGTTGCCCACCGTGATGTCAGCTGCCCCATTGCCCTTGATGATCTGGCCGCTGGTGAGAGTGCCTGTGTGGGTGACGGTACCAGCACCAGGAGTCGCACCCCCATCTACTGCTTTGCCCGAGGCGTCAGTAGTGATCACGTTGCCGCTGGTAAAGGGGCCAGCGGAGGTGAGAAACTGGGTGCCGTCGCCTTGCCGGTCGTCGTTGTCGATCTGGTTATAGCGAATCATAGGTTACTTCGATCCAGTCGCCAGCGAGCGCCGCCGCTCCCGGTCGCAGCTCCAGGATACGGCCTGAGATCAGGTAGTCGTGATCCTTCCCACGCCGCAGCAGCAGGCCGTTGCGGTAGGCCTGCACGGTGGATTCGACAGGGGAGGAGGGGAGGGTGAGGATGGGGTGGCCATCGTAGGTAGTATCGAATTGCTGGAAGGAGGAGGTCTGGTCCGCTGTGCTATTGCTCTTTCCTAATAACTTGTACGCGTAAGAACGCAGGAATTCAAGCTCTCGCTGAGCGTTGGCGGGGATGCCTGCTAGGTTAGGCTGGCTCCGTACCGTAGCATAAGCACGCAAGAGAGGGATGTTTGGTATTTTGGCCATATTATTTATGTGATAAAGGGCTTGACCTCGCTAAATGGGCCGTCACCGGTCCACGGCTTCATCTTGATATAGGTCTCATCGGGGAATAGCACAAATGGCTGGCAATCGCCCGATCTCAAGTCGTATGCAAATAGTTCTCCCTTCTGTAGCTGCTGCACGTTGAAGTCGTAGACGTGGAGGTGGCCCAAGTGAGCCGGTAGCGTGTACTCGTAGGCGCGCTCATCGGACGTAGCGATCGTCAGCGTCAAGGGGGTGGCCGAGATGTAGGCAAACCTTCCGAAGCGGGTGACCTTCCACCCCGGCATGCCGTGGTCCTTGAACTGGGTGACGACGTTCTCCACGATATAGGGCTGCGGGTAGAAGGATGGCTGAAACTCATAGAGCGTAGTGCCGGGATGAAACGTATATAGGGCGGAGATGTTGATGAAGATCGGCAGGTTGATCACCACTGTAGCGCCCGATAGCAGCACGCTGTCGATGATGGTGATGCCTTGGCCACGTGGAGATGCCGATGTCACCACGGCGCCTAATAGAATCGAGTTGTAATTAAACCCAAGCGTAATATCCGCTACACCATCCATGTCGGTAATGCAGTCCATATACAGCTTCTGGGCGCGGCTGTCCCCGGCAGTGATGATGGGGAGCTGGAGGGAGCAGGTGATGTTGGTGGCTACATCGGCATCCCCCCTGGACGCCATGACAAAGCCGTCGCTCGTACACTCCAGCAAGCGAGGGGTGGTGCCAAAGGGGACTTCCTCCCAGTAGTGGCGCGTCACCGGGTGGGCATAGGTTGACGGCAGCCAGCCGTGGCGTGGTTGAGAAGCACCTATGTTGTCTGGGGCATAGCGTAGGGTACGGCGCGCCCCACCAGTATCCAGGTAGTCCAAGTACACATCCTGCTCGCACACAGTAAGCGAGTGTTGGAGGGAGCTGGGGCTGCCCTGGGTCATGTCGACCGGCAGCAGGGGTCCAGCTTGCACGCCGGGGTCGCCTTCGTGGGGGAATAGCGGCCACAGATCCGTCGCTACCGGAATGGAGCCTGAGTAGGGGACCGCCCGATAAATCCCATCCCTGCCTAGGTAGTAGATGCCATCCTTGCCCGCCGCTATCGACCATGGAGACCAGAAGCCCGATGCAGCCGGGATCTGGAGCGGCGTAAACAGGTTGGGCTGGTCGAACGTCGGCTGCACCATAAACAGGCGCTCCCGACTACCGCTGAAAACATAGGTATTCCATACAACACCACCTATCTGTGGTTCTGATGGAGGGGTGATCTCTATAAAGTTGGTGGAGGCTGCTGAATCCGGGTCGTTGCCGTTGGTGTAGTAGATAGTACCGGGGTTATCTGAGTCACCAGTACCGAACAGGAAGGAAGCCGTAGGGCCTTCTAGAGGGCCGAATAGAACTGGCAGCGGAGTGCCTGCGATGACTGGGCTGACGATGGAGTAGCTGACGCCCAACTGGGTGCCTGCCGACAGCACTAGCTGCAACACATTGGAGGCTAGGGGCTGACCATACGTCTGATAGGCGACCCCGTTGATCAGGATCACCGTGCCGGCGATGAGGTTGGCGGGGAACAGATCACCCGAGACGTAGGTCACCCACGTGCCCACTACATTCACGACGCCAGCCAGCGGCGGCTTGAGTACCGGGAATGGCTGAAACACATTCGTCTCAAGCGATGGGTTGGACGAGATAGCGGTGGCGGATAGATTGTCGTTGAACAAGGTCAGCGCATTGGGTACTGTGCCGACGTAGGTGAAGCTGGCGGTGGCGGGGGCGGGGGCTTGGAGCAGCGGGTCCAGCCGCTCGATGTCGATCGAGTCCACCTGAGTGTCGGTAGATGGATACACCAGCACCGTCACTTGCTGGCGCTGGGGGAATAGCTCGTAGCGGGTGGCGGCGCCGGGGACGGACTTGGCACCTGTCCTGGAGTCGCGGTAACGATAACGATAGATGAGGCCGACAGGGGAGCCGGGGATGACGTCGGGACCATATCCGCCGCCTGCCCACCACGCCGCTATCTGGACCGTGGTGTTGCCAGTCACCGTCAGTTCCACCCCAATCTCCTGCACGTTGGCGAACGTACGCGTATAGTCGGAACCGATCTTAGTGAAGTCCGATACGCGGACAAATAGCTCTACCCACTGGCTCGACCCGGCGTCGGTGAAGGCGGTGGAGGTGAATTCGTACTGGTAGTATTCCTTGGTGAAATCGTTGAGAGTGGAGTCCACGTCGAGGAGCAGACGACCACTGGTGATGTTGGAGGGGGTGTTGGCGTTGATAGATATGTGAATGTAATCGTCGAGCTGAAGCGGTATACCGGGACGAATGCTGGATAAATCGACGACGCGGGGCATCTTGATTCCGCCGACAAACGTGGCCCCCGTAGTGAGAATAAACTGCACCGCCAGCGCCGTAAGAGTCGTGCCAATCGCATAATTAACACTGGTCACCATCCTGAATGAGACCAAACCCGTGACAGCATTGCCTGCCGCATAGGAGCCGACAGTAGAGCAACGTAGGGAGTAGGAGCCGTCGGGGGAGGGAGTAACCGAAAGAACACGTATCACCTCCCCGGCGATTACGATAAGTGAATTGCGCGCGATGCCCTTGGAGAGGCCTACCAACACCATGGTGCAGTCGCCCGTAGCCCCCGAATCATAGACGATGTTGTCGATCGTAGTCGAGCTGATAGCGGGATGCACCTCCAGCACGGTCGACGTATCCGGCCCGCCCGCCAACACGAGCCGCGCTCCAGGTTGCAGCCAATGGTTGTCGGTAGAAGCTGGAGATATGGTGGCGAATCCCGTGGTGCCGGTATCGTAGAGGATCTGGGCAATATTGGTGGAGACGCGGGTTTGGGACGTGATGGAGCCCGCTATCCCGGTAGCGGACCAGCTCGCTGCCACGTCGGAGCTGATGACGGCGTGGAGGTTGGAGGTGACTTCGGCTGATGGCGGCACGTTGGGGGGAGCTATGCCGACGTTATCCCGCACTCCAGTCGTGGTGTTGATGCGCGACATACGGAGGTCGTTCGCCACATACATGCGGGGGTCGGGGGACTGGTCGGGGCGGTAGGGGACGAGAGATAGGGGGTTGCCGGAGTAGCCGCTATCGATGAGCACCGGCTGGGCGGCGCCTAGCTGGCCGTAGAGGTTGGTGCCTGCGCCGATTAGCAGCTCGTACAAAGGAGCTGGGGAGGTGATGTCGGTGAGCGACCGGATAGAGTGGACAGCGAGATCGGGCATCGCAGCAGGGAATACGGGGTCCTGGCCGGGGCGGGATTCGACGCCGTCCTGGGAGAGGGAGCGGATGTTGTTGCAGTAGGGGTAGTCGCCAGGAGGGAGCTGGTCCACCAGGTCCACCAAGTTGATGCCGCGCAACGTCAGCTTGAAAGGGGTGCGGTCGGGGATCGGCATATCAACATGCTATCGGAATATTGCAGCTAAAAGTAGAGATTAAGCCGTTGGAGTCCGTCGCCTGCACCGTGAAGAAGTACATGCCACGCAGTAATGGGATGCCGCTGACCACGCCATTAGACGCTAGAATGAGGCCGATAGGCAGGATGCCGGCAATGATGGTGTAGGTGTAGGCAGGGACGCCGCCGGTGGCGATGAATGTGTGGATGTAATCGACTCCTACTCTGCCTGACGGAGGATTATTACACTGCCCCTCCAGCTCTCCCGGTATCTCCTGCACGATCACGGTGGCCTCGCAGGTGGAGGTGCCGTCCACATTTTCCACTGTCAGTACATAAGTGGTAGTCGTAGTCGGGGTCACGTCCACGCTGCCGCCTAGCGGGTTGACCGATCCTATGCCGTTGTCGATGGTAGCGGTATCGGGAGTGTTGGCTGTAGTCCAAGTGAGAGTTGAGGTATCGCCGGGGTGGATGGTGCCGGGGCTAGAGAAGATGGAGCAGGTAGGAGGGGGGTTGGGGGGTGGGGGGGCTAGGACTTCGATGAAGGTGACGTAGCTGCGGGGGCGGGCGATCATCTGAAACGGATCAAGCGCATGGGATATCTGCTGATTGGGAGTTAGTGCCCGGTTCCATACCCACACCCCAGCCATCGCGCCGTGAAACACCTGAGTGCCATTCGCCGCGTATTCGTAGTTGTCCTGACCTATGGCAAACGCCCACTCCTGCCGGTTGACGGTCATCTGGGTATCGATGGTCTGCGAGCCGGTATTTCCCAGTGAGGTAGCTACCAGCCCATCCACATAGATCAGGGCCTGGATGTTGAGCGTGGAACTATTAGGAAATACTACCGACACCATATGCCATCCACCATCTGACGGGTAAAGGGCGTTCAGCTGATAGGGATTGGTGAACAAGGCTACGCTGTTGTTGTAATAGAGAAAGGCGAAGTACTGGCCGTTGGCGGGAGCGAAGATGTAGCGGCCATAGTTGACGATCTGCTGCGGGTAGATGTCGAAGGCAGGGTCGGCACGGATCAGGGCAGAGATGGTGCGTGGGCTGGTGCCGAGCGGCATCTTGTCCAGCAGCACCTGGTCAGCAGTATAGTGTAGCCAAAAGTTCTGGTCAGCCTGGGCGGTTGAGCGACCAAACCGGACAGCGGTCCCCCACGGACAGGGCTCGTAGACGCTAGTGATCGAGGAGTAGTTCTGCCACTGGACGCGGAACAGGTTGGGTCCGATGTCGAGCGTCTTGAGGTTGGTGATAGAGCCTGCGGCACCAAACGTAGCCGCGTCGATCGAGAAGGGAGCAAAGGCAACAAGACCATTGGTGAGGTGGTTCGACCCTCTTAGCTGAAGCCCTTGTGCTGGCTTCCCCGTCCCCTGCCTGAAGATGCTCGAATGCATCCACTACACCGTCTGTGCCTGAATCCCTTGATACCATGCCGACCCTACTGCGGCATCAAGCGAGGCGGCAGTAGCATTGTAGACCACGATGCCCCACTTGGTTGGGATAGAGCCGCCATAGGCTTGGGCTAGCGAGAAGGTGCGCTGGTCGGTAACCGCATTACCAGTGAGGTTGAGGACACCTAAGTAGGATAGGTTGGTAGGAGTAGATGGGGGGGTGTAGCTGCCGTCAGTACCGGTGCAGCTGCCATCGTAGGAGCTACCGTCGGTGGAGGCGTAGGCGAAAATCTCCAGCTTGCCGGTAGATGAGACGCCAGCCGCATTGGATTTACCTTTGACCGTGACCAGCACATCCAGATAGAGGTTAGTAGAGTTGTCGACTGCTGTGGACTGACGGTAGCTCTGGTCGGCAAGGCTGGTGATGGTACAGGTGATAGGCTGGTTGGCAGTACCATACAATGTCTTAAGCGTGCTCAAGATAATCCTCCTACTGAATTCTCTCTGTAGTTATACGTAGAGAGTAAGTGCCGGTGCCTGTAGTACAAGCCGTGTAGTTGGTCGCGTAGGTGATCACGACTGCCCCACTCGACCAGAAGTTGATCGTGGACTGGCCAAAACTGGTAAGATCCCCTATTGCTATGTCGCTGCCAGTAACTCCGGCTCCTACTAGGGGCAGCTTCTGGGTCTTGGCCGCTACGTCGTCGGTCCATCCTATAGTGATGCCGGTGATGCCGGGGCCAGGAGTAGCACACGTCACCGTGGAGGCGATGTAGGCAGTGATCCGATACTGGCCCGCGATGCAGTTGGCCGTCGCACATAGGGTAGAAGTCGTAATAGCTGCTACCTGCGCTGTAGCCGATACAGCCCCGGGGAGCACGCCCGTGTACTTAGTAACTACGCCGGCATCGTCTACTGAGCTGATGCGCTTCTTCGTAGTGTCGAAAAATAGCGTCAGGTTGGAGGCCGCTGGGGTAGTCGGCGTTGTACCCACAAGCCCGGTAATCGTCCACGGCACCCCGCTCATCCCCACGCTCTCGAAGTTGCCGGTGTTAGTGACACGCCAGCCCACCCCGTTTGCGTCTGCCTGCCACGGCACCGCTTGAGATCCGGCAGCGGAGGAGGAGCGCCACAGCTGGCCGGTGCCGGTATTGTTCACGGTATCCGTAACCAGCTGCATGGCCGAACTGCCGGTAGCGGCGTTGTAGGTCCAGATGGATTGGAAGGCGGCCATAGTAAGGGAGAGGGAGCCGGTGGGGTTGGTTAGGGCCGACCACGCGGGGGCGCCGCCCGCCGAGATGGAGACGGGGGTGCAGGCCGTGGTCAGGCCTTTGGCGTTGAGGGTGACTTGGGGGATGTGGGTGGAGTCGCCGCAGGGGCCGGTGTTGGAGTTGACGGTGGCTAGGGTTAGGGTAGCGGTACCAGCGGCTGATGTAGCATCTCCTAAGAACGCCGGGAGGCGGCCTGTGGGGAGAGTGCCCGAGGAAATGTTGGACGCTACCAGCGCATTCGTGGTAGCCGATGCCGCGAACGCCGATCCCCCGGTCGCCGTCACCGTGAGGACGCCGGTGGTTGTATTTAAACTGCCGTCGCCGCTCACCGTAAAGCCCCCGAATGCGCCGGAGTTGTTGTACTGCACTTGGCCGCTACTGCCGCCGGGGGTACCGCTCGATCCAGCTACGGTCTGGGTAGTACAGGCGGTGGCGCGGCCCTTGGCGTCGAGGGTGATGATGGGGAAGCTAGTGGTAGAGCCGCAGACGCCCACGTTCGAGTTGACCGTGGAGAGGGTGAGGACGCCTGTGGCCGTGCTGAGAGTGGCGTCGCCGGTGACTGTGAAGCCGCCGAATGTGCCACTAGCGTTGTATTGGATCTGAAGGTTGGCCCCTCCCGGTGTACCGCCGCCTCCCCCACCACCTCCTCCCGTGGTCAGAAAGGTAACGTCGCCGATGGTGAATGGGGGGGAGATGTTGGAGCCGGATAGCTGAATGTCGTAGCGGCCATCGGCGGCGTAGAAGAACCACATGCCGGTGACCGAATTAGCCGTAAACGGATTGGCTAATGGGGTGGCCGACGAATCTGAATAGATAGTAGCCAGCGTCAGGGTGCCCACGGCATACACGGTCACGGTGCAGCCGGGGTAGGAGCGCTGGAACTTGGTGGTAGAGGATTTGGGGGAGATGGTGACGACTTGCCCCCCTTGCTGGCACCAGCCGGTTAGGCGCATGTTCACGGCGAGCGCTGGAGCGGGTAGGAGAAGTAGAAGTATGGGTACTAGATTACGCAGGGACAGCAAGGTCGGCTTCCTTTCTACTCTGGCCGAACAACGGCGTTAAGTATTCGGACTTGGCGGTGAGGATAGAGTTACGTTGTTTTGCGCCTGCCAGGAAGTTGTCATAGAGCGGCATGGTGGCGGTGAACTCGGCCCCACCCAGCTTGAAGCTCAGGATATGGCGGCAGTAGTCGAACAGATAGGGCAGCTCCTCAGGGCCGACTTGGAGCAGCGTGTTCGTCGTCAGCGGCACCGGGGCAGAGCGCACCACGTCGCAGCTCACGCTGTATTGGGCGTTAGGCGTAGGGGCGAATACCAGCAGGTCGTAGGCGCAGGCCGCAAAATTCGGATACCCAAGTATGTTTCTCCATTGAGGTCTGGCAGAGTCTAGGTTGGCCACGGTGTCGAGCGGGATGGGGACGCTGCCGATCTGGGTGCGGATGACGGAGCGCATCAGGGCGTTGGCGGCCCCGGTTAACGACGTATACCGCTGCTTAGCGTACTGGGATCGCAGCTCGTCAAACGCCTCATTGTCGCTATTCAGCACCGAATACATCGCACCATATTTGACTGCCGCCGAAAACTCGTCAGGGAGGAGGAGGCTGGTGAAGGCATCAATGGGGGTAGCAGTATAGTCCTCGGATTCCAAGGCGAAGGCTGAGATCGCGCCGGAGTTGCCGGGGATGGGGTAGAAGCCGACTTCGAGCGGGGGCATCTCGGCAGTGGAGTAGGCGAATGGGATGGCGGATTGAGTAGGCCAAGTCGGCAGGTAGCTATCCTCGGCCCATGCGTCGATCTTGCGTAACGGGTACCAGATGCCACTAGGGGCGTCTTGCCACCACAGATGAGACAACGCAACTACCTGCTGGGGGAGCGGGGTACGACCAGAGGGGGGGCTGGGGAAGATACCAGAGATCTCTAAGTCGGCTATCGGTAGCCGGGCGTCGATTATGAACTGGTTGCGGGCGCGTCCGAGGGCGGAGATGATTTGTCCAATGGTGAACTGGGTGGACATCCCCGTGCCCAGAACTCCAGTACTTGGCTCATAAAAGTGGTATTGAATCTCTCTTGCCAGCTGATCGAAGCTGTAGACTCGGGAACGCAGAGTGGGCAGGAGCACAGACAAGTCATATATCGCAGTCGATGCCGAGGTATTGAAGATGCCACGTTCTCTCCAGTAGCTGGTGAGCGCCCCCCATACAAGCAGCGACTCCCGGATCGCCCGCTCGATCTCATCCACCGTCCAGTAAACGTTGGCAGTGTCCAGCAACGCCGAACTGATGTCAGCGGTGAACTGGGCGAGCGTGGTCTGGGAATAGGGCACTCACGCAGGATTAGAGCTTGGTTTCCTTGGGCGATTTGATCGGGTACTGGCCTTCTACCCCAGGCCCCACGATCTTGTTCGATCCGCCCGAGCCGCCAGAGTTGAACGTCCCGCTGTATGAGTGGACGCCGGGGCCGTTCTTTTTGCCCACGTTGGCATCACTCATGGAAGTCTTAATCTGATCCACCGTGGTGCCGTCCTGCATGGGGCTATCCAATTTGGCCATGATTCAGGTGTTCTCCTTCACGCTTAGTCTACCAGCATCCTAGGGTCTTGCATAGCTCACGTCAACTCCTTCGCCCCCTACTTGGGCATCAATCGTATAGGCCAGTGCATCCAACCCCCCCGGCGCATCGGGGATCGTGACCGAGAACGAGGGGATGGAGTTGGCAGTAGGGACGGCGAGGGTGGCCACGCGCTGGCCGTAGCAGTTGATGTAGATGCGGCCTGTGTTGGTGAATAGGGCCTGGATGAGGATCGACTGGCAGTTGAGCTGGGTGGGGCTGATAGCCACTGGGGTGCCGGGGGTGAGTACCACGATAGTGCCGAGCGGGCGCTGCATCTAGAATCCTCCGATCCGAGGCTCGGGAGTTTTGAGGCCGAAGATGGTGCCGATCGAGACGCGCTGGTCGTTGGCGGCTCCTCCAGACGGTGTAACGGAAGCGCCAGTAGACCAGTCCAGCAACCATCCTAGCGCGTAATTGCCGATATCCTGCGAGTTCCAGTCGATGATCATGTTTGAGTCACCATGGTGAGGTAGCGGGTGTCGGCCCCAGTACCCGAGAATTTGAACGTAATTACGGAGCCATTGAGATCGGATGCGTTGAGGTTGATCACGTAGATGCCGGCGCTGAGTTCTGTAGCGGCGTTGGCGCATGCTGCAAAGGCGCCGCCGTCGATGGAGCGCTGGGCGGTAATGGTGAGGCCGGTCTTGGGGGTGATGTGGTCGGTAGAGCTTACCATCAGGAACTCGAAGTTGGCGAGCGCCGTGTTCTTTTTGATGAACAACTGGCCAGCCGTTATGGTTACCGGGGCGGTGACCGACGCCACAGCACCACCGGCATAGGTGCTGCGGCTGCTGATGGTGGCGTCCAAGTTGGTCAGCCCTAGAGTCGTAGCGTTGTACGGGTCGTAGGCGGTTAGCTGAATTTCGACCGGACATGGCACCATATTCGCCGCCCCCTGTAGCATCATCACGGCCCACGTTGCGCCCGTCGCCAGCACCGCATTGGGAACGCCTAGCTCGTAGAAGCCGGGGAGATTGGTGGCGTCTATCTCGATGAAGCCGCTGGAGGTGAAGGTGCCACGCGTGGCGGAGACAATGTTTACTATGGTGCCCGCCGCATTGCCAGTGTCCTCGCGCCAGTAGTACCAAGTAAGGCCGCCACTATTATTCACCAGCCCCGTCAGCCCCGCTCCGTTGGTCGAGATGGAACTCTGGATAAACACCACGATGCGCTTGGAGGTCTTGCCCTGGAGGATATCGAGCTTCATGCCGGAAATCCTCCAGCCATGCCCGTGTGGAAGAAGGGATCATGATGCTGGATCAGGCAGAGGTCTTCGTAGCCGGTAGACCCACCGTCCACAAACACACCCGGAAACCCGACGCCCCGCAATGCCGCGCCGCCGCCCGCCACGGTGTTGAGGGCAAAGTTGAGGGAGGGGGCGTTGATGAAGGGATCGGCAGTCAGCACCACGTCATGGACGCCGGAGGGGACGCCGGTTTTGGTAGCGTAGGCGTTGTAGTCGAAGTAGAGTTGGCCATCCGTCACTGCCGTGCCGGTTTCGTTGATGTCAATACCGGAGTTGAGATAGGAGATGTTGTTGATGAGAGTAGCCCCATCAAGTAGTCCCACCGACACCCGGATGCCGTCCCGCGCGTTGCCGTAGGCGATGCAGTTCACCATGCGGAAATTGCTGGAAGTAGCGGACACGAAGCCGTCGGTCGAGGCTCCTGAATTGTTGGCCGCAATGCAGCCGATGAAAGCACACGCCGCACCCGCCGTGAACCCCCGGTGAGCGTTGCCGTTGGCGATACAGTAAAGCAACACGCTGCTAGCTGAATTGACAATGAACGCCTGCGTAACCGCTGAACTGCCGCCAGTAGCCCAGATATTAGATGCCGACGCGCCGCCCGTCACTACTACTGCCTGTGCGCCCCTGAAGTTCGAGCACTTGATGTTATTCGCGTAGGAAGTGGAACTGCTGATGCTTAGGCAGATCGAGGCAGTTTGAGCGTTGGCGTCCAGGATAAAGTTCTGGAACGTCGTATTGGCGTTCGACATCGTGATCATCGTGATCGTCGAGCCGGAGAGTTGGATAGTGGCCTTCCCACTATCGCCGCGTACCGTGGTATAGCCATACCAGCGCTTGTTGAGGCTAGTAGCACCAGCGGTGAGGGTAATGCCTACGGTGATGACGTAGGTACCAGCCGCCACGTAGCAGCAGTTACCGCTCACCATGATGCCATTGGGGGTGCCTAGAGTCACGAGCGCTCCCCCCATGCCGCCCGCACCGTTGTTGTTGGTGCCGGCAGCGTTATGCAGATTAGTAGGGCCGATGAAGGTGCCGGTGACGCCGGATACCGACGCCAGCACGTAGCGGCCAGTAAGGAAGTTGGTGCCGCCCGTGATGACCAGCGAGTTTCCCACCTGCTGCTTGCCGAACGGGTGTGCAGCCGATGTCGCGGTCAGGCCGACGCCGGTAGAGGTGATGTCGGTATAGGTGAACTCCGCTCCGGCTTGCTGGGAGTAGTCGATCGACCATGTAGCGCCAGTAGGGGAGGCAGTAGTCGCGCATCCAGTGGCTGTGGTGGGAGTGCGGGTAGAGAGTACAGCGGCGCCGGCAGTTGCGGTCAAGGTGGCAGCGTTGGCTGCGACCGAGGCAATCTTATACCACCCTGCAATCCAGTTGGTGCCACTCGCTATATACAGCCACGCCGACACGTCGCCTGCCACGAAGTTGTAGGACGCCGAGGTGAATACAGGAGCAGCGGAGGTAGCCACGGTGGCGGCACCATCGGTAAACATGCCCGCCGTTTGCCCCGGATCAAATGCGCCGCCGTTGTTGGCGTCCGAGCCACCGGTCTGAACCTCCCAGATTGTCGTGGCGGCTAGGGCCATAAGTTAGAGAGCCAGTAACGGATGCGCTGCCAGAGAGTGAGTTCTAGTTTGTCCACGCGGGAGGCTATGTCGAGGGCCTGAGCGGTGTAGAGGCGGCGGTCGGCGGCAATTGCATCCTCCAAGCGATGGACCAATGGCAGCAGCATGGATACTTGGGAATGGGTGTCTTCGGTAAACTTCTCTATCCGCTGCTCCGCCAATAGCAGCCGGGAACTGAGGTCGCTGACGATGGAGTAGGCGAGAGAGACTTGATTCAGCGCCGACGCTAGCTCGGCTGATTGCTTGAGGGTGACGGCTTCCAACTGGCTCACACGCGGCGTCAGTAGCTGTAGTAGCTGCTCTATATTCCGCAGACGCGCCTCACTACTACCGTCGAAGTAGGTGGCGGCATGGGGGAGGGCGATGGGGGTAGTGCCGACTGAGGGAGTGGAGTCGGACAGCTTCAAGTAGGGGTCACGCATAGGCTACGGACTATTATAGATTGCGTGGGTCTGTAGCCAGCTGCCGTCCATCCATGGAGCTGGGGCGAACGGCGCTGCCTGATAGCGCAGATCCTTGATGGCCAGGTCGTCATCCTTCTTCTCCAGCTCGTATATCATGCGCTCCGCCCGTGCCTCGTGCTGCACCGCGACGTTGAGGTTGAAGTAGGGGTTGGCCATAGTGTCGGTGCCGGGGAAGCGGGCGCAATTCGCCAATGCCATCTCCAGCAGCACGTCCCCTCTCCTTGCGATCAGATCCGGCAACTGTGGCCGTGTGTCGGAGAGATCGGGGAGTTTGGCGATGTAGAGGTATGGGTAGACGTAGGGGGTATTGATGGGGCGCGGCCACAGTTCGTAGCGGGGCACGCCGGATGTGGTGGCGGCGAAGGCCTGGATGATAAACACGTCGCCTAGCACATAGGTGTCTTGGGGGAAGTAGACCTGGATGCCGTTGGAGAGGTCTATCGGATTGTTGTCGGCGACCGCAACCCCCGTGTTATAGGGGTTCGAGTCTTGCTTCCACTCAAAGACGAGAGCGCCCGAGGGGACGCCTGCCGTCGTGATTTCGACAGTGTAGACTGAGTCTGCCGGGAAAGAAAACCCCTGACTCGTGGTCGAGACGGGCGCAGGCCCGGTGCCGCTAACCTGGAGGATGGGGGAGACGCTTCCGTTGTAGTTGGTGGTGTAGTCATAGAAGGCTGCCGCGAAGGTGATGCCGGTTTGGACACGTTGGGGGTCGGCCAAGTCCAGTTCCGCCTGGGTGAGATTGTGCCACAGCCGGTAGTTGGAGGTGGTGTTGACGATGGAGTAGAAGTAGTTGAAGTCAGCAGGCACCGGGTAGTAGCACTGGAATACCTGATATTGCTGGGTAGAGAGCGATGGGCCGGCCCATGGCTTGTCCATCACCAGCAACGTGTCGGAGGGGATTTGGGCGATGGTATAAGTCGGGTAGGAGGAGCCGCCTAAGCCGCCAATCCGTATTTGAGCGCCGATAGCCAGGGCCGTGAACGTAGTGGCTACTCCAGTCACGTAGACGGAATCGCCGGTTACGCTTACCGTGCCGGTGAGGGTGAAGGTGGGGGGGAAGAAAGCAGACGATCTCTGGAGCCAGCTCCACTCGCGCCGTTCGGCTAACTGGTTGAACGCGTCCCGGATGAAGTCCTGGGCGAGCGCCGGGCCGATAGCGGGCGAGCGGAGCTGGAGCCGGTTCCAGAGAGTGTAGAAGGTGTCCACACGGTGACCGTTAGTTGCCGATTACCTCGACCCCCACATTGGTGTAAGCGCCTCCCGAGGTGAAGGTGACGACTCCGCCAGAGCTAGCCACCGTGGGCGAGTTGGTGGCATTGGGTTCTACGTTGACTTCGATGATCGAGTTGAGGCCCGTGGTGAGCGTGTCGCCTGTGCCTCCCGAGATGCGATAGAGCTGGGAGCGGCGGTTGCCCACCACGTTGAAGCGGGCCGATAACTGGGTGACGGCTGCCATTAGTCTCCTCCTTTTACGGCAGATTCGGGATGTCTACGTCCACGGTAGCAAATCCCCCCGAGTCGGCTGTGCGGGCGATGCCGATCTGGGTGAAGACGCCAGTAGCCGTAATCACGTTAGCGGTAGAAGCGACTGCTCCCGCCATAACCGTAGATCCCAGAGCGGTGGTGCCAGCAGCCACGGTGATGGCTGCGCCCCGCGTCAGCACGCAGATGAGAGACCCGTAGGTGCCGGGAGTCAGGGCCGAGCGGAAGATGCCAGCTACCGAGTTGGCAGGGACCGTCGGCGTCAGGCATTGCTGGAAGTTGTTGGTGACGACGCGCAGGGTCTTGGACTTCCAGAACGCCACCTGGCCAGCCGTAACCGCTCCAACTCCAGTAGCGGAGGTAGCGCCCGAGTCCAGCAGCACCACCTCATAGGTCTTGTCGTTCAGGTCGAAGCTCGCTCCCAGGTCGCCGGGAGCATAGGGCGTGAAGCTGCCGGGAGCGGTGGGCGACTGGGTGAGCTGGACATTCATGGTGTCCGGGTTGCCGTTCACGATGAAAGGGGAAATGATGCGAACCACATTTGGCATAGTAGTAGTCTCCTATAGATCCTTTCTCTATGAACTGAACCCGTAGAGGTAACGGTGGTAGCGCGGGTGGAGGGTGAGGTTGTGGGCGAGCAATACCTGACCGACCAGAATCGTGTTGTTGGCCGACGGAATGAAGTCCCTGAAGCCGCCGCCGAACGTAGAGTCGTTCGACACGTAGTAGTTCAGGAACGGCTTACGGGCGTTCAAAATGAACAGAGACTCACCTGAGTTGCCTAGCGATCCCACCGGGTAGGCAACCACTGCTCCATTGGACATTTCCGACAGCACCGTGGTCGCTACTGGGTCGGCGGTGCCGGCGCCGGCGGGGCCTGTCATGTAGCTGCCGGGAGCATAACGGCTGGCTACCAGGGTGGCGCCGTTGAAGCTCATGCCGCGGAATCCCACGCCCACATCCAGCTTGGTGTCCTGGAACCGCTGCTGGGTCTGGAACTTAGATTTGATGTAGCTGAACCCGATGGGGGTGGTAATCATCAGGTTGGGCTCGTAGTTGCCGCTACCGTAGAAGGCGTTCATGTACTGGCGGTCGATGGTGTCGTACTCGATGGCGCCTGCGATGACGGTGGGGGCGGAAGTGAGCGACGGAGCATAAGTAGCTCGGGTCAGGCCGCCGTAAGTCGTGTAGGTGTTGCCGTCCCACCCGGCTGTCGTACCGTCGTTCAGCGCCTCGGCGAGGCCGTTGATATTGGCCGTGTAGTTGGCGTTGATGCCGTTGAGATACGTCAGGATAGACACAAACGCGCCTAACGACATATACCCCTCGTCGATACGCGCCCTCAGCAGCTTCACCGCCGCCAGATCCCCCTTGTTGAGCACCTGGATGTCTTCCTGGTAGAGGGGGACGGAGACTTGGGTAAACTTCACGTCAAACCGCAGCTGCTGCTCGGTCTGGCGCTGGGCCACGTTGAAGTTCTTCCCCTTCAAATAGGGGCCGCCGATCATCGAGGCGTAGATGAAATTCTCGTTGATCGTCGAGCCGCCGGAGAAGTCCTCCCTGAGATTCTTGCGGAGGAAATAATTGAGCGCGTCCTGGTTGTAGATGTTATCGACTAGCGCGGGGTTACTTCTTATGTAGCGTCGCGTACTAACATTGATTTGGTCCAAGTTATCTGGCATGTTGTAGTTAGATTATAAAATCTAACCTCCTTCTTTATGTTTTTTGAGGTACGCGATCATCGCTTCTAAAGTGGCGATGTTTTCTTTCACGCGCCCGAGAGCCAAATTACAGTCGTCACAAAGCCAGCCACGAAATTTGCGAGTCTCATGACAGTGATCCATGCTGATCTTCTTGCCACTGCCACACAACTCACAATGCTTGGGTTCATTCAAGCAATTCTCTGCGATGCCCGAGATGCCTTTATACCTAGCCTTACGAACGGTTGCCTTTCGACGAACTGCCATTTCCTCTTTTGAAAACCTAGTCGGCGGCCCACCAGGCTTTCTAGGGAATTTTTCACGGAGCGCGTCGATCACGTCCTGTTCTTTCTCAGCTTGCAGTAGATTACCGACCGACTTGTAATAACACTTTCTCTTTATGGCTCTCGTCAGTTCGACATTCTCGTAGTATCGAGACCTGCCATTGACCTCATGCCAGCGCTTGAATCTGGCGTTGTACTGATCGCGATGAGCTTCCCGGTATTTCCGGTGATACTCCAGCTTCGCTTCAGTCAGCGCCATAAAGAGTCACTTCCGTCCCACGCTATGCCACGCCTCCAGCAAATCAGCATCAATATCTTTCGGCATGTCCTTGGGGTCTGTATTGCGATACATCGGCGCCGTCTCGGCAGGTACGGGATCAACCGGCAGATGATGCTGGCTCTTGTAATCCCGCAGCTTCTCGGCGGCATACTCCTCTTTCTCTTTCTGGTGCCTCTTCTCCTGTTCCTCCCTCAGCCGCGGCCCCACCATCTGCTCGTAGGCCTGGGCGACCGAGAGGCCAGGGTGTTGCTTGAGCGTCTCCTCCAGTGCTTCGGTGTCCAGCTCCTCGCCGAACTTGGCGGCGTGGCGGCTGGCTACGCGGGTGATGTCCTTGATGACGCCGGCGAATCGGGTGTTTTGCTCGTTCATCGCCGCCAGCAGATCCTCCTTGGTCAGGTATTTGGAGGTGTCGCCGTTGGTAGGAGGCTGGTAGCCGTTGCCTGGATCGACGCCTAACTGCTGCTTGAGAGCTGACAACTGCTGGTTCATGGCGTCGCGTTCGGCTTGGGCCTGCTGGTAGGCGGCATTGGACTTGGCATACCAGTCCGTCACCTGCTGCTCATAGGACTTCAACTTATCTTCCGCTGCCTTCTGCCGTCCAACCTGAGATTGATAATCGTCTTGCGCGGTCTTGAGTACGCCGCCTAGTTTGGTTGCTACTTTCTCGTGCTTGGCGAGTTGCAATAGCTGGGCAGTCTGTTCTGGCGAGTACCCGGCTTCGGTGCATAACTCGGTAAAGAATTGCTCTGGTGTCTGTGCCATTGTCTAGTCCTTACATGGGAGGTAACGGAAGCGACTGGCCGCCTGTAATAGCCGGAGGTCCGGGTACACCGGGCATGCCGCCGCCCATAGGCTGTTGCTGACCCATAGGAGGTTGTCCCTGGCCTGCGTTAGCTCCAAGCGCGGATGGAATTGCCATGCGGAGTTTGGATACGAATTCCGCGATTATGGGAGTGAGGGATGGTAGCTGTGACGCCAGCATCTGGGCTCCCGCTTCTACCTGCTGGATACCTTGCATCAGACCGGGCAGGCCGCCGGCCATTGGCGATGATGGTGCTCCGGGGGCGCCTGACATGGGGGGCGCTCCGGGGGGCGTAGATGCCGCGCTCGACTTGGATACGTTTTTAGGGAGAGGTGGGAGCGAGTCGGGCATCGTGGCTAATAAGGGGACTTGGTGGCCGCCCCCTTGGCGGAAAAACGGGCAGAGGACTTCACCTTGGCTTTGGCTAGGTTGCCGCCTCTTGATTGCTTACCCATGGACTTGCGGCCTCCGCGATGGGAGGGCATACTGCCATGAATCCCCATGCTGCCCGAGCCGCCTGGATGACGCGCCATGGATAGGGCTTACCTCAGTGTGGAAAATAACAGAAAAGAAATTGTTTGTAAAACTGGTGTTAGGGTCTAGCTAGAGGTAGAGTAGTGGTTGAAGGGGCGGCGAGCGAAATCCGGTGCTTTCGTATATTTCACACTGGGCCAAGCGATGACCCGCCCCGAGAATCAGCTACTTTCCTTAGTGACCAATCTTGGAGTCTCCTGCCCAGATGCTTTCCTTCCGGCTGGAGAAACTATACCAGTCAATCCTAACGCCTGTTGGTAGATCAGACGCTCCGGAATCGTCCTCACGTTATCCGGCAGCACACCTATGTTGGGTATGCCTAGGATCTCCCACAGCGTGAAAATATCCATCCACCCGGCGCGCGCCAGCTGTAGATAGATCAGCTTCTGCTCCACTTGAGCCGCGTTCAGCAGCGAGCCGGGGGCTATTTTGAACACAAAGCGGCGGAGGAATTCGCGGGCGCGGTCGTAGCGGGGGCGGGGGCCGCGCAGGATAGCACCCTCGGTCGGCTCTCCGGTTTCGGCGTTCAGGTCGTCGGGGTGGATGTATTGGGGGATCATGGAGCCGGGGTCGAAGTCGAAGTCATCCTGGGTGATACTGCCGGGGCCGAGTTCGGCTGTTCGCATCGTGATCGAAGTGAATTGGGAGAAGTTGTAGGCCACCTGCATCGCAAAGTCGCGGGCAAACGCCTCCATCACACGACTGCGGAATCTGAGAGCCGGGGACATCGAGCGGATAATCGACTCCACCGTAGACGTTGACGGAATTTGATTCAGGTCCAACAGCTGGCGCATATCGGTGAGGCCAGATAGCTCCGACATCTCGGCCTGTATCCACGCGATGTGCTCCTTGATCACACTGTCCAGAGGCGGCGGATTGACGATCTGGATGCCCTTGCCGGCCAGCGGATTCTGGTAGATTTTCCAGCCTGCCCGCCTAGTGTCGAACGATTCGTAGGCGGAGCGGCTGACTGAGTTCTTGTCGTGGACGCTGCCGGGTTGGGCGACTTGGCTGGCATGGTCGTCCACTACCCGCAGCAGACGGTTCATCGACGTTTGCAGCCGCAGCAGATCCCACAACGGGGCTTTCCCCAGCCACGTGTTGGGCCACGGGTTGAGGGTCAGCTTGATGATGGGGAATTGGCCGTGCCAGTAGATGCTCGGGCCGTCGTAGATCAGGGTATTGCCCACCCACATCACCATGCGGCGATGCGGATACAGCAGCTCCCCCTTATTCACGATATAGCTCCAGTTGTCGGCGGGAGTGCCGTCGGGGTTGAAGTTGCCCATGCGGACGGGGGTGGCGGATTTGGAGCGGCGATTGTCCTTCAGCCACGCCGTGTAGAGGGTGACGGTGGGGATGCGGGGGATGTCGGGCGAGTCGGAGGTCTTAGTAAACTTCCAAATGGGGCTAGTGATGTCGGCGAACGAATCCCGCATCTTGTTCAGCCAGGTGACTGCTGAGCCGTCGGAATCGGCGTTCACCTTCACGCCATAGCGCTCCTCGATGTAGTTGACCGGCACTTTGCGCTTCAGGATCACCCCTAGGCAGGACTCCAGCGATGTGTAGTCTACAGGTCGGATCGGCAGCACATTACGGGGGTCTTCGGCGGACACATACTGGTCTTCTATTTCAGGCGACCAGTGGAGGTGGGCGTACCCGGTGCCCGCTACACAGTAGTACTTAATCACATCCGCCATGCGCATGTCGATGTTGCGGCGCGCATACCAGTTAGTGGCGAGTTTGGAGTAGACGTTAGCCTGCTGCTCGAAGCGGCGGTTGTTGATCTGGTACTCCCAAAATGGCTTCGTGTCGGTCATCATGGCCGCTATGTCTTCCGCGATCTTGGCCACGCGGTTGGTGCGGGTTTGGGAGATAGTGGAGCGCGGGTCGAATATCTCGGTCTCATCCAAAGACAGAATCGTGTCGAAGGTCTTGGAGATTTGGCTGAAGCCGGGTTGGGCGGATAGGAATGATTCCCCTTCTTGGACGGCTTCCCTCAGCCAGCCGATGACTGGATCGGACAGCTTGTTGGGGCCGGGGAGGTCGGGGATGGGGGCATTGGGGATGGGGGAGAAGGACTGGGTGCTCACATTGTGCAGTATGGCACCGTTGAAATTGAACTAACTACCGCGATCCGGTTTCACGCTCGGCCCTGCCTGAGTGGTCGTAGTTGGATTCCTCGTGAATTAGCCCATGCTTTTTCTCTAACCGGCGTACTTCGGCTAGTGAGTTTAGCTCCTGCCGCACATACCCAGCAGCTTCATACTTAGGGTCGATAGGGCGGTCGGCGCGACCTGGAATCCGCACTTCACCTGTCTGGGGATTTACGTTCACCACTACGCGTTCGGAGGCGTGGACTGAGGCGTTGCGGGGCTCGACGGGGTCGTGGGGGCAATAGGGGTAGTCGCCGATTGCCAGTTCCTTTTTGCAATAGCCGCAGCGCATGAGAGATTCCTTCTCGTGTTAAAAGATTTGGCTCGGGGCTCGTAGCTAGCGCCTTCTCATATAAGCGGTCAATCTCATCCGCGTCCAGATCACCAACCGACATAGCTGTGCGCCCACTCCTTCACCCTCTCCCCCAGCCACTTGCCGAAATTCGCCTTGTCTAGGCAGCGGGACTTCAGCCGCGTCAGCAGCGCCGGTTCAAAGATCACATCCGTATTATCCAGCCGCAGCGACGACAGCATCTTGATGCGGGTAATCAGATCCTCCCGATTGGCCACGTTGAGACCGAGGTAGGGCGTGATCTCGGCGATGTCGGAGGCAACCAATACGATGGCCCACGGCTCCTCGGCTGGGTCGGTGGGATTATGCGACAGATAGGGCTTGGCGTCGGACAGCATCTTGGCGTCTTTCACTTTGGCTGCGGGCTGGATGACGGACATAGTGGTTTAAATTATACCTCCTGCAATGGGTAGTTTTTCACGATCACCTGATGCAGGAACTGGCCCGGCGACCGGTAGCGGCTGAAGTTGGTATAGGCCGCCTGGGGGACGTTGCGGTAGGTGTAGCGGCGGCCATTGGTCGAGAACGTCACATGCAGTAGCTTATGATCCGGTTCGTATTCCACTAGCTTAATATGCGAACTCTTCTCGGGCTCAAACGACAGCATCAGTTCCCCAGCCGATCCAGCGCGTTAGCCCAGTCCGCCATGATCTCATCATGGCCCATATCGGTATTCTGCCAATCTACCATCTTTGTGTTAGGGCGGACAGGCTCGGTGGTGCGCTCGACCGAGAAGCTCCAGCCATTCGCCTGCCAGATAGCCAAATTCATAGCGCGGACCCGGTCATCGTGGCCCCCAGGATTATCCGCATACTGCTTGTCCTGATCCATGCGGCAGTCCGCATACTCCTCCGCCAGCCACGGGGATCGGATGTGGACGTTGCGGAGGTTGAGGTGGCGACTGGCTTTCACCCACAAATCGCGGTTGGTGCGCTGGGAGGCGTGCCACCCGAACGCCAGGGTGCGAGTGGGGGCGGCGGGGGCGTCGGCGTAATACTCCCAGCGGAAGTGGTTGGTATATCCGGCTTCCAGCATCCGTTGCAGGGTGCCAAAGCCTGGGCCTGGGTGGACTTCGATGATGCACTTGCATTGGTCGTCCTCGGTGCCGGCGTAGAGGCGGCCCATGAGGTTGGCCACGTCGCCTAGCTCGAAGGGGTCGATGGGGGCGGCGAATTCGGCTACCTGGTGGTCGGGGGCTCCGTTGCGGCCTATGCGGAGGATTTCGATAGCCCCATTGTCGGTCTTGTGGTCCTCTCTCACCCGGTTGTAGCGGTTCCACCCCGTTCGCCCTACCGCTACGTCCACTCCCATACAGTAGGAAGAGGATTTGCTGGGGGGCTCCCACATCCACAAGATGCCGCGGGGGTCGGCGTCCCATTCCGCGGTCTCCATACGGGACAGGCTGCCGGAGCTGCCGATGGTGTAGGTGGAAGGGAAGTTGCTCATGCCCGGAAGCTCAGGTCGGTGGGGAGATAGGGGATACCCTTGATCGCGCTCGTGGCCCGCATCCACTCAATAGTCTCTATGGGGAGTGCCGACTGCGTGGAATGCTGGAAACTCTCTTCAGGGGTGGCGCAGTAATTCGTCAGAAACACATTCAGACTGCCGTCCTTGCGATACATCTCGCGCTCGGTCTCCCACCAATACATCTGGTCGCGCGTCAACCGCTGCGTCACGCCGATCACGTCGGGGCTCGTCTGCTCCACCATCTCCGCATGCTGGATAGTGACTTGGTTGGGACGCCAGTCGTCGGGGGCGGGGCGGCGGTATTTGGTGGGCTCAATGTAATAGGGGGCGAAGATGTAGATCCACGACTCATACCCATACTCACGTTTGCGGACGTTCTCCGAGAATTCGTGCCAGAAGTTGCCCCGGCCATTGGCTGTAGATTCGAGGGCGCCGAAGACTTTAGGGTGCTTGGGGACGGCGGGGAGGAAATCGAACTTCAGACGGTCGGCCCAGCTCCACATCGCTACCTCCGTAAAGTGGAACAGGTCAAACTGCGATCCCGTTCCAATCCCTGCCTGCTGGTTGGCCTGCTGGTAGGTGAGGCGGGACTTAATCAGGTCGAGCGATAGGTGCTGGTCCTTCACGTCGAACTCTACCTTGGGGCGGAAGAAGAACGGCAGGTTGTCGAGCACCACCTTGTCGCGCGTATAGAGTTCGTGGATCTTGTCCTCGTCGAGCGAGGCGGCAATGAGGCGGGTGTTTTTGTGCAGCGTCATGCGGTGGAGCGAGATCAGCCGCATGATTGCCGTCGCCCCCAACTGGCGCGCCTTATGCCACACCGTGAGGATGCCTTCGCCAAATCCGTGTTTGTCATAGCTCGCCCACGACTCCTCCTCCCGTTTGGCGATCAGATCCAAGGCACGGTTCTGAGAGGCCCAAAACGTAGCTAGCCCGATGCCGCCGCCAGTAGATGCGTCCAGCTCCATATAGCCATAGCGCTCGGCCCAGTAGCGGAAATCATGTTGGCATAAGAGTGTTTCGGACTTGATGAACGCTGCTTCTCCGTTGGTCAGGCCGCGGGTGAGTGAGCCGGTAGCAGGGTCGAGCGACTTATCCATGGCATCGACGAACTCCCGGCACTCCCATACAGTCCGGCGGCGGAGAGGAGGGATGTTGAGCGAGTGGAGGTTGCGCTCAACGATAAGTGGCGAGTACACTTAGCAGCCGAATAATAGCTTCCACACCTGATACCAGCTGGTGAACATGGGTCTACCTCACGAAATATAAGATGGTGATTTTGTCGTTGTTGGTGCCGATCACGTAGATTTGCGCTAGATCGTAGCCGTTGTTGTCGGTAACGGGGGGAAGCGTCAGGATGCCGCCGCTAGCCGTGATAATGCCACCCCTGCCGGTAGCGACATTCGAGTCTGCCACACGCACCACGGCGTTCGATCCCACGCCTTGTAGAATCACCCAGTTGCATTTGGTTGGAGTAGCAGTAAGTTGTTGTGCGCTGCCGTTGAGCGTGAGATCAGCTAGGGCGTGGACCATGGAGACAAGTATAGGGCTATGGGCGGCCCACTACAACAGGAGGAGTGGTGGAGGCGCCAGCGGCGACAGTGACTGTGGCCGGGGCAACCGTGAAGTTAGCGGGGGCAGTGAGGGTAATGGTGCCCGTCATACCAGTTGGCACCGGCTGATCCAGCGTCCCCACGCAGCTGACCGTGGAGCCTTTTTGCAACAGTGCCGGCGTACACACCCATGTGATCGAGCTGGGGGCGAGCGGAATGGTGATGTCGGCATTGATAGTGGAGCCTGTGCCGGTCATAGACGCAGTAACGGTGACGCCCGACGCTTGGGCTAGCAGAGATAGGCAAATAGCAAGTATTGGGATATAGCGTTTCATCGTGGTCCTACCTTATCACGCCTTCCCCGGATATCACTACCTTGCCGTTCATGCCGTTGGGCGGGGTGGTGGAGCGTGGGGATAGGGCGAGTTTGATTTGGAAATCAGAGGTGCCGCAGTTGGTCGAGGGCGGCTGGGCCAGGGTGTTGAAGTAGGGGATATTAGCAGCGGCCCACGTATAGGCGTCGTTGGCGGAACAAGCGCCTTGGGAGCAGGCGCCGACGATGGTGTTGTTCTTAGCGAACGTCAACGCTGCCCGGGCGAGGCCGGAGTAGCCGTGATCGCCGCACCGGGTGTTGCCGCTGATGGCGTCCTGTGTGGAGTTGAAGCCGTTGACCGCCTGCACCGTGGACAAGTAGCCAGCCAGGGTGGCCGCCCACGTCTGGAAGTAGGTGTTGGAGGAGAAAGCCCCGTTGGAGTTGCCACATACCTGGGCCACCCCAGCTGTAGGAGTCTTGTACGATCCCACCAGGAAGGGGTTGTAGGCGACGTCCATCACCATTTCTACCGGGGTTTTCCAGATGTGTTGGGCTACTGGGAGGACTTCGGCGAATCCTAGCTCGTTGATGTGGCCGAGCGCGAGCCCTAGCTGGTTGCGCTGCCAGATGGGACCGTTGGACTTGGACACGGCGGTGTTGAAGAATTGCAGGACTTCGCCTGTGGAGGAGCAGCCGATCTCGCCCAGGTTGTGGAGCGTCGAGATGCCGGGGACGATGGAACTGTTGAGCGAGGCTTGGGTCCATTCGCAGTGGCCTAGGTTCCAGCGGTTGGCGGTGGAGGCGGAGGTGGGGCCGCTATAAGTAAATCCGGCACAGGTGGAATTAGTAATCGAACCATTCGTGTCGGCCACCGTGGGGGTTAGGGTGGTGCCGGTGATGTTGAGGATGCCTTCGTAGACGCCGATAGTCGAGTCCAGCATGGAGGTGAAGTAGGTTTTCTCCGCGGTGCCGTCGGGAGCGATGTACGCGGCACGAGCTACTGTCTGGAGGGGCCACGCAGCGGACCGGTAGCCATTAGCCGACACGGTGAAGGCGGAGAAGAAGCTGGCGCTGCCGAATAAGCGAACCGTGGAGTTGGTGAAGCTCAGGATGCTGCCCGCCGCTGAGTATTCCTCATCCAGCCAGAAATAATCTCCCGTCAGCAGGTAGGCCGGGTAGGCGTAGTCCAGCCAATGGGCGATGTCGTAGCTCCAGCCGCCGCTTGTTTTGGTGCCGACAGCCGCTACTGGCGGTGGGCTGGGGACGTTCTGGTCGCCGGGATAAGCGTGGCGGGAGAAGGTGCGGCCCGTGGCGTTGCCGGTGGCGGACCCACAGGCTGCCCCCTGGCTGGCATTTTTGTCGGCGCGGCCCGCGCAGTAGAAGTTGCCAGCGCGGCTCTCGCGCGTGTGGTAGGGGACGTGGGTGATCATGTTCCACGCGCCTGCTCCCCCTCCCGATATAGCCGGGAGCGTAGTGTCCAGTAGCCCACTCTCGCCGGTCAGCATGTACCAGGCAGAGGCGCATTGACTGTTGGGGGTGCCACAGCTACTGCCGTCGAACGACGTGGAAGCGTTCATGTTGTAGAGGTAGAGCAGATCCTCACGTTGCAGGATCGCGCCCTCGCCATTGGATGCGTAGTCGCCTGTCCATGGGGTGGCGGGGCCTAGCCCGGCTGTAGCGCATGTGGGGCAGATGTCGGCCCTGTCGCCCGCTATGAAGTTGGCGATCGAGTAGGCGTAATTGCCGGGGTTGGACGTGGTCACGGAGGCGCGGCGCGTGAGGTCGTAGTTGGGGAGAGCCCCTGTGGAGCCGAAGTGGGCCAGGTTGTGGTCGATACGGATTTTGCCGGGTGGGGTGCCCGACCATCCAATCTTGCGCCAGCGGGTGCGGCCTACGTGGGTGAAGAGGGTAGAGGCATGGTCGAAGGAGACGGTGAGGGGGGAGCCGGATTCGAGGCGGAAGTTGTACTTTTGATCCTGGTAGCGGCCTGTCCACGTATTTTCCAGGATGCTCTCCACCTTCACGATGTTCTGGGCGTAGAAGGAGAGGATGTAGATGGGGTGGAGGCTGGCGGTGGAGGCGTTGCCGGTAACGGGGGACGCCATGGTGGCGCCGTTCCAGGTCCAGCCGAAGTCATAGAGCGTAGTCGAGGTGCAGTCCTGGACGACTACGGTGGTGACGACTGGCCCCGATCGCCAGTAGTTGTTGCCGCATTCGGGGGCGCCCCCTGGGTCTGTCCCCCCCAGCATGTCCGCCGCCCTCACTCTCACGCTATAGATGTGAAAGTCATCCACGTAGATGTAGGCAGGGTTGGGGGTGAGTCCGTCGGAGTAGAGGTTGACTGACCATTCGTCGTCGGCGCACCAGGAGTTGTAGGCGCAGTTGTTGTAGCTGGTTTTCACGCTGGTGAAGTTGAAGATCTGGGTGCCGTCCTGCCAGATAGTCAGTTGGCCGCCGAATGCGTTGGACTGCGACAAGTAGGCTTCCAGGTGGACCCACGATCCGACTGGTAGTTCCTTAATTGCCTGCGTATAGGCTTTGCGGCTCACGGGGTCGCCAGAATGCGGTCCAGCCCCAGTGAATCCGCCGTCGCCCCATATCATCTGCAAATACCAGTGAGCCGGGTCGTCGTCGTTGATGTGGAGCGCCCAGATGGGGTCGATCCGCCCACCGCCGTCTGCTGACTTGAACTGGAAGAGATTGACGAAGTGGCCGTTGACCGGGTTGCCGGTGAGGACGTAGCGCTGGGGGATGTTGATCCAGACCGAGTAGTAGCCCTTCTGCATGGCGCGCGGCTCCAGCCAGCGGAACATACGCTCCCCCGACGTAGGCGTATTCGGAGTCGATATCTGGAGCTTGAGCGACTTGGTGCCGGAGTGGACGGGGGTGCTGACTACCGTGGTGGAGGCGATGCCGCTGGGCTCGGTATTGCCGCCGTTTGAGCCGGAGCAGGATTCGGGGGGGCCGGCGTTGAAGGTGCCAGGGGAGCAGAAGTCGGATATGGTGCCATTCTCGAAGCTGGTGTTGAAGCTGGAGCCGGAGATGCCGATCTCCATCTGGGCCGCCCAGTTGCCGCTGTTGAACGCCAGCATCTGGGCTTGGGAGAGCGGGGTGTTGGAGCATGTGGCGTTTTGGAATGTCACGGTGTGGGAGGAGCCGGAAGTAGGATTAGCCGTGAAACTCGTATTTAGCGTGATGATGGCGAACTTGGCGTTGCCCGACGCATACCGGGTCTTCACGTCTGCCTGCCACTGTCCGGCGCCCACGGGGGTGCCGTCGATGATGGCTTGGGGGCATTGGGCAATGTTCTCGGAGTCGGCGAATACGCGTCCAAACTCGGTGGGGCGCGTGGACTGGGTGGCGCCGTCCACCTCATAGAGCACCAGGCTGTTGATGGCGGATAGGGAGAGGGGAAATAAGAGAAGCGGTAAAAGGGTGCGGGCATAAGTGACCAGGGTCATATAGTCCAGCTTACCTCGCGCCCTGCAATCTTACGCCCGCAATCGCATGAGAATACAGCTTGCCACAACGTTAGTTGGATTATAGACCATCAAAGGGGTCGGAGGGGTGGCGGCGGTCGCCTGGATAGGACACCTCTACGGGGTCGGCTACAGAGGCGGTAGGGGGGATGAGGCCGCGTGAGTCTAGGTCGAGGCGGTAGAGCTTCACTAGTTCCTCCAGCGCCACAGCCCCACGGCGGACGTAGCGGGCCAAGATGAGGAGGGCACGTGCGAACGCTAACATTTACACTGCCTCGGTCCATGGCAGCGTCCGGCCATCGGGGCCATAGGTCCACAATGCCACATGGTCGGATAGGCGGAGATCAATGTGGAGATACTGTTTGCGGTCGTCCACCCCAAAGCCGTGGAATGCGGTCACCTTCTGGGCTTCCCTATATAGCTCTCTCGCGGTCATCCCCCGTACGCGGATGTCGGCTGCTAGTCCTTTGGCGTGCATGGAGCCGGGACGCGCAATAGAGAGGGGGTGCTGGGGGCAGCGATAAGCGGAGTTGACGGCTATGGGGCGGTCGACAATGAGCCGTAGCTGCTCCAGGGCGTCCACGAGTTCCTGGGTAGCGCCGAGTTTGTTACAGGGGCTAAAGGTGGGGATGCCGTTGGTATCCACGGTGCGGACGGTGTGGTGGCAGCACAACTCGGCGTCGGAGAAGTGGGGGCTACTCGCCATCCGCCGCCAACGGTTCGTAGATGAAGACAGACTTCAGCGGCTTACCTGTCACAAGAACAGAGCCGTCCGGTAGCCGCTCGCAGATCACGCAATCGTTCTCATAGCGAGTAATAGACTCATCCAGCAGGAATGCACTAAAGCCACGCGTATCAAGCATCAGTTGCCTCCGCCGCCAGCTCGATCTCAGGGTGGTCGGGGCGCTTTTTCTTCATCCGCTCAATCTCGTCGAGGACGGATTCCACCCCGTTGAAGTTGTTCACCTGCACCTGGACTTGGGATTCCTTGGAGTCGATCACCCCCATGGATTTGAAGATGATCTTCTGGGCCTCTATACTGCCGGGCTGCATGGTGGACCCAGTTCCCGCACAGGTGGGGCAGTCGCGCACCATTTCCTTCATCACCACCTTGTCCTGATCGTTGGTCTGAGGCGGGAAATAGAGTCTGCCGCGACCGCCGCAAGTCTGGCAGGCGACGGGAGGGGGCATGGCTTCGGCAATCACGCGTTGGGAGGCGGCGGGGCCGGCGCGGAAGTAGTTGTGGACGACCTGGTGCTTATAGAATCGCTCCATCACGCCAACCAGCACCAGCGGAGTGATGCCGTGTTTGCGCGCCACCTGGTAGACGTTTTGCTTCTGGCGCGGGCTGCACAGGTCGTTGAGGAAGGCCACGATCTGGGGGCTGTCGTCGAACATCAGTTGCTGGCGGATGTCGTCGGATAACGACCGGATATAGGCGTCCTTGAGGGCTTCCACTTCCCTGGTTTCGGCTATATAGCGGTCGATTGATTTGGTTTTGCCGTTGTCGTCGAGCAGCATGTCCAGGCGCTCGATGGCGGGGATGTGGGGCACTTAATCTAGCCCTCCCCATTTGCGCTCCCGCCGCTCTACTTCTCGCGCATGCCAATATAGTTCCAGCCAAGCGAGAATGGTTGCCGATAGAGCGAGAGCACCTAGAATGGTCAGAAGCACAATCACTACGATGTGGGGCACAAAAAGTAGTTTAACGCGGTTTGGCGCGCATCGGCAGCTTGGAACGTTTGGTGGCGGCAAAATCATGCAGCGTCTTTTTGGGCAGAGACGCCAAGCCTTTGTTCCTAGAGTAGAGCTTGCCGGGCGCGTGCTCGGCTACGGCAAATAAACGCTGTTGAGCTTGGGATTTAGCGGGCATACGTAACGTTATTATATGCCCGCTTTCGGTTGCAGCCAGTCGTTTAGGCGGGCGGTACTTCAGCCACGGCAGCACCGAGCGCGGCGGCAGATGCCTGGAAGCGGGCAGTGACGGCGGCAATAGCGGCGTTGGCGGCCTCAATGCTACCGGCGTCGGCGGCGTCGTCGGCGGCCAGTGCGTCGGCTACGGCTTTTTGCAGAGATGCCGAGAACCCTTTAATCAGGGCAACGGCACCGGCTTCGGTGGTTTCGGTAGCGGATACTTGGTCGGTCAGCGTCGAGATCGCTTGGTTGAGCGCGGTGAAATCGTTTGCGGGCATGGGTGAATCTCCTTTTAGGTTTATTGCTCGGCTTCCACCAGGGCTTTGAGGGCATCGCTAGACGCCTTCAGCCGGGTGGTTGATTCTAATATTTTCTGGGTGGCGTCGTCGATCTGGGATTGGTCGTCTCCCCCTCCCCCTCCAGGCGGGACTAGCAAGATGGATTTGATGATGGTGACATCGGCCTGGAGTAGATCGAGCTTCTTCAGGATCTGGCGATGACTGGATCCAATGATGTTGGCGATCAGATCGTCCAGGCGCTGAAACAGGTTGGGCGGCAGCTTGTCGGGCTTCTTCACCAGTATCCTCACTTTCACCGAGGGGTGATCCTATGGTAGCTGACTTAGCGGACGCGTGCGGGCCAATATACAGGACCGAGATAGCCGACGAGCGTGATCAGCAATAGAATCAGCAAAACGATGAGCACGATGTTTTTGGCCGGCTGGGGAAGGGGCAGCAGCGTCCAGATCCACCAAATAACGGCGAGGACTACGCAGAAGATCAGAAGATTGATAATGAGCGGCATCTTCGCTCCTTTTTCTTAGGTATACAATAGAGGAGTGTGACTGCCATTAACAGTCACCTCCCCCAATAGCACGGAGAAAGGCGAATTTCTCGCATGCCTCGTAACAGTATCCCACCAGCTATAAGATTTTGGCGCTTTGTTTGGAAGACAGAGACATGCTGGGTCTGGACTGGGGGCTATTACGTAGACGGCTATGGAATGTTCGGAATTTCCAAAGGTGCCAGCCCAGTAAGGGCACACCGGTTCTCCTGGGAACTATACAATGGAATTTCCCCAGGAAAGCTCTATGTCTGCCATCTCTGCGACAATCCAGCATGCGTTCGACCAGACCACCTATTCCTTGGCACTCAAGGGGCGAATTTAGCCGATATGATCGCCAAAAAGAGAATGCCAAGAGGGCAGAATCGAGCATGGGCCAAGTTCACTACAGAGCAAATATCCGAACTCAGATCCGCTTACCGATCTGGTGTTAATCAGTATGAATTAGCAAAAAGATACGGAGTAGAGCAGACAACGGTATCTGCCATCATCAGAAGGAAAACATGGCGACATATCACCTAGTTATGCAGGATCGCGGTGGGTTCTGCCTTCCTCAAATCCCTCGGCGCGGGAGGCGCGGCGCTCGACGGCTAAAAGGGTGTCCAGGCGGCTGTTGACGGAATGGTGCGTTTCCTCGGCTTTGATGAAGGTGAGCAGGGAGAGCGTGGTAGGGGCTAGGAAGCCGATGATGAGGGTGATGAGGGCAGTGTTGTCCTGGGCGGGGCGCAACCCTACCACTACCAGGATGCCGACGATGCCGATGAGCGCCATAATCACGACGGCGGCTACATATTTGGAGCTGTGGGATATGGGCATCGAGCAGTAGGGGTCTAGGGTTTGGGCTTGAGGGGGTCGGCGGGCTTGATCACGGTCTCTTCTACTTTAGTAACTACTACGGTGGACGGTGGCTGCTTCTCGGTGGTTTCGACCGTAGTTACGGTTTTGACAGTGGGGAGCGGGTGCTGGGCCAGAAATGCGAGCATCGACATCATGCCATTGCCTACAAACATCATCCCCACCATGACGTAGAACTTGAGGGTGTAGATGTTGAAGTCCTTGGCGTCGACCAGGTTGATCACCACGCCGCCCACGACAGCGTTGGCGCCCCCGCCGATGAAGCCCGCTCCAATGCCATATGCCCAGTTTCTCCAGTCAAGCGTGATAGTGGCCATCCGTGACCTATAGTACGAGGTTTAGGGCAGGGGGCGCAACGACCTCTACCCTTTGTATATTTTCCTCTGCGGCAATGGCAGACGCTGATCCCAAGCCCACCACGGTTCCGTGCCATGACAATGCCAGATCATTCCGGGCTTGTAGCGCTTAGGCGGAGCCCAGAACCTCCAGTCCCATGGGTGAACAATTCCCTGCCACAGTGCTTTGCGTTCTTGAATGGTCATGGGCGCAATGGTAGGGGGCCGGTAAGGACTGGGGTAGTCTTGCCGTAGACGGCGGTGAGCATGATCGAGCGGCAGCGGCGGTCGGACCCCGCTGGCACCACCAAGTCTAGTTGGCTATCAGCCGGGACCACCGAGTTGAGGAAGGGGGAGGGGTCGGGCGTCCCTAAGCTAAACAATCCCGGTAGCGCGTCCGACCCAGTATGCGCCAACGCCATCCCCACCTGCCACGCCGGAGTAGCGGCTATCGTACCTCCTGTTATGAGCACCAGGGCGGCCCCAGTGAGGATGCGGCTCGTGTTCACCGCCACGTTGCGCCAGTTGAGGTTCGAGGTGCGACGGATGATGGCCGCTGAAATCTCCGGTAACTGCGTTTGAAAGTGGTGGGCGTTGGCCAGCTGAATGACTTCGCCGACGGAGATTTGGGTGGTGATAGGGGAGCATATAGTCGCCTGCACGAGTTGGAGGCCGGGGATGCGCTTGCCGGTGAGCGCGTAGAGGGCCTGGGCTCCCTGGCCGGAGAAGCTGACGGTGATGGGAACGGGAGGGGGAAGGGGGTCTTGGGGAGGGGCATCCAGACTCACCTTATATAGGGGAGTATCGTAGATGGGAGGGGGATCGAGCATGGCGTGGTAGAAGCCAGTAGAGGCCGAGCCGCAGACGTAGCGGATGTTCGAGGACTCGCAGATGAAGTCGGTACGGTTGGGGAGCTGGGAGAGGAGCAGGAGGAGTAGGGGGATCACTCAATTATTGTACTAGCGGCAGTTAGCGTCTCCCGCTCCTTACGCAGGCGGGTGAGTTCGCGCTTTAAATCTGTACATTCCAAACAGTCATCTGATCGGTCATACTCAGTCCAATGCAAACGGTTGCGTCGATGTATTACGAGCCACGCCTCCAGCGTCTCTATGCGAGCGTCCAAGGCTTGGACGAGCAAGACAGCGGTCAGCTTGCCAATATTGTGCTCCATCCCCTTGCTCTGTGCGATCCATACTCCGAGATCGACAAGAAACCTAGTTGCGATCTCCCGCGCTTTATCAGCTAACATAGTTTCTCCAGTTCGCGTTTCAGGCGGATGAGTTCGCGTTGCTCGTATTGGGCATGGCAAGTTTCTCGTATTCCTTTTCTTTCGTGCCTGTAGATCCCGTATCCATCCTCATATGTACGGTAGCCTTCTTCAAAGCAAAAACAGCGTTGCTTCGCGCACGCCTCCAGCGTTTCGATGTGCTGGTCGATGAAATCAGCGGCAATGCTGTTGATTACTACAGGGTGCATCAACTCTACCGGAAACCCAGTGGCACGTTTCAGGCTATCACGTGCGATCTCCCGCGCTCTCTCGGCGGTTAATGGGTTAGACATCACGGTCTTCCGGCCTCGTCCCATTTAACCAATCCCTCGCCCCACTCCTTGCTGCTATATTTGGTGCTGATGTGCCGTTTCTCAAGCCATTTATTGGCCCTTATTATCTCGGGATCATCTGGTGCCGGTCTGCAACATTGGCACATATGATCCGGCCCTGGAGGGAACTCATGGAATGGCCCGCAAGCTCCAGCAGGCTCACCTCTGCTATTTCCAATTCCATACCTAATCCCATTTAGCTCAGGCATCTTTGCCTCCCTCCTCTTCTTCTTCTCTGACCTGTACGTATACCTGATGGCACTCGCAGCAGAGCCAATAGACCGAACCGGACCAGATCATCTGGTGACCTTTTGGGCAGTCGATTGGATTGTTGTGCTGCCAGTAACGGGACTCAGGCATCTTTCGCTCCCTCCTCGGCGGCGCGACGCAACCATTCAACCCAAAAGCGTTCCCCGTCTAATTGATCCGCAACCCATAGCAGCGTCTTCTTCCGCTCTGCCGCACGAGCCTGGTCGCGGACGGAGCGGAGTAATTCGACTGCGATTTCATCAGGTACGCCACTCGCGTGTCGGATGGGTCTAACCTGCTTAGCAACCATTTCCCGCAGCCCATCATCACTCAGATCCAGTTGTAGGGTGTCAGTCATAAAATATGTGCTTTCCTGAGTACCCACAAACAAAATACGCCGATGATAAAGCCCTCTATCCACCAGTAATCAGCCATTCTTCCCCTCCCTCTCGCGCACGCGCTTGAGCCAGTCAGGATCGGGCCGCTCTGTAATTGAATTCAGATCAGCAACCGCGCGCGCGGTATTCATTTCCCCTTCAGCCATTTTGGCCGAATACGCATTCTGTGTCGGCACAATACCCAACTGCTTTTGCACGGAGGATAAGAAGTCCCTCGTGGCTACTAGAACTTCTGTCTTATAATCAGCATCCTTCGCCGCCTGTTTGAGATCCGCCCGCAGTCGCCTGAACTCCGCGACCAGAGCGGGAATAGTGATACTTAAAGTTCCGTTGATAAAGTCGCCCTCTATTCGTCGCAACTCGGCTTTGGTGAGTGGTGTGTCAGGCATCGGATTTGGGCAGAAACGCCGCCAGAGACGAGGGCAGGGCGGGCTTGGGCGGCTGGTGCATATGCAGCCTCTTATATTCGGGGTCGTTCACCGCCCACTGATCCACGGCGTTCTCGTAGTTGTAGAGAAGAGTGTTGAGCAGCGAATCCACCCACTGGAATTCAAACGTTAGGGCGGCGACTTCGGCGGCATGCAGCGGCCCCTGCCAGCGGTCGCGCCAGTTGGCCTCGATAGCCAGTTGCTCCTTGATAGCGGCGAGGCGCGGCTGAAGAATGGTGCGGATAGCGGAGATTTGCTCGCGGTCGGCGGCGGGTACGTAGGCGTTGGCCATGATTATGGGCTCCTTGGATTCGGTTTAAATGTAACATAGACTGCGGCAGCGGTCAATGGCAATCCATAAACGCTCTTATGAATTCGGCTGCGAGCGGCGGCACGATGGCATTGCCGTAGGCGCGCACTGCGTCCATGCCATGGGGAACCCCATCATCCATCCTCGGAAAGTCGCGGACACGGCAAGATCCGACCTGCCTAGATGATTCAAGACTTGTGAAAGGCGGGTATGAGACTGCGTTCCAGACTTGTTGTTGTGCCGAAACGTTCCGCTGTGCGTCATCTTTGGCTTGTGTAGCTGCCGACCGGTGGAGTCGTCTGCCGTACACGTTGGCAGAAGCAACCCAATGTAGCCGTTGTCTTTTATGCGGAGCTCCGATGCCCGCAGCGCACAGATCGGCAGCCCCAACTCCATATCCCAATGCTTCCAGGTCAGCACGTACTCCAGAGAGCCAGCTGCGTCCAGCGAGGCCCGCAACCTGCTCTCCAAACACGACTGGAGGCTGGCAGACGCTAATGAGACTCCCCCAGTCGGGCCACAGATGGCGATCATCCGACTCGCCTTGCCGTTTGCCGGCGCAGGAGAAGGGCTGGCAGGGGCAGGAGCCGGTCCACACCCCACGGTCAGCGGGCCACCCTGCAAGCTCAAGAGCGTAGGCCCACCCCCCGATCCCGGCAAACCAGTGACACTGCCGATACCCTTTAACGTCATTCGCGCTTACCTCCCGTATATCACGCTGGTCGACTTCGCCAAACGGCAGCTGCTCATCGACTATGAGATTCCGCAGCCACTGAGCACAATACGGATCAATTTCGTTGTAGTAGACCACGAGGTTTAAATGTAACACGAGCACGGGGGATTTTTTTAATAGGTCTAGGGGGTCAAGGCCGCCCCCCGCGCCGGCACCCCTACCCCCTTGGACAATTCACCCCCTTTGCCGGCCGTTCAATACCGCCAGCTGCAGCCAGGTGAGCGTGATTGCAAGATAATCCTTATTATCTGGAATTGGAGAATGCAGTAGTTTCGCTGCTTGTACTCCAGCACCACTAGTGAGTGGTGAATATGTAGACTGTCTACCTGTGCCGTTTTGTCACACCTGTGCCGATTCTTCAATGGGTAAGTATGAAAATAGCCTAGTGTGAATTTCAAAAGCACTAACTACTGATAACAAACCAAATATAGGTAATAATAATAATTGATATGCTCGCTGGCCTGGTGTATGCTCGTCCCATGAGCAGCAAATTCCAGGATAATTTAGTCAATGCACAGATAGGAGATAGAGGGATGAGCAAACAACAGGAACGCCAGCAAACGACAGATGACGGCATCCGGCCTTATGGTCCGGGTAAATTCAATACCTATATCGACTCTTATGTCTACGATGCCAGCTTGGACGGCAACCTAGACGAGCAATGTGGAGAATCGGAATCAACAGGATGGTATGGGCTGATGGTCGGCACTACTGGGGGCGTTCGGCCTGGTCTCATTGATTGCGTCCCGTCCGACGTGGTGCCGACAGATGCCGAGGACACGTTTCTGCGAGCCCAAGCAGGCGCTATCCTCAGCGAAAACTCACAGGGGTTTGTCGACGTGGAATACTACACAGACCATGCTGACCTGATGAAGGCTTGGGACGCAGTGAGTCAGGAGATAGAGGAAGAATACAGCACCTAACCTCCCTGATGAGTCCGTGGGAATCGGACGAAACAAGCAGTGGATAGCTGCTTGTAGGAGGGTAGCAGATGACTAAGGATGAGCAGTTTTTCTACGACAACGCCGGTTACAGTTACGGCAAAGGTGAGACACGGGAACAGGGACGGATGCGGTGTGCTCGCAGTTTGGCTGAGGCCGAAGTCTACGCATGGGATCACGATTGGGTATTCAGCTGGGAGTATGACGATAACGGCTGTTCAGGCTGCGATTGCGGTTCGCCAGATTGCCCATGTGCGTCCGGTGCTGAACACGAAACCTTAGGCTGCATTCTGTTCAATCGCGAGCAAAGGGCGCATGGCAACGTCATACCACCGCAAATCGCATTGGCGTCTCTATGGGGAATTTGCGAACCCACTACAGAGTATCGTCGTGTGGTAGAGGCCGAGCTTGCGTCGGAAGCACTCTACAACCTGCGTTCACTAGCCTTGGTGTGTGCGGAGTAAGTATAAGTATTAGTAATAGTATATAACGCGCGTGCGCGCGCGTAAGTGGGGGAGAAATGCTTAACGAATTGTCGTATGTGGCGCGTTCTGCGATCAAAGATTATTGCTCTTCGCATGACCTGCTAGAGCTGTATGAGGCAGCCTGTACCGATCCTCAGAACTGCGCATGGCTATACTTCATTCTGCGTGCGGCTGAGGATTACTCGGACTACTTCCCACGTGGCAAGTGGGCTACTCTTCAGCGGCTGGAGCAAGTACTGGATACATGCAGCGTGGCCGAAGTGGATCGGCTGAACGCACCACGAAAGGCCACTACGTGACTTGGCTAAAACTCTATAGCGATCTGCCCTACGACAAGGCCATGCTCAAAGCGCGTAAGATCCAGCGCGAGGAGGCCAAGCTCAAGGCGCTAGGCGGATGCGGCAATTACGACAAGGTGGATGTGCGGCTGTCGTTCGACGGTCCCGGACGCAAGCAATATGCCGTGTGGGTACTGCCGCATGACCATTATCGGGAAGTGGGAATGTGATGGATACGCCATTAAACCCGCGTGACCTGTTAGTGCATCTGCGCCAGTGGCTAATCAGCCATAGAGAATTGAACACTCGACACTTTGGGGAAAGCGATCAAAGCGGGCATCCGCATGGCTACGCTGGCGTGGTAATCCCGGAGTGGGATGTACGCCAAAGGCTAGATGAGATTGAGGCGTCGATTCAAAGCAAGGAAGAATGGGTCTGCGATTGTGGACGGACCATCAGCGTATGAGCGCCCTTCAGCTGCCGGCACCCACTATCCCAACCCTAGAGTCATGCGCCCAATCGTTGCTCGATTCGTATCGGTCTACTGAGACGCGCTATCGGTATCGGATGGCGATTGATGCATTCCTGGGCTCGCGGCAACCACTAACCAGGGCGGGCGTAATTGCGTTCCTGTACCCCATTCAGGTGAAGTCGTGGGCGAGGGCGAGCATTCATGTGGCAGCGCTCAAAGCATTGGCGAAGGAATGTCGGCTACAGGGGGTGATTGACGACCGCGCCTGCGACGGCGTCATGCAATACCCACTACCACGGAGGCCGAAGGGGGTGAGGGCGGGTAATTGGCTGCCACTGGAGCAAGTGAAGCGGCTGTTGGAGGCGCCCGACACCCACACGCTCAAGGGGAAGCGGGATAGGGCACTGCTATGTGCATTAGTGTCTACCGGCCTACGCGGGCAGGAAGTGGCTGGCCTCACGTGGACGCATTACCAATCGCGCGATGATCGCATGTGTTTTGTAGACGTTATGGGGAAAGGCGGTAGGCTGCGCACGGTCCCTATCCCCACATGGGCAGCCAAGGCAATCGACCATTGGCGCATTACAGCCCTTCAGACGCGTCGCTACAGCAAGTGGATGTTTGGGGTAGGCTACTACCGGATTCACCAATTGGTGGCCGAATACGCCGCAGCTATAGGGGTCAGGCTCGCTCCCCACGATCTGAGGCGCACCATGGCCAAGCTGCTGCGGGCGAACGGGGCTGAGCTCGAACAGATACAGGGCATGCTGGGTCATCAGTCGCTCATCAATACACAGCTGTATCTGGGGGGAGTGCTGGAGTTGAGGCGGGGGAAAGCGGCGGTGGACGGGATCGATATCAAGCTGAGCGAAGTGGAAATCGAGATAGAGGAGAAAAGCGATGGCGAGACGGACGGATTTCACGATAACGGATCAGGGGACGGTTTGGATGTTTGTGCCGCTGACGACCAAAGCGCTTAATTGGCTAACCGAGGAAGTCTATAGCGAAGACTGGCAATGGTTCGGGGCTATGCGCACGGTAGGGAATGGGCTGTACGTCGATCACAGGTACGCGGCGGATATCGCCGAGCAGATCATCGAGGAAGGGTTTAGGGTGGCGGTATGAGGCTGGCGTTGCTAATGCTGCTGACGGCCGCGGCTAGAGCGGATACGCTGGATATTGCGTCCATCGGCCAAGGCACCTACCACGCCTACGCCTGCACATTCGACGGCTGCCAGGCGCTATTCCCGCTGCCCGATCCCCCCCTCCCTCCACTGCGCTACCATCCCGACTATCCCCCCGGTACGCTAGCAGGCCAGTATTATGCACCACTAGCCGAGTCGCCGGACGCACATTGGGCCGCCTACCTGCTGGCGGGGGACGGGGACGCGTGGATAGTGAGGTGGCATGAGGATGAGTGGTCTAGGAGTTTCGGCTTCCCCAGCGATTCTCAGGTGTTGCTCTATGAGATCAACGATCTGGGCATGTACTACGGCACGCTGCAAACAGTCGCCTACCCAGTGTTCACTTCTGAAATAGATGGAGGGTGGCTGTGGAGCGTGGCGACTGATGACGTCATAAGCGGGAGATTCCTAGTCAACGTCAACGGCGGCGGCAATCTGCTGTCGTGGCGGGAGGATGAGCAAGGGGAGAGAGTGTGGGAGGTGTTGAGCAAGGGGGGTGATCCGTTTGCCCCCAGTAGCAGGACGCAGCACATACCGGAGCCGACGGAGTGGGTGCTGGTGCTGACTACGGTGGGGCTGCTGGCGGTGGGTGTGATGAAAGGGAGAGGCAAACATGAGAGGAATTAGCGAAGACGAGCGGTGGTTATTGAATCACTGCATGCTTTGGGGGTCGGATGGCTACCCAGTGTATAAGCTGGGGCGTGGCTGGGTGTGGGGAACAGATCACGTCAAGGGGCCACCCGTGGTATTCAAGACCAAACGTGAGGCGGTGGCGTCGTTTGAGGCGTTTGAACAAGTACTGATAGACGCCAAAGCAGGACGAATCTAAATCGAAAGGTGACAGAGGACAATGACGATCAGTGCAATAGCCAAACAAGCAGCAGAAAACGGTGCGGTGCTCATTCGATACCGCGCTAACAGCCACGCGGAAACAGGGACGGCGGAATACGACTGTAAGCCGATATTCACGGGTAGCAAACGCGGATGGATCATGCTGGATTCGTTCACCGCGTCAGCCATGAAAGCGGTGTACGAGAAGCTGAAGCCTGAACATCAGGCCAAGTTTGACAACATCCCGCTTGGGCGGCTGGTGGATTTCGTGTGGAAGCAGGTGGCCTAAGCATGGAACCCACAAGCGTTTACACAATGGACACAATTAGCGCGTTCTGTGAAGAGCGCAATCAGGGCGGCATGGTGGAAGTAGATGAGGAGCTATTCTACTGGTTCCTTGAAGTGCTGCCGCCGATTCACATGCACTACATCGCGCATTTTGACGATGGCACGTCGCGCTCAGCTAACTTTGGATTCGCGGAGGGTGCCGAGCGAGTCACGGCATTCTGGCGGGCGGGTGCCAAAGATACGCGGTACTTCGCGCGGCTGACAAAGGAGTGGAACCGATGCTGATGCTAACTATTCTCATGCTCGCCTGCTGCCTGTTCATGATCCTGGTCGGCGGCTGGGCAGTGGTGGATATGGTAAGGATGATGCGGCGGCAGAGGGAGTTTGTGCGCGCCGTGGAGCGGGTGATTAGGGGGCGGCTGTGAGGCGTATGCGGAATAACGAAATGCGCTTGGTACAACTCGACTACCATCGAAACGGCGTGTCCGGTAATGGGTTTCATGCAGCTGTGTTTGACTGGAAGGACCCGGAACAGGCCGAAACGCGCCGCATGGTGGCTATCGTGTTCCCTGAACAGGGGGACTGTGCTGTGCTCGATGTAGCCGAGACCCTTACAGGCAATGTAGCCTTTGCCCGTGGCAACTCATGGCGCGGTGATCATTTCGAGCCATGGCTGCGCAAGCAGATAACAAGGGACGTACCGGAAAGTGGAAAGCCGGTGGAGGGGGTGGCATGAAACGCTACTATCCCAAATCCACCCATCGCGCCCTCGTGATAGCACTGCGGCTCATGCTCAAACGCTACACCCGGCGCCGGCTGAAAGGGGGGCAGGTATGGCTGCGGAAAACGCCACGGTGATCTGCGACCGCTGCGGCACGCGCTCACCCGAGTACACGCCGTGGTGGAGTTGCGTAGAGTGCATGGAGGATGTGTGTGACGAATGTGTCCTGCCGGGAAGTGGAGACGATGAGACTGGGCGCGCTGTCTGCCGGCGTTGCGCGGCGGCTGAAATAGGGGAGGCGGTGGGGGGAGATTATATACCATGATCGAATACCTGCTGATACTATTGCCGGGGTTGGTCTGTTTCGCGCTCACGTTCACCATCACCTGGATACTTCTAGAGTCGAGGAGGCGGCCGTGATCGAATACCAGCAGATCGAATCCACCCTCTATCTCGACACCCAACAGCTCAACAAACTAGGCGCGGACGGCTGGGAGCTGGCATGGGTGATAACGGATAGCGACGGCGGCCCCTATACGCGCTACATCTTCATGCGGCGACTACCAGCAGCTATCGGAGATGAGCCGGAGTCGGAGCTGGAGTGTCAGTTGCAGGAGTCGTTGCGGCTATTGCGTTCAGGCGCTCCCGACTAAATCTCATGCAGGGGATAGGGCAGATCCCCCTTCCCTGTCCCCGGCAGATTGCGCGGGTCCTGCTCCGGGAATCGCTCATAGTGCTTCTTGCTCCATCGACTCCCAGGCTTTGGCCCCCGCTTCCCGCTCCAATCCACTGGCCTGCAAGTGGGACACGCCTTCACCGCCCCCTTAATCAGCTTGTAGGGCTTGGGCACAATACACACGCGCCCACAAGAGCAATTGCATATCCAGCCTACCCCTGATTGATAGGTTAGGGGCTCCAGCTGCCCGAACACGATATTGGTGAGATCGGCGGGCTTTCGACCGGCGCCTGGCTTGCGGGGCTTGGGCTTGCGTCCGGGCTTGGGGGGCTTCAGCGGTCGGCGTTTGCAGCCGCACGAGAAGATGGATTTGCTGGGGCGGGGGCTAAGCCGATTGCGTCTCACCCGCTTCTCGTTGCCGCACGCCAGACACAGGACTTTAACCCACCCAGTACGGTAAAAGTGTTCAAAGTAGTTAGACCAATTAGTTTCAATCTCCACGATGCGGATGAGGTTGATCTTCATCCCCGGCGCCAGCTTCTTCTTGCTTTGACGCCACTTTTTGGGCTTTTCCTGGGGATGGATAGGGCCGAAGGGGTGGGGGGTGGAGGTGGGGCGGTGGTTGAAGGAGAAGCGTCGGCTGGCCATAATTTGATAACATATCATAGTACGCAAAACTCGACAACCCCCAAAAATGGCCTTCCGTGTGTAGAAATAAGTCACCCAGTTGCAATAGGTTGCAGACTGTGGAAAAATGGCTAACTATTTCGATCTAGGTCAGACTGTGGCCTATTCTAAACCACTATATACTATTGATATATAAGTATAATCATATACTTATTATGTATATGTATAGTAGTAGAATATCGTCTTTTCGAATGGCCACCTAATCCACCCAAAACCTCTTATTCTTCACCCCCCTACCCCCCAGAGGTCGCTATAATACCGGCCTGTCCAGATATGGGAATTCTGCTACTATACATCTTCTTTTTTTTTTATATAAATATATATATATAGTATATAGTAACTGAGAGTAGGTGAGAATTGGGTTGGGATAGCAGGTCAGGCACCACTCAACCGTGGTGGATAGTGAGATAAGACTATGTAATCATTATAGTTGTAGGTTTTGACATGGATTCTATCTCTCGTTTCTATTTTCAAAGTGAGTAAAACAGCCGTGATAGAGGATAAATAGCGACTGACCTAACTTATTAAGTATGTTGAGCATATACACATATCGATAGTGAAAGCGGCTGATAGCGGCCTAACTTGGCTCGGCATGGGCTCGAAAGAGCAGATCAACCGGCTAGATCCACCGGTTCAACTGCAACCTTGACTCACACTCCAGCATGCGTTATGATCCACGAGTCCAATGAAAAAGTTCCCCCACCCACCTAATTCCCGTGGCCGCCGTGTGCCGGGATGGGAGCAAACCAACTTTGTCGCCTTGGCCCGCAAGCTCAACATGACTGCCGAACACCTGAGGGAGGCGCTGACCGGGCGTGAGGGTGTGACGCTTGATGCGCTGGAGCGGGTGGCCAAGGCACTGGGGATTGGGCTGCCGGCCATCATGCGGCGCATCCAGATGGCCAGGAAGCTGGATCAGATGCGTATTACCAGCAACGGAAAGGACAGACGATGATACCGGAGCCAGAATCCCGCCAGTATGGTGCTGAAACCAAATGGCTTCTACCCGAGCAGATCCAGGTAGACGCCAAGTTTAACGTCCGCACCTATGGGGATGGCGAGGCGGCGGATGGCAAATTGAGCGATCTGGCGGCCACCATTGAACGCGACGGGCAACTGGATGCCGGAATAGTCTATGCGTCTGAAAACGGCGATACGGTCACCTATACGCTCGTGGCGGGGCATAGGCGGCGGCGCGCCATTGCTCTGTTGAATGAGTCCCGCTCCTTGTCTGGTCAGCCGCTGCTCAGGATGCGCGTCATCGTCGACTACAACGGCGACCCCCTGCGCAAGGCTATCGTATCCAACCTCCACCGCGAGGACTTCTCCCCCATGGATCTGGCCATGATCATTAATCGGCTCAGATATGCTCATGACTGGGTGGGGGGGAAGGGGACGGCCAAGATCGCGGAATACCTGGCTATCAGCCGTCAGCAGGTGATGGAGCACGAGAAGTTCCTGACCGCTGACAAGTCGCTCCAGGACCGGCTGCACGCGGGTGTACTGAGTTGGCAGTCGGCGGCTGAGCTGACGCGCAAGAAGCTACCCCCTGAGAAGCGGCAGGAGGTATTGGAGCGGGCCGAGGAGATACAGGCAGAAGAAGAGGCTAGGAAGCCGGTGGAGAAGCGGCAGGGGCGTATCCAGCATCCGGCGGTGAAGAGGGCGATCCGGGAGACAACCGATACGGCGGTGGCAAGGTCTAGGCGGGAGATTCTGGAGTGGGTGGAAGCGCTGGATGGGCCAGCCTATGGGGCACGGGTGGCGGAGTGGGCGCGCTATATGGTGGATCAGTGGGCCAAGGGAAGGGGCAGTGACAGAACATTGACATTGAAGTTCGCCGCCATGCTGGGTCCACCCCCCAAAATCAGGCATAAGCCCACCCCCAGCTATAGATATTCCAAGCAGAAAAAATAGCGATACACTGGTATCCCTACGACCGCATCCGTGGCTAGATTCCGAGGATTGCCAGATACGCCGATTGACTGGCTTGCGCTTAAGGTGCGCGAATACCTGCATATGCCCGATCCCCTGATGCTGTATACAGTGATTGGGAGCTTGGCGGCCAACATGATTGAGGGCAACCCGGTTTGGCTGATGCTGGTAGGGGCGCCGGGGAGCGGGAAGACGGAGCTGCTGATGGCGTTGCTGGGGGTGCCAGGCGTCCACCCAGTCAGCAGCCTAGAGGGTAAGGGCGTGTTTCTGAGCGGCACCAGTGCCCGGGAGAGGGCCACGGATGCTACTGGGGGGCTATTACGCCAAGTGGGGGAAGCTGGGGCACTGGTGATTGACGACCTGAGCTGTATACTCTCGCTGCCAGCCGACCAGATACGCATCGTGATGGACGTGATGCGGCAAACCTTCAGTGGCAGATATGACCGGGCGATGGGGGTGGACGGGGGCAAGATACTGCATTGGTGCGGCAAGCTCGCGTTTCTGGGAGGGGCTACCGGGTCGATCGACCACTACCACTCGGTGTCGGCATCGCTCGGGGAACGCTGGATCTACTATCGGCTGACCGAGGAAGACGGCTACCACAAGTCGCGGCGCGCGCTGGTAAATGCGGGGTTCAGCTCATGGCGGGAGGAGTTGAGGGAGCTGATGCGGTCGTTCTTTGACGTGGAGGAGTTGGGATTCAAGAGTATTGCGGCTCGACCGGAGATGATGACGGCTGAAATGGTACGCATCATCCGTATTGCCAGCTTCGTAGCCCCATGCCGATCAGCCGTGTTGCGGGAGACATCGGGATCGAGGGAGATTATTGGGCCGCGGGAGACGGAGCAGTCGAGTCGCCTCGCGGGGACGTTGGGGCAACTCATGGCGGGGCTCAAAGTCGTAGGTGTGTCAGAAGCGAATCGGTGGAAGTCTATTAAGCGTGTAGCCTTGGATTCCATGCCGCGGATGCGGCAGATGCTGGTGGAGTATCTGCTAATCAATCCAACGATATCAGCTGAAGAAGCTATGAATTTGGTCGGATGCAGCCAGTCAGTGATGCTGCGGACGTTGCAGGATCTTGCTGTCCATCATGTGGTCGAGCGGGAGAAGTCGCTGACGGGGATTGTGCGGTATGGGCTGACGGCGCGGATGAAGACGGAATATGAACGAGGCTTCCTACAATGACCATATGTGAAGTCTGTGACGGCACAGGCGAGATATGTTCGGAGTGCCGCAAGCCGTGGGACAAGTGTGCCTGCGACGAGCGGCACCCGGTGGAATGGTGTCCGCGCTGCCATGGGCCGGGGCAGTATGTGGATGAGGAAGATGATTGAAAGATTTAGGTTGAATTGTAACCTAGAGTGAGCTATAGTAATCGAAAGCCAAAAGGAGAGAGGTGAACATGTCGTATGGCGGCGAGCAACTAGACAAATTGCAATATGCTACTCAGCTGCCTTCAGCGCGCCCTATCACGCTCAAAGAGCAGATTGAGGGGGAGCGTGAACGGGCGCAGTTGGAATTAGCTAGAACAGACGAACTTTTGGGCTTGCTGGAACGCAACCCAGACTTAAGCCGAGCGCTCGAACTGCTTGGCAGGAAATACTGAAAAGGAGAATCGAACGCAATGCCAAAAGGACTACTCAACCCCAAAAACGCCGTCAAATCGACCGGTGGCGGATTCAAGGAGGGGAATGTCAGGGTCGATGACAGCTATTTCTCTGTGCCTAAGCCGCAAGATCCACAGCCGGGGATGCCGGATCGGCTGATTACCACGTCGCTCGTATGGGATGTGACGCGGTTGGATGAGGAGCTAGAGCCGCTTACCCACCCGGAAGACGACACGCCCGTGACCGAGCGGCTGCTATTCTCATGCGGCGGCAAGTCGCTGGCCCAAGTGCATCCGGGTAAGGCTGAGTCGCCGGATGATAACGAGATCGAGGATGCAGGGGCAGATCCGGGGGAGAGCCGGGGCAATACCCTGTTTCTGGTCAATACCAGCTGGATGCCCCATGAGAAGTCGTCGGTGAGCCAGCTCTATGGGTCGCTCAAGGACGCCGGCTACAAGGAAGAGTATCTGGATCGCATCTGGGCGCCCGACTTCAAGGGGCTAGTGTGCCGTATGAAGACCAAAGTCACCGACGAGAAGATCAGGCCCGACGACAAGAACACCATCAACTACAAGGTGGTCGACCGCATCATCCGTGCCCCCTACGAGAAGCCCAAATCCAAGACCACGGGGAAGGCACCAGTCGGGGCAGCGGCGAATGGGCAGGACAAGGGCGCTGAAGCCGAGGGGCTGCTGGCGATGATATTGGTCACGCTCCAGGAGGCGAATCCTGGCGTCTCCATGACCCGCAAGGCCCTTAACACTCGCATCAACCAGCAGCTACAGGAGCGGAAGATCGACCCCCGCTTGTTTGTGCCGGTGATGTCGTTTACCAAGGACGACGCCTGGTTACGCAAACATGCCGCCGACTACGGCATGACAGTGGACTTCGACAAGGGGACTGTGGTGTTTGGCGACGAGGGACGACTGGGGAGCGATATTCCCTGGTAGTTGAATAAGATCCTCAGTACTGAGGTAGGGGGCTGAACAGTCGTAGAGGCCTTGAAAACCCCGATTGTTTGGTCCCCGGCTAACTCACCAATGCCCAAGCTCATATCCGAATCCGAAATCAAACTCGACTGGTCGGACATCAATAGCCGCACCCCCAAGCGCCGCATCTCGACTACCCGTTCACCCGGCATCCATCTCAGCGGCGTGATCGAGTATGCGGCAAGGACAGCGGGCATATTGACGCGGGAGGATGAGGAGGATGGAATGCCGGTGAGGATGGCGGTGGGGATGGCTTGGGAGGAGTGGGCAGTGGGGTTGTGGCCGACGATTGAGTGGCAACCTGGGGAATGTGAGAGGGATGGGATATTTGGCAGCCCGGATGGTAAGTCTAAGGAAGCCAGCCCATCCAAGTACTACTGGTTGGAGGAGTTTAAATGTACGTGGAAGTCGCTCAACAAATACGGCGATATCCTAGCCCCCTTGAACCGGTTATGGGTGTGGCAGATGGCGGGCTACTGCGCCATGATGGGGCTCACTTACGCGCGGCTGCATGTGTTATGGGTGAATGGCGACTACCGACCGCCCTCGCCTGTGTATCGCACCTACCTGCTACGATTCACCGAGCAGGAGCTGGAGGAGTTTTGGAGGAATGTGGTCATGGCAAATAAGGATCAGGTAGAGCCGGAGCGGGCGCGTGCGTGAGATCAAAATAGAGGGCTTCACCTCCGACACCAAGCCCGATGTCAAGCCAGCCGTCTGCGTATTCGGCGAGGCGAACACGGGGACCACTCGGTTTGGCACCACTCTCCCCACCAACGGCGGCATGAGCGGCTGGATCGCGCTCGATCGCAACTCCAAGGCCACCGTGGATGAGCACCGGGTGAAGCGTGGCCTACCCATACTCATCAACAAGGAACCATTCATCGGCGAGAAGGCAGCGGTCGAGATCGCCATGAACGACGACCCCAAAAAGGTAAAGGCCGTGTATGCGGAGGCGTTGAAGCGGGTGATTGACCGGCTGATGGCGCTGCACGACCACAAAGACGTGGAGAATATCGTGATCGACCGCTGTAGCCAGTTGTTCGACTATATTCTCTTCTCCCACTTTGGCCGCCGCAACCAGATCGAGTCGTTCATGCGCGGCGCCCCCAACCAGGACATGATCGACATCATCAATGCCCTGAGCAAGAAGAACCTCTGCCTGATCTGCAAAGCTACCGAAATATGGAAGGACACCGGGGAAGTGGATACACAGGGGAAGAAGAAGCAAGCCCCCAGCGGCAAATTCAAGCCCGACGGCTTCAACCAGATCGATCGGTTTGTCACGGCCACTATTGAGTTGTCGAGCGGTCAGAAGAAGTATGATATGGACCCCGAGGACGCCTACAGGGCCAAATACAAGTGCAAGCTTATCCGCTGCAAGGGCAACACGCTGCTGGAGGGGCAGGATCTGACTGACTATGGGTTGGCGGGGGAGGGGATTACGTGGGAGAACCTGATGATGGTGATCGGGCAGGAAGGGGAATAAATATGGAGTATCTAATACGGGTGACGCGGACAACGGAGTTTGAAACTGTAGTTGACGCTGATGATCCATTAGCAGCCGCCGACATGGCTAAGCTGGAGGCTACGGGGAATAGCGTGATCATCGTGGATGAGAAGGTGGATATCCGCCGACCGGAGGGCAGCTTCTCCGATCACCTGCAAACGATCATAGAGCGTGAGTACCAAGCGGAGCAGGAGCTGGCGGAGGAGCGTAGAAGGCAGATGGAAGCCGAGGATGCCCTGCCTTGGTTCAATACTACTCAGTGATCCGTCTTGATTATCGGACCGGTTCTTGGGAGCTTGCTAGGCTATTCGAGCCGTTTGGTATCCGGCCCCAGCGCTCCAAGCTCGACTACGGGGATGCAGATTTTGTGGGGCATGGGCCGAATGGGGAATGCGCGGTTGTCGTCGAGCGCAAAACCATACACGATCTGGTTGCCTCCATGCAGTCAAAGCGGCTGTCGGGGCATCAGCTGCCGGGGATGGCTGAACAGTACGACTACTGCTATCTGATTGTGGAGGGGATATGGCGACCTGGAGAAGACGGTGAACTGGAGATCAACAACGGTACTTGGTCCCGCAATCATGGTCGTGGCATTCATTACCGGGCTGTGGATGCCTATCTCACAACTCTGGAGCTTCTTGCTGGGGTTGTATATCGGCGCACTGCTTCACCGCGCGAGTCAGTATGGCAGATAGTGGACCTATACCGGTGGTGGACGGATAAGGAGTGGGCCAAGCACAAGGCTCATGACATGGTTTATGCGCCGGCAGACGGGCAGCAGGGGAGACGAATGAGCTTGGTGCCGCGTAGAGTCAGCCTAGTGGAGAAGGTAGCGCTACAGTTGCCTGGGCTGGATCAGCGAGCGCGGGAAGTAGCGAAGAAGTTTGGGAGCGTTCGGGAGATGGTGATGGCGACCGAGAAGGACTGGCTGATCAAGGGGGCGGTGGGTAAGGTGGGGGCGAAGAAGATCGTAGAGGCGCTTAATCGTTGACCTGGCTCCAGCTCTACCACTTCAATCGCCGCGTGGATATGCTGTGGAGGCGGAATCGCGGAGACACTTTTGACGCTATTGCCAAGGCATGGGACGTATCGCGGCAGCAGGCGATATCCAGTATCAAGCGGGCTAGGCGCGATCCCAAGGTGGTGGAGGCAGCAGAGAAGATGCGGGTGGAGCGGCAGGGATTAGAGGAGTTGAAAGCGGAGGGGGGATATGTACGATCTGATAGCGATGCCTGAGGGGTTTAGCGTGTATAGAGAAGGCAGGTTGGTAGCTTATTTGCGGAAGTCTGGTGGATGGACTAGAAGCATGGTAGAGGAAGTAGTGGATTTGCTGGATTCTGTTTATCAGGCTGGTTATGACAGTGGCTGTGAGTTATTGCGCGCTAGTAGGGATTGATGGTTAGCCGCTGCTCCGCCTGCGATCCCAACTGCCGCTTCGTCCACCCATCCGGCCCCGAGCCCTGTGACTACCTACTGATTGGGGAGAAGCCGGGGAAGGAAGAGGACAGGAGGCAGCGGGTGTTTGTGGGAGATGCGGGAGTGGAGCTGGATGGGCTGTATCTGCCCTTAGCAGGCCTCGATAGGTCCCAGGTCCGCATCACCAACGTACTTAAGTGTCGGTTAGGAGCATCTAATGCCAAGCCTACCGAGGCCCAGATGTCGGCGTGTGCGCGGTACTGGCTGGCAGAGGAGGTAGCCAGGTGCAGGCCTAGGGTGATTGTGCCATTGGGGGCGACCGCGTGCAAGCTAGTGCCTGAGATTGAGCTAGACAAGGACCATGGGATACCGCTCTGGCTGGAGAAGCAACATGCCAGAAGCGTGTTAGGGGCGTGGGAGGGGTGGGTGTGGCCCAGCTACCATCCGGCTGCGGGGTTGCATCAGACCAGCCTCATGATACCGCTCATACAGGATTTTGAGCGCATGGGTCAGTGGCGGAGGGAGAAGTGGGTGCCGCCTAATGGTATTCGGTATGCACAATACTCTCTTTTAACCCATGCGCCGCTCGCAGCAGCATACGGGCAGTCAGGTTGGCTGGCGGTAGATACAGAAAACACGGCAGAAGGCGCTTATTCGCTACAGTTTTCCCAATCCCCCAACTTCGGATTCATGATTCTGAATGAGCCAAAAATGCTTGAATGGTTCAAGGGCTACATCAAGCACTATGAAGGGCTCGTCCTACACAATGCTCCACACGACCTTTACTGGTTAGAGCAAATGGGGATTACCGGGTTCAAGTTCCGTGACACCATGCAAGAGGCGTATCACCGAGGCAACCTACCACAAGGCTTGAAGGCGCTAGGGTGGCGGCTATTCGGCATTCGGATGAAGTCCTGGGAGGATCTGGTGATGCCCTACTCCCGCGCCCGCATGGTGGAGTGGCTGTCGAGGGCATGGGACTGGGCGAGCGATAACCGGGAGCGGCAGGAGACGCAGCTCAAAACCAAGCTCAAGATCACCTATAGGCGTACGGCGATGGAGCGTGACATCGCCAGGATCATCAAGCACGCCCACAAGCCTGACTATGACATCTGGGAGCGGGCGGAGGCGGCGGGGCTGGTGACTGATGAGTTGGTAGAAGTATGCGGGGAGGTGCCGAGGCCTGGGATTGGGCATGTGCCGCTGGAGGAAGTCGTGGAGTATGGGTGTAGGGATGCCGACGTGACGGGGCGAGTAGGGACGTGGATGGACCAGCAGCTGGCGGTGGAAGTGCCGGTAGAAGATTGGGATCAGTAGATGCTATTCGGCGGCATCGAGCTTCCCGGCCACCCTGACTTAGCCAACGTGCGTGCCCTCGATCTGCTCCCCATCCCCCAGATCTGCCGCATGATGCAGGTGGGGGTGGCGATTGATGTGGAGAGGCTGGGGGAGCTTAGCGAGATCTTGGCGGCGAAGATGGCGGAACTAGAGCTGGAGATCACCTCCTATATCCCGCCTGCCTACCTCAACGCGTTTTTGGCTGAATCAGGGGACGACATCGCCATCAACGTAGACTCCGCCGAGCAGATAGCCGATCTACTGTTCAAGGCGCTGAAGCTGGGAGAGGGGAAGGATCTGAAGCGCACCCCCAGCGGCCTCAGGATATCGACGGGGAAAAAGCAGCTGGAGAAGCTGAAGCGCGATCATCCCGTTATCCCAAAGATACTGGAGTATAGGGAGGCATCCAAGCTGAAGTCCACTTATGCCGACGCGCTGCCGCTGCTGGCGAAAGCAGAAGGCGATCTGCGCATCATACACACCCAGCTGCCCACTACTAGGACGTCTACAGGACGCCTGGCCAGTAAACTTCCCAACCTGCAAAATATTCCTACCCGCACCAAGCTGGGCCAGATGATCCGCCGAGCCTTTATCTCGCGCCCCGGCTGCCGGCTCATTAGCATCGACTATTCCCAGATAGAGCTGCGGCTGCTGGCGGATCGCGCACGGGAGCGGGCCATGATACGTGTGTTCGAGTCGGGAGGCGACATCCATACCGAGACCGCGATGAGGGCGTTTGGGATTGACGACCCCGATAAGGTGGACAAGATATCCCAGCGTAATCCGTGCAAAAACATTAACTTTGGAGTATGCATCGCGCATGGGCAGCAGGTGCTCACAAACCATGGACTGATTCCTATACAAAACGTGTCATGTCATGATATGGTATGGGACGGAGAGGAGTTCGTCCGCCATGAAGGAGTCATCTACAAAGGCATCAAGCGAGTCATCACCTACCAAGGACTCACCGCGACCCCGGACCATAAAGTTTGGGTACAAGACGGTCGAAAGATCCCCCTATCCCAAGCCGTGGCCGAGGGATCTGAACTTGCTGTTACAGGCCGTGGAGAGCATCCCGTTCGATACGCTCCGGGTGGCGTCAAAGATTTACCGCTTGGGGAGGAAGGCATACAGGCATGTGAAAATGACCTGCACGGCCTGCGAGGTAGTGAGGGAAGTATCGGTGGACAACATCCTAAGTGGCAAAAGCCGACAGTGCAAGTGCCAACAGACCAAATACCGCGATCCGAGAGCCTTTGTATTACAGGAACGCTACTCGGCTATGTGGCAGCGCTGCACCAACCCAAGGAGCCCGAGTTGGCCCAACTATGGCGGTCGGGGGATCGAGTGCAGGTTTCAGAGCCCGGAGCACTTCATAAAGTACATGTTGCGCTATCTGCCGCACCCGACATATCGGGGAGTGGATATTGGCCGAAAGGACAACGACGGCCACTACGCGCCAGGGAATCTAGAGCTAGAGACACGTTCGGAAAATGGCAGCAACACACGACGGAACAAATGGGTGCGTTACAAGAATCAAGTACTGACTGCCACTCAGTTGTACCCAGTGCTAGTAAGGGACTACCCATGGTTTCGCCTGACACTCGGCACGACGAGGCGCTTAGCCGCTCAGGGAGTCTCTTGGCAGGAGATCCTGTGCCGATTTCCCAGGAGACGCCGGTCTACGACATCCGCAATGCAGGCCCCCGCAGGCGCTTCACCGTCGAAGGCAAATTAGTCAGCAACTGTTATGGGCTAACTGCCTCCGGGTTGTACGACCTGATGGCGGTGACGTATGCGACTGCTGGCCTGCCCATGCCTGACTGGCTGGACATCGAGTGGTGCGAGCGATTCATCGAGAAGTGGTTTAATTTATACCCAGACGCGCTGGAGTATTTTCAGCTCCAGCATTGGAGGGCTAGGCGGTACGAGATGGTGTGGGATATGTTTGGGCGCACCCGTCTGGTACCAGAAGTCCGTAGTCAGCTGGAGCGCGTTCAGTACGCGGGGTTGAGGCAGGCGGGGAATCTCCCCATCCAGGCCGCTGCCGCCGGCGTGATGAAGATCGGGATGGCGCGCGTCGAGAGAGTGTTGGAGGGGATCAGGGCAAGCGGTGTATACGCGGAGGCGCTGCTGCCGGTGCATGATGAGCTGCTGATCGAGGTAGACGCGGAGTGGGCGGAGGAAGTGGAGGAGGTGTGCAGATGGGAGATGGAGCGGGCGCTGGTGGACGAAAGCGGGGAATTGAGATGCAGGGTGCCGATCAAAACCGAGGGAAGCATCATGACGCGCTGGGCAAAAGCAGCATAAAGTACGACGAGCTGCCCGACCCCAGGGAAATTCTGAGCCCGGATAAGGCGCTCTACGTGGTTGGTCTGTTTGAGGAAGCCGAGATACTGGCGGCGCTCATCCAGCAGAACCAGACGCGGCTGGAGGAGCTGAAGGTGGCACTCGGGGAGTTGCAGCGCGAGGTGAGGCAGAAGGGGATTCGCTACTTGGATTGGGTGTTTTACGAAAGACAAGCAGAAGGTCGGAAGTCTCTCAGCCGGGAGCTGCTGCTGGAGAACGGGGTGAAGGCGGCGGTGATTGCCAAATCAGTCAAGACGGGGAAGGCATTTGTGGAGCGGAAGCTGGTGAATACTAGACGGGAGGAAAAAAGGGGCGAGGAGGACTGAGACTGGATGTGGGAATCAGCCCCCTCGCCACGGTGACAGAGGATCAGCAACCTGCCTTTGGGAAAAGCAGATGTTTAAAATTAACCTATTGCGCGGATATTGTCAATAGGTTAAAATTAAACCTCATGAACAGGGAAAAAATACGCTTGGAGTTCTACATGCTCTCGGAGTTCTCCAAAGAGCTACTGTTTGGAGCCGGATTCCCTTGGTCTTGGCTAGCGTTCATATTTTTCCTGCTTGCAACCTTCTCCAAGTAGGTTAAAATTAAACCTCCAATGGCTAAAAAAATTACACCACCTGAATTCGATGATTTGGCCAAGGTATTCGGCGCTGGCACATCTTCAAAGTTTGCCGCTCACGAAAAGACGATAGAAGCCATAAACAGCTATGTGGAGACGGGCATACCGCCAGCTGGCTCTGACCCAAACTGGGATTGGGAGGATCTAGCATGGCGTTACTATGTTCCAGCTTGGCATGCCGTCAGCCTCCTGAAGCGCCTTGTATTCGCGTTAGAACGAAGATAATCATGGCGACCCCTAATATGAAGGTGCTGATGTGGCAGGCGGCGAATCGTGGCACCATGACCAAGATCGCCGAGCGGGCCAAGGTGACGCCTCAATTCGTCTACCTTGTGATCCGTGGTCGGAGGAAGTCCAAGGGGGGCAAGGTGGAGAGGCTGCTGAAGGAAGCTGGGGCACCGATATGAATCTTGTGGAGCGCCCTAAGAATGTCGATTGGAGGCTATGGAAAAGGGATGATGGATTTACCCCAGAGTGGATACAACTAGCCATCCTTATGGATATTCGTGACGAGTTGCAGCGCTTGAACAATCTGCTCCTATGCCCCAACTTCCAGATGATTCCCTCTATGCTTCGACGCATACAAGCCAACACGTCTAAGTCAAAGCGCAAACTCAAATCGAAAGCCGCCGCCAAGTCATGAGCGCCACCCCACTGCTGATCCTAGGGGATAGTCCTGACTTACATAATGGCCTAGGTCGCATCGGCCATGACCTCGCCTGGCTGCTGTCGTCGATGCCCGAGTTCCATGTCGGCTACCTAGGGAGGGAAGCTACGGGGCGGGCTAAGTTTCCTTGGGCGCAATACAGCTTCCGTGGCGGGTGGGGGGAGCACAAGATCGCCGAGGCATGGGGCGATCTAAGCGCCGGCAGAGAAGGCATCATCTTCACGATCTGGGACGCCACCCGGCTCCTATGGTTCACCAATCCCAGCGAGGGAATGCCTGAGAAGCTGCAAAAATTCCTAACCTCTGGCAGATTCAAACGCTGGGGGTATTTCATGCAGGACGCGGAGGGGCCATCACCGGGAATGCTGCCGTATGAGACGGCCTCGGTGATGGCGCGCTATGATCGCGTGTGTCTGGCATCCAAGTGGGCCTATGACATCACGGCCCGCACCGTCACCAACCACCCCGATATCGACTGGATACCGCACGGCATCAACCGTAGCGTGTTCAAGCCAGTAGACAAGGAATATGGCAGAAGCATATTGGGTGTAGACGTTGTGGCCCCCCTCATCGGCTGCTGCATGTCCAACCAGGATCGCAAGCACTGGCCCACCGTGATCGAGGCGGTGAGCTTGATACCGAACGCTATCTTGTGGGCGCATACGGATCGAGTGATTCATGGCTGGAACCTCCAGGCACTGGCGTTTGAGTATGGGGTGGCGGATCGGGTGGTGGCGGATATCGGGGAGCGGTCGGATAAGGAGATGGCGGCACTGTACTCGGCCTGTGACGCTACTCTAGTCATCTCAGGGGGAGAGGGGTTCTGCTATCCCGTAGTCGAGAGTATGAGCTGCGGGGTGCCAGTAGTCACGGGGGCATATGGGGCGCAGTCGGACTTCTGGCATTGGAAGGTGGCGGCAAAGGCGTTCAGGATTGAGACGCCGCACAACGTCAGGCGCGCTATATATGAGGCGGCGGATGTGGCCCAAGCGCTACGGTCGGCGATAGATAGGGGTGGGGGCGAGGAGGAGCGGCAGGTGGAGCATCTGGACTGGCCGAAGCTGGTGAAGGTATGGAAGAAGTGGGTGAGGAAAGGGTTGAAGCGTGATAGCGGTAACAGCTAGCACATCCAAGGACAAGCAGGATCAGTGGCTGAAGTGGATGGGGCTGTGTACGCTGCTAGATCTCGACTGCTACTCCAACTTCCCCGAGAACGTGGGCATGGTGAAGGCCTATCAGACGCTCTATGAGACGTTTAGCATGGACCATGAGGTTATTGCGTTCCTGCATGATGATCTGGAGATACTGGAGCCACTAGCAGTACGTCATCTGTTTGACAAAGATCCCAAGCTAGCCATCCTGGGGTTTGGGGGAGCTACCGGGCTGGCGGTGGACGACATCTATAAGACGCCATACCGTATCGAGCAGTTGCAGCGCATCAACTATGCCTCCAATCAGGTGGACTGGGAGGTGCATGGGGTAAGGGAGACAGGGGTGAAGGACGTAGCCGTAGTCGATGGATTCGCTATCGTCGCGCGGACTAGCTTCCTCGATCTGATCGGGGGGTGGCATGGCTTTCCGTTTGGCTTCCACTGCTACGACCTCTATTTGTGTCTCATGGCGGCGCGTCTGGGGTGGAAGGTGAAGATGCAGGGGATACGCTGCCACCATCATGGGGGTGGGACGTCGACGGGGGTGGAGTATGCGGAGATGCTGAGGAAGCAGGGGAAGACCGTGGAAGACGACCACCGGGAGCCCCACGTCTGGTTGTATGACAACTTCAGAGATGAGCTACCCCTACGTATATGATCAACGTCGTCATGATAGCCAGGAATCGCCCCAACCTCACGCGCCAAGCTGTGGTCAGCCTCTACTCCCACACTCCTCCCGGCAGCTTTAACCTCACCCTAGTAGACGACCAAAGCGATGACGTGCTTGAGGTAGAGTCACCTAATGCCTGCGTGCTGCGGATAGGTCGATCCAACGGGGTGGTGAGCAAGATCAAGAATCTGGGGGTGTATTGGAGCGAGCACTACTTCGGTCGCGGCGACTGGCTGTATATGTCGGACAATGATGTCTTTTTTACCGAAGATTGGTCACAGAAGCTGACAAAGCTAGCAGATGATGTCGATCCGCAGTATGTATTAGTAGGAGGGCAGAACCATCCATACCACCAAGTAATAAATCACCAAGGAGAGGTCAATGAATATGGCGCGGTCGCCGGCACTTCGTGGCTGATGCGATGGGGTATTTGGGATACCTACGGCCCACTAGAGGAGTCGGGCGCCCCCGGCGTCGGCCAGAGCGAGGACCACGCCTTCTGCCAGAAGATACGCGCGGACGGCTATAAGGTGGGGGCGGTATGGCCACATGTGGTGCTGGATACTGGCATCACACAGACCGACGGCCAGCTGAGTCCGGGGCATGAGCATAAGAAGCGGGTGGAGGGAGTGGTATACGAATGAACGGCCTAAAAGTCCAGCTGAAGGCCCACGGTGGGGCAAGTGTGTTTGTTGATCTGCGCGACATATCGGCCTTTTATTTTCTCACGTGGGAAGTATCACAGGTAACCGTCATCAATATTCTCTTACGCGCAGGCCAAACCGTTGTGGTGCTGGACGACGAAGATAATAGGCTCAAGCTGGATAAATGGAATGATATATGAGTCTGCCGGATCAGTCGGATATCGCCTACCACATGCCGTTCATGGAGGAGGCTGCGTCGAAGGCCGGGATCATTATCGAGGTCGGCGTGGGAACGGGGGCTGGTTCGACCAGAGCATTTGCCCGGGGGCTGAAGCGGTCGGCGGCTGAGGTGAAGATGCACATTGGCGTCGATATCAGGCCGGAGGGGGTGGAGGAGGTGCCGGATAGCTACTGGCACTTTATCTGCGGGCCGTCGGAAGCCCCATCTACCGCTATCAAGGTAGCCGAGCTTATACCCGACCACTCTGCCGATATCATCTTCATCGACACCATCCACACCTACGAACACATGGAATTGGAGCTACCGATCTGGTCACGGTTCGCTGGCCCCCAGACGCTATGGATCTTCCACGACACTTGGATGTTCGGGCTAGGCAACCACATGACGGTGGCTATTCTCGACTACTGCAAGGCCAACCCCCAATGGGAGTTTGTGGACCATTCGCGGGAGGCACATGGGCTGGGGCTGATGAGGTGGAAGGCGTGAGGGCTATCGTCAATGTAGCTACTGGCGGCAACTACCTGATCGGGCAGAAGCGGCTCAACCAAGCGTTGTTGAATTTAAACGAAAGGTCCGAGTTTATTTTCTGGTCTGAGGAACTACCCCCCGATTCCCCTAGTCACGAGATGGTGCCCTATGGGTTCAAGGTGGCGGCGCTGACGGAAGCTGTGAGGCTGGGGATAGATACGATGCTGTGGGCGGATTCCTCGATCGTGCCGTTGGCTGAATTGACGCCGCTGTGGGAGCTGATCGAGCAGCAGGGGTATTGGATGAGCGCCAACTATGACCTGATGACGGGGCCATTCTGTAGCGACCAAGCGGCGCGGCTGGTAGGGCTGAGTAGGGATCAACTCAACCACATCCCCCACGTCATTGCGTCCGCGTTCGGGCTGACTCGGGAGTTTGCCCTAGAGTTTCTGTTTCATTGGGCGGGGATGGGACTGAAGGGGGTATTTGACGAGGCTGGGTCGGCTGATCCCAGCTTCATCGCCCACCGCCATGACCAGACTGCGGCCTCCATCATCGCTTGGCGGCTGCGGATGAATCTCACCCAGCCGCCCATGTGGATCGCCGAGGGTGGGCAGGAGGGGGAGGGGACGCTGCTGAGCATACAGAGGATAAAAGGATGACGGTTTGGCAACCAATAGAAACTGCACCCCGCGATGGCACTTGGGTTCTGTGCGCATGGAAGAACAGTATAGGTCAGTTCGGTATCCCCACGGTGCTGTACTGGCATGGGGAATGTTGGACTAATATAGACCCCGCGCTGACGCCAGTCGTTCAGAATGCTCTGAAGCCCACGCATTGGATGCCGTTGCCTCCTTCTCCTGACGAGTACACGCTGGTTGTTTCTGCTACAGATGAGCACCCGGCAATTTACAAGACCAGTAGCGGGAAGCTAATAGCAGGGGAGAACTTAAAGGGATGAAATATTCGCAGAAGGATGAGCAGGATTACATTCTCAAAGCTGTCGAGTTCATGGAGACGGGGTGCTTCCTGGACATAGGGGCCTACGACGGCTATAACTACTCCAACACCATGTGTCTGGTCGAGCGCGGCTGGCGGGGGGTGATGGTGGAGCCGGGACTAGAAGCATTCCAGGCGCTGCTGGCACGGCATGGGGATAACGACAAGATTGATCTGGTACACGGGGCTGTGGGGGATGGCAGTATGCAGCCGTTCTGGAACAACACACGCACCTACTCTACTACCAGCATCGACAACAGAGATCGGTTTATCAACGAGGGATTCTCGGCCCGCTACTGGGTGCCTACGCTCAGGATACTGGATCTGCTGGAGCGTGGCCCCTACGATGTGGTCAGCATCGACACCGAGGGGACAAGCGTGGCCGTGATGAGGGATCTGCTGCTGGTCGCTACTCCTAAGGTGATCTGCGTGGAGCATGATGGGGCCTGGGTGGAGATTCCTAACGGCTATAAGACCGCGATGCAGAACGAGGAGAACATCATCTTTGTCCGCTAACCAGCCCACATTCTCTCTATGTCATGCGACGGCGCGAGTGCCTGACGAATGGCGAAAGGCTGCGACTGCGTGGTGTGAGTCCTGCGATAAACCACATGATACAGAGTACATTTTGTGCATTGATCTTAACGACCTCATCGCTCAAAATAATAACTTCAACACAGATATACCACCCCTCTACGCGGCAAAGTTAGAAATAAATTTCAAGCGCCAGAACGCCGTAGATGCGTGGAACTGTGCCGCCGCAGCCTCCACCGGCAAATTCATCATCCAGGTAGCCGACGACCTATACCCGCCCACTCACTGGGACACCGAGCTACTCAAAGTTATCCCCGACCTGGACGGCGAATACGTGGTAGAGGTGAGGACAGGGACCAGCCTCGATGACGAGTGGCGCCGCTGCATGGCTCACAGCTTTCTCACACGTAAGTATTACGAGCGCTACGGCTATCTGTTTCATCCTGATTACGAAGGGATGTATGCGGACGACGAGTTCACTGAGAAGGCTAGGCGAGACGGGGTGGTAGTCGACGCGCGGCATCTGCTGTTCGAGCACCGGCACTGGATCGGGACCACGGTGCCATTCGATGACATCTACAAGCGGCAGAATTCGCAGGAGCGATACGACAGAGGGCTAGAGATACTGGGCAGGAGAAGGGCACAGGGGTTTCCCAAGTGAAGAGAGTATTCCTATTAACCACATGGACCATCATCGTTTGGATAGTTTCTGGGTTAGTCATGCTATATACATCGCCGGTATGTAAGCCATGAAGCTCAACGTGGGCAGCGGCCAGAGAAAGTTTGGGGATGGTTGGACTAATTGCGATATCCAACCTAAGTGGAACCCCGACGTGGTAGCTGACTGCAACCACATGCCCATGTTTGCCGACAGCTCAGCCGAGATGATTGTGCTGCATCATGTGATCGAGCACTTCGGCTTGGGGGAACTAGATAATGCTATCCGCGAATGCCACCGCATCCTCCAGCCGGGGGGGAGTTTAATTGTAACAACTCCTGATCTCAATTTATTATGCCGACGCTGGATCGCCCACATGATCGACGACTTCACCTTCTGCGTCAACCTCTACGGCGCTTACATGGGGGACGAGGCAGACAGGCATAAGTGGTTGTATACGGGGAGGACGCTGGCGAAGGCGCTGGGCGTGGCAAGCTGGAAGACAGTCAAGAGCTTTGACTTTCGGCCTATCGAAAATGCTTCCATCAGCTGCGACTGGTGGATATTGGGGTGTGAGGCGATCAAGTGAACCAGCTAGAATATATCGCGCTGCTGTTTGCCGACTGCGGCTTCAACACCTCCAAGCAGCGGGAGGCTTGGCTGACAAGAGAGTTCAAAAGGCCAGTGAAGTATGCCGATGATTTGCAATCATGGGAGCGGTCGCGGGTGATTGACATCCTGAAGGACATTAAGAAGGGACAGCAGGAAAAGGCTAGGGCTGACTGGGGGCGGGATGAATCTGATAGCGATGACCTGTAGGAACAACGTGGAGCTGTCGAAGGCCTGCCTCAAGAGCCTGCTGGCCCAAACTGCGCCCTACGTGTCGGTGCTGGCAGTAGACAACGCGTCGACGGATAGCACTGCTCAGTGGCTGCGGTCGGTAGCGGCACAAAACCCCCACGTCGCCGCGATCTCCCACCAAGAGCCAGCCTCGGTATCGCACGTGTGGAATCAGATCATGAAGTCGGCCAACTATATGCACCTACCGCACGTCCTCATCGTCAACAACGACACTGAGCTGCTGCCCGATACCTATAAGGAGCTGGAGTGGTACGCGGCGCTCAACCATGACGTGGGACTAGTGAGTTGTGTGAGCCGCCGACCCGGTGAAGACATGACCTATAGCGAGATCACGGCCCGCCCCCACCCGGACTTCTCCTGCTTTATGATGAAGCTGTCGGCATGGCAGGCGATAGGCGGGTTTGATGAGAACTGTGTGGGGGCATTCTACGAGGATAACTGCGCCCATGTGGAGCTGCATCGGCGGGGTATCAAAGCCGTCTGTTTGAGCATACCGTTTCTGCATCATGGATCGGCCACGATCAAGTCAGCGGATAAGGGGGAGAAGCTGCGGATCGAGCAGAACGCCGCCCATAATAGGGAATACTTCTTCAGCAAGTATGGGTGCTTTCCGGGGACGCCGGAGTACGACCAGCTATTTGCCGAGCATCTTACGAAACTCCACTAGCGCCTGCTGAATGCTGGCCTCGCTTGGCATCGTCACCCCCGCTTCCTTAGCCGCCGACTTCCAATCGTCCATCGCCATTGCCTGTGCCTGCTCCAGTGTCGTGCCCCCTATCTTCAGGTGGCGAGCGAGGGCGCGGGCCTTAACGGTACGGGCACCACGTTCGTAGTGTTCGGGGGAGGCGGTGCCGCGCGGGGTGGTGCGGGCCTCGGGCGGGATCTCGTAGGCGCCTTCGGGATGTGGGGGAGCAGGGGGAAGCGGTAGGTCAGCAGGAGCAGAAGGCGCTGTGCGCTTGGGGACGTTGGCTAGGTATGGAGTGCGATTGGCAGTACCGGTGACGGTGTACTTGGCGATGGGTGGGCCACCAGTGTTCATCTCGGGGACGGGAGGAGGAGGGAGTGGCTTGGGGGTAAGGGCTAGTTCCGTCTTGCCCATCGCTTCCTTCCCTAGATCGTACGCCGCCTTCCCCAACTCGATGGTATGCCTGATCCGTGGGCTCGCCACCCCCACCGCAGCATTACCTACGCGCTGCAACAGAGGCCCGTACCCAGCCGATGCCACTGTGGCTTCAGGAGCGACTACGGTGCCGGGAGTTGTGCCGGTATAGCGTGGAGTATAAGCGGCTTCAGGCGCAGGTACCGCCGCACTGCCGCGTCTGGGAGTGCCGAGCCTACCAGCCAGTAGCATCGCTGCCAGATTGCCACCTGCATGCCCCGCCGCCTCTGGATACTTCCCCTCCCCTACCTCGGACGCCACCTGGGCTGCGGTCGGGCCGATGAAAGGCAAACCGTGGACCACGTTGAGCGCCATATTGCCGCCGTAGGGGGTAGGGTTGCCAAGCCAAGGCAGGGCGGATTCACCTAGTTCGGATAAGGATTGGAGTTGGGCTTGAGGGGGCTGGAACGGCATCAGGCCGCCAACAGTAGCCAGCATACCCTTCGCTGCACCGCCGAATGCCTCAGCCGCCGCTCCCACCCCACGCCTGAGAGGGGACGGCCCAGACGACGGCTTATTCTCATCAAACCAGTCGCCACCCTGAGTCGCAGGCTTATTCTGGGCAAACCAATCGTCGGCCACTACTGCACCACCGTGGCACCTTTGGCCTTGTAGTGCTCGACTTCTGCGGAGGGTATGTCACGCTCCTGGCCGTTAGGAGCACGCATCTTGACGGTGCCAGTAGTAGAAGGAGGAGGGGCCAGCCTATTCCCTGTCACATCCCGCGCCCCGCCCGGTGCCTCCTCGATGTTCGCCAGCTTCCCCTTACCCTCCAGCGCCAATGCAATAGCTTTCCGCTGCGACGCCAAGCTCTCCAGCGTCCGCTTGATCACGCCCTTGGTTACTTGCGGATTAGCCATGGGGTTGCCAGCCAGCGACACTAGAGCGTTCCACGCCTGCACGCTGCGGAATCCCCCACCCCCTAGCGGCAGGCGCAAGGTGTTGATGTGTTCAGGGGCTTCGACTAGGTCTGCTGCTAATTCCGCTTCCTCGGCGGAGAGTGGCACATTACGCGCGATCAGGGGCTTGATGATGCCACTGTCAGGGTCGGTAACGAGCTGGATCTTTTTGGCCGCTACGAAACTCTGGAGCAGTTCCAGCCGGTCGCCGATAGACTTGATGATCTCGGCTGCACGATTGGCCGCCCCCAATTGCTTGTCCCCTGCCTCGCGTTGGGCCGGGCTGAGGGGGGCATGGCCCAAGTAGCCGGAGGGCATACCGGTAGATGGAGCCGGAGTAGCGGTGCGTGGTTTGGTCGCAGGGGCAAAGGTGGGGGTGTGGGCACCGCCCGTCTTCGCACCGGCTTCTGCTCCAGCAGTCGGAGGGGCAGGTAGGGCAGTCAAGCCACGGGGGGTTTTGGTTACC
>Ga0070699_100000149_pt1 | contig 66121 bp, 75 predicted proteins | sample KBSK1503metaG_FD_65473 | JGI IMG/M metagenome (GOLD analysis project Ga0070699, IMG submission 65473) | Corn, switchgrass and miscanthus rhizosphere microbial communities from Kellogg Biological Station, Michigan, USA - KBS K1-50-3 metaG | ecosystem: Host-associated > Plants > Roots >... | reverse complement strand
TGTTCATCGCGCTCTGGCAGGACTACCAGCAGGCCCAGGAGGCGGCCGCGAGCGAGGCGGTGGCCCGGGCCAGGAAGGCCGGGGTAACCGACCCGTTCGAGCTGTTCTCGGCGGGCGCGCGGGCCTTCATGGAGGGCTGCTGGCAGCGCCGGGACCTGGCGGTGCTGTTCTCCGCCGGGGACGGGCCGCCTGGCTTCGAGGTGATGAAGCGGCGGCGCGGCCGCGAGTGGCTCGGCCAGAACGACGCGCTGCTCCGGCTGTCCGACACCTCTTTCGACCGGCTCTACGTCACGATCCTGACCACGCTGATCGGCGAGGGCGGCCGGGAGGCGGCGGTGGCCGACGGCCGGCGGCAGGCCGGCCAGGTGATCGACGCCGTGATCGAGTACGTCCGGCTGCTGATGACCGGCGGGTCGTATCATCCCGGCTCGCCTCCGGACTGAGCTCGCCCACGTCGGCCCGGGGACGGCGAGCGCGTCCACGGTCAACCCCCCGTCCCGGGACGCCCATCGTTACCCGGCCCGCCGCGGGCGGGGAGCGGCGCGAAGGCTGGCGGTCTCTTCTCGAGGAAGGCGCGCGCCCTCGGCGACATCGAGCCTGCGGGCGGGCTCGTGCGCGATGCGCCGTGCGTCAGCGACCGAGTCCGCCAGCTCCACAGCCCGGTGAGCACCCCGCCGACGACCGGGCCCGCCGCCAGCGCGAACCCGGACGTCGCCGCCCAGATGCGTCGCCGGCCGCAGCCGCGCGGCCACCCCGGGACCCGCACCGAGGCCGGCGAGGACCTTCATGTCCATCCCCGGGCAGAAGCTGGTCCCGGCACCGGTGACCACGATGGCGCCGACGCGATCATAGGAATCCGCGCGGTCGGCGAGGTCGAACAGCTCCTTCTCGACCTCAAAGGTCCACGCGTTGTGCCGCTCGGGACGATTGATGGTCAGCACGGCGACCTTCCCGTGCAGTTGGTAACGGACGAGCGGCGCGTCGTCAAGGGGCCCACCGCCCGTCCGTAGCTCGTCACGCCGGGACACCACGCTGGTCAGCGCCCCGGCAGGGCCGCGCGCGCCCGGTCCCGGAACGCCGGGTCGGAGAGCAGCTCGAGCTGGGTCGCCAGGCACTCGGCCTGGTGCTCGGGCAGCCGCGCCCGCAGCTCGGACCGGTTGAGCCGGAGGTACCCGCCGATCGTCGCCGGGCTGTAGACGGCGTACGACGCCACCCGGCGCAGCGCGGCATCCCGGGCGGTCGCCCCGTCGGTGGCCTCGCCGATGCCGAGCCGCTCGGCCATGTCGGCGCCGACCTTCGGCTGGCCGTCGAGCAGCCGCCACAGCGCGCCGGGAGCGCGCATGCGCAGCAGCAGCTCGCCGCCGGTGCCGGGGATCAGCCCGATCCTCGCCCAGCCCTGCCGGAACCAGCCGTCGGGGCCGATGAAGCGGCTGTCGCAGGCCAGCGCAATGTCGAATCCCATCCCCACCGCGGGCCCGTCCACGGCGGCGACAGTCGGCACGGGGAGCTCAATCAGCGTCCTGATCAGCCCTTGGTACGCGCTGTACACCAGGGCACGCCGTTCCTCCGGCGGCATGTCGGCCCGGGCCACCATGCCACCCAAGTCGCCGCCGGCGCAGAACGCGCCGTTCCCGGTCAGCACGATGCCCCGGACGTCTGGCTGCCCGGCGGCCGCCCGCAGGGCCGCCGCGACCTCGTTCGCCTCGTCGGGCCCCAGCGCGTTCCGCTTCTCCGGCCAGTCGAGCACGACCAGCGCGGCCGGGCCTGCCAATTCCGCCACGACCCCCATGTCGCCTCCCTTAACTCGATTCCGCCGCGCCGGCCGCCTCGGCCTGCTCGCGCAGCACGCTCTTGATGACCTTTCCGCTCGCGTTCCGCTGCAGCCCGGAGACGAACCGCCAGTGCCTGGGCACCTTGTAGTTGGCCAGCCGGCCGCGGGCCCAGCCGATGAGCTCCCCGTCCGTTACGGTGGCGCCGGGCCGCAGCACAACAAAGGCCATCCCCACCTCGCCGAGCCGCGTGTCGGGCACGCCAATGACCGACACGTCGGCGATGGCATGGTGCGTGGCGAGCGTCTGCTCGATCTCGGCTGGATAGGTGTTGAACCCGCCGACGAGGAACATGTCCTTCAGCCGCCCGGTGATGGTCAGCCGGCCGGACTCGTCGACCCGGCCGATGTCTCCGGTGTGCAGCCAGCCGTCAGCGTCGATCGCATGCGCGGTGGCGTCCGGATCGTCCAGGTACCCAGCCATGACGTTGTAGCCGCGCAGCAGTATCTCCCCGTCCGAGCCGCCGGGCACGTCAGCGCCGGCGATGTCGCCGAGCCCGGCAAGGCGCAGCTCGATGCCGGGCGCGATGCGGCCGCACGTGGTTGATACGGTCTCGAAGTCGTCGAACCAGTAGCAGCGCGACCCGATCGCGGTGCCCTCGGTCAGTCCGTAGCCGGGGGAGAAGTAGCGGATGCCCAGCTCGTCCCTGAGCCTGCGGTAGAGCTCAGGCGAGGAGCCCATGGCGCCGGGCCCGGCCACCCGCAGCGACGACAGGGAAGACCGGTCGACGCCGGGATCGTCGAGCAGGGTCTGGAACAGCAGCGGCGCGCCCTGCAGCACGGTGATCCGCTCGGCGGCGATCAGCGTCGCGATCTGGTGCACGTCGAAGACGGGCACGGGCAGCACGGTGGCCCCGTACAGCACGCCGGTGAGCACGACCGCCTTGAGTCCGAAGCAGTGGAAGAACGGCGGGAAGCCGAGCATGCGGTCGCCGCGGCGCAGCCCGAGGGACCGGCCGTACTCGGTGTAGGCGCGCGTGGAGGCTCCGTGTCTCAGCATGGCGCCCTTGGGAGCGCCCGTCGTGCCGGACGTGAACAGGATGTCGGAGATGTCGGCGGGTCCGAGCGCCCGCACCCGGGCCCAGACCTCCGCCTCATCCGTCTCCTCGCCGAGCGCCAGCAGTTCCGGTAGCGATAGCGCCCCCTCGGAGGACGGGCCGCGCAGCGCGACCGCCGCCTTCAGCCCGTCAAGCGCCCCGAGTTCTCGCAGCGACGCGAGGTAGTCACGGCCCAGGAAGTCGGTGAACGCCAGCACGGCCACGGCCTCCGCCCGGCGGATCAGCGCAGCGGCCTCATACGCGGTGAACCGGGTGTTGAGCGGCACGAGGACGCCGCCGGCGAACGCGGCGGCCATCGCGGTCAGCGCCACCTCCGCGGAGTTCGGCGCCCAGACGACCACGCGGTCGCCCGGCCCCACGCCGCGGGCGATGAGGCCGCGCGCCAGCTGAACACTCTGCTCCAGGTACTGGCGGTAGGTGAGGCGGAGCGGGCCGTCGGCGAGCGCGTCGGCGTCGGGCCACTGGCGGGCGGCGCGGGCGAGCGCGGCCGGGATCGTCGGCGGGATGCCGGTCGTCTCGGCATCGTGCGCCGCCGAGCGTGCCGTGGTCATCGGCTGCTCATGGTCATAGAGCTCCTCGCGCGGATCCGGCACTAATCCTAGTATCGCTAAATTATTGTACTATCTGATAACTTGGCAATGCTACCAGGATGCGAGCGTGATCGGATGAATGCCTGCCTGACCTGGTCCGAGCTTGTCCTTGCCCGCAGGGACAGCGAGGCCCCCGCGCTCATCGGCGAGCGCGCCGTCTCCTACGCCGAGCTCATCGAGCTCGCGGCGGCGGCGGCCGGCTGGCTGGATGAGCTCGGATTCGCCGGCGGCAGCCCGGTGCCCGCGCTGCTCGACACCAGCGCGGTGTCGCTCGCGCTGGTCATCGCGGGCTCGTGCACGGACCGCCCGATCGCCCCGCTCGGTCCGCGACTCACCGCGCGGGAGATCGCGGGCTGCGTGGCCGGGTTGCGCGCCGGGATGCTCATTGCCGAGCCCGGCTACGCCGATCAGGCCGCGGCGGCGGCGGAACGCGCGGGCTGCTCGCACGCCGTCGTCCCCGGCCTGAAACCGGATAGCCGCACGCTTACGGCTCAGGTCGGCCGCACCTCGACGGCGGCCATTCTGCACACGTCGGGCACGACCGGCGCACCGAAGCAGGTGCTCGTCACCCAGGAGAGACTGGCGAACCGGGTAGCGGTGAGCTCGGGCCTGATGGCGGTGGGACCCGGCAGCGTGTACGCGTCGGGCTCGCCGTTCTACCACATCGCCGGCCTGGGCAACCTCGCGGTCATGATCGCCGTCGGCGCGACCGTGCTGCCGTTCCCGAGGTTCAGCGTCGAGGCGTGGCAGGACCTGGGGAGCCACGCGGTGACGCACGCGTTCCTCGTCCCCACGATGATCGAGCGGCTCCTCGACGCCGGTGCCCTCACGATCCCCGGATTGCGGCTCTTGCAGTACGGCTCGGCGCCGATCCGCCCGGCGACGCTGGCGCGCGCGGTGTCCGCGCTGCCTGGCGTGCGGTTCATCAACATGTTCGGCCAGACCGAGGGGTCCCCGATTGCCTGCCTCGTCCCCGAGGACCATGAGCGGGCGCTGGCCGGGCGTCCTGATCTGCTCGCGTCGGTCGGCCGCGCCGCCTCGGGGATCGAGTTGCGCCTGGACAATCCCGGCAGCGACGGGGTCGGTGAGGTCCTGGCCAAGGGCGACCACCTGTTCAAGCTCGCGGAAGACGGCTGGCTGCACACCAGTGACCTGGCCGCGATGGACGCCGAGGGGTACGTCTACCTGGCCGGCCGGCTGGGCGACCGGATCAAGCGCGGCGGCGAGAACGTGCATCCGGTGGAGGTGGAGGATGTGCTGCGCGAGCACCCGGCCGTGCGCGAGGTCGCGGTGACCGGCGTGCCCGACGCGGAGCTCGGCCAGTCCGTGCGCGCCTTCGTAGTGCTCGGTGAGAACGCCCCGGAACCAGATCCCGAGGAACTGCGGGCTTTCGCGCGCCGCGAGCTCGCGGGCTTCAAGGTGCCGACGTCGTGGCGGTTCGTGCCGGAGCTGCCGCGGAACGCCAGCGGAAAGGTGTTGCGCCGGGTGCTGGCCGAGCAGGGCTGACAGGCACCGGACGTTACTGGACATCCACGATGGCCTCCCTTACTGTTAATCAGTTAGATAATATGTATATATATGGTATAGCGTCCCGGGAGGACGGAGCTACGTGAGCGCGAACGTGACGGAGGAAGAGATGCGGGCCAGGATCGGTGCCGCCTTGTCCGGCCTGGGAACGGTCCGGAGTTCCCGGATGGGGGCGGGCAACGACGACATCGAGGCCCCGCGACGCTACCTCCGAGCTCTGGCCGAGGGCGGCTGGGCCGTGCCGTCGTGGCCGGCCGAGTTCGGCGGGCGGGGCATGTCGCCCGCGGCCGCGGAGACGGTGCGCGCCATCCTGGCCGGGCTGCCGAGACCCGATCTCTACCCCTTCCTCGTCGGCATCGACCTGATCGGGCCGAGCCTGCTCGTGCACGGCGCGGAGAAGCAGAAGCGCCGCTGGCTGCGCGCGATCGCCGACGGCTCGGAGATCTGGTGCCAGGTGTTTTCCGAGCCCTCCGCCGGCTCGGATCTCGCCAACGTCGCGACCAGGGCCCGTCGCGACGACGCTGGCTGGCTGCTGACCGGCCAGAAGGTCTGGACGAGCCGGGCCGCGTACGCGACCTGGGGGCTCCTGTTGGCGCGGACGGATCCGGCCGTGCCCAAGCACAAGGGCCTGACGGTGTTCGCCATCCGGATGGACGCTCCCGGGGTCACGGTCCGGCCGTTGCGGCAGATGAACGGTGACCAGCACTTCAGCGAGGTGTTCCTCGAAGACGTCCGGGTCAGCGACTCCGACCGGGTCGGGGCGGTCGGGGATGGCTGGCGCGTCGCTGTGACAGTCCTGGCGAACGAGCGCACCGGCCTGAAGGACGACGCTGGCGTCGCGGCCTCGATCACCGACGCGCCCGAGTGGCTGACCGAGCTGTCGGCGAGCGGAGCGCTGCGCGACGAGGTCCTCCGTGACCGCGCGATGCGGGTGTACGTTGACGAGTGCGTCGTCCGGATGATGCAGGCGCGCTCGGCGGCGAGCATCAAGGGCGGCAACGAGCCAGGCCCCGAGGGATCCGCGCGGAAGCTGAGGTCGGCGGCCGTGTTCAAGCAGCGGGCCGAGCTGATCAAGGACGCGCTGGGTCTCGATGGCCTGCTGAGCGATACTCCGGGGAATGCCGAGTTCCTGACCGCGCCGTCCATGTCGATCAGGGGCGGCACCGACGACATCCAGCGCACCATTATCGGGGAGCGTGTCCTCGGCCTGGAGCGGGAGCCCCGGGTGGACAAGGACAAACCCTGGCAGGAGACCCGGGCGGGCGCGTAAGCTCGCCAGGAGCAGCAGCGCGGCGAGCGCGCGGCGGTGCGTGGCGGGACTGCCGAACAGGAGCTCCGACGACTTCGCACGCCGGTAGTACAGATGCGCGGAGTGCTCCCAGGTGAACCCGATCCCGCCGTGGACCTGAATGCAGTCGGCCGTCACCCGGGTAAACGCCTCCGAGCAGTAGCTGTGCGCGATAGAGGCGGCGATCGCGAGCGCGTTGCCGCCTGGCTCGTCTGCCGCCGTGGCGATCGCGTGGTAGGCCGCTGACCTGGCGGCCTCGACGTCCACGGCCATCTCCGCGCACCGGTGCTTCACCGCCTGGAACGAGCCGATGGTCCGCCCGAACTGAACGCGCGTCTTGGCGTACGCGACCGCGAGCTCCATCATCCGCTGCGCGCCGCCGGCCTGCTCGGCGGCGAGCGCGATGGCCGCCAGGTGCCGCACCCGGGCCAGCACCGGGCCCGCGTCCTCCGGCGTGCCCAGGCGCTGCGCTTCGGCGCCGCTGAATTCGACGGCGGCCATCTTGCGGGTGAGGTCCATCGTCGGCAGCAGCGTGGCCGTGACACCGGCCGATCTCCTGTCGACGAGATACAGGCCGTGACGGCCCTCGTCGAGCGCCGTCACGGCCAACAGGTCGGCGATGTGCCCATCGGGCACGTAGCCAACTCGCCCGTCAAGGCGGGCGGTCCTGTCACCGTCCGCGACCACGGCGGGCGACTGCCCGTCGCCCGCCAGCAGCCCGACGTCCGCGACCGTGGCCAGGAGCGAGCCGCCGCAGATGTCGGGCAGGTACTTCCTGGCCACCGGATCGTCGACCGCGGCCAGCGCGGTCGCGGCCATGACGGCCGAGGACAGGAACGGGCCGCAGTACAGCGCCCGGCCCATCTCCTCCATGACCACCGCGAGCTCGACGATGCCGCCGCCCGCGCCCCCGAACTCCTCGGGTACGGCGAGTCCCTGCAGCCCCACCTCGGCCATCCGGCGCCACAGTTCAGCGTCGTACCCGCTGTCCGCCTCCATCGCGGCGCGTACTGCCTGCTCGGGGCCGTGCCGGGCGAGCAGGTCCCTGGTCGCGGCCCGGAGCGCTTCATGCTCCGGCGTGAAGACGAAATCCATCAGCGCTCTGCTCCCTGCTTCCTTGCTCCCCCGTTTAGGCTACTGTATCAAACAGATAGATTAATTATCTATATGTCCGAACGGGTGAGGCGAGATGTCGCCGTACAGCGTCACGCAGCCCATCGTGCTCGCGCAGGACGGGCCGGTCTGGGTGGTGTACGACGACGCGGCGAAGCGCGCCTCGCAGCCGAAGTCCACCGGGGCCTTCAAGAAGGTCGTGATTTCGGGGATGACCTGGGAGGACTGGGTAGAGCCCGTGATCGACGAGATGGTCGCCGCGGGTAAGGTCACAACCGCGGGGTCCATTGCGGACCTGACGCGAGCCATCGGCGTGCCGACGGACGGACTGACCGGGACACTAGAGAAATACAACGCGGACGTGGCCGCGGGCGAGGACACCGTCCACCTGAAGAAGCCCGGCGTGCTGCGCCCGGTCGACACGCCGCCGTTCTACGCCACGGAGGTGCGGCTCTGCCAGCTGAGCGTCACCGCCGTCGGCCCGCGCATCGACCGAGACGGCCACGTCATGAACGCGTCGAACCAGCCCGTCCCCGGCCTGTTCGCCGGGGGCGAGTGCACCGGCGGTGTGCTCGGTGACGTGTACGTGGACAGCGGCAACGCGCTCGCCAGCGCCCTGGTCTTCGGACGGGTCGCCGGGCGCTCAGCCGCGCACGCCGCCCGTGCCGTGGCGGCGCGGTGAAGCTGGGCGTCTGGCTGCCGGCCGTGGCGGCGCATCCGCGCTTCCCGACCCCGGACTGGGAGCGCACGGCCGGTGCGGGTGAACTCGCCATAATCGCGCTGGCAGCCGACGAGCTTGGCTATGACTGCGTGTGCGCGCCCGAGCATGTGGCGCTCCCCGTGGGCCGCGGCGAGGGAACCCAGTACTGGGACCCGCTGACCACGCTCGGGTACCTCGCCGCCAAGACCCGGCGGATCCGGCTGGCGCCGCTCGTCGTCGTGCTCGGCTACCACCACCCCCTGGAGATCGTGAAGCGGTACGGGACCCTCGACCTGATCAGCGGCGGCCGGGCGGTCCTCGGCGTCGGCGTCGGCGGCACCGAGGGCGAGTTCGCGCTGCTCGCCGAGCTCGATCCGGGCCAGGGGCGTGACCCGGCATTTGACGTCGTGTTCCTGCCGCGTGCCGAGCAGGTGACCGATCCGCTCGGCGACCCGGACGGCACCCGGTCATTCCTTGCGCGGCTGCGCGCGGCCGGGGTGACGACGCTGCTGCCGCGCATCCTCAGCCAGTCCGCCGGCCACTACACGGATCAGCTCGCCGCCCTCGCGCCCGGCGAGGGCCGGTGATGCGGACGGCGCAGGCCAGGCAGCCGGCCGCGCACCCGCTGGCGGTCGTCAACCCGCTGGCCGACACGCACGCCACGATTGACGAGGACCTTGAGCTGTGCGACGAGCTCGGCGGCGCGAAGTACGGGCTGACACTCGGGAAATACCGGGCCTGGACGGGCCCCGCCGCACGGCTGGCCGGCCGTGTCGCCTACGTGCATCACGGGCGGCTCTTCATCCTCGACGACGAGCCCGCGTGGCCCGGTGAGCGGGCCATGCTCGCCCGCCCCCTGGAACTCGCGCACGAGGTCGGCGCCGAGGCCGTGCTGGCGACGACGGGCCCGGCCGGCGCGCTGACCACGTGGGAGCAGGCGCTGTCGGCGTTCGCCGCGGCGTACGAGCCGCTCGCTGTCCGCGCCGGTACGCTCGGCGTCCGGGTCTGCGTGGAGCAGACGAACGTGCTGCGCCACGACATCGGCTTCGTCACCACGCTCGGCGACCTGGCGCGGCTCGCCGCCGAGTCCGGCGCCTGGATCTGCGCGGACATGTTCTGGTCCTGGCGGGAGCGCGACCTGGCGGGCTCGCTGCGCGCCTGCGGCCCGCGCCTCGGCCTCGTCCAGCTGGCCGATGCCGTGCCGACCAGTGTCAGCATGCCCGACCGGGTGGTGCCAGGGGACGGGGTCGTACCGCTCGGCTGGGTCATCGGGCAGTTCGCGGCCACGGGGTACCAGGGGTTCTTCGACGTCGAGCTGCTCGGCCCGCGCATCGCCGCGGAGGGCGCCTGGCAAGCGATGACGCGGGGCGTGCGCCACGCAACCTCCAAGGGCTGTTCGAGGGCACGCTGACGGTCCGGCTCCAGCAGGGCATCGCCGCGCAGTCGGCCGTCATGGCGCTCGAGTTCACCCGCGCGGGGATCACCGGGGCGCACGACGCGCTCGAGGGGCGGGCGGGCTGGTACCCCGCCTTCTTCGGCGGCCGGTACGGGTACGTGCGCGACCGGCTGACCGGCGGCCTTGGCGAGACGTTCCGCGGCGACGAGATCAGCATCAAGCCCTACGCGTGCTGTAAGTACGGCCACAACGCGATCACTGCGGTGATCGCGTTGCACGACGGCCCCGGGATCAGCCCCGGGTCCATCGCGGAGGTGGTCGTCCGCGTCGGCCAGGACACCTGGGACATCATCTGCGATCCTGTCAGCGTGAAAGCGTCTCCCGAGCAGCTCGCCGGGCCGGACGGGCTAGCGCTCGCCCAGTTCAGCCTGCCGTTCATGGTTGCGACCGCGCTGCTGCGCGGGCGGCTGTCAGCGGCCGAGCTCGACGCCGAGTGGCGCGCTGACCCGGCGCTCGCGTCGCTCCTGCCCAAGGTGACGATCGTGGTCGACGACGCGGACCTCACCCCGGACATGATCCCAGAACCCGGCCGCGTGGAGGTCGTGCTCGCCGACGGCCGGCGGCGGACCGCCAAGGTGACCAGGACGCCGGGACACCCCGAGCACCCGCTTGACGACGCGGCCCTGCACGCCAAGTTCCGGTCCTGCGCGCGCCGCCTTGGCCCGCGCGGGACTGAGGCGCTGCTCGATGCCCTGACACATCTGGACGAGGTCGAGGACATGCGGCAGGTCGCGCGGCTGATGATCCCGGAGTGACGGTGCACGAGAGCGGCGACGCGCCGTCGCCACCCGCCGGCGGAGTGCCGATTACCGACCTTTTCGCTGTCGGGGAGGACGGCGTATCACCGCCGTGCTGCCTCCGTCCGGCGGCGGGTCACGCGGCTTCGGCGGGCACGTCGCGGCGGTGACGCTCGCCGCCGCCTACGCCACCGTGCCCCCGGGCCTGTCCGTCCATCACGTGCACGTCGAGTTCCTCACACCCGCGATCTCCGGGCGTCCGCTCCGGGCGAGCGTGCGGTCGTTCAGCGACGACCGGAGCGTCGGCAGGCGGGTCGTCGAGGTGGCGCACGACGGCGAGCCGCCCTGCGCGATCGCGACCGCGACGTTCCACCGCCGCGACAACCGCGGGCCGGAGCACCAGCCGCCGATGCCTGCGGCGCCGAACGTGGCAGAGGTCCCGCTGGCGCGAACCGACCCGGTTGAGATCAGGCGTGTCACCGACACCGCCGACCGCGCGCATCAGCAGACGTGGCTCAGGCCGCGTGTCCGGCCGCTGGCCGCCGAGCCCTGGCTGCACGAGTGCGCCCTGCTGTTCCTGTCCGACTACACGATCTTGTGACCGACCCTTGCCGTGCACGGCCTGGACCCGGAGCGCCACCGGCACACCGCGACCGGCAGCGTCGCGCACACGATGTGGTTCCATCGTCTTGGCCGCGCCGACGACTGGCTGCTGCGCGATCAGCGGACTCCGGCGACGTCCGGCGGACTCGGCCACGCGGAGGGCCGCATCTTCAGCCGGTCCGGGGTGCTGCTCGCAAGCGTGGCGCAGGTGGGACTGCTCCGTCCTCCCCGCGATTGGCGGCTGTCCGCCGCGATGCCGTACGCGTCCGCCACCTTGTCCGGGGTGCGCTGCGCGATCGTCACGACGCCGTCGAGGACGTCCCGCATCGCCTCGAGCAGGTCGGCGTCACCGATCGCGATCCGAGCCCCGCTGTCCCGCAGCAGGAAGTCCAGCTCCTTGGCGGTGCCGTGCGGGCTGACCGGCACCACGCGCGCGCCCGTGAGCGCCACGGCCATCGTGACCTCGAGCGGAAGGAATGAGTTACGGGCGAGGAGCACGACCAGTGGACGGATCCGCGGCACCGAGTTGCGGCAGCGCGGCGGCGAGGGCGCGCGCGTTGTTCCGCAGGGCGGGGAGCTCCCGGAAGATCGATCCAAGCCAGGCGCCGGTCATTAAGGACGCTCGGTCTTCATGGACACGGTGGCATGGTATCAGATATAGATAACTTATTATATTCTTATCTCGATCGAGGGCTGGCCGCAGCGGCCACCGGAGGCTGACAGATGATCACCACGCCGTTCACGGAGCTGTTCGGGGTCAGGCATCCCATCGTGCAGGGCGGCATGCAGTGGGTCGGCCGGGCAGACCTGGTCGCCGCCGTGGCCGAGGCGGGCGCCCTGGGGTTCATCACGGCCCTGACCCAGCCATCGCCCGAGGCCCTCGCGGCCGAGATCGCGCACTGCCGGGAGATGACCGGCCAGCCGTTCGGCGTGAACCTCACGATCCTGCCCTCGATCAACCCGCCGCCCTACGCGGAGTACCAGCGCGTCATCGTTGAATCCGGGATCAAGATCGTGGAGACGGCCGGTGCCAACCCCGAGCCGCACATCGGCATGTTCCACGACAACGGGATCAAGGTCATCCACAAGTGCACGAGCGTGCGGCACGCGGTGAAGGCGCAGGCGATCGGGGTCGACGCGATCAGCATCGACGGCTTCGAGTGCGCGGGGCACCCGGGGGAAGACGACGTCCCCGGCCTGATCCTGATCCCGACGGCGGCCGACCAGATCACGATCCCGATGATCGCGTCCGGCGGGTTCGGTGACGGGCGCGGGCTGGCCGCGGCGCTCGCGCTCGGCGCCGACGGCATCAACATGGGAACCCGGTTCATGGCGACCGCCGAGGCGCCCATTCACCGCAACGTCAAGGAAGCCATCATTGACGCGAACACCAAGAGCACCCAGCTCATCTTCCGCACGCTGCGGAACACGGCGCGGGTCGCGGACAACTCGGTCAGCCGGGAGGTCGTGCGCATCCTCAACGAGGGCGGGCAGTTCGCCGACATACGCTCCCTGGTCGCCGGGGCCCGCGGGCGCACGGTGTACGAGCAGGGCGACCTCGAGGCGGGCATCTGGTACGCGAGCATGGCGCAGGGGCTGGTCCGGGACATCCCGCCCGTCGCGGAACTGGTGGAACGGATCGTCGCCGAGGCCGAGGCCATCATCACCGGCCGGCTGCGCGCGATGGTCACCGGCGACCGCGTACCCACGGGCGCCTGACGCGGCGACACCGATCCTGGAAGGCGGCTATGGACGCGGCAGAACTACGAAAGGCGCGGTATGAGATCCTCGCGGTCCACGTCGACGCGCGTCCGCCCCACCGGGTGGACCTGCCGAGCATCGCGGTCTTCGAGTTCGACGGCGCGGACCTCATGTGCGAGCGCGTGTACTACGACGCTGGCGCCTTCGCCGCGCTGGCCGGCGACTGACGTCAGTGAGGAGACACAGGTGAGCATGGTTGATCCGAAGGAGTTCGCGGGCCGGGTCGCGCTGGTGACCGCGGCCGCGGGCAAGGGCATCGGGCAGGCGATCGCGCGGCGGCTCGCCGCCGGCGGCGCGCGCGTGGTGGTGACCGACATCCACGCGGCCCGCACGAAGCAGGTGACCGCCGAGATCGCCGCCGACTATCCGGCGGCCACGGTGGTGGGCTACCCGATGGACGCCGGTGACCGGGAGCAGATCGACGCCGTCGTGGACGAGGTCACCGCCTCGCTCGGCCCGGTGCGGATCCTGGTGAACAACGCCGCGGTGAACGTGGTCGGCAGCATCTTCGGCTATGACCCGGCCCACTGGGACTGGGCGATGCGGGTGAACCTGAGCGGCCCGTGGTACCTGTGCTACCGGACGATGCCCCTCATGCGCGACGCCGGCGGCGGCGTGATCGTCAACATCGGGAGCTACGCGCCCGACGTCGGCGGCAGCGGCATCGAGGCGCCCTACGCCTCGACCAAGGGCGGCCTGGCCGCGCTGACCCGCGGGCTGGCCCATGACGGAGGTCCGCACGGGATCCGCGCAGTGTACGTGTCCATGGGCATCGTCAAGGGCACAAAGTTCGTCGACGACAACGCCGAATGGCTATCCAAGCACAAGCCCGGCCCCCTCGGCGACGTGCCGGGAACAGCCGACATCGCCGAAGCGGTGGCCTTCCTCGCGTCGGACCGGGCGGCGTTCATCACCGGCGAGGTGCTGAACGTCGCGGGCGGTTCCTACATGCGGACCTGACACCTATGACCGTTTCCGTGAAAGGGGCACTATGCCTGACGATGTAAGAGAGTTCGCCCGCCAGGCCCGGGAGTTCCTCGACGCGCACGCCACGCGCGCGGAACAGGCCGAGTTCCGCTGGGGCCAGGGCGAGGACACCGTCGCCTACTTCAACGCGGACCCGCCGGACGTCAAGGACGTCAAGTTGCAAGCCGCCAAGGATTGGCAGCGGACCCGGTACGAGAACGGGTTCGGCTGGATCTCCGGCCCGCCCGAGTACGGCGGGCAGGGCCTGACCCCCGTCCACGAACTGATCTACAACAGCATCGAGTCCGAGTACGACGTGCCCGACACCGGGACGCTGAGCGTGATCGGGCTGGGCATGATCGGGCCGACGATCCTGGCGCACGGCCAGCAGGCCATCAAGGACCGCTACCTTCCGGCCCTGTACCGCGGTGACATCATCGCCTGCCAGCTCTTCAGCGAGCCCGGCGCCGGATCCGACCTGGCCGGCCTGCAGACGCGGGCCGTCCTCGACGGCAAGGATTGGGTCCTCGACGGGCAGAAGGTGTGGACGTCGATCGCGCGGCAGAGTCAGATCGGCATGGCGCTATGCCGGACCGACCTCAACGCGCCGAAACACAAGGGCATCACCGCGTTCCTCGTCGACATGACCGCGCCCGGGGTGGACGTCCGGCCGCTGCGCCAGATGACCGGGGGCAGCGACTTCAACGAGGTGTTCCTGAGCAGCGTCCGGGTCCCTGACGACCACCGCCTCGGCGAGGTGAACGCCGGCTGGCGGGTCGCGCTGACCACGCTGATGAACGAGCGCGCCACCGTGGGTGGCGAGCGCGGCGGGACGGTCGCCGAGGCGCTGGGACCGGAGCGCCTCGCCGCCCTCATGCGGGCCACCGGAACCTTGGACGACGGAGCGCTGCGCCGCGACCTGAGCGAGCTGCTCGCCGACCTGCTGGCGGCCGGGCACCTCAACAGGAGAGCGGCACGGGCGATGCGGGCCGGCATGACACCAGGACCGGAACGGTCGGTCGCCAAGCTGATGCACGCCCAGAACCTGACGCAGGCGTCCCACTTCGTGTCCCGGGTCCTCGGGCCGCGGATCATCGCCGACACCGGTGAGTGGGGCACTTACGCCTGGGCCGAGCTGCTGCTCGCGACGCCGGCGCTGCGCATCCTCGGCGGCACCGAGGAGGTCATTAAGAACATCCTGGCAGAGCGGGTTCTCAAGCTGCCGAAGGAACCCGGCATCGATAGCACCTCACCCTTCCGCGAGCTGCCCCGATCAGGAAAGGCCGCGTCATGAACGATGGCAGGGAAGAGCTGGACGACCTGTGCGAGGCCGTCCGCGAGTTTCTCGCGGCCAAGTCCCCGGAGACCGCCGTCCGCGCCGCGATGGAGACCGGGCACGATCCGGCGGTGTGGGACCAGATGGCCCGCCAGCTCCAGCTGCCCGGCCTGGCGCTGCCCGCTGACTACGGCGGCGACGGGTTCGGCCTGACCGAGCTCGAGGTCGTGCTGGAGGAAATGGGGGCCGCGCTGCTCTGCTCGCCCTTCTTCGGCACGGTCGTCCTCGCCGCCCAGGCGCTGCTCGCCGCTAACGACAAGGCCGCCTGCGAGCGATACCTGCCGGGCATCGCCGCGGGAGAGACCATCGCCACGCTCGCCGTCGCGGAAAGCAGCGGGTCATGGGAGCCGGCCGGGATCGCGACCCGGGCGGAGCGCACCGCGGACGGGTGGGCGCTGACCGGGAAGAAAAGCTTCGTGATCGACGGTTCGATCGCCGGCCTGGTGCTCGTGGCGGCCGAGGCTCCCGCCGGACCGGCCCTGTTCGCCGTGCGGAGCGGCGCGCCCGGGCTCCGCCACGAGCCAATGACTGCCCTGGATCCGACCCGCCCGATGGCGGCCCTGACCTTCGACCAGGTGCCGGGCGAGCTCATCGGCGCCGAGGGAGAGGGCGGCCAGCTGCTGAACCAGGTCCTTGACATCGCCTGCGTGGCGCTCGCCGCCGAGCAAGCCGGGGGGGCCAGGAGGTGCCTGGAGATGAGCGCGGAGTACGCCAGGACCCGGTTCCAGTTCGGCCGGGCGATCGGCACCTTCCAGGCGATCAAGCACAAGTGCGCGGACATGCTGGCCCGGGTCGAACTCGCCGAAGCGGCGGCCCGCGAGGCAGCCCGGCTGGCCGACGAGGCGGCCGCCGAGTTCCCCGTCGCCGCCGCCACGGCGCACATCTGCTCTTCCCGGGCCTACATGTTCGCCGCGGCCGAGAACATCCAGGTGCACGGCGGCATCGGCTTCACCTGGGAGCATCCGGCCCACCTGTACTTCCGCAGGGCCAAGTCGTCCGAGCTGCTGCTCGGCGGCCCGGCGGTCTACCACGAGCGCCTGCTCGCCCGGCTGGGCATCTGACCGGCACTTACTTAGCGAAGGAGAATGTCATGGGCTTGGTAGACGGCAAGGTGGCCCTGGTCACCGGCGCCGCTCGCGGTCAGGGACGCGCCGAGGCGGTCCGGCTCGCCGAGGAGGGGGCGGACGTCATCGGGGTCGACATCTGCGAGCCGGTGGAGACCATTCCGTACGAGGGCGCCACGCTCGCGGACCTCGAGGAGACCGCGGCCCTGGTACGCAAGCACGGCCGCCGGGTCGTCCCGGTGAAGGCCGACGTCCGTGACCTCGCCGCGCTGGAGGCGGCAGTCAGCCAGGGCACGGCCGAGCTTGGCCGGCTGGACATCGTGGTCGCCAACGCCGGTGTCATGGGCGTCTTGGTCAAGGCCTGGGAACTGACCGAGGAGGACTGGCGGACCACGATCGACGTCAACCTCACGGGCGTGTGGCACACGATCAAGGCGACCGTGCCCTACCTGATCCAGCAGGGCACCGGCGGCTCGATGATCCTGACGAGTTCCGTGGCTGGGCTCAAGGGAGTCGCCCACACGGCCAACTACACGTCGGCCAAGCACGCTCTCGTCGGTCTCGCCCGCACGGTCGCCAGGGAGGCCGGGCCGTACAACATCCGGGTCAACTGCGTGCACCCCGGCAGCATTCCGACGAAGCTGCTTCTCCATGAGGCGGTGTACAAGGTCTTCCGCCCGCACCTCGATGCCCCGACGCTCGATGACTGCCTGCCGGTCTTCGGCAAGCTCAACATGCTGCCCGACGCGTTCCAGCAGCCGGAGGACGTGGCCAACGCGGTGCTGTACCTCGCCTCTGACCTGTCCAGGGTGACCACGGGCACCAGCCTGACCGTCGACGGCGGCGCCTCGTTCATGTGACGGCGTCTTCCGATACACTACTTTTTAAACTTAGAGAAATAATATAACCTTTTAGAGTTCTGTTAACTTCTCTTACTTTTGGACGCGCCCGTGACCGAAGCTGCGAAGGAAGTGGGAGCGCGGCTGCGCGTGCCCAAGATGGCCGAGCTCGTCGCCGGCGACCTGCGCCGGAGGATACTCCGCGGCGAGCTTGTCGAAAACGACGCGCTGCCCTCGGAGAGCGCGCTCATGCAGCGGTTCGGTGTCTCCAGGCCGACACTGCGGGAAGCGTTCCGGGTGCTGGAGTCCGAGTCGCTGATCAGCGTCCGCCGCGGCGCGCACGGCGGCGCCCGGGTGCACCCGCCGAACGCCGACGCCGCGGCCCGCCAGACGGCCCTCGTCCTGGAGTACCTCGGGGTATCGATGCAGGACGTCTACGAGGCGCGGGGCGTCATCGAGCCGGGGTGCGTCGCGATGCTGGCGAAGAACAGGACCGAGGAGAACCTCAGCGAGCTGCGGACGGCGCTCGAGCGGTCGCGTGCCGTCGAGCAGGTGCCGGTCAGGCAGATGGCGGAGCAGACCGCCTTTCACGCGCTGATCGTGGACATGGTGGGCAACCAGACGATCTCGGTGCTGTCCGGAATGCTGCGGCACATGATCAACGTCGCGCACATGGCCCACGTGGAGACCGACGCCGGGACGCCGACCGGGCAGGAGGCGCTGGAGAAGGGCTTCGCCGCGCACGAGCGGATCGTTGAGCTGATCGCGGCCAGCGACGTGGAACGCGCGGAGCGGCTGTGGCGCAAGCACCTGCTCGCGGCGGACGACTACCTCCTCCAGGGCGACTGGACGCTCACCGTCTACGACCTCATGTCCTGACCGCCGGAGGTACCTGGTCAGCGGCCCGTGAAGCTCGGCCGCCGCTTTTCTAGGAACGCGGCGCGCGCCTCGGCCGCGTCCGCGGTCGCGGTGGCCAGGATCTGGGTGCGGTTCTCCAGCTGGAGCGCCTCCTCCAGAGACGGCGCGTCCAGGTTCGCGCGGTACACCTGCTTAGTCATCTTCTGCGCGAACGGGCTGAGCGACACGATCGCCTGCCAGGGTCCTCGAGCCCGGCCCCGACCCGTCGGCGGTCGATGGCTTTCCCTCCTACGGTGAACTCGCCGACCGTTTCCGCGAGCGCACCGGCGTGCCAATCGCTGACCTGACGGTGTTCGTGGCGCTGAGCGCCTGGCGGCGGGCGATCATCGCCGAGGGTATCCATCAGCGCTTCGTCCGCGGCGAGATGGGGGAGGTGCAAGCCGATGTAGCGTGGCACCGCCGCCGGGTCGAACTGCTCGCCGCGTTCGCGGCTGACGTCCTATGACCGACGACCGGATCGCTGCCCTGGAACGACGCGTCCGGGCTCTCGAGGACCAGCTGGCCATCTCCCAGCTCATCGCAACGTACGGTCCCGCGGTGGACAGCGAGAGTGCCGAGGCGGTCGGCCAGCTCTGGTCGGCGGACGGCGTGTACGACCCCGGCGGCGTCCGTCCCTACGTCGGCCGCGCCGCCGTGGGCGGCCTCGTCTACGGCGAACGGCACCAGGGCTATCTCGAGGCGGGCTGCGCTCACGTCCTGAGCGCGCCGCGGGTCTCGGTCGAGGGCGACGTCGCGGTCGCGGTGAATCACTCCCGCGTCTACCTCAAGGACGGCCCGCACTGGCGGCTGGAGCGGGTCAGCGCCAACCGGTGGGAACTCGAGCGTATCGACGGGACGTGGCAGGTGATCCGGCGGACGAACCGCTGCTCGACGGGACGCCGGAGGCCCGGTGCCTGCTGACTCCGCCCGGGCGATGACCGCGGGGTCCGCTCAGGATCCTGAGCCGTTGCCCCGGCTGGCGCGCCGCGCGGCCCGCTCCGCCTCGAACTTGGCCGGCGCCTCGGCGTACTCCACGGTGTCGCTGGACTGGCTCTCCGCCGCCAGCCCGAACGGCAGTACCGACGCCGCGCGCTCCCGCAGTGCCTGATTGAGCACCAGCTTCGTGTCCTGGACGGCCTGCGGCGGCAGGCTGGCCAGCCGCCGGGCGAACGCGGTCGCGGCGTCCATCAGCTCCGCGGCGGGCACGACGAAGTTGGCCATGCCGATGGCCAGCGCCTCGCGGGCCGGCATCCGGTCGCCGGTGAGCAGGTACTGCTTGGCCTTGAGCAGGCTGGTGAGCGACGGCCAGGTGACCGCGCCGCCGTCGCCGGCCACCAGCGCGACCGTCACGTGCGGGTCGGCGAGGAACGTGTCATCCGCCATGAATACGATGTCGCACGCGGTCGCGACCGTGCAGCCGAGGCCGACCGCGGGACCGTTGACGGCCGCGACCACGGGCAGGTTCATGTTGATCAGCTCGTCGAAGAGCCGTCGGCCCTCCCGCAGCCCCGCCCTCCGGTGATAGAGGTCGGCCCGGTTCAGTGGGAAGTTGGCGATGTCCCCGCCGGCGCTGAACGCACGCCCGGCCCCGGTCAGCACCACCGCGCGTGCCTCGCGATCCTGGCTGATCGTGGTCAGCACCCGCGGAAGTTCGGCCTGCATCTCGCGGTCGAACGCGTTCATGGTCTCCGGCCGGTTGAGGGTGACGATCCGGAGCGGGCCGTCGGACTCGACGCGGATGACTGGGTTCTGCTCTGCGGTCACCGGTGGCGCTCCTCGCGATCTGCTGACTCATTTATAGATGAATTATATAATGAATTTTCCGAACGTTCGATGGCGATTCGCCCCGGTGACCCGATCACGATCCCGCGAAGACCGGTGACCGGCCCTCGAGTTCGCGCGCGAACGGGTGACCGCCGAGGAGGCGAGGACGAAATCGCAGAGCAGCGCCAGAGAGCACCCGGCGCCGATGCCGGGCCGTTCAAGGCGCAGACGATGGGCTGCCCGACCTCGAGCATGTCCTTGTAGAGCTTGCGGCTGACCCGGCGCATCCGCTCGGCCGATTCGGACGCGGGCTCCTTCACGAATTCAGCGCGGCGCGCACCGCGGCCGCTCCCTCGATCACCAGTTCCTGGGTGTCCGCCAGCGGGATCAGGTTGAATGACCGGCAGCCCGCGTCCACATATGGATGCAAGCTGGCGGCGATCTCCTCCGGCTTCCCGCACGGGCAGTACCGCTCGAACTTGTCGAACGGGGTCTGGTAGAAGTCCTCCATGGCCGGGGCGAGCCGGGTCCGGGCGACGTCGGCGGTGCCGAACGCGCACCACACCTGCATGCCGTGTCGCCAGCGGGTCACCTCCCGGCCCGCGTCGGACGCGTACCGGCTGATCCGCCCGGTCGCGTCCGCGTAACGCGGCGGCGAGACCCACAACCCCAGCCAGCCGTCGCCATGCCGGGCTACCCGGCGCAAGGCCGCGTCCGACCGCCCGCCGATCACGATCGGCACCGCAGGCGGTGGAAGGATGCGGACCCGGTCCAGGGTGAAGAAGTCGCCGGACATCGTGACCTCGCTGCCGGCGACCAGTGGGCGCAGCGCGGTCAGCGCCTCATCCATCCGGCGCCCCCTGGTGGCCCCCACGGTGATGTCGTGCGCCATCGGTGTCCTCCCGCCTCGTCCAGAAATAGTTTACATATTTATCTGTATTGCGGGGTAGGCTCCTACTGTCAGCGAGGAGGGACGATGGAGATCGACTGCTTCTTCCCGGACGGCCTGCCGCTCGGCGAGGCGGCGGCCGCCGCGCAAGCGGTGGAGGAGGCCGGCTTCGCGGGCATGTGGGTCACGGAGACCAGGCACAACCCCTTCCTCACCTGCGGCGCGGCACTGGCCGCCGCGGGGCGGATCGAGGCGGGTCCCGGGATCGCGGTCGCGTTTCCGCGCAGCCCGATGGTTACCGCCCAGGCGGCCTGGGACCTCGCCGGCTTGTCGGGAAGCCGGTTCATCCTCGGCCTGGGCACCCAGGTCAAGGCCCACATCGAGCGCAGGTTCTCGGTGCCCTTCGACCGGCCGGTCGCGCGGATGCGCGAATACGTGCACGCGCTGCGGGCGATCTTCGCGGCCTTCCAGGGCGACGGGCGCCTGCGGTTCGCCGGCGACTTCTACCAGTTCTCACTGCTGACCGACTTCTTCAACCCCGGTCCGATCAGCCACCCGGACGTGCCAGTCTGGGTTGCCGCCGTGGGCCCGGCCATGCTGCGGATGGCCGGGGAATGCTGCGACGGCGTCTTCCTGCACCCGCTGCACTCCCCCGGGTACCTGCGCGCGACGGCGCTCCCGGAGGTGATGGCCGGGGCCAGGGCCGCCGGGCGCGAGCGCGACGCCGTCACCGTTTGCTGTCCGGTGTTCGTGGCCGTCGGCGAGACGCAACCGGAGATCGACCGCCAGCGGGCCGACATCGCGAGGCAGATCGCGTTCTACGGCTCCACCCGCACGTACCGCCCCGTCTTCGAGGCGCATGGCTGGGGCGACGTCTGCGACCGGCTGCACGAGCTGCTCGCCCGCGGCGACACCGCCGCCATGGCGGCGCAGATCACCGGGGAGATGCTCGACGCCTACAGCGTGACCGCGACCTGGGAGGAACTGCCCGGTGTGCTCGCCCGTCGCTATGGCGGACTCGTCGACCGCATCGCTCCCTACGGCGCCGACCTCTGTTCCGCCAGCGGGCGGGAGCGGTGGCGAGCCGTCGTCGCGTCGATCAGCAACAAATAAAATGATATAACTAGGGTAGATTTCTTTACTTTGACGGGAAGGATCAGGAGAAGCGGATGGCCAGCTACAAGTACCTGACCTATGAGCTGCTCGACGAGGGGACGATCGCGCGGATCATGCTGAACCGCCCCGGTTCCCGTAACGCGCAGAACCGCGGCCTGCTGGTTGAGCTGGGCGAGGCGATGCTGGCAGCCGAGGCCGACGATCAGGTCCGGGTGGTGATCCTGGGCGGGGCCGGGCCGATGTTCTCCGCCGGGCATGATCTCGGGTCGCGCGAGTGGCGGGAGGAGCACGATCCCGGGCCCGGTCAGCACCCCACGTACCGCCAGTACGGGGGTACCCGGCTCGGCGCGGAGCAGCGGACGCTGCAGGAATGGCACTTCTTCTTCAGCAACACGCGCCGGTGGCGCGACCTGCGCAAGATCACGGTCGCCCAGGTGCAGGGCGCAGTGTACGCCGCGGGGCTCATGCTGATCTGGGCATGCGACCTGATCGTCGCGGCTGACGACGTGGTGTTCGCGGACGTCGTCGGGACCAGGCTGGGCATGTGCGGCGTGGAGTACTTCGCGCACCCGTGGGAATTCGGCCCGCGCAAGGCGAAGGAACTGCTGCTGACCGGCGACTCCATCGACGCCGCGGAGGCCCACCGGCTGGGCATGGTGTCCAAGATCTTCCCGACGAGTGACTTGACCGAGCGGACGCTGGAGTTCGCGCGCAGGATCGCCGCGCTGCCGACGATGACCTCGCTCCTGATCAAGGAGTCGGTGAACCAGAGCGTGGACAACATGGGCTTCTACAACGCGCTGAACGCGTGCTTCACGCTGCATGAGCTCAACCACGCCCACTGGGCGGAGATCCACGACGGCAAGCAGCCGGTCGGCCTGCCCGCGGACGGCACCGTGGACTGGAAGTCGGCGCCGCCCGTCATGCCTGCCCGGCCGGACTCGGTGGCGGCCGGGCAAGCGCAGGCCCGAACACCTGCTAGCTAGATTCTTAAATAACTTAACTTACTATTCAACCAGGAGGGAGCCCATGGAACGGAAGATCTTCGAGCCTGAGCATGACGCGTTCCGTGAGACGGCCCGGCGCTTCTACGAGAAGGAGTGCCTGCCGCACCGGCAGGAGTGGGAGCGCGACGGAGTGACCTCGCGCGAGGTCTGGCTGCGGGCCGGCGAACTCGGTCTCCTCGGCTGGGAGGCGCCGGAGAAGTACGGAGGCCTGGGCCTGAAGGACTTCCGCTACAACGCGATCCTCACGGAGGAAAAGCACGCGACCGGCGCGGTCGGCCCCGGGCTCGGCCTGCAGACCGACGTCATGCCGTCGTACCTGATCGGCCTGACCACCGAGGATCAGAAGGAACGGTGGCTGCCCGGCTTTGTCAGCGGCGAGATCATCACGGCCATCGCGATGTCCGAGCCCGGTGCGGGCTCCGACCTGGCCGGGATCCGCACCATCGCCGTCAGGGACGGCGATCATTACGTCGTCAACGGCGCGAAGACGTTCATCACCAGCGGCATCCTGGCTGATCTCGTCGTCGCCGTGGTGAAGACAGATCCGTCGGCGCGCCACAAGGGGATCTCGCTGCTCGCGATCGAGCGTGGCATGGCGGGCTTCGAGCGCGGCCGGAAGCTGGACAAGATCGGGCAGCGGGCGTCCGACACCGCCGAGCTCTCCTTCACCGACGTGCGCGTCCCCGTGACGAACCTCCTCGGCGAGGAGAATCGCGGCTTCTACCACCTGATGGGCAACCTGCCGGCCGAGCGGCTGGCCATCGCGGTCAATGCCGTGGCACAGGCCCGGCGCGCGCTTGAGCTGACGCGCGACTACGCCGCCGAGCGCACCGCTTTCGGCACTCCCATCGGTTCTTTCCAGGTCAACCGGCACGCGATCGCCGACATGACGGTGAAGCTCGACATCATGCAGGTCTACGTGGACCGGTGCATCGAGGCCGTCAACGCAGGTGAGCTGACCCCCCAGGAAGCCGCCGGCGCGAAGATGTGGGCGACCGAGACGCAGTGGGAGATCATCGACCGCTGCCTCCAGCTGCACGGCGGGTACGGCTACATCAACGAGTACGAGATCGCCCGGCTGTGGCGTGACGCCCGCGTGCAGCGCCTGTACGGCGGCACGACCGAGATCATGCGCGACCTTATCGGCCGCTCCCTCGGCTTCTGACACCACGAGTCCCAACATGGACTCAGTAGCACTGAAAGGTGAGCGCACATGACCTTGATCAAGAGCAGCGTGGAGCCGCTGCCCTACAAGCTGCTGGACTTTGATCAGCACTCCTATGAGGCCGACGACTGCTTCACCCGGTACATGCCCAAGGACAAGCTCGATACGGCCATCTACCCGGTGCGGACCGCGAGCGGCCGCCACGCCCTGATAGCCAACGACCGCCTGGTCACCGCTCTTGAGACGGCGGGGGAGCGTGACATCGTACCGGTGCCCGGCTCCCTGGCCGAGATGCTCCGACTGCGCGCGTCGGGCGAGCCGTCTGACTCCGAGCGGTTCTCCATGTCGATGCAGATCGAGTTCCGTGACCATGACGCCCGCCTGAAGCAGCTGGACGAGCAGCAGATCGAGCGCTCGATCATGTACCCCGGCGGGTGGGCGCTGATGGCCGAGGCGTACCTGGACGACACCGCGGTGCTGTACGACAATCTCCGCTCGTTCAACCGCTGGATGAACGAGGACTGGGGCTTCAGCTACCAGGACCGGATCTACGCGCCCGCCATGCTCTCGCTGCGCGACCTCGACCTCGCCTGCGCGGAGCTCGACCGGGTCCTTGACGTCGGCGCCCGGTTCATCGTGCTGCCGTGCGGCCCGGCCTACGGGCGCAGCCCCGGCGATCCGTACTTCGACCCGTTCTGGGCCCGGGTGAACGAGTCCAGAGCGGTGATCGCCTATCACATCTCCGAGTTCCACTACCAGGCCAACGTGGCGTCCGCCTGGGGCTGGGGCCTGGTTCCGCCGTTCCGGTTCTCGGCCTGGCAGTGGCAGAACACGTACGGGGAACGACCGATCACGGACACGCTGTCGGCACTGATCTTCGACAACCTGTTCGGCCGCTACCCGAACATCCGGGTACTCGTGAGCGAGTTCGGCGCCGAGTGGGTTCCGCACTTCGTCAGGCACATGGACAAGAGCCGCGGCATGGGGCGGAACGGCCCGTGGCTCGGCGGACAGCTCAAGGAGCGCCCGAGCCGCGTCTTCCGCGAGCACGTCCGCGTGGTGCCCTACCCCGAGGACGACACCGTCGAGCTCGCCGGGCGCCTCGGCGGTACGGAGTGCCTCCTCATGGGGTCTGACTGGCCGCACGCCGAAGGCCTCAGGGAGCCGGCGGACTTCTACGCCAGGGTAGCGGCGCTCGGCGACGACGCGCGCCGTGCCTTCCTGCGCGACAACGGCCTGAACCTGCTCGGCGTGGCCTGACCCGACCGTGCCCGGTGGCGCGGTGATCGCAGCGTCACCGGGGCATTTCCTATCGGGCCGCGGTGTCCTCGAACATCTGGCGGGCCTCTTTGAACAGCGCCTTGCCGTTAGGACCGCGGGGCACGGTGGCCACGATGACCGTGCGGGGCGCCTTGTACCCGGCGAGCCGGTGGTGCACGAACCGCGTTACCTCATCAGGCTCGACGGTCTGCCCGGTGACCGGCTGGACGATGGCGACGACCCGCTGCCCGAAACGCTCGTCGGGTACGCCAAGCACCAGGCAGTCTTCGATGTCCTCGTTGAGGAGGACGACCTGCTGAACCTCCTCGGGGAACACCTTCTCGCCGCCGGTGTTGATCGTGGACGTGCGCCGCCCGATCAGCGTGATGGTGCCGTCGTCGTTCCAGCGTCCCCAGTCGCCGGGCAGCACGTAACGCTGGCCGTCGATCGTCTGGAACGCGCGCGCGGTGCGCTCCGGGTCGTTCCGGTAACCCCGGCAGCCGGTCGGGAGAAGAAAAAGCCCGATCTCCCGGCTGTCGGCCGGGATGATGCTTCCGTCGGAACGAAGGAGCCGCAATCCCGCACCCGGGACGAAGCGGTCGGTGCTTGCGGGCTCGCCGCGCCTGATCACCTGAGACCCGATCGCCGCGCCCTCGCTCGAACCGCAGGCGTCGACCAGGGTCACTTGCGGTATGTGCTCGAGCAGTTGCTCCTTGACCTGGCCGCTCCACGCCACCCCGGCCGAGGTGATCGTGATGAGGCTGGACGTGTCGTAAGGCGCTCCCATGGCCGCCTGCCGGTCGAGCGCTCGCAGCATCGGGCGCGCGAACGCGTCGCCGACGATGGACACCGTCGAGGGCCGGTGCCGGGCGACCGCTGTGAACAGCTCATCGGCGTCGAAGTGCGGTGAGGTGAGGGAAATGACGGTTCCGCCAAGTGTGAGCACCGGCAACGACGCCATGATCAGCCCGGTACTGTGCATCATCGGGGAAGCCGGAAGCGCCACCGGGGGCGGATGCGACGCCCGGAGCTGACGGGCCCGCTCGATCGACGGCGCGCTCCAGTCCAGATCGGTGATGCCGAGGTTGAGCCGGGCGAGCACATCGGTGTTGTTCACCGAGTTGCCGACAACGTACTCGACCCCCTTCGGCAGTCCTGTCGTGCCGCCGGTGAAGGACAGGAAGACGTCGCTGCCGGGACGTTCGATGCGCGGGGCCGGCCCGGTGCCGGCGATCAGCGCTTCATAGCCGACGGTCCCGGCGTCCGGCGGTCGCGTTCCGCCGAGGTTGTCAACCTCGATCACGAGGCGCAGGCCGGGCAGCGCGGCGATCGCCGGCGCCACCCGGCTGGCGAACGAAGCGTGGTGCACGAGGACGCGCGCCTCCGCCTGCTCCAGCAAATGCAGCATCTCGTCGTCGAGGTACCGGTAGTTGACGTTTGCCGGCACGGCCCGGATCTTGAGCGCGGCGTAAAAGGTCTCGAGGTACTCGCTGCAGTTGTATAGGTCGATCGCGATCGTGTCGCCGGCGCCCGCGCCGGCCGCGGCCATCGCCGCGGCGAGCCGGCTCGCGCGGTCATCGAACTCACGCCACGTCCACACGCGGGTCCCGTAGATGATCGCCGGATCGCCCGGGTACGCGTCGGCTATCGCTTCCCACGTGGTCGCGAAGTGCTCGTTCAATGCCAGCTCCATTGGCGACGGTGACCATCGCCGAGTATATACGGTTAAATAATATTAAGAAATAGGTGGCTGGGCGCGAGCTGGCCGGTGGCGCGCCCGGTTTCGCGCTCGCGGCCGAATGGGCAAAATGATCGGGTTATGGACACTGCTGCCCCCCGCTCCCGGCGCAGCCCGGCGGCGATCAGGTCGCTCGTGCTGCAGGCCGCGCGGGAACTGTTCGCGGAGCGCGGCTTCGGCGATGTGACGACGCGTGAAGTCGCTGTCCGGGCGGGCATCACGCAGGCGCAGGTGTTCCGGCATTTCGGCTCCAAGGCCAGGCTGTTCGTCGAGGCCGCGTACCAGCCGTTCTACGACTTCGTCGTCGGCTATGTCCGCCGGTGGGCCGGGCAGGGGCACGGCACGGATACCTCCGCCCACGACACGGAAGTCTTCGTCGACGGCCTGTACCAGCTCATGCTGGACAACCGCGGGCTGCTCGCGGTGGTGTCCGGGTTCGCCGCGGCGCAGCCGCCGGAGCTGGCCGCGGCGACGGAAGCGTTCCTGAGCGAGGTCTTCGCGCGCCTCGAAAGCGAGGTCGCGAGCGAGGCGCGGGTCCGAGGTGAAAGACGATCGACCCGGCCTACGCGGTGCGGTTCACGTTCGCGCTGATCTTCGGAGTGTCAGTACTCGATCAGGCCCTTTTCCCCTCGGACGCGCGGCCGGACCGCGCCTCCATCGCCGCGCAGATGTCTGGCTTCATCTTGCGCGGGTCGTCGGTCCGCGACAGCTGAGCTGAAGGGGCGTACAAGATAGCAGCGATATCTTGACAGGCCCGCATGCGGATGGCAGTGTGACTCGCAACACTAAAATCATTCAGTTATTTAAAATGATTCGCGTTCGAGGCCCGTGAGGGCTGCCAGGCGAACCAGCCTGGGAGATGAGGCGCATGCGAGTCACCGTCGACCAGAGCCGCTGCTAGGGGCACGCCCTGTGCGCGATGCACGCACCCGACCTGTTCGACCTAGACGACGGGGGCCATTCCTTCGTCGTGGCCGATTCGGTGCCCGCCGGCCTGGGCGAAGCGGCGTACACGGCCGAGGCCGGATGCCCGGAAGAGGCGATCATGGTAGAACCGCGGCGGCCAGCGCACGCCGGGCGGGCACGCTCATGAGCGCCGAGACCGAGTCGGGCGCGCCGGTCTTCTGCGCAGCGCACATGCTCGACAGCTGGGACGAGCGCCATCCGCAGGCTGCCTTCGCCGAGCTGGCGACCGCGGACGCGCCGGCCCGCCCGGACGGTAATCTCGTCGTCGCCGCCCGGCAGGAAGTGACCGAGTTCCTGCGCCACCCGGCGGTCCGCGCCACCGACGGCGTGCACTTCAACCTCGGCGGCAAGCGGCCGCTGATCCCGCTCGACCTGGACGGCGACACGCACGGTAGATACCGCGGGCTGCTCGACCCGCTCTTCACGCCCAAGCGGGTCGCCAGGCTGGAGCCGGCCATCCGGGCCCGGACCAACGCCCTTATCGACGCGCTCGCGGACGCGGGTTCGGCCGAGCTGATGGCCAGCCTGTGCGGGCCGCTGCCGACCTACCTGTTCATCGAGCTGCTCGGGCTGCCCGCCACGGACCTGCCCGTCTTCCTGGACTTCAAGGAGGCGGTGGTCCGCCCGGTCGGGGCGACAGAAGAAGAGCAGCAGGCGAACATGCGGGCCGCCGGGGACCGGATGTACGACTACCTCACCGTCGTGCTGACGGAGCGGCGCGCCGCGCCGCCGCGCGACGACCTGATCGGCGGCTTCCTGACCACGGAACTGAACGGCGAGCGGCTGACCGACCAGGAGATCGTCGACATCTGCTACCTGCTCGTGATAGCGGGGTTGGACACCGTCACCAGCTCGCTATCCTGCCTGCTCGCCTGGTTCGCCGACCATCCGGACGAGCGCCGCCAGGTCGTGGCCGACCCGGGGCAGCTGCCGCGGGTGATCGAGGAGCTGATGCGGTTCGAGTCACCTGTGCCGCTCGGGCACCGGTGGGTGACCGAGGACATCGACATCCGCGGCCGTCGCTTCCCGGCCGGGGCCAAGGTGGAGGTGCTCTGGGCGGCGGCGAACGCGGACCCGAGCGCGTTCGAGGACCCGCTGACGGTCGACTTCGCGCGCCCCCACAACGCGCACGTCGGATTCGCGGCCGGGCCGCATCGCTGCCTGGGCTCGAACCTGGCCCGCCTCGAGCTGCGCCTGGCGATCGAGGAGTTCCTGCGGCGCATTCCGGATTATGAGGTAACCCCTGGTGAGCAGGTGGTGTACACAAACTACGGCGTTCGCGCCGCGATCCGCCTGCCTATCACGTTCCCGGTCACCCACGGCTAGGGCGGCATGGGACGCCTGACCGGTCGCGTCGCTTTCGTCACCGGTGCCGCGCGCGGCCAGGGCCGTGCGCATTGCGTCCGGCTGGCCAAAGAAGGCGCCGACATCATCGCGATCGACATCGCCGGACCCGTAGCGGGATCCCCCGTCGAGCCGGCGACGATGGAGCAGCTCGAAGAGACGGGCGGTCTCGTCGAGAAGTCCGGGCGGCGAGCGCTCATCGCAAGAGCTGACGTGCGCGACTATGACAGCATCGCGACTATGACAGCATGAAGAAAGTCGTGGATGAGGGTGTGCGCAGGTTCGGACGGCTGGATGTGGTCGTCGCCAACGCGGGGACCATGCGTGGCGGCCACATGTGGGAACTCACCGAGGAGCAGTGGCAGCTCGTTATCGATGTCAACCTGACAGGCGTGTGGAAGACGATCAAAGCCAGCGTTCCGCACACATGATCGCGGCCGGCAATGGCGGATCGATCATCATCACGAGCTCAGCCGCCGGTTACCGGGGTTATCCCATGTCAGGCGGATATGGCGCGGCAAAGCACGGGCTCGTCGGCCTGTGCCAGACGCTCGCGGTCGAAGTGGCCCGGTACAACATCCGCGTCAACACGATCCACCCCAACGGCGTCAACACGGCGATGACGAAGCCCCCCGATCCCTCGGCCGGGAAAGGCATAGGCGCTGACGACCACGACAAATGGCTTTTCCGGCACGTCACAGCCACCGCCCTTCCCGAGGGCATGCAAGAGCCCGCGGACGTCGCGGCCACCGTCGCGTTTCTCGCGTCCGACGAATCCCGGTTTATGACGGGAACCATGCTCCAGATAGGTGCGGGCAACCAGTTGATGTAACCGGTGCGGCTAAACTGTGCGGGCTCGTCACGGCCCCTCCGTCAGACATGGGACTTGGGGAGACAGTCCCGTACGTTCGGACGAATAGGGAGGCCGGTTGGGGGGCATGGAGGACCGGGCGGAGACCTGGTTCCGGCAGCGGACGACGCACTGGCACGATTGGCCGCGCGAGCAGCTCATGCGCTGGAAGAACAGCCGGGGCGCCCGGATCAGCGTGGTTATCCCGGCCCGCGACGAGGAGGCGACGGTCGGCGACGTCGTCGGGGCGATCGCCGCGGCGTTCATGACGTGCAAGCCGTTGGTGGACGAACTGGTTGTGATGGACTCCGACTCCAGGGACCGGACGGCCGAGGTGGCGGCGCGGGCGGGCGCGACCGTGTACCGGTGCCGTGAGGTGGCCGAAGGCCTGGGCGCGTACCCCGGCAAGGGCGAGGCGCTGTGGAAGTCCCTGCAGGTCACGACCGGTGACATCCTGGTGTTCTTGGACGCGGACCTCACCCGGTGGGGCACGCATTTCGTTACCGGGCTGCTCGGGCCACTGCTCGATCCCGCTCAGCAGACGCTGCTGGTCAAGGCCTGCTACGACCGCGCCGGCGACGGCCAGCCGACGGCGGCCGGGTCACGGAACTGGTGGCGCGCCCGCTCCTGAACCTGTGGTGGCCGGAGCTCGCCGGAGTCGCCCAGCCGCTGGCCGGCGAATGGGCGGCCAGTCGGTCGCTGCTTGAGACGCTCCCCATTCCGGTCGGGTACGGCGTCGAGCTGGCCGTGCTCGTCGACACCGCGCGGCGACACGGAGCGAGCGCGCACACAGGAATCAGCCCGACGCGGACCTCGCGGTCATAGCGGCCGAACTGCTGCTGGTCGCCGAACGACGGCGCGTCCCCAGCGCCGATGTCGTGTGCGCCGAGGTCGGTGGCCAGCAGCCTGCCAGGATGGAACTGCGCCAGTTCGTCCGTGAGGACGGCGCGCTGCGGCCGAGGCCGCGAGCAGTGCCGTGTGCTGAACGGCCTCCGGTCAGCGAGCTGCGGCCGAGCGCCGCCCGATGAGCGGCCTGCCCGGCCCGCGCGAGCCAGGGCCGCTCGTGCTGCATGGCCGCTCGTTCCCGCCCGGTCGGCTGCTCGTGATGGCGATCGTCAACCGCACGCCGGATTCGTTCTACCGCCCGCGCCTGACGTGGGATGAGGGCGCCGCGCTTGAGCGCGTGCACCAGGTGGTCGCGGAAGGAGCCGACATCCTCGACGTCTGCACCAAACCTGCTGGCCGCCAGTTGAGGCAACGCGAACGGCGACAGGTGTAGACCGCCTAGTAAAGGTAGCCTTTCATATCGTCGAGATGCTTACGCCACAGAAGTTCGGCCGCAGCGCTATCCTTCGCCTCGATCAAGTGAACCATACGCTCGTGCACCCGAAATCCGGCTCGTAGCGCGCTCTGGTATCCCGGGGTTTCAGCATCGCCGCGCAGATCCGGCATGCTGGCAGCGTCAGCGATCTGACGGAACATTTTCCTGAGCATCGTAAGCGTGCGATTGCCCGTCAGCTCTACCAGCAGGTCATGGAAGTCGCCTTCCGCCCTTATCATTCTCCCGGGATCATCTCCGGCCAGCCGAGCACTGCCTATCGCGGCTTCGAGGCGTACCAGGTCATGAGCAGTACGGTTTCTCGCCAGCATCGAGACACAGGCCGGTTCGATGAGGCTGCAGTCCTGATAGGCGTCGCGAAGGCCGGCCCCGGCGTGCTCCATCAGTGATTCGAGGTACCGCGCGGCAGCGTGATGGCCTGATACCAGAACCCTCACCCCGCCATGCGGACCGCAGTCGATAGAAACAAGCGACTCCGACTCAAGGATCCTGAAGGCTTCGCGCACCGTCAGTCGGTTCACCCCGAACTGCTGCATCAGCATCCGGTCCGCAGGAAGCGCGTCCCCTTCCTTCAGCTCGCCGCAGCGGATCCAGCGGCCGATTTCCCTGGCAACCGGCTCAGCCAACTCGCGGACATGGATGACCGACGGCACGCCGGCCGGCCCTGTTTCGCTGGCTGCTCTTGGCATCGGGATGACCAACCTCCGCTCAGCTAGATGTTACTACCAATACATGACCCATAAAGGCCGGCCCTCTTCCCAGCTCAGCCCGTAGCAGGACGCTCCGGGTGAGAAGTTCGGAGCGCGGTAGAGGAGACCAGGCAATGTCCGTCTACGTCGCAGAGGTCTCCGCACAAGCCGAACCGCCGCCCGCTAGCGACGCACCGGACGCACCTCGGCGACCGCTTCCGCGGCGCTGGCTACCAGCTTGTCCATCTCTGCCGTTCTCGGTACCGTCCATGGTCAGTTCGCGGCTCTCCAGTCTCGCGTTCCGGCCATGATCTGCTCGGCGAACATGGTCATCGCGCGGCGGGCGGGCTCGGTGGGCATGCCCGGCGGGTGGAAGGAGAGCACGAGCTCGTCCAGCGGCGCGGTGCGGAACATCGCCCGCATCTTCTCGCCGACCTCGTCGGCCGAGCCGACCATGAAGGGCATCCCGCCGAAGGCGAAGTTCTTCTGCCGCAGCTCGCCGACTGGCGGCAGGCCGCGGCCGCCAGGAGATCCCCGGTCGGCGTAGAAGCTGACCCAGGCGTGCAGTGCCTCCTCCATTCATCACGATGTCACCGTGGACCAGCACGTATCCGCGGTTGGCGATGGACAATGCCTCTGCCGGGCCAAAATCCTACGCATGGCCTGACCTGACCTGCTGCTTTACGATCGGCGCTGGTTGAGTCAGCCTGGGGCGCGGTGCCGGGATTGCTCTCGGTCCGTTTCGAGCTCCCATAGAGCGGAGTGTGAGCCTCTCGATTCACTCCGCTCTTCTCATCGTATTCCGGCGAGCGTACGTGCCCAGGTCCAGTGCGCGAACAGCCTGGGCTCTCGATCGAGGAGCCCGGACCACCATGCCTTGAGCCACTTGTAAGGGCGGAGCCGCCTGTACTTCTTGCCTGCCCACCGCATCAGGTAGCCGTAGTTCAGGCCGATACGCTGGATTCTGGCGCGGCACAGGCCCGAGTACCCACGGTTCGAGCTGGCCTGAACGCGGCAGCGACCGAGCCGGAGCGAAGGAGCGGATGATGACGGCATCGGCCAGGCAGATCGTCCTACGGTTCCTGGCCGCTCCGATGGACGTCACCTACGGCGGTACCGTTCATGGCGGGAAGCTGCTGGAGTGGATCGACAAGGCTGGCTACGCCTGCGCCGTGGGCTGGAGCGCCCACTACTGCGTCACCGCCTACATCGGTGACGTCCACTTCACCCGGCCGGTGCGCAGCGGAGAACTCGTCGAGGTCACAGCCCGGCTGGTGCACACCGGGCGCTCCAGCATGCACATCCTCGTCACGGTGACGTCGGCCGACCCGAAACACCATGCTTTTACTGAGGCCACCCGCTGCCTGACCGTCTTCGTGGCGGTGGACTCGGCTGGCCAGACGGTGCCGGTCCCCGTGTGGCAGCCGGAGTCGGCCGAGGACCGGCAGCGACAAGCCCGTGCCATTCAGCTCATGGGGGTACGCGCTGAGATCGAGGCGTCCATGAAGGAGCAGACCTACTCCGAGGCTGGCACGGCGCCGAGCACGACGCTGCGTTTCCTTGCCACCCCCACCGACGTCAACTACGGCGGCAACGTCCACGGTGGCACGGTCACGCGGTGGATCGACGAGGCTGCTTACGTGTGCGCGGTCGGTTGGAGCGGCACCGAAAGCGTCGCGGTATATGCAGGCGGAGTCCGTTTCTACCGTCCGTTGCGCATAGGTTGGATAGTCCAAGCAGAGGCTCGGCTGCTGCACACCCGCCGTACCAGCATGCACATATCAATCCATGTCCGAGCCGGTGATCCCAAGACGCAGCGGCTCGACCTTACAACTCACTGCCTGTTCGTGTTCGTCGCACTCGATGACTCGGGCCGGCCCACGCCCGCACCCCACTGGCAGCCCCGTACCGAGGAGGACCGGGCTCTCGACCGGCATGCCGAACACCTGATCCAGCTGCAGGCCAGCGTCGGCGTGCACATCTGACCGACCGAGAACGGGCCGGACGGGCCGGTCAGCTCATCGCCCCCGTGTAGCCAGCGATCATGTCAGTCGCTGAGCAACTCGCGTATGCGCTTCCTGAAAGCCAGAGGGGTTTCGCCTCTGGTGTCGACAGCTCGGTGAGCATGACTACGACGCGCTTCGGTGAGACTCATCGATAACATCAGCACCTTCTCAGGGCGGGTAGTTCGGAACATCACAGCCGGGGCCGCCCGACCTGAGAGCTTGCGCACGGAGCTTACCCGGGCGAGTTCTCGGTGAGGCGCCGCAGTGCGGGGATCAGCGCGTTTATTTCCTGGCCGGTGCGGAACGCTATGACGGTGGTACCGCCATCTGGCGTGCCAACGGGCGCAGTGAACAGGCCGATCACCAGGCGCAGCGCGTCGTCGACTTCGCGGACCGGTTCGGGGCTCTCCCCGCGCAGCCAACGGCGCAGCACGTGGTTGTGGGCCGCGACGACGGAGGCTGCCATCAGCTCGGCGCGCAGCGGGTCGGGCTCTGCGGTATCGGCCATCCAGCCGGCGATGAACTCGCGGAACTGGCGCTGGTAGCGGGCGACGCTGGCGATCTCGCGGTCACGGAGCGCCGGCACCTTGCTGGTGAGCGCGTACCGGCGGCGGGCCAGGTCGCCCTCGCTGATGTAGTGCAGCAGGACCAGGCGTACCGCGTCGGAGACTGCGGCTAGCGCGGTGCTGTGGCTCGAGGTCCGCAGCCGTTCCACGATCTGCTCGAGCAGCCGGTCGTGGTCGGGGAAGATCACGTCGTCCTTGGACCGGTAATACCGGAAGAACGTGGTACGGCCCAGCCCGGCACGCTCGGTGATGTCCTCGACGGTGGTCTGCTCGTAACCGCGCTCGTCGAACAGGGCAAACGCGGCTACGGCAAGCCGTTCCCGCGCCGATGGCTTGCTCATGACCGGCATCTCCCCCAATCTCACGGGCGCTCGCTACTTGCGACCCGCCGATGGTACTTAGTACCGTATATAGAGTACTAAGTACCCTGGATATTCCGCTAACGGTGCGGCTCGCAGCGAGCAAGCCCGCCGGTAGGTGCGGGGTGTCCACCAGCCGCACTGCACGTAGAGACCGGATCAGGCCACAGGAAGGACAGCGTTGCGATGAACATCGCCGTCTGCGTCAAGCAGGTGCCTGACACGGCCATCGAACGCGAAGGAAGCGGGGCACTTGGTATGGCTGGAGTCGGGGCGTCGAGCGATGCCTCGCTTAAGTTGTGGGGCGTGGCCGATCCCGGGCAACGTCGGCACACTCGAGCAGAACACTGCTCAACGAGCTGCCGTCACTCTGACCATCTGGGGACTATAGAAGGCGTCGAGGTGTTTTGGGAAGCCGCTGGCGTGCCGAGGAGGACGCCTTGATCATCGGAGTAGTACGGGAATCGCTGCCGGGCGAGGCACGGGTGTCCGCGACGCCAGACACGGCGGCGCAGCTGATCAAGCTGGGGTACGAGGTAGTGGTCGAGCCTGGTGCCGGGGCGGGGTCGACGTTCACCGACGAGGCTTACGCGGCGGCCGGGGCTAGGATCGGCGAGGCGCTGAAGGCCGACATCGTGCTCGGTGTCAACGCGCCGTCAGCTGCGCAGCTGGATGCCCTGCGAGCTGGTGCCACGCTGGTGAGCATCCTGAACCCCGGCCTGTGTCCGGGCCTAGTCGAGGACCTGTCCCGTCGTCGGCTCACCGCGTTGGCGATGGACGTGGTTCCCCGGATCTCGCGGGCTCAGTCGCTGGACGTGCTGAGCTCGATGGCCAACATCGCGGGCTACCGCGCGGTTGTCGAGGCGGCGCATGTGTTCGGCCGGTTCTTTACCGGCCAGGTGACCGCGGCAGGTAAAGTGCCGCCGGCCAAGGTGCTCGTCGCCGGAGCCGGCGTTGCGGGACTGGCGGCCATCGGCGCCGCGGGGAGCCTGGGGGCGATCGTCCGGGCCACCGACCCTCGACCGGAAGTCGCCGACCAGGTCAGGTCCCTCGGCGGGGAATACCTGGCCGTCGAGGCCGCCGACGTCGAGGTCAGCGCGACGGGTTATGCCAAGGAGATGTCAGAGGACTACAACGCGAGGGCCGCTGCGTTGTACGCCGGGCAATGCCCAGACGCGGACATCATCGTCACGACCGCGCTCATCCCGGGAAGGCCAGCGCCGAGGCTCATCACCGCCGAGATGGTGGCCAGCATGAAGCCGGGCAGCGTCATCGTGGACATGGCCGCCGCGAACGGCGGCAATGTCGAGGGCACCCTGCCGGGCGAGGCTGTCGTCACCGCTAACCAGGTCACCATCATCGGCTATACCGACCTGGCCGGCCGTCTGCCGGCGCAGGCGTCCCAGCTATACGGCACCAACCTGGTCAACTTGATGAAGCTGCTGACGCCGGGCAAGGACGGCCAGCTGGTGCTCGACTTCGACGACGTCGTGCAGCGGTCGATGACCGTGGTCCGCGACGGCGAGCTGACCTGGCCGCCGCCACCGGTTCAGGTGTCGGCCATCCCGACCGCCCCCGCCGTTGCCGCCGCGGCCCTGGCCGTTTCACCGGTGAAGAAGCCCGTGACAGCGGCCAGGCGGTACACAGTGGTCGGTGTCGTTGCCGCAGGGCTCTTCGTGCTGGCGGCGCTGTCACCACCGGCGTTGCAACCTCACTTGACCGTGTTCGCGCTGGCCATCGTGGTCGGCTACTACGTGATCGGGCACGTGCACCATGCGCTGCACACGCCGCTGATGTCGGTGACCAACGCCATCTCCGGGATCATCGTCGTCGGCGCCCTGCTCGAGATCGGCCAGGGCAACGCCTGGGTTACCGCGCTGTCGGCCGTGGCGATCCTGCTGGCCAGCATCAACATCTTCGGCGGCTTCGCGGTAACCCGGCGGATGCTGTCGATGTTCTCCCGCAGCTGAGACAGGACGTGACGACATGAGTACCGGACTGGCGGCGCAAGCCGCGTACATCGTCGCGGCCCTGCTGTTCATCCTGGCCCTGGCGGGCCTGTCCCATCACGAGACCGCCCGGGCCGGCAACAGTTTCGGCATCGCGGGCATGACGGTCGCCCTGGCCGCCACCATCACCCTGGCCGTGCACCACCACATCTCCGGCGCGGGCCTGGCCCTGCTGGCCGGGGCCACCGCCGTCGGGGCCGCGATCGGCCTGTACCGGGCCCGGGTCGTTCAGATGACCGGCATGCCGGAGCTGATCGCGCTGCTGCACTCGTTCGTGGGCCTGGCGGCGGTGCTGGTCGGCTGGAACGGCTTCCTGCGCGTCGAGGACACCCCCGGCGGGCCGGCCGCCCGCGCGCTGGCCGCCACCGCGACCCTCGGCATCCACCACGCCGAGGTGGTCATCGGCGTGTTCATCGGCGCCGTCACCTTCACCGGCTCGATCGTGGCATTCCTCAAGCTGTCCGCCCGGATGAGGTCCAGCCCGCTGATGCTGCCCGCCAAGAACCTGCTCAACCTGGGTGCGCTGGCGGCCTTCGCCGTCCTGGCCATCTGGTTTACTGCCGCGCCGCAGCTGTGGCTGCTGGCTGCGGTCACCGTGATCGCCCTGCTGCTGGGCTGGCACCTGGTCGCATCCATCGGCGGCGGCGACATGCCCGTGGTGGTGTCGATGCTGAACAGCTACTCCGGCTGGGCGGCCGCCGCGTCGGGATTCCTGCTCGGCAACGACCTGCTGATCATCACCGGCGCGCTGGTGGGCTCCTCCGGCGCGTACCTGTCCTGGATCATGTGCAAGGCGATGAACCGCTCGTTCATCTCGGTGATCGCCGGCGGCTTCGGCATGGAGGCCGGCCCGGCCGCCGGCACCGACTACGGCGAGCACCGCGAGATCACCCCGGACGGGGTCGCCGAGCTGCTCGCCGCCGCCGACTCGGTCGTCATCACCCCCGGCTACGGCATGGCCGTCGCCCAGGCCCAGTACGGCGTCGCCGAGCTCACCCGCAAGCTGCGCGAGCACGGCGTCACCGTGCGGTTCGGCATCCACCCGGTCGCCGGCCGCCTGCCCGGCCACATGAACGTGCTGCTGGCCGAGGCCAAGGTGCCGTATGACATCGTGCTGGAGATGGACGAGATCAACGACGACTTCGACGACACCGCGGTGGTCCTGGTCATCGGCGCCAACGACACGGTCAACCCCGCCGCGATGGAGGACCCGGGCAGCCCGATCGCGGGCATGCCCGTCCTGAAGGTATGGGAAGCCGACGACGTCATCGTGTTCAAGCGCTCGATGGCAGCTGGCTACGCCGGCCTACAGAACCCGCTCTTCTTCCGCGAGAACACCGTCATGCTCTTCGGCGACGCCAAAGACCGGGTCGAAGACATCCTGCGCGCCCTCTAGCTGCCATGCTCGCTTCGCGTGGCCTTCATGACCTGGACCGGCGGCTGGCTGACCAGACGCCCAGCGCTTCGATGCCACTCGCAACAAAGTCTCCGATGAGCACCTTCGGCTGCTGCTGCGGGCAATCTCGGAAGCGGCTGGCACTTCCTCCTAGGCGTCAATCGCATCCCCGGGCTCCCACCGAACGGAGCGTGAGCCTCTCGGCTTACTCCGCTCTTCCCATCGCAATCCGGGCTCTTCCCATCGCAATCCGGCCAGCTCTCGTCTACAAGAACGGCGACGACCGCGTACCACAATGCGCGAGGCGCTCGAAAAAGATCCGGATCGCCGCAGTCCGCTGCGGGCAGGAACTAATGGACATCTATGAGCCCCTCGCCAAGGCCAGGTACGACGCTAAGGGGCCTGCACCCCAACCTCGACTACCCCGCTGGACCCGCTTACCACCTCATCGGCTTCGACACCCCACGTTCATCCCCACTTTCGTCGCTGCCCGGCTCCCCGGCTGGCCCGTCCACATCGCCGAGCAACTCACCGCCAACAGCCTCATACGCCTGCTTGCCGCCTACAGCGGCACTGCAGAGCGCCACCTGTCCTGGCCGTACCTAAGCCGGAAGGTAGACATGAACGATATCACCCGTGTTGGGGTCATGGGCTGCGGTCTGATGGGCTCCGGCCTCGCCGGAGTCTGCACCCATGCCGACCTCGACATCGTGGTCCGCGAGATCAACAACCTGGCCGCCGCTACCGGCCGCAGGCGCATCGGGCTCTCCCTCGACCGCGCGGTCACAGCAGGACATGACCGCGCGGCTGGCCGACGACGCGCTACGGCGCTGGTACCCGATCGCACATCACGACTACCTGGCGCGGGGCGGGGCGGCCGCGCGGAGGGGGGGACTGGAGCCGTTAGGTACTCAGTCGGCCGACGGAATGCCCTGGCGGGCAAGTGCCCGGATGCGTTGGTCGCCCACGAGCCAGCGGCAGGCGGCATGAACCCGTTCGGTTGTGAGGCGCTCGGCGCGGTGGGCGAATGGCAGCTGCCGGGGCCGTACCTCCCCGGGGAGGGCTGATGGCCGTTCGGGTGGCCGCCGTGGACTGCGGAACGAACGCGCTGCGGCTCCTGGTGGCGGATGTGGACCCCGGCCGCGCCTGGCTGACCGACGTGACCCGCCGGATGGAGATCGTCCGGCTCGGGCAGGGTGTGGACAAGACAGGCCTGCTGGCCCCGGAGGCGCTCGCCCGGACCATGACTGTGCTGCGTGAATACGCGGACGTCATCGCCGCTTCTGACGCGCAAGCGGTGCGCATGGTGGCAACGAGCGCGACCAGGGACGCCGGCAACGCGGCCGACTTCGTCCGCCTCGTCGAGGAGGTGCTCGCGGTCGCACCGGAGGTTCTCACCGGGGAGGATGAGGCGATCCTGTCCTACACCGGGGCGACCGCGGAGCTCGCCGCCGGTTCCGAGGACGGCCCCTACCTCGTAGCCGACATCGGCGGCGGCTCAACCGAGTTCGTGCTCGGTGCGGCAGTCGGGGTCGGCGCTTGCGCTGGGCGGGTTGGAACCCGGGAACCGCCAGTGCACGCTGTCTCGGTCAACGTGGGCTGCGTTAGGATAACCGAACGCCATCTGCACGGCGACCCACCGGACAGGCAGGAGATCGCGGCGGCGACCGCCGACATAGACACAGCCCTGGACATCGTGGCCGCCACACTGCCGATGCGACACGCCAGGACGCTGGTCGGCCTGGCCGGCTCGGTCACGACGATTGCGGCCATCGCAATGGGGCTGCCCGCGTACGACTCCGCCCGGATCCACCACACCCAGGTGCGCGAGGCGGACGTGCACGCCGTGACGAGTGACCTGCTGGCCCGGAACCGCACCGCCCGCGCCGCCATAGGGGCCATTCATCCGGGACGCGTCGACGTGATCGGCGGCGGAGCGCTCGTGCTCGACCGGATCATGGCGCGGTTCGGTTTCGGCGAGGTGCTGGTGAGCGAGCACGACATCCTCGACGGGATCGCCTGGTCGCTCGCCGCGGACTCGGGCAGGTCCACATGGTCGGCCACGAGGAATTCACCAGTCCGCTGACGGCTCAGGACAACTGGCCCTGAATTGAGCAATCGCCGACGAGTGATTGCTAAACCAAGCGATTGCAAACTATAGTTTGCAATATGGGGTCCCAGACGGACCGTTGCCGGAGGGATTTGGGCGGGGACTTCGGCAACCCCACATGGGAGCACGATGAGGTCGGCAACCAGGTCGGCTGGGTGGCGGCAGTGTCCAGGCCGCGCGGTACCGGACCAGACGTCACGGTGCCCGGCGGCCTGGTTTTCCACGTCCCGACCCGGGTGCTGGCGGACGGCGGCCACCCGCTCCGGGGCGGGCTGCCCGGCGAACGCCAGCCGCTTCAGCCACCACAACCGCCGCGACGCGATCCCCAGCGCAACCACGGTCAGCACTAGGCCGACGATCATCCGCAGAACCATGTAAACCCCTTTTCACACCTTGCCGCTCGCGGGTCGGTCGTCCCCCGGGCGAGCAGGGCGGCGAAGATGGCCGTTGGGCTCATCGGCGGCCTGCTGAGGTGGATACCGATCGGCGCGAGTGCGTCGTTGATCGGCCGGTGACCGGGTCGATCTCCACGGCGGTCGCGTGGCAGGCGTAGGAGAAGATGAAGGGCGGAGCCTTGAACCGCTCGGTCACCTCCAACGCGACCGGTGCCGTTTCGGGCAGGCTCGCGTGCCCGAAGTAGGCGAGCGCGGCCAGCTGTGCGAACGGCAGCGCCGAGGCCGGTTCGCCGCGGACGGCGACCGCCGGGTTGGCTACCTCCAGGTCTCCGGGTGTCACCTCGAGTATGGTGGCGGCCAGCGCAACGGGCCTTCATCCCGGCTGCCTGCAGGCGTTCCGCATGACCGCTCCTTGTCTTGATATTCAGTCAGCTAAGTTATATTAATGTACTTGCTGGGTCAATCCACGACCCGGCGCAGGCGACCGCATTCCCGTCCGGCAGCAACCTTCAGGCAGGTGGAATGAACAGTGTGAATATCGAGGCGCTCGTGCTCCGCCTGGTGGTCGGCGGCACCATGATCGCGCACGGCTGGAACCACGCCTTCGGCGGCGGCAAGCTGCCCGGGACGGCGCGGTGGTTCGAGTCCATCGGCATCCGGCCCGGCCGGGTGCACGCGCTGGCCGCCACGGTCACCGAACTCGGCGCGGGCGCGCTCCTGGTCCTCGGCCTGCTCACCCCGCTGGCTGCGGCAGCCGTGGTCGGGACGATGGTCGTCGCGCTGGTCGCCAACCATGCCGGGAACGGCTTTTTCATCTTCCGGCCCGGCGAGGGCTACGAATACGTGCTGATGATCACGCTGGTGTCCTGCGCGATCGGCGCGCTCGGCGCGGGCAGCTGGTCGGTCGACCACGCGGCCGGGTTCGGCCTGCACGGCTGGGCCGGACTGGCCGTTGCCGCGCTCGCGGGCATCGGCGGTGCCGCGCTGCTGTTGGCCACCTCCTGGCGCCCGGGCCCGGCTGAGGTCCCGGCCGCCTCGTCCGCCCCGTCCCCGACGTCGGCTCCATGACCACGCTGGGTTCAGCCAACGGCACCCGGCCGGCCGCAGCGCTGCCGGAAGCCGCGGACCGGCCCGTGGACCTGGCCGCCGCGGAGCGGGCCGCCGCGTGCCTCCTGACCGCGCTCGGGATCGACCTCGATCGCGAGGAACGGCGGGCTACGCCGGCCCGGATGGCGCGCGCCTACGCCGAACTGTTCGCCGCGAAGCCGTTCCAGCTCACCACCTTCCCCAACGACGAGGGTTATGACGAGCTGGTGCTGGCTCGCGCCATCCCGTTCCGGACCCTCTGCGAGCATCACATGCTGCTCTTCTCCGGCGTCGCACACGTCGGCTACCTGCCCGGCGACCGCATCCTGGGGCTGTCTAAGCTGGCCCGGCTGGTCGAGCACTTCGCGGCCCGGCCGCAGACCCAGGAGCGGATGACCATGCAGATCGCCAAGTGCCTCGACGCTAACCTGCGTCCCCGGGGGGTCGGCGTGGTGCTCGAGGCCGAGCACACGTGCATGACTCAACGCGGCATTCGCGCCCTCGGCGCCACCACCGTCACATCGGCCCTGCTGGGCACGCTGCGCACCGACGCCCGGTCCCGCGCCGAGTTCTTCGCCCTCGCGCGCGTGCCCGCCGCACCCGGACCGATCTAATCCGGCAAAGTCGGCTGAGTGGCCGCGAGCGCATAGCTAATAAGTAAAAAACGTTATATGATTTTCTTCTTGAGGCGACCACCGGAGGGCTCAGATGACCGGGCTGGAATACGGGCTGTTCGACTGCGACACCCACTGCTACGAAACGCGTGACTCGTTCACCCGCTACCTGCCGGACCGGTGGCGGCAGTACGCGATCGCGCCGGTCCGGCTGCAAGACGGCACCGAACGCATTCTCGCGGCCGACCGGATCGCGGTGTTCAACTCCGAGCAGGGCCTCGGCTTCGACCTGGCCTACCGGCCGGGCTCGCTGAAGGAGATGCTCCGCCAGATGGCCTCCGGCAACCCCGAGGAGACCTACCAGCCCGAGCCGATGCGCCCGGAGTACCTAGACCGGGAGGCCCGGCTCAAGCTCATGGAAGCCCAGGGGGTGGAACGGGCCGTCGTGTTCCCCTCGGCGATGGCGCTGTCGGTGGAGAACTACGTCAAGCACGTACCCGCTGCGTACGCCAACATCCACGCGTTCAACCAGTGGTTCGACGAGGAGTGGGGGTTCGGCCGGGACGGCAAGATCTTCGCTCCCGCGCTGCTGTCGCTGGCCGAGCGCGACCTCGCGGTCAAAGAGCTCGACTTCGTGCTGAACAAGGGTGCCCGGATCATCCTCTTGCCCACCGGCCCCGCCTACGGCCGTTCGCCGGGCGACCCGTACTTCGACCCGATCTGGTCCCGGATGAACGAGGCCGGTGCCACCCTGGCCTTCCACATCATGGAGAACTGGTACAACGAGAACATCGCCGCGGCATGGGGCCACAACCCCTGGCCGGGCTCGTGGCACATGTCCGCCTGGCAGTGGAACAACCTGTACGGCGAGCGGCCGATCGAGGACACGCTGTCCGCGCTGATCTTCGACAACCTCTTCGGCCGGTTCCCGGACCTGGACGTGCTGGTCGCGGAGTTCGGCGCGTCCTGGGTGCCGCACTTCACCGAGCACATGGACAAGAGCCGCGGCATGGGCCGCAACGGCCCGTGGATCGGCGGCAAGCTGACCGAACGGCCGAGCGCGATCTTCCGGCGCCACGTCCGGGTCGTCCCCTACCCCGAGGACGACATCCCGCGCATCGTCCGCGACCTGCCCGACGTGGACTGCCTGGTGATGGGTTCGGATTTCCCGCACGCCGAGGGCCTGGCCGAGCCGGCCGAGTTCGCGGGCCTACTGAACGGCCTCACACCCGGCGAGCAGCGCCAGATCCTCCGCGACAACGCCGCCAAACTCTTCGGCACTCAGTGATTCGGGGGGACGACCCCCGAACCCCCGATTACCCGCTGCGGTCATCGCCGCAGTATCGCGCGGCCGGAAGGCTCTGCTTTCTCCCCCGAGCCCACCCTGGGTCCCTGCGGGCCGCGTGATCAGGCGCCCATGGACAGGCCGCCGTCCACGGTGACCACCGAGCCGGTGATGTAGCTGGCCTCGTCGGACAGCAGGAACCGCACCGCGTGCGCCAGTTCCCGCGGGTCGCCCCGGCGGCCCAGCGGGATCATGACGCGGATGGCTTCCTGCGCTTCGGGCCGCATCGAGGCGGTCATCTCGGTCTCGAACACGCCCGGCACCACCAGGTTGACGGTGATACCCCGCCGGGCCACCGCCCGGGCTAGCGAACGGGTCAGCCCGAGCAGCCCCGCCTTGGCCGCCCCGTAGCCGGCCTCGACCGGGTTGCCCATCGCCGCGGTCACCGAGCCGATGTTCACGATCCGCCCGGATCCTGCGCGGTCATCGGCGCGATCACGGCCTGGGCCAGGTGGAACGGGGCGGACAGGTTGACCCGCAGCGCGTCGTCCCACTGCTCGCGACTCATCCGGGTGACGCTGTTCTCGATCAGGAGGCCGGCGTTGTTGACCAGCCAGTCCACCCGTCCCCGCTGCGCCACCAGCCTGGCCACGAGCCCCTGGCAGAACTCCGGGTCGCCGGGGTGCACGCTGACCGAGCCGCCCGCCGCGGCCAGGCGCCCGGCCAGTTCACGGGCCGCGTCGTGATTACCGGCGTAGACCGCGGCCACGTGCGCGCCGTCAGCGGCCAGCAACTCGGTGATCGCGGCGCCGATGCCGCGGGTTCCACCGGTGACGACGGCCACACGCTCAGTCATCCATGCTCCTCTCGCAAAAGCCCGCGCACCGCATCGACTGCCTCGACGGCCGCTTCCTCGCTGTCCGCCACCGGGATCAGGTTGAATGACCGGCAGGGCACCCGCAGGCCCACTGTGATCTCCGGCTGGCCTGGAAGGTGCGCCACGGACCGTTCGGTATATAGATCTTTTTGTCCGAACGGACGGTCGTGCACGCGCCTAGCCACGTCATCCGCCGTCCCGTCCTCCGCCGTGATGCCCGGCGCGTCGCAGTCCGTCATGTCGGACTCGCCACTCTCTGTTGATAGTGCTATTATTTAACCTATTCGGGCGTTTGTCACTGCCTCCGAGGAGGGTTCGATGGGCGATGTGCTGGTACGCGGCGGGCAGGTGGTGGACGGCACCGGCGCGTCGGCCCGTAGTGCGGACGTCAGGGTCCGCGGCGGCCGGATCGCGCAGATCGGGCCCGGCCTGCGGCCGGACGGCGAGCGAGTGCTCGATGCATCGGGTGCCTACGTCACGCCGGGATTCATCGACATCCACACGCACTTCGACCCGACCGTCTTCTGGGACCCGATGTGTGACCCGATGCCCCAGCACGGGGTCACCACCGTCCTGGTCGGGAACTGCTCGCTGTCGCTGGCCCCGGTCCGGCCCGAGCACCGCGAGCGCCTGCAGGAGCTGCTGTGCTACATCGAGGACCTGCCGTCCGAGGTGCTCGACGTGTCCATCCCGTGGGGCTGGGAGAGCTACGGCGAGTACCTGACCGCCGTGGAGAAGCTGGGCGGTTTCGGCGTCAACCTGGCCGGGATGGTCGGGCACAACATGCTCCGCACGTACGTGATGGGCGAGGCGGCCTGGGACCGTCCGGCCACCGAAGACGAGCGGGCCCGGATCGCCGCGCTGCTGGATGACTCGCTGGCGGCCGGCGCGGCGGCCATGTCTACGTCGCTCGGATTCGATGAGGGCCGGAATAAGCGCCCTGTGCCCAGCCGTCAGGCCGACGACGCCGAGCTGGCCGCACTGCTCGGCGTGCTGGCCAGGCATGACAAGTTCGTCCAGTTCATCCCGGCGGCGACCGGCCGCCAGATGCGCAAGGACGTGCAGCGGATGGCCGAGCTCACCGGCCCGCGCGGGGTGGTGAGCACCTGGATCGGCGTATTCGACGATCAGGACCACCCGGACTGGGCCCGCGGCATGCTCGACCTGGCCGGGCAGCTCCAGGCCCAGGGGGCCCCGAACTACCCGCAGGTCAGCCCCCGCACCCTGGATATCCACGTGAACTGGGACGGTGGCATGTCCTGGTTCGCGCTCGAGCACAGCTGGCACAAGATGGTCCAGGCCCCCCGGCCGGACAAGGAGCCGATGCTGCGCGACCCGCGGTGGCGAGCGCTCGCCCGCGAGGAATGGGACCGGGTCCCGCGGACGATGATCCCGCACAAGCACCCGGACCGGATCCGTCTGGTGTCGGTCACCCGGCCGGACCACGAGCGCTGGGTGGGCGCGACCCTGGCCGACCTCGTCGCCGACCGTGGCGGCCACCCCTCCGACGTCCTCGCCGACTGGCTGCTGGACAACGACGTGGCCGCGGGCATCGTGGGAGTGGGGGTGGCCAACGCCGACCCCGCCGGGGTGGCCGGGACGCTCACCCATCCGGCCTCGGTCATAGCGAACAGCGACGCCGGCGCCCACCTGCAGATGATGTGCGCGATCGGCGACACCACGCTGATGCTGACGCGGTACGTGCGAGACCGCGGCGACATGTCGGTGGAGCAGGCCGTGCACCGGATGACCGGGCAGCTCGCCGAGCTGTTCGGGTTCGCCGGCCGGGGTCGGCTCACCGAGGGCGCGGCCGGGGATCTGGCCGTGTTCGGGCTGGACGAGCTCGACTGGGCGGCCGATGTCTTCGTCACCGACCTGCCGGAGGGCGCCCGGCGGCTGCGTCGGCCAGCGGGCGGCTACCGGTACACGGTCGTCGACGGCACCGTCGTCCAGGCCGGCGGCGAGCTGACCGGCGCGCGCCCGGGCACCGTCCTGCGCTCCTAAGGGGACGGCAGGGAATCGCCGCAAGGCGGGGCGTAGTCAGCACGGCAGGCATCGACCACGCCGCCGCCAGCTCGGCGGACTACAGAAGCATGCCGGCCCGCTTGCAAAATTAATTTAATAATTTTACTATATAGGACAGAGGCCGGACATCACGTACCAGCCGCCCGGGCGGGCGCAGGCCACGGCGCCGACCCGGCAGGCAACAGTGACCCGGCCAGCTGGAGGAGGACCATCATGCACCCGATGTTCGTGACACTGTTCATCGAGACCGACGCCGATGATCTGCTGACCGAGGGGCGAGACAAGCAGCGCCGGGCGCGCCAGGCCAGGCGCGGCAGATCGGCCCGGGTCATCCGGGCCGTCGCCGCCAACCCGAATCGCCCGCGTCGGCCCTGATGCCTGAACTGGCCCCAGGAAGGCGCGGACGGCGCTGCGTACTACTGTGCGACACCAGTCTGGGGAGGTCGTGCCCCGATGACCAATCGCTATCAGGAATTCCCGAGCCTGCGCTGCGAGACGCTGGGCTCGGGGGTGCTGCAGATCGTGCTGGACGCGCCGCGGCTGAACGCAGTGGGCCCGCAGATGCATCGGGACCTCGCCGACGTCTGGGCCGAGATGGACCGCGACGACGACGTCCGGTCGGTCGTCGTCAGGGGAGCGGGCCGGGCGTTCTCGGCCGGCGGCTCGTTCGACATGCTCGAGGAGATGATGCAGGACGTCAGCGTCCGGGCCCGGGTCATGCGCGAGGCGCGCGACCTGGTCTACGGGGTGATCAACTGCTCCAAGCCGGTGGTGTCGGCCATCTGCGGTCCGGCGGTCGGGGCCGGCCTGGTGGTCGCGCTGCTGGCGGACGTCTCGGTTGCCGGGCGCTCCGCCACGATCGTGGACGGCCATACCCGGCTGGGAGTCGCGGCTGGCGATCACGCGGCGATCTGCTGGCCGCTGCTGTGCGGCATGGCCAAGGCCAAGTACTACTTGCTCTCCTGCGCCGCGCTGACCGGCGAGGAGGCGGAGCGGATCGGGCTCGTATCGCTGTGCGTGGACGATGACGAGGTACCCGAACGGGCCGTGGCGATCGCGAGGGACCTGGCCGGCCTCCCGGCCACCGCGGTGCGCTGGACCAAGTACTCGCTGTACAACTGGTACCGCCAGGCCGGCCCGCTGTTCGACGCGTCGCTCGGCTACGAGTTCTTCGGCTTCGGCCTCCCTGAGGCCGCCGAAGGCCTCGCAGCCCTGGAGGAGAAGCGGTCGCCGCAGTTCCGCGCGGTGGAGGATGCGCGCCAGTCCGACTTGAGCAGCTAAATTATTTATCTGATTATGGTGGGCACGAGTCTGTCCCGGATAAGCCTGTGGCTGACCCTGCTGCACAGGCCGCTGGGACCGCCGCCCCCGCTGCCCGGGTGTTACTTCTCGTCTCGCGTCCGGCCCGCCGCACGCCGCCGTGCCGGGCACGAGACCGGCCGGGCAGGCGCCGTGCGGGGTACCTGGCAGCGCGTCGCCTAGCAGGGCGTCACGCGCCGGGCAGTGGGCCGGTCCGCGGACCAGCAGAGCATGGCTGGCGCACCCGGCTGGCTGGACCCCGGGTGCGCCTGCCGCAAGATCGCGTGCGCAACATCCATATCGATAGCGTTACCCTCGTATACTTATTTCAATAAGAGACCGACCTGGCTCCGTGACGAGATGGAACCAGGCCAGCAGGGCCTGAGGGGATGGCTTGAACGTGGTCACGGGAATCTCGACAGTCCGGGTGCCGAAGGCCGGGGAGATGGTGGCAGCGCACCTGCGCCGCCAGATCGTGCTCGGCGAGCTCAAGGAGGGCGACCAACTGCCCCCCGAAAGCGTGCTGATGGAGCAATTCGGTGTCTCGCGCCCCACGCTCCGGGAGGCCTTCCGCATCCTGGAAGCCGAAGGAGCCATCACCGTGCGGCGAGGCGTGCGGGGCGGGGCGCGGGTGCAGGTGCCCGACATCGGCGTTGCCGCCCGGCAGGTCGGCCTCGTGCTGCAGTACCGGGGAACGCTGCTGTCCGATGTTTACGAGATCCGCACCGTCCTGGAGTCGGCCGCCGCCCGGATGGCGGCCACGCGCCGCACATCGGCAGATCTCACCCGGCTGCAGGAGGCAGTGGACCGTCATCGCGAGTCCGTGGAAGACCAGGGCGCCACATTCGCCGCCGACGCTGAATTCCACCGGCTCATCGTCGAGCTTTCCGGAAACGAGACGCTTCAGATTCTCACCGCGATGGTCGCCGACATCATCCGCGAGGGGGACCGGGCCTACGCGGAAAGCCATGACTGGCAGCATGAGCAGGAACTCGTCAAGATCGCGCTGCGGGCACATACCAGGCTCGTCGAGCTTATCCGCAAGCGCAGCGGGGAGGAAGCCGAGGAACTGTGGCGCAAACACCTGGCCGAGTCGGCCAAGGTAGTCCTGGGCGAGCGCACCACAGCCACGATCGTGGAGCTTTTGTCCTGAGGCGGAAGCGCGGCCCGCTGCGCCCGCGTGTGGTTCGACACTACGACTGATTATGCGCTGACGTCTGGCGGGACAGTCCCGTTCGGCCGCCAGATCCGGGTGCCGAAGACCGCCGAGCTCGTTGCCGCGGACCTGCGGCGCAAGATCGTGCGGGGAGCTGGCCGAAGGCGATGCGCTGCCGTCCGAGGCGGCCCTGATGGCCGAGTTCGCGGTGGCCCGGCCCACGCTGCGGGAGGCCTTCCGGGTGTACCGGTGCCCGCCGCTCCCGCCCGGTCGCCTCGGCGGGCGGGTGGCGGCTAGCTAGCCTATATGAGTATAATAAGTTACACATATAGCCAAGCCGGGAACTCATCCGCCAATGAGGCGGTTCTGGGGAGGACGCGTGAGACTGCAGGGGAAAACGGCGATGGTCACCGGCGCGGGCCGCGGCATAGGCGAGGCGATCGCCGATGCCCTAGCCGCCGAGGGCGCGGCGGTCGCGGCGTGCGACCTGGACGGCGCGGCGGCGGCCAAGGTCGCGGTCGGCCTCACCGAGCGCCACGGCGGCCGGGCAGCAGGCGTGCCCGCGGACATCGCGGACGGCGCGTCGGTCCGCGCCGCGGTGGGCCTGGCGACCTCAGAGCTAGGCCCGATAGACATCCTGGTCAACAACGCTGGCATCGACGTGGTCGAGCTCTTCGTAGACTCGGCGGAGGAGACCTGGGATCGGATCATCGCGGTCAACTTGCGCGGCACCATCACCGTCACCCGCGCCGTGCTGGACGGGATGATCGAGCGGGGCGGCGGCCGGATCATCCATATCGCCTCGGACGCCGGCCGGGTCGGCTCGTCCGGCGAGGTAGTGTACTCGGCCACCAAGGGCGGCATCATCGCCTTCGGTAAGGCGCTGGCCAGGGAGGTGGCCCGGCACGGTATCACGGTGAACAGCGTCTGCCCCGGCCCGACCGACACCGCGCTGCTCGACCAGGTAGCCGCGTACAGCCAGAAGCTCGTGGACGGGCTGGCTCGCGCCATCCCGCTGCGCCGGATCGGCCAGCCCGCCGACATCGCCGGCACGGTCGCCTTCCTCGCCTCCGACCAGGCCGCCTATATCACAGGGCAGACGCTGTCGGTCAGCGGCGGCCTCACCATGGCCTGAGCCCGGCGATGGACTCAATACGTACCGGCCAGGCCCACGCGGACCGATCTGAGGCAGACCGCGCCCGGGGGGCCCGGACCGGGCAGGCCGGGCCCAGGCGGACCAGGCCGCGCCGGAGCCGGCCCTGCTCATACAGGCGCACGGCCCGGTGGCCGTACTGACCCTGAACCGCCCGGGCCGGCTGAACGCGATCGGCCGCGACGTGCTCGGCCTGCTGGCCGGCACGGTCGCCGCCTCGGCGGCCGACGAGAGGGTCCGGGCGCTGGTGATCACCGGCGCGGGGCGCGCGTTCAGCGCAGGGGCTGACCTCGACGAGATCGAGGCGCTCCCTGACGCCCGCGCCTTCCGCGAGTTCATCGCCAGGATGATCGAGGTCATCGGTGAGCCCCATCACCGCCGAGCGGGCCCACGCAGTCGGCCTGGTCAACGAGCTGGCCGGGCCCGGCCAGGCGCTCACCGCGGCGCTGGGCCTCGCCGCGTGGCTCGCGGCCGGCGCACCGCTGGCCCTGGCGGCCGGCAAGCGCCTGGTCGACCAGAGCCTCGGCCTGGACCTGGCGGCGGCGATCGGCTATGAGCGCGAGTCGGTCGGCAGGCTGTTCGGAACGGCGGACCGCGCCGAGGGGCTCGCAGCCTTCCGCGAGCGCCGGCCACCCACCTTCACTGGGCGCTGACCGCGGGGCCAAGGGCACAACGGTGAACGGCGCAGCGGGGCGGCTGGCGGGCAAGGTCGCGGTGGTCACCGGGGCCGGGTCGGAGGGTGATTGGTACGGCACGGGCGCTGCCACCGCGGTCGCGATGGCGGAGTGCGGCGCCCGGGTGGCGGTGGTAGACCTGTCGCGGCCGCGGGCAGGCGCGACCGTGGCCGTCATCGAGTCGGCAGGCGGCGTGGCGATGCCGGTCGAGGCGGACGTCACCGCTGGCGAAGACTGCATGCGGGCGGCCGAGACGGCTGCGGAGCGGTTCGGCCCGGTCACCGTGCTGGTGAACAACCTCGGCGTCGCCGTGCCGGGCTCGGTGACCGAGGTGGACGAGGATTCCTGGAACCGCGCGCTGGCGCTGAACCTGACCAGCGTGATGCTGATGAGCCGGGCCGTGGTGCCGCAGATGGCCGCGGCTGGCGGTGGCTCGATCGTGAACGTCTCCTCGATCTCCTCGCTGCGCGGATCCGGGCACGCCGCAGCCTATGCGGCAGCCAAGGGCGGGGTGAACTCGCTGACCTTGGAGATGGCGGTGGCCCACGGCCGGCAGGGCATCCGGGTGAACTGCATTGTGCCCGGGCACCTGCCACGCCGATCGGTGCGCTGGCCGGGGAGGAGATGCGAGACCTGCGACGGCGCGCCGGGCTGCTCGGTACCGAGGGCGACGCCTTCGACGTCGCCTGGGCGGCGGTGTTCCTCGCCTCCGACCAGTCCCGCTACATCACCGCTGCGCTGCTCCCGGTCGACGCTGGCGCCACCGCGGTCATGCCGCTGGCCATACGGCCGCACCTGGCGTAGAATCAGTTTACTAATTATGCTGAATTTCGTACGACTGGAGACAGACATGGGCAGGCTCGACGGCAAGGTCGCGGGCATTACCGGCGCGGCATCCCTCCTGGCCCACTAGCCATTCCTGGCGGACCTCAGTACTGAAAACCATTGAACCGAACGAAAGGGTGTGCACCGCCCATGTCATCAGCACCAGCAACCCGGCGTGTCGCCGTCGTCACCGGCGGAGGGAACGGCATCGGCCGGGCGCACGCCCTGGCCTTCGCCGCGCAGGGCGCCAGAGTCGTGGTCAACGACCTCGGCGGCTCGCGCGACGGCGAGGGCTCTTCGGCCCGCCCGGCGCAGGCGGTCGCCGACGAGATCACTGCCGCGGGCGGCCAGGCCGTCGCGAACACCGACGACATCTCCACCTGGGACGGCGCGCGCCGGCTGATCGAAGCGGCCGTCGAGGCGTTCGGCGGGCTGGATGTAGTGGTGAACAACGCGGGCATCCTCCGCGACAAGATGATCGTGACGATGACCGAGCAGGACTGGGACGCGGTCATCGGTGTCCACCTCAAGGGCACCTTGGCGGTGCTGCACCACGCCGCGGCGTACTGGCGGCAGCGGGCCAAGGACGGGCACGCCAACGACGCCCGGGTCATCAACACGACGTCCCCCTCCGGCCTGTTCGGCAACCCGGGACAGGCGAACTATGGGGCGGCCTAGGCTGGCATCGCCAGTCTCACCATCATCGCGGCCAGGGAGCTCGACCGGTACGGCGTCACTGTCAACGCCATCGCGCCGACCGCGTTGACCCGGATGACCGAGGACCTGGAGATGATGCGCGCCGCCGCGGCCACCGCGGATCTGAGCCCGGAGGCCATCTCGCCGCTGGTGGTCTGGCTCGGCTCGGCGCGGTCCCGGGCGGTGACCGGGCGGGTGTTCGGCGTCTGGGGTAACGCGATCACCGTGCTGGAGGGCTGGGTGAACGGCCCGAGCGTGTCCCGGGACACCCGCTGGGACCAGGACGGGCTGGCCGCGGTCATACCCGGCCTGGTCGCGAAGGCCGCCCCGAACGCGGACACCTTGGGCTACCGCAAACCGGTCGGCTGAGGCGCCACGTGCTTGCGGACCGGCTGTTCAGGCTGACCCGGCCGAGGCCCGGGTTCCCTGCACGAAGGCCGTGGCATCCTCGGCTTCGTGCCGGGCTGTGATTGGAGGCATGGTGATCGGGCCGCAGCAGTTCCGGGATCTGATGGCGGGCGTGTGCGCGCCGGTCACCATCGTCACCACCGTGGACGAGGGCCGGCCTTTCGGCGCCACGGTCAGCGCGTTCGCGTCGCTGTCGCTGGACCCGCCGATGGTCACGGTGGCGCTGGACCGTGGTTCGAGCCTGCTGGCCCGGATCCTTCGGGTCGGCCGGTTCGGGGTGAACGTGCTGGGTAACGGGCAAGATAACCTGGCGGTGCTGTTCGCGAGGCGTGGTACGAATCGGTTCGCAGCCGTGCCGTGGTGTACCGATCACGGACTGCCGCGGCTGCTCGAGACGGCGAGCTGGATCGCCTGCGACCTGGCGAGGGCGGTTGAGGGCGGTGATCACCTGCTGCTGCTCGGTCTGGTCACCTGGGCCAGCCGCACCGAGGCCGCGCCTCTGGTCTACGGTCACCGGGTGTTCGGCACCCACTCCGGCTTCGTGAGTCGGCCTATACCGACGCCTGCTGGAGCGTCTGCGCGGGAACCTTTAAACAGCTCGTTGAAGGTGCCGCTGGTGATCCGCTCGCGGACTGCGAGGCGGCTCGCCCGGCGGATGAGGACACCCCCGGACTTCCCGGTCGCCGCCGCCACGGCACACATCACCTGCTCCCGGATCTACATGTTCGCAGCAGCGTCTGCATGAGGAGTATCTTGACCTAACCAGTTTAATCATATTACTATATATGAACCTGGTAGGCGAATGCGAGGAGGCTCGTCATGACCCGGTTGAACGTGACTGACGCACGATGCGTGGCCCTGTTCGCGTCGGGGCTGCAGCGATCGGATGCCCCCGCCCCATGGGCGCTGGCCGAGGTGATCAGCCGTACTGTGCGGCAGTTCGGTGTCGCAGGCTGCGCCAGCCAGATGGCCCAGGAGTTCGGCGACCACCCCGAGGCCGCCGCGATCCGGATGCGATGGATCCGCCAGCTCATCACCGAGATGCCCGCCCCGGCCGCCTCGCGACCTGCGAGGCTCGGCGGCTGGCCGCCCACCCCGAGCACCAGCCAGTATGCCGCGCGGCCAGCGACAGGCCGCGCCCACTGCGCCGCCTGACATACCAGGGTTTGAGCCCGCTGTGCCGCCGGGGCGGGACCCGATGCCGACGACAGCGTCTACGCCTGGGCGCAGCTACCATAGGGGCTTCCTCACCGACCTCGACGTGGCACATTCAGATCAGGGAGTTGGCATCTCGCCCGTCGGGCCAGCACTCATCCTGGCCGCCTAAGTCATACCAAGCCGGCTGTCTGCCGCGGTCTCGCGAGACAGCTAAAATAGTTATATAATACATCTAATCCGCTCATCCCTGGAGTGCAGCGGCTCTACGGCGGCACCAGCGAGATCATGAAGGAGATCGTGGGGCGAAGCCTCGTCTTCTGAGCACAGGGAGGAGTAGCGATGCCATCCGCGACCGTCACCGACCAGTGCCCGCACTGGTGCGTTCGCGATCATCCAGCGCACACCGGCGGAACCGTCTTCTATCATGCCAGCGAGACGACCTCGGTCACCATCTCCCGGCCCGGCGGGCTCACGGTGCCCGACCGCCTGGACGTGCAGACCGCGCAGTACCTGCCGGATGACCCCGCCGAGCCGGCCTGGTCGCCGGCGGTGGAGATCGCGGTGCACGCCGCCGGCCGCTACCGGGTGATCGGCCTGACGCCGGAGGAGGCCCGCGAGCTCGCCGCGATGCTGGACCGAGCGGCGGACATGGCGAGCGCAGCCGAACGTAGGCATCAGATGCCCTGAGAGAATAGGCCGATGCGGTACGACGAATTCGGCCTGCTGGCCGGCAACGCGGCCGGGGCCGGCCGGCAGCGCCAGGTGCTCAATCAGGCGGCATTAGCTTGCGGCGCGAGCGCCTGCGCGCCAAGCGGCCAGATGGTCCAGCCCTGGGCGGACAGCGCAGACCATTGTCGGCTCGTGCAGTGACCGCACAAGTAGAGCTCGCCCACGTGGTCCACGCGGTACGCCGCACGGGTCGCGGGTCCGCACCGATCACACGTCTCCGTCATCTCCCGCCTCGGCTCGGCTGGGACTGCGCGGCCAGGTCCTGTTGCGCGAGCCATTCCTGGTGCCTGGCGAAATGACCGACGTCGCGCAGTACCATCACTGCCTCGCCCCGGCCAAGGACCGCGCCGGTGCTGGCGAGGGTCAGCTCGCCGGCGACGTACCAGCGACGGCCTTCTCGTCGCACTGTCCAGGCGCGCGCATGCAGCGGGCGGCCGATCGGCACCGGCTTGACGTAGCTGACCGATAGCTGGCCGGTAACCGCCAGGACCCCGTTCAGCAGGCACACGTGCCCCAGAACCTCATCGAATACGCTGGCGGTCCAGCCGCCGTGGGCGACATGCGGGCCGCCTTCGTTCTCCGCGCTGCAGACCAGATCGGTGTGCACCGAACCGTCCGGCTGGAGCTCCTCGCGGCCGAGGCCGAGGCGGCAGGCGCCCAGGCGCCTGCACGCGCCGCACAGCGCGACCGGCGAGGTCGGCAGCGGGGGTAGCTGGAAATCCGACCCTGCCCATGGGGAGTCGGCCATGGCTGTCCTTTCGAAGTCGTATCGGCGCGGACCGTAACGGGCTGCTGGTCCAGCCCGGGCCGCCCGCGCTCTTACTCTAATATAGTTCAATAAGACAGCTATTTAATCCAGGAACGGATCTCAAATTTCCGGACCAGTTCCTCGTGGCTCACGGCGGTGACGAGCGTTCGGCGCGGACGAGGTCCGGTTGTACGGCACCGTGGCGCAGGCATCGCTGCACGGTCGCGCCCGCGGCGGCCTGTCGTTCGTCACCGAGGAGCGCTCGGTCTTCATGCGCCTGAGCACCGCGGCGAACCTGCAGCTCGGCCGCGGGGACCGGCAGTGGTGCCTGGAGCTGTTTCCCGAGCTGAAAGACAAGTCTGCATGAGGCATCCCTTCGGCGACGTGTAGGCGTAGGCGGCTCCCGCTCAGCAATAAGTTTAATAAGTCATCGATATTAGCGATACGTCGGGTTGGCGATGCGCACGGCCGGGGCGACAGCGGTGACGCCCTCCCCAGGTCGGCCGATGAGCAGCGTGTCGATGACGACCTCCGCGACCGTCGGCCAGTCTTCGACGAGCGCGGACAGGCGCAGCAGCGTGTCCTCGATAGCTGGCAGATCGGCCGGGTCGCCGCCGGACGCCCCGGTGAGCAGCGGATAGGCGCGCAGCGACGCGAGCAGAGCGGTCGCGTCGCGGTCGGTCAGCGGCGTGACCCCGGTCGCGACGTCGCCGAAGAGCTCGCTGAACAGGCCGGCCAGGCCGAAGCTGATCACCGGCCCGGCAAGGGGGTCCGAATGCACGCACAGTACGCCCCGGCCGGTTTCCCAGGGACTGCGGTCCTCCGCTGCCCCGTGGTTACCATGCGGCTCGGCGTCTGCCACCGGAATGCCGTAGTGGCCGAGCACCGCGGCCGCGTCACCTGGCTCCATCCAGCCGCCCTCCGCCGCCGAGACCAGCTCATGGGCCGCCTTCTCGGCGATGCCGGGCGGATAGACCAGCATTCCGACTGGCTCCCGCCGCCACCGGCCGTATGCCGCCGCCCGCCCGAGCGCTGCCGCGGCGCGTTCCGGGAAAACGTAGCTGGGGATCGCCTGGCGGCCGTCCCGGAGCTGGGCCGGCAGCCCGGAGGAGGACATGAAGCTCGCCACGACAGGCTTGCCGCCCGCGTCGGCGGCGGCCTGCTTGATGGCTGCGGCGACCTCTCGCACCGCGCGGACCAGGGGCGGCATGAAGATGACGATCGCCGAGTCCACTGCCGGGTCGGCCAGCACGGCGCCCAGGGCGGCGAGGTAGTCGCCCGGCGAGGCGGTCGGCCGCAGGTCCACCACGCCCTGTGCCTGGACCAGTGGGATGCCCGCGGCCAGCAGCCGGTCGAGCGCCGGTGCCGACAGCGGCGCCACGGTCAGGCCGCTGCCGGCGCAGGCGGCGGCGGCCAGCACGCCCGGGTCCAGGGCGTTGGTCACGATGGCGACCCGGTTTCCGGCCGGCACCGGCTGGTTCGCTAGCAGCAGCGCGACGTCGAACATCTCGTCCAAGGTGGCGGTGTGTATGACACCCGCCTGAGCCAGCAGGGCGCCGCTGGCCGGGTCGCCGCCCGGGTTGACCGCGACTATCGGCTTGCGTGCGCTGACCCGCCTGGCGATGCGCGCGAAGTTCCGCGGGTTGCCGGAACTTTCCAGATACAGCAGTACGACACCGGTCTGGGGGTCGTCCTCCCACCACTCCAGCAAGTCGTTTGATAAGACATCGGCGGCGGCTCCGATCGAGACGAAGCAGGAGAACCCCAGGCCGACCCGGTGTGCGAGGTCGAGGATGGCGAGGCCGAGCGTTCCGGACTGACTCGACATGGCGGCCGCGCCCGCTGGCGGCCGCACGGGCGCGAAGGTCGCGTGCATCGCCGACCCGGCATGGGTCGACAGCACGCCCATTGAGCTGGGCCCCACCATGCGCATGCCATGCGAGCGCACGAAGCGGGTGATCTCGTGCCCGGCCGCGCGCCGGGCATCGGCGTCACCGGGGTAGTCAGCGGTGATGACCACCGCCGCGCCGACCTTGGCCTCGGCGCAGTCGCGGATGACGTCGGCCAGGGCCTCCGGCGGGACCGCGATGAGCGCGAGATCGACCGGCTGCGGCAGGTCCTGCACGCGTGCGGCAGACGGCCTTCCGGCGATCTCGTCCGCGACCGGGTTCACCGGGTATACGGGCCCGGGGAATCCGTGCCTGATGAGGTTGGCGAGGATCTGGTGCCCGATGGCGTGGGGCCGACGGTTCGCCCCGATTACCGCCACCGCCCGGGGAGCGAGCAGTTTCTGCAGCGAACGGCGCGCCGCCCGGTGCTCGCGCCGGCTCATCCTGGCCACCGCGCCGGCCCGTTTGTCGACGCGCAGCACCACATGCTGCAGATGGCCTTCCGCGGTGATCGAGGGGTCGTATCCGGAGGCGGCGAACACCCGCAGCATCGCCGTGTTGGTGGCCAGCACGTCAGCCTCGAACACGTAGACGCCGATCGCGGGAGCCGCCGCGGCGAGCCGCTCGAGCAGCAGCGTGCCGAGCCCCATGCCCTGGAACTCGTCGGCGACGGTGAAGGTCACCTCGGCGTGGTCGGTGTCCTCCAGCCTGATCAGTCGGCCGGTCCCGATCATCTGGTCGTCAAGGAACGCCGCCAGGGCGAGATGGTCGGCGTAGTCCACGTCCACGAACTGGCGCAGCAGCTCGCGGTGGAACCGGGGAACGGGCCCGAGCAGCCGCTGGGCCAGCGTGCGGCGGGAGAGCCGGCGGGCGAAGTCGAGCATGGCCTCTTGGTCGGCCGCTCGCACCGGCCGGATGAACACCGAGCGGCCGTCCCGCAGCAGCCCGGGCTGCTCCAGCTCGGCAGGGTACCGCGTTCGCACGAGAACAGAGGTTACGTCCTGCCCAGCGGGCGGGCCGCGGCCGTCAGCGGGCGAGCTTCGCGTGCGCGTAGCCGGATACCACTTCCTTTCCGTCGGCGTTCACCGTGGACACCGTGAACTCGGCCTCCGGGCCGTCGTCGCCGTCGGTGATCCCGGCGACGGTGGTGCGCACGGTCAGGGTGTCGCCCGGCCACACCTGGGCGGTGAACCGCACGCCGAACCGCAGCAGGTTCTCCGTGCCGGCCAGCCCGGCAATGGCCTGCCCGGTTAGCCCCATGGTGAGCATCCCGTGCGCGAATACCGACGGGTACCCGGCGATCTTCGTCGCGTAGACCTCGTCGGTGTGCAGCGGGTTGTAGTCGCCCGAGCCGCCTGCGTACTGTACGATCTGGGTTCGCTTGAGGTCCTCCACGACGACCGTCTCGAATGTCTGCCCGACCGTCAGGTCGCTGGCCCGCCATCCGGTCACGAGGCCTCCCGCTGGACGCTGACACTCCGCGCGGTCACCACGAACTCGCCTGCCTCGTCGCGGAACTCGATGATCTGCTCGCGGAAGCGCAGCCGGCCGGACCGGCCTTGTTTCTCCCACTGCTCGCCCGGCCGAGTGGTAGGGATCAGGACGTCGCCGACCCGGATCGGCCGGTGGTAGGTGAAGTGCTGCTCGGCGTGCAGGCCGCCGGCTCCTTCCTTGACCAGCCCGGCGTCGCCGCCGGAGCCGTGCCACGGCACGTCCGGCCGAGGCCGCAGCAAGTAGTCGGGATCGAATTGGGCACTGGCGACGGCGAAGGTGGGCGGCGCGGCATCGCCTTCTGCGGGCAGCCCGCCGTCCGGGTCCGCCGCGCCCAGGGCCCGGGCGAACGTCAGCACATGCCCGGCCTCGACCGGGAACCGCCGGGCAGCCATCCTCAGGCGCTCCGCTCGGTACCGACCACGGAGACGAACGACACGCATTCGCCAGGGCCGCCGCCGAGGTTGTGGGTGAGCGCCAGCGAGCGCCCCTCGCTGACCGTACGCAGCTGCCGCTGCTGTGGTGCCTTGCCGCGCAGCTGCAGCCACGCCTCGAACATCATCCGCAGGCCGGACGCCCCGATCGGGTGGCCGAAGGCCTTCAGCCCGCCGTCGGGGTTGACGGGCAGGTTGCCGCCGAGGTCGAAGCTACCGGACAGCACGTCTTTCCAGCCTTGCCCGCGTTCGGAGAACCCGAGATCTTCCATCAGCACCAGCTCGGTGGGGGTGAAGCAGTCGTGCACCTCGGCGAGGGCGAGCTGGGCGCGCGGGTTGCTGATCCCCGCTTGCCGGTAGGCGTCCGTGGCGGAGGCGACTACCTCGGGGAAGGTGGTGAAGTCGTAGCCGGTGCCGGACAGGCCGTCCGCGGGGCCGGCCACCATGGACAGCGCCTTCACGTACAGCGGCGCGTCGGCGTAGCGGTGCGCGTCCTCGGCCCGCACCACGATGGCCGCCGCCGAGCCGCTGCGGAGAAGATTTCGTTGCGGTCTCCGGCCACCATGTGACCAGCTCCCGGGACGTCTACGGCGATCTCGTAAGCCAGGCGACCAGGTAGAAGACCCCGAACGGCGCGTCGGAGTAAAACACCTCTGCCGGGGTGGCCCGGCCGGGCATCGCCCCGGCGAGCACCTGCCAGGCGGCCCTGCCCGCCGCCAGGAGTTCCCCGGCCAGGCCAGCCTCCATGACCCGCAGCGCGCTGAGGTCGCCACCCCGCACCGCCCGCTCTAGCGCCGCGTCGAAGCCGGCGGCTCGCGGGTCCAGGTAGCCGGGAGCACGGACGCCGCGGCACGCGCTCCCGTCGGCCATGACGAGCAGCCCGACGCGGCCGCCGAGGCGACCGAGGTCGGCGCCGAGCTGCAGGCAGGCCGCGGCTGGCTCGTCGGGACTCACCGAACGCAGCAGGCGTTGCCCGCGGTACCCGGCCTCGTCGAGCAGGCGAATGCCCAGACCCAGTGACAACGGCAGCGGTGGTCCCGTCCCACGAACCGTTGCGCGGCCGCAGCTCAGCGCCGGGGCGAACGCGCCGAGGCCGAGGCGGCCGTCTGCTGGCCAGGCCGCGGTGCGGCGCGCCGGGCCTACCACGGCGATCACGTCGGGCCCGGACAGGACCAAGCGGCCGGCTGCCGCCGCGCACGCCCGGCGGAGCTCGGGGAGGACGGGATCGAGTCCGGTCAGCTCCCGGGCCAGCAGCGGTGCAGGAGGGCAAATCGCCGCTCCGACCATCACCGGGGCCGTCTCGGATCCCGCCTAGGCAAGGCCGCGCACCGCACGGGCCGGCGGGAGATCACCGCGGATGGCCGAGACCATGCCCAGCACCTGCCGGGTCTGCGTCACCTGATGGGCCCGGAACACCCGGGCACCGAGCCACGCGCACACTGCGGTGGCGGCCAGCGTCCCGGTCAGCCGTTCGCCGCGCCCGGCGTTCAGCGTTTCGCCGATGAAATCCTTGTGGGACAGTGAGACCAGGACGGGCCAGCCGGTCGCCACCATCTCGCCCAGCCGCCGGGTGACCTCTAGCGAGTGCCAGGTGTTCTTGCCGAAGTCGTGGGCCGGGTCGATGAGCACCCGCGCGGGGGCCACTCCCAGGGCCACGGCGCGGTCGGCCAGCGCCAGCGTCCGGTCCAGCACGTCCGCCATCACGTCGTCGTATTCGACCCGGTGCGGCCGGGTCCGCGGCGGCAGCCCGCCGGCGTGGCTGCAGACCAGGCCCGTCCCGTACTCAGCGGCCACCTCGGGCAGCCGATCGTCCCAGCACCCCCAGGTATCGTTGAGCAGGTCCGCGCCGGCTGCGCACAGCTCGCGCGCCGTCTGGTGGCGCCAGGTGTCGACGCTGATCACCATGTCCGGGTAGGCCGCCCGGACCGCGGACACGAACGGGACGGTCCGCCGGATCTCCTCTGCGACGGTCACTTCTGCGCCCGGAGCGGCTGGCACGCCCCCGATGTCGACGATGTCGGCGCCCTCGCTCACTACCGCGTGCACGCGCTCCATCGCGGCCGTCTCGTCCCACGTGGCACCGCGGTCGTAGAAGGAATCGGGAGTACGGTTGACGATCGCCATGATCAGCTTCTGCCCCGGCCCGAACGACCGCTTCCCCAGCCGCAGCGGGCTGGCCGTTCTGGGCGGCCAACGGATGCCCATCTGCCCAGACCCCCCTTGGGACGGACCTGTCTCCCCAGACCCCCCTTGGGACGGACCTGTCTCCCCAGACCCCCCTTGGTGCCGCGTCATCGTCGGCCCCTGCGGACCAGGTCGGCCACCGGCGGGCGCTCCTGGACCGGAACAAGCCGCGTCACCGGGCGAACGCGGGCGCCTTCCCTGACGAACTGATGCAGCTGCGGGCTCGCGGGCACCGCGCCGTCCGGCCGCCTGCGTTCGGCCACGACGAGCAGCTCCGCGGCCATCAGGGCTAGGTCATGGTCGGTCTGGTGCTTGTGGCCACGGGCGCCCAGGTCGACCTGCGCGATGCAGTCGAGTCCATGCCGGGCGGCGGTGTCGACCAGGGTGGAGAATTCCACTCCGTACCCCACTGGGATGGACAGCGATTCCATCAGCTGGCGCCGGGCGGCCCATTCTCCGGCCAGCGGCTGGACTACACCCGACAGCTCGGGCCACCGCAGGCTCAGCAGGGGGCGCGCCAGGAGTTCCGTCACCCGGCCGCCCTCGGCGGGCCAGGACCTGTCCGTTCTCCTGGCGTAGAATCCCTTGACCAGCAGCACGCCGGGCTCAGCGAACAGCGGCCCGAGCAGGCCGGTGACGAAATGCGGGCCCCAGTGCGTGAGGTCGGCGTCGATGAACACGAGCAGGTCACTCTCGGTGACGAGGAGCGACTTCCAAAGAGCCTCGCCCTTACCGGGGTAGGTGCCGAGCTCCGGCGCGATGTCGCGGGCCCGGTGCACGGTCGCGCCGGCTTCCGCGGCCACCGCCGCGGTCCCGTCGGCCGAATCGGAATCGATGACCACCACCTCATCGACCAGAGGTAGGTGATTCATCAGGGCGGTGCGGATCGAGCCGACCACGTCCGCGACGGTGCGCTCCTCATCGCGCGCCGGAATCACCACGCTGACGCGCGTCCCAGCACTCTGCTTGCGCTCCAGCAGCACCTCGGTCGGCCAGTCCCGCCAATGCCAGGTCCGCCGGCCGTACCACGCCTGCGCGAGGTTGTGCACCTTGTGTACCCGTTCTTGCCCTTCGCTCGTGGAGCCCACCGCTGACCCACATCCGGCACGGCCACGCGAACCAGGCTATCAACGGTACGCCAGCACCCTCCCCAACAATGTAGTTTTATGATCTAACTCAATATCACTGAGTCGAGGCGGCAGGGCGTCAGCATCCCCGGCGCGCGCCCGGCCGTGCCTCGGCTCTTACCCGGCATCTGCCAGGATTGAGAACGGAAGATCTTTTACTGAACGGTCCGCGGTGCTCGCGTCCGGTCGGCAGCGGCGTAATCCGTGAGGTAGTGGCGACATGAGCGGAGCGGGACCGGGTACGGATCCAGACCGTCCCGGGCCGCTAGCCCGGGGTGCGGGTGCTCGAGCTCGCGCGCATGGGCCCCGCCCCCCTTCTGCGCCATGATGCTAGCCGCCGCTGGCGCGACCGCCTGCGCGTCGACCGTCCCGGGGCCCGCCTTCACGGTATGAGCTGCTGAACCGCGGGTGCCAATCCGCCGTCCTCGACCTGAACCATCCCCGCGGGATCGACGCCCTGCTCCGGCTGGCCAACTCGGCTGATACGCTCCTGGAGGGTTTCCGGCTCGGGGTAACCGAACGCCTAGGCCTAGGACCCTATGTCTGCCTGCGCCGCAATCCCCGGTTGGTGTACGCCCGGATGAGCGTATGTGGGCAGGAGGGCCCGCTGGCCACCACCACCGGGCACGATATCGGCTACATCGCCCACGCGGGCGCCCCACACGCCCTGGGCCGCGCGGGCGGGCCGCGCCAGTTTCCTGCGAACCTGCTGGGCGACTTCGGCGGCGAGATGCTCATGGCCTACGGCGGTGCGCTGGCAACGGCACGATTTCGAACCATCGTCAACAGGCTGAGCAGCGCGCGTCCGCTCGACCCCACAGAAATCCCACAAGTCCGGGCCGCGGCGGCGTCCCCACAAGATTCCCACAGACACGACGGCATTCCCCGGCACACGACGGCACACCTGCTAAGGTGGTCCCGTAAGCCCGTGACGAGTCTTTATGCAGATCAAGCGGGCTAACGGTCATCTGCGGCAGCAGATGGCTCCCGCCGGTACAGACCTCCTGTTAACCGGCAGGTTATAGGTTCGAGTCCTATCGCGGGAGCCAGGTTGTCAGCCCTCTCACCTGCATAAACGCAGGAAGAGAGGGCCTCTTATGGCGCAGTCGGCGCCCGCGCGGACCAAGATCAACACAAAAGTAACACAACCGGCCCCCGGACTGTCCTCACGGCGCCCGGCGGGGCGGCCCGGGCCGGGCCGCCCGCCGCGAGGCCCCCGGGTGAGCGGGGAGGCCCGCGACTCCGTCCGGCAGCCCGACCGCCCGGTGATCGAGCTGGACTTCGGGATACTCGTCTACCCGCCCGAGACCGACGGGGAGCCATGGCGGGCGGTGTTCACCGAGAACGGGCAGCGCAGGTTCCGGCAGGGCGCGACCGAGGCGAAGCTGGCCGCCAAGCTGGAGAAGGTCAGGGAGCGGCTCCGGGCCGACGCGGCGAACATGGAGTGGCCCGGCGCGGACCTGATCAGGCATTACCTGGACCCTGACCGGCTGCCGACCGATGAGCGGTGGTCCCGCAAGCACGCCCAAACCCAGCGGCGGCTGTGCGAGCGGTTCGCCGCGCCGGTCATCGGCGCGGTCACGTGCCAGGACATCAAGACCTGGCACACCCAGCAGATCGTCAACGCCGCGCCGACGGCCGGGGAAGGCGACCGGGTGCACGGGATGCTCTCGGCCCTGGTCGCCGCGGGCATCGAGGGCGGGTACCTGACCAGCCCGCGGCTGGCCATGGTGCACTGGCAGGCCGGGGACCGCCCGCTGCCCGCCCAGCGAGTGACCGTCTCGGGGGAGTCGGCGCTGTGGGTCGACCCCGCCGAGATCCCGTCCGGCAGCGACATCGGCAAGCTCGGCCGGGCACTGGCCGCGGGCTTGCACGGGGAGCGGGATGAGCTGATGGCCAGCACCGCCGCCTACAGCGGGCTGCGGTGGGGCGAGCTGACTGCCCTGACCATCTGGCAGGTCGACCAGGCCGGCCGTGTCATCACCGTGGACCGCCAGGTGATCGAGGTCGCCGGGCACCTGTACGTCGAGGCGCCCAAGTGCCGCAAGTACCGCAAGACGATATACCCGCGTCGCACCCCGGACGGCTACCCGCTCGCCGGGAAACTCGCCGCCCGCATCGAGCAGGCTGCCGCCGAGCAGGCCGCCGGCACTAACCCGCTGGGGCTGGTCTTCCCCTCGCCGACGGGCAGGCACTGGCGGTCAAGCAACTTCAACCGCAACGTCCTCAAGCGCGCCTACCTGGCCGTCGGCTGGCGCGACGCGGACGGCAACGGCAGGTGGACCTGGCACAGCCTGCGGCACGTGTTCTGCACCACGGCCCTGTTCACCTGGAAGCTCGACCCCACCGACGTGTCCTGCATGGCCGGGCATGCCAACGTCCGCACCACCCTGCTGATGTACGTCGGCACCACCGCCGGCGTCCTTGACCGCGCCCGCCAGGCCACCGACTAGACCATGCCCGTCCGCGATGAGGGACCGGGCACGGCTCGCGCAGGCCGTGGCCTGCCCGGTTCCTCCGCGCTGTCACGGAGGAACAGCATGACTGACACTGATCTCCACCAGCCCGATCCCGGCCCGCTGCGCGCAGCAGCCGAGGCCGCGGAACTCGCGCATGCAGTAACGGGGCTGGTCAGCATCGACTGGTGCCGCCTGGAGGACAGCGACCCGCTGGCGCCGCTCGCCCGCGACATCGCCCGCTCCATGACCGAGGCGAGCCTGACCGTGCACCACTGTGCCCAGCATGAGCCGCTGTACCGGCTCGGCGGAGTGTGCCTGCTCGCGGTCCCGGCGGAATCCGGGACCGGTCACGGCGGGATCGCCGTGACCTGGACCGTGCATAACCTGCTCCTGCCGGACTGGGACAGGTATGGCACTTACACCGGTACGCAGCAGGCCATGAACGCCGCGCTCGGCTGGGTGCTGCGCGCCTTCGGCTACCCGGTGACGCCCTTCGGGTCCGGCGGCGCCTGGCTCGTCACCAGCCGCCGGGAAACGGAGGCGGGACGATGACCGCCCTCGCGCTCGCCCCGGACACGAGGATCAGATACGAGCCTGCCGCAGCCGCGGGGGTGGACCACGCGATCCGCGTGTCGACGGCGATCGCCGTCCTGGCCGTGGCCGGCGTCGCGGCCTACGTGTCTTACTGGCACGCCTACGCCGTCGTCTGCGCGCACGGCGAGACCGGCGTCACCGCACGGCTGGAGCCGGCCACGATCGACGGGCTCGTGTACGCCAGCTCGATGGTCAACCTTTATGCCGCGCGGCACCGGCTCCCCGTCCCCGCCCTGGCCCGCTGGCTGCTTGCCCTCGGCATCGTCGCGACGCTGGCCGCGAACATGGCCCAGGGCTGGTCCCACGGTCCTGTCGGGGCGGTGGTCGCAGCCTGGCCCGCGGTCAGCCTCGTGGGGAGCTATGAGCTTTCTCGCCTGGTCGATTGGGTGTCGCGTGACGTTGTGCTGGGGCGGCACGCGGCTGGTGGTGCGGCAGATGTCCGTGCGTGTGGTGCTCGTTGCTGGTAGTTGTCCGGGGTT
>Ga0070699_100000148_pt1 | contig 66426 bp, 57 predicted proteins | sample KBSK1503metaG_FD_65473 | JGI IMG/M metagenome (GOLD analysis project Ga0070699, IMG submission 65473) | Corn, switchgrass and miscanthus rhizosphere microbial communities from Kellogg Biological Station, Michigan, USA - KBS K1-50-3 metaG | ecosystem: Host-associated > Plants > Roots >... | reverse complement strand
GCCGATGCCGCCAGCAGTCGAGGATATTCCGCTTTTGAAGTAGTCGCCGACCCGGAACTTATCTGACTCCTCGAAACGCTGCACACGCTGGAGGAACTATGCGTACAAGGCTGGTCGTCACCGCGCTGTTCATGACGTTGGTGTCCGTGAGCGTGAGCGCACAGGATGCCAACTCCGTCCTCACCAACACATCGAAAGCGCTGGGTGCCGATACTCTGCAGTCGATCACCTTCTCGGGATCCGCGTCGAACATCAATTTCGGGCAGACCAAGAGCATCAACGGACCCTACACGCTGAACCCGATCACCAACTACACGCGCGCGATCGATCTGAACGCCTCCGCCTCGCGCGCGACGGGGCAGACCGCGCCCGCACAGCCAGGCGGCATGCCGGGCAACTTCAACCAGAACATCACGGCGATGCAGACCGCGTGGGCGCAGCAGCTCGAGATCGCGCTGACCCCGTGGGGCTTCCTGAGAGGCGCGGCGGCGAACAAGGCGACACTCCGCAGTCAGCGGATGAACGGCAGGAACGTCAGCGTCGTGAGCTACAACCCTCCGCAGAAGGCGCCCTCGGGCCAGTCGTACACGGTGACCGGATACATCAACGAGCAGAATGAGATCGAGCGCGTGGAAACGAGGCTCGATCATCCGATCCTCGGGGATCTTCCCGTGGAGAACGTCTACGGGGCGTACCAGATGTTCGGTACCCTGAAGGTTCCAACGCGAATCACGCAACGCAGGGCCGGCTTCCCCGTCTTCGAGGCGACAATCACAGCCGCAACCGCGAATCCACCCAACATCACCGCTCTCCTGACACCACCGCCGGCGCCTGGACGCGCGGGCGGACCGGGTGGCGCGCAGGCCGCCGCCGGGCCACCGGCACCGCCGGTCGTCGAGACGCAGAAGCTTGCGGACGGCCTCTTCCGCATTACGGGCGGGTACGTCGCGATCGCCGCTGACATGGGCGACCACATTGTCGTGCTCGAGGGTCCCCAGAATGAGGCTCGCGCTCTGGCGGTCATCAACGCGGCCAAGGCAGCCATTCCCGGCAAGCCGATTCGCTTCGTGGTGAACACGCATCCACACTTCGACCATTCGGGCGGGCTGGCTCCGTTTGTCGCCGAGGGCGCGACGATCCTGACGCACGAGAACAACGAGGACTTTCTGGAGAAAGGGCTGAACAACCCGCGGACGCTCGTCGGTGACACGCTCGCGAAGGCCAACCGGAAGGCGAACGTCGACGGCGTCGGTGACCGGAGAGTGCTCAGGGGCGGCAGCAACGTGATCGAGCTGCATCACGTCAAGGGCCTCGAGCACAACGACGGGATGCTGATCGCGTATCTGCCGAACCAGAAGATCCTGTTCTCCGCGGACTTCAATTTCCCCGCGCCGAATGCCACGCCGGGGCCGGTGAATCCCTCGTTCATCGTGCTGCAGCAGAACATCGACCGGCTGAAACTGGACTATGACGCCTTCATCACCGTGCACGCACCGAATCCCGATCGGCCGTTGACGAAAGCCGACGTGCAGGCGCTGACGCGCGGCACAAACTGAAACACAAGCTGAACTGACGGACCACCGAGGCACTGAAGTGTCTCGGTGGTTCGTGGGGACCGCGAGCTACAGCGCTCCCGATTTCCAGGGACCAGTAATCGCGAAGGTGATCCCGGGGCTCTGTATGTTGGCAAACAGCCACTTCCCGTCCGGGCTGTAGCAGGCGCCTGCCCATTCCGACCCGGTGTAGTTGCCCGCCGGAACCGCGGCATTGTGGGCCTCGGGCAGCACCACGGCGTTCTTGGCGAACGGGAAGATCTCGCCATTAATGGTCAGCCCGTGCAGGAATTCTTCGCCACTCCCATCCTCGCAGAGCACGAGACCCCCACGAGGGCTGACGCAGATGTTGTCCGGGGCATTCAGGACCGCTGCGCCCGGCGACTCGAACAGCAGTTCGATCGTCTCGTCCGCTGGACTGTATTCCCAGATCTGTCCCTGCCCGATCCCGCCGTTCGTCGACACGACATAGATCTTCGCGTCATTTCCGTACCAGCAACCCTCGAGCCGCGCAAATGTGGCTGCGCCGAGCGCCTGTCCCTGCGCCCACACGAACGTCCCTGGCGTGCCGGCCGCGGGATTGTCGGGAGTCATGATCCGTACCCATTCGACGTCGAACGTCGCGCCGTTCGGGTAGCTCGCGCCGAGATTGGCATTGCTCGAGCCGCGCACTTTCAGCATGTAAAGCTCCCCGCCTTGCGCGAGCGTGCCCGCGACGTGCGGCACGAACCGGTAGAAACCGGACCGGAGCCCGGCGTCTTCTGTCTCGTAGACGTAGCCTGTTGCGGGATCCACGGCGACGGCTTCGTGGGACAGTCTTCCCATGTCGCGCAACGGTGTCGGATCTCCCCATCCGTCGACGGGCACTTCAAAGACGTACCCATGCGGCTGCCCGAGGGTGTCCATCGTTTCCTCGCATGTCAGCCACGTCCCCCACGGCGTCATGCCCCCGGCGCAGTTCCGAATCGTCCCACTCATGCTCGCTTCCGCGGACACCAGTTCGCCCGTGTGAGTGTCGAACAGTGACGTCGTCGTGCCGCCACTTGCGCGCGTATCGTAAGTCGCCGACGCTGGAGCAAACGATGTCCCTTGCCCACGTTCGTGATTGCGCACGAGGCGCGTCAGTCCGCGTCCTGCCGGGAAGGCCGCCATCCCATCGTGCGAACCAGGCGTTGGTGCGCCCGTCGCGAGCGGGTCGCCGGTCCATCCGAAACTCAGATACCTGAATCCCTCGGGCAGCGTCAGGAGCGGTAGTCCTGTTGTCTGATCGAGCGTCTCAAACAGCGGACCGTAGCCTGCAGTCTGACCTCTGCGTACACCGCCCTGGTGGGTGGGCTCCTGCGCCCGGGCGAGAAAAGCCCGGAACGGAATGGCTGCGGCAGCGCTTGCGACCCCAGCACGCTTCAAGAACGAACGACGATCCATGTGACCTCCTGATTCCGACGCGGACTCCTTGCCCGCCGGGAGCACTGTATGGACCGCCCGTGTCGCTGAGCGTACGGCCGTGTAAACGGATCGTGACCCCGCGACTGTTACTCAAGCGTTACTTCGCTGAACCCCGCTTCGATACTCCCCCCAGCCTCCGCAGCGTCACCTCGGCCGCCATCGTAATGTCACGAGAATTGCCGGCCGACGTGCGCCATCATTTCCAAGCAACAATACGCACACGGGGAGGAGCCAGATCATGAGGTCGACGCGCGGTCCCCAGATTGTTTCGGCAGTGGTCGTTGGACTCGCGATCGCCTCCGCACAGCCGTTGCGTGCGCAGGACGCGGGAAAAGGCGCGGCCCTGCTGGCTGAAGCGCGCAAGGCGATCGGAGGAGCGGACAAGCTCGCAGCCATCAAGCGGCTTCAGGCCAGCGGCACGTTCCTGCGCTCGACGGGTCCGGATCAAATCATCGACGGCGACTTCGACGTTCTCATCGAATTGCCGGACAAGTACCGCAAGAACGAAGTGACAGGGTTTGCCGGTGCGACGGTGGATCGCATCGAGGTCCTGAACGGCGCCGATACATGGGATGAGACGAGCGGCGGCCTCACAGCCGGCCGTGGCTTCGGGGGCGGCTTCGGGCGAAGTGGTGATCGCGGGGGACGCGGATTCGGCGGGGGCGGCGGCGGCTTCGGCGGCGGACGCCAGGGTCAGGCTCCCAGTGCCGGCGACTCATCACAGGCAGGCCAGGCTCAAGGTGGCCCTCAGATCGATCCGGCGCGGATCAAGGAGCAACAACGTCGAGTCCGGCAGGCCGAAATGGCGCGCTTCGCGCTCGTGTGGCTCCTGACGACCGATGCGCCGGTTGCGTGGATCGGCACCGCCGAATCACCCGAGGGTACAGCGGATGTTCTCGAGGTAAAGCCACTCGATGGGATTGCGACGCGCCTCTTTCTCGAGCCGTCTACTCATGTGCTTTTGATGATCACGTGGGAAGGGCAGGCGCCGCGCGGCGGTGGGCTTGGGGCACGCGGCACGGCCGCACAGAGAACGCCTCGAGCCGACGCGCCTCCGGGAGGAGGACGTCGTGGTGGTGCCAGCGCCCAGGGAAGCGGGCCGCAGCCGCAGACGACGCTCGAGATGCATCTCGCGGAGTACAAAGCGGTCAACGGCATCAAGCTGCCGCATCTCATCACGCGAGGAGCCGACGGGACGACGCAGGAAGAGCTGAAGATCAAGAGCTTCAAACTCAACCCGAATTTCAAGGCTGATACGTTCACGCAGTGAAACGCATGCTGTTGGCCGTCGTGGCGGTGCTCGCCGCACCGCCCCTCTTCGCGCAGGCGCCTGCTCCGGCCGCCAACCAGGCGCAGTTGCGCGTGGTTGTTCTCGATCAGACCGGGGCGGGCATTCCTGGCGCGTCCGTCACGGTCACAGTCCCCGGCGGAGCACCGGCGAAGGTCGGCGCCGACCAGCGGGGTCTCGCGAGCCTGGCCGCGCTGCCGGTCGGCACGGCGCAACTTCACGTGGAGCTGCCAGGATTCGCAGCATACGACGCGCCGATCACGCTCCGTCGAGGCGCGAACAATCAGACTGTCACGCTCAACATCGAAGGATTCCAGGAGCAGGTCGTTGTTGACGACTCCGCCGCGGCGGCGCAGGCCAGCGGCAGCGCTGAGACGTCGAAGGTGCTCGACCAGACCCAGATCGACCAGCTGCCGGACGATCCCGACGAGCTGCAGGCGATGCTGGAGCAGATGGCGGGCGGGCTCGGCGCGACGTTCCGCGTGAACGGCTTCACCGGCGGCCGCTTGCCGAACCGTGAGGACATCCGCCAGATTCGCTTCCGCACGAACTCGTTCGCGGCAGACAACCACGATGCCGGACGTGTGCAGATCGAGATCATCACGCGTCCCAACGTCCGCACGTGGAACGGCAACATGAACGCGAACTTCCGCAACGACGTGTTCAACGCGCGCGATGCGTTCGCGACCACCAAGACGCCGCAGAACATCGCGCGTGTCGGTGGAGGCATCCGGGGTCCGATCGTCGCCGGCAAGACGTCCCTGCGTCTCAACGTCGACCGCAACCAGACGAACACTGCCGGAAACATCTTTGCGCTGAACCCGGATGGCAGCCGGTTCATCGGTTTCGTCACGAGTCCCACGAGGACGACAGGCGCAACCGTCGGCGTCGAACACGCGCTGACCACCGCGCAGACGCTCCGGGTCGAGTATCAGTGGCGCCAGAACGCGTCACTGAATGGCGGCGTCGGCGGCTTCAACCTCCCGGATCGCGCGACCAACCGCCACAACGACAACGGAGAGGCGCGAATCCAGGTGCAGGGCCTGATCGGGCGGTCGACGCTCAATGAATTCCACCTGGAGCTCACCCACGCGTCGAATGAGCTGACGTCGGTGACGAGGGCGGTCGCGGTCAACGTCCTGGACGCGTTCAACGCCGGCGGCGCCGGTGTCAACACCAGCTCGAACACGCGGACGTTCGAAGCCGCGGACAACGTCGATTTCACGATCGGCCGCAAGCACGCGATGCGGGTCGGCTTCCTCCTGACCGGCGGACGCTACAAGAACTTCGACGCGCGCAACGCAGCCGGCACCTTCACTTTCAGCAGTCTCGAGGCGTACCTCGCCGGCACGCCGCTGCAATTCACGCAGCGCATCGGCCAGGTGGACACCGACTTCACGGCGTATCAGGGTGCCGTCTACTGGCAGGACGATTACCGGATGACACGGACACTGACCATCAGCGTTGGCGTCCGCCAGGAGATGCAGTCGCTGATCGACGACACGCTCAATCTGATGCCCCGCCTGGGGCTCACGTACAGCCCGAGGAACAGCAAGACGATCGTGCGCGGTGGTTACGGGCTCTTCTACGACTGGTACGAATCGAATCTGTACGACCAGACACTTCGCGTGAATGGCATCGCCCAGCGCGACCTGCGCGTCAACTGCCCCGGCTATCCGGATCCATTTGCGCTTTCACCCGATGGCACCTGCCGCGCGGGCCTCGGGGCCGGAGTGGCCACGATTCAGCCCGGCGGGCGTATTCAGGCGAGCCCGGATCTGAAGATGCCGCACGTGCACCAGGCGTCGGTCAGCGTCGAGCGCCCGATTACGACGAACCTGCGGACGACCGTCGGCTACCAGTCGTTGCGCGGCCGCAACCAGATGCGCGCACGGGACATCAACACGCCTGATCCGGTAACCGGGCTGAGACCAGAGCCGGCGATCGGAAGCGTCACGCAGTTCGAGTCCACGGGGCGCTCGGCACGAGACAGCCTGAACGTCAACATCGGCTACGCGATTCCACAGCGCCAGATGAATCTCGGCATGAACTACACGCTGGCGCGGTTCAAGAACCACGCGGACAACGCCACGCAGCTGCCGGTCGACAGTTATCACCCCGACGCGGAGTGGGGCCCATCGTCGCAGGACATCCGGCACCGGGTGCAGGCCAACCTGTTCCTCCCTCCGGTGTACGGTGTTCGGGCCTCGGTGAACGGCCTCGTGTACCAGTCGGCGCCGCCGTATAACATCACCACGGGGCGGGACGACAATCACGATCTCGTTATCAACGACCGGCCGCTCGACGCCACCGGGAAAGCGATCGGACGCAACAGCGCGCGCGGCTCGGCACGCTGGGGCGATTTGAGCATGCGTCTCGCTCGCGGATTCTCGTTTGGTCTCTCACAAATCAATGGCGCGGCTCGAAGCGGCGACGGCACGGCCGCATCCCAGGTGCAGGGCGGTGCCCGCGGCGGTGGGGGCGGTGGTGGCGGTTTTCAGCAGGGCACGGGGCGCTTCACTCTCGAACTGTTCGCCCAGGCAGACAATGTCCTGAACCGCGTGAATTTCACGAACTACGCAGGAACCATGACCTCGCGGTTGTTCGGGCAGCCCACCGCCGCATCGCAGGCGCGGCGAGTTCAAGTCGGCCTCCAGTTCCGCTTTTAGATCACTTTTGCCCTGCGGTCCCGCAGGTGTTAACCAGGACCCGCCTTGGCCCGTTGAAACGGATGGAGTCTCTTGTCCGTAGAGACAACGCATGCGAGGTATCGTCATGAACGTCGTGCGAGCACGCTCCCGAGCGCCGGCCCTCGCGCTCGGATTCATAGCTCTCCTGGCACCGTTCGTTGACTCCGTATCCGGTCAGACCGAGCTGGTCCGGCCACAGCAACTCGCCCTTGTCGGCGGCACGATCTACGTCAGCCCTACCGAGGATGCCATCCAAGACGGCGTGGTCCTCATTGAGGACGGCAGGATCGCGGCGGTCGGCCGAAGAAGATCAGTCCGAATACCCCGCGGCGTCGAGATCCTCGATTGCTCCGGACTGACGGTCGCCGCTGGTTTCTGGAACAGCCACGTTCATTTCCAGGAGAGAAAGTGGTCAGATGCGTCCCGTATTCCGGCACTCGAGCTCGGGGCGCAGCTTCAGGCCATGCTCACTCGCTATGGGTTCACGAGCGTATTCGACACCGGGTCGATGTGGACGAACACGCGGTCGATTCGCGATCGCATCGGGTCTGGTGAGGTACCCGGTCCGCATATTCGCTCGACCGGCGAGATCTTGTTTCCCAAGGGCGGGGTGCCGCCCGATCTGGTCTTCGACATCACAGGCGCGATGAGAGTGAAGCTTCCAGAAGTGGCGGATGCAGCGGAAGCGCTTGCGGAATCCACGAAGCTTCTCGATGCGGGCGTAGACGGGATCAAGGTGTACGCGGCAACCTGGGCGCCGCCCATCGTCGCCCTGCCCGAGAGCGTCATCCGCACCGCCGCGGATGAAGCCCACCGCCGGGGAAAACCTCTCTTCGCTCACCCCTCCAATCGCGCGGGGTTGCTGTCAGCCGTGCGAGGCGGAGCCGACATCGTGGTGCACACGTCTCCCCAGTCGGGGCCCTGGGACGACGAGATCCTTGCAGCGATGAGGAAGGCGGGAGTCGCCCTCATACCCACCTTGAAGCTGTGGAGGTACGAGCTGCGCCACGATCGGAACTCGGCCCGCGAGCGATTCGCCGGGATCGCGATCGGCCAGTTGCGCGCGTGGGTCGCCTCGGGAGGAGCGACTCTGTTCGGGACTGATGTCGGCTATATGAACGACTACGATCCGAGCGATGAGTACGCGCTGATGGCCGAAGCTGGAATGAGCGCCCGCCAGATTCTTGCGTCTCTCACGACCACGCCGGCCGGGCAGTTTGGCGAATCGACGCGCCTCGGACGGATTGGTCCAGGCCTGGCCGCCGATCTCGTCGTCCTCGGTGAAGACCCGTCCGCGAACGCCCGGGCGTTCGCTGCGGTTCGGTACACGATTCGCGACGGCACGGTGATCTACCGGTCCGACAAATGACACAAGCGGGGCGAGCCTTTCAGGCTCGTAAGACGCGTGCCGCCGTGATCTCACGGATCGATGGCGTGCCCATCTGCCGCATCGTCAGCGTCAGCTCCGCGCGGAGAATGTCGAGCACGCGCTCGACACCTTCCTGTCCAAAGGCCGACAAGCCCCAGATATAGGGACGCCCGATTCCGACTGCGCGCGCGCCGGACGCGAGGGCCTTGTAAATGTCCGTGCCGCGGCGGAACCCTCCATCGACGAACACCGGAATCCGCCCGCCGACTGCGCCGACGACTTCAGGCAGGCAATCGATCGTCGCGCGCAGGGTTTCGGTGGCGCGCCCGCCGTGATTCGACACGACGAGGCCGTCTACGCCATGTTCGACCGCGAGCCGCGCATCCTCGGCGCTGTCGATGCCCTTGAGCAGCACCTTCATCCGAGTGAGCTTCTTCAACCGATCGACATACGCCCAGGTGGCTTCGGGCGGATTGAAGCGACCATCGAGACCGTCGTACATCGGGCGGTGGACGGGAACGCCTGGTCCCCGCGTGTGGCACGCGATGCAGTTGCGTGTGTCCTGGCGGGCGAAGCGCACCGAGGTTTCCGTATTCCTGCCGGCCAGGAGATCGACCGTCCAGGCGAGCGCCGGACAGCCCGCATCTTCGACGCGCTTCACCAGCTTTTCCGTCTCGTCCCACTTCAACGGCATGTACAGCTGATACCAGGGAGGGGTGCCGAGCGATGTGGCGACATCCTCGACCGACGTGCTCGTGGCCGACGAGAGAATCATGGTGTGCCGCTTCGCGCGGGCTGCGCGGGCGGTGGCCAGCTCGCCTTCGGGATGAAACGCCCGATGTCCCCCGACGGGACAGAGGAAGATCGGCGTCTCCCACATCGCGCCGAACACCTCGGTCCTGAGATCGGCCCTCGACACATCAACCAGGCGCCGCGGCTTGAGGCGGATGTGTTTGAACGCCTCCATGTTGGCCTTGAGCGTGAGGTCGTCGTCGACCCCCGTGGCCATGTAGCCCCAGTGTGCCGGCGGCAGCGCGCGGCGCGCGGCTTCCTCGAACTCCATGATGTCGAGCGCGTCTTTCGCGCTCGTCAGCAGGGCTGCGTCGTGCGACGCAACCAGCTGCTGCGCCCAGGCCCGGGCCGCGGGAGCAACGACCGAACTTGCGGCAAGAAACTGCAGGAACTGGCGGCGGTTGGCATTCACGACGGGAGCCTACTCCTGTTCGCGGCGCTGGGCAAGAAGGTGCGCTAGATTAGAAGGGTGAGAGATCGAACCGGTATCTGCATGTTCGTGGCGATCGTCGTCATGAGCGCGGTAGGTTGTCGCCCGCCTCTTCATCTCCTGACGTTGCAGGTCGGCCGGGCATTGAACGTCGACCACACCATCGCGGTGCATACGACACGATTCAAGCCTGACAACACCATCTACGCGTCCGTGCTCACGGATCGGACCGGCGCTTCGACAATCCTCGCGCGCTGGTCATATGCCGGGCGTGTCATAAGCGAGACGCAGAAGCAGGTCTCATACAAGGGTCAGGCGGCCACCGAGTTTCATTTTGAAAGCGCCGGCGGGTTTCCGCAAGGCGACTACAAGGTCGAGATCTTCATCGACGGCCAGCCTGTCGCTTCGCGGGAGTTCCGGGTCGATCCGTAAACGGGTCTTGGGACGCGGATGACATTCAATCGATGGTGACCACGTACGGAGCGAGCTGGCTGAACGCGTCGAATATTCTGCCCGGACGCACGTTCAAGTCCGGCTTTCGAACGGACTTCTGAGGAGAGGCGCGATGAACACACGGTTGCTCGCGTTGCTCGGCGTGGCGGCGGTCGTGATGGCTGCTGTCGTATTCATGAACCTGGAGGCGAAGCCGTCCGCGGGCGATGCCGCCATCCAGACGGCATGGGGCGAACCGGACCTGCAGGGCCTCTGGGCCCAGAAGTACCAGATACGGTTGCAGCGACCCGCTCGCAATGCCGGCAAAGAGGCTCTGACCGACGCGGAAGTCGCCCAGCGTGAAGCCGACCGGGAGAAGCAGGCCGCGACCGCACCCAAGAGAGGTGAACGCATCGCGCCGCGAGGCACCCTGGAACGGGCACGCCCGCAAACAGCAGCTGGTCAAGTACTGGGAGGGCGAAACCATCATCGTCGACATCACGCGTAAGATTCCACCGGTAGAGTCCAGATGAGAGGCGGTGCGGGCATCGGCAGCAGGAGGATGAATCGATGGAAGGACGCTCGCAGTTGTCGTCGGAGGCATGGGGCTGATTCTGGCGGCGACTGGCGTGTCGCTGTCGGCGCACCATTCGTTTGCCGCCGAGTTTGACGCCACGAAACCCGTCCTCTTCAAGGGCACCGTCACGAAGATGGATTGGCTCAACCCGCACGTCTGGATTCACATGACCGTCACCCGGCCGATCGGCACAATGGAGGCCTGGATGGTGGAAGGGGGCGCGCCCACCGTGTTGTTCAGGAGAGGCTTTACGAAGACCGCGTTGCTGCCAGGTACGCTGGTCGTGGTCGATGGCTACCGCGCCAAGGACGGAACGAACAAAGTGAACGCCAGACGCTCCCGGACGGACGCAGATTATTCGCCGGTGCGTCGGATACTGGCGCTCCCACGAAATAACTCGGGATTCGCCCGGCTCCTCAGCGCGACCGACCGGCCTTCACCGCGTTGTACTCCTCATTCGCCGCACGCGTCGCCTCGCCGTCGCCGTCCGGCGTAATCGTGTCCTTGAACTCCGCGTAGAGCCGAACGATGGTGATGACGTGGCGAATTGCTGCCGGGTCGGTCCAGCTGTCGAACTTGCCCAGTCTCGCCTCGATCTCCGCAGCGGCTTTCCCCGCACTCATGCCGGCGTCGTACCGCCGCCTCGCCTCCTGCTTGATGAAGGCCAGGTACTCGCGCGTTTCCGCAAGCTCCTTCTTGCTGCCGATCGGACCGTGCCCCGGTACGATGACGTCAACGTCCATCTTGTTGATCCGGTCGATCGACTCGATCCACTTGCTGACGTGGCCGCTTTGCGCCGCCGGCGCGACGTAGAAGAACGCGATATCGCCGGCCCACAAAATCTTGTACTGCGGCAGGTAGATCAACGCGTCACCCCACGTGTGGGCAGGACCGCCGTTGTACATCACGCGTACCTCGGTGTTCCCATAGCGGTAGGTGATCCTCGAGTTGTCATCGAAGGTGGTCACCGGAGGCGCCAGCTTCAGCTCGTTCGCCCCCACTTTCCACGACTCGGGCCTCCCATCGAGGTTGGAGATGCCGCCCTTGATGACCGCCTGGCGGCAGTACTCGTGCCCCACAATCTCCGCCGGCAGGAAGAAGCAATTGCCGGTGGTATGGTCGGCGTGGTGATGTGTGTTGATCAGGCGGTCGCAGGTCTTGCCGCCGGCGACCTTGCCCGCCGCTCCCAGAAAAGCCTTCGTGTGTGGCGGCGCCGCGAAGGCGTCGATCGCCAGGTAGTGGTCGGCGCCGACGATACACGCGCCATTGCTGATCGCGGAGCTCGGAACGCCGGGGCCTCCGGCCTGCGTGTAGGCGTACACGTTCGGCGCGAGCTGCCTCATCTCGGTGTTCCAGCTCGGATACGGCGGGTTCCCGCTCCGTGTTTGCCGTCGGGCACCTGCGAGGTCTGCGCCCTCTGTCGCTCTGAGCGCCGAAACGATCCCGAGGCTCGCGCCCGCGACGCGGCCGATCGCTTGACGGCGACTCACGAGCCCCGCACCAGAGTTCCGCGGCTTCGTCATACAATCTCCTCGAAATGATGGCCGTCCGACCGATGCGACGCGACGATACGGCCGCTCCATGCGACTGTCAAGTGCGGGCGGAGGGACATGTCAGGTCTTGAATTCAGTCAGTGGCTGGCCGACACACCCTGGAGCATCGCCATCCACGAAGGGCCGTACCCGCTCATCGAGTCGGTCCATGTACTGACGCTGTGTATCTTCGTCGGATTGGCCGTCATGCTCGACCTGCGCCTGCTGGGCGTGATGATGCGTCGCGTACCCGTATCGGAGGTCGCCCGTCGGCTCCTGCCGTGGACGGTCGCAGGGTTCGTCGTCATGGTGATCAGTGGAGCGCTGCTCTTCTACGCCATTCCGGTGAGGTCGTACCAGAGCATCTGGTTTCGCTTCAAGGTCCTGATGCTGATCCTGGCCGGCCTCAACGTCTGGGTGTTTCACTCGGGCATTTATCGTCGCGTATCCGACTGGGATCTCGATCCAGTCGCGCCTCGGCCGGCCAGAGTGGCGGCCACGTTGTCGTTGGTGCTGTGGGCCGCGATCGTGCTGTCGGGACGGATGATCGCGTACAACTGGTTCGACTGCTATAAGCCCCAATCCGCAGTCGTCAATCTTCTTGCGGGCTGCGTCGCGGAAGCCTCGATACCGTAACGATGTCGTTACTTCCTTTTTTCGAGTGGTGCGAGAATGTGGGTGTCGGCCAGGCAATCCGCATCTCGGACTGGCTGTTCCCGGTCATCGAAGGTTTCCATCTCCTGGGGCTGTGCATCATCGGTGGAGCAATCCTGATCGTCGACATGCGCCTCCTCGGATTGGGATTACGCCGTCAACCGATTGCGGAGCTTGCTCGCGACACCCGGCCGTTTCTCATCGGCAGCCTCGCGGTGATGCTGGTCACCGGAGTGCTGCTGTTTTCCTCTGAAGCGGTGAAGTGCTACTACAGCTTCGCGTTCTGGTTCAAGATGACCTGCCTCGCGCTGGCGATCATCTTCACGTTCACCGTGCGTCAGCGAGTGACGCTGATGGATGACGCTCGTATGAGTCCGATCAAGGCGAAGATCGTCGCCCTGGTCTCACTCGCGCTGTGGTCCGGCGTCGGGTGGGGCGGTCGGTGGATCGGGTTTTCGTGAAGAGCGCTCCCCTTTGCTACTTCGCCGGTGGCGCTCCCGGCTCTCCCGACCCCAGGAACAGCGTGCGCCCATCGGGAAGCGTCAGATCGCGACCGTTCACCCGCAGCGCCCCGTCCTTGGACTGATACCCATCGACACGGACCTTCGTGCCCGGCATCAGGGATGCCTTGGTGAAGCCTCGCCTCAGCAGTGTGTTCGGCGTGCCCGCCTCGACCATCCATTCTTCGGTCGTGCCGTCAGCCTTCATCACATCCATGTAGATCCAGGCGTGAGGGTTTATCCACGCCATCTTCGTGACGGTCCCCTCGAACTTGACGGGCCGTTTCGCGTCAAATTCCGATGAAAAGGCGTGATGCGCCGACAGTGGCTTCGCACCGGGTGCCAGAAGCAGACCAAGACTCACGACGGCCGCGCAGAGCGTTGTTCGCATCACGTTACCTCTTCCCTTCCCCATTTTTCTCCCGGGTGCGAGCACCAGTCAGGAGGTGCACTATGTCGAAGTTGTCTTCATGACACATGTACTCGTACATCTGCTCGCCCGGATCGACCTTCGTCCACGGAATCACCGCGGTCCACGGTTTGGTCCACGTCGCCGGATCCGTGATCGTGAATTCGTAGTTGATGGAGTCCGCGGCGACGCGCGTAAAACGCTCCGTGATCTTGTAGGTCGCGGGATTCGCCCCCTGATACGCCACGCCATCGTCGGTTCGGAAATTGGTCGTCTCGAGGACGAGCGTGGTGCCCTCCCAGTGGCCGCGCGTGTCTCCCAACCACTGGAGGAGGGTTTTTCCGAGATGCGGGCGCCCATCCATCGGGATGATGCGGGCGCTGTGAATCATCTCGGGCGCGATCACGACATATCCGGGGCTCTGGAAAATCTGAAAGTTGTTGTTGTAGATCGTCGGCAGGTACGGCGGCGAATCGGTCCGGATGATGCAGCGCACGGGCAGCGACAGCTCCGTCGCGACGTCGGGCATGCCCGCATTGAAGCGGTCCGCCGCCGCGGCTCTCTCCGCCCTGATCTTCTGTCTCTCCGGGGTCAAGGGCACCGTCGGAGGAATCCGCCCGTCGGCCGGGTCGACAATCAATGACGTCCGGCGATCCGACGTAATCTTCAACCTCCGTGCGTCCATCCAGTGCTCGTTGTACGCGCGGTTGACGTCGACTTCGGGCCCGCCATCGCGGCGATCGCGCGACAAGTCGTACGCGAGCTTCTCCTCGAATTGAGTCGCCGATTCCGCATCGTCAAGCACGTCCGTCGTCGAGCCGTTGGGACGTTGCATGGGTGTACTGGTGGCGTCGTTCCACACGCCCTGAAGGTCCGGATCGCCCCACGGCGTCTTGATCGGCGTCCACGCCTTCCCAGTGGCCGCTTTGGCGGCAGGCGCTTTCGCTGGCGCTTTCGGAGTCTGAGCCTGCGCGGCCTCCGGCGGTTTAGACGATCCCGATGCACCCGTCTGTGCATTCGTGAGCGCAGACGGGACGACCGCTATCATGGCGGCCGCGATAAACATGGACGTCAGCCATCGATCACTCATTGACGCCTCCGATTAACAGTGCCAAGCCTTACTCTACGATGGTTTCTTGAACTTTCCGTACAACAGCTCTTCCGTCCAGGGCACGCACTTGTATTCCAGAGCCTGGACGTTCCTCTCCATGCGCCGATACAGCGGGAAGCTGATCTTCCACGGCCGCGTAAATACCTTCGGATCCTCGATCGTGGCCTCGTAGATCATGTGATACGGGCTGGCGGGCGTGAAGCGCTCGACCACGTGAAGCGCGTCGCTGTGATAATCGCCTGCGCGGTCGAACCAGCTTTCCTCGCGCTGCCCTGTCACGTCGACGACCAGCGTCTCGCCTTCCCATCGCCCGCGCGACCAGCCCATCCATGTGTCAGTGGGCGCCTCGCCTTTCCAATCCATCCTGATGGTACGCGTCGCGGTGGCGAATTCATACGCCATCAGGATGTAAGGACTTGTCCCCTGCACGATCTGAAATGGAAACGGCATGTAGGTGGCGCGAGGGAGGCCCGGCATGTAGCACTTGAACTCGGGGTCGCCCAGGTCATGCCACGTCTTATCATTGGAGACGTCAACCTTCGTCCGATTCAGAAGGTTCTGCCTCTTCTTCGCCAACGCCTCTGGCTTATACGGAATCTCACCGCCCTCGACTATGCTCTGCCCCGCGGGCCATCCGCCGTACGCACCGAGGACCTCAGGATGCGGCCCTGACTGCGCCTCGTGATCCTGGAGGTCGATATTGGCTGTGACAAACGCCTGCCAGAGGCCGTTCAAGTCGGGGTGGCCATTCAGACGTGGCGCTTTGTAGGGAGGAAAGGGAGCGGACTGACGCGCTGGGGGAGCCTGTTGTCCCGCAGTCGGCAACACCGTCAACCAGAAGACGGAAATGACAGCGGCTGCGCCAAGCAGTATCATCACGCGCCCAAATCGGCTACGCATCTGCACCTTCCTGTCTCGAGGCTGGCGGATTGTAGATCGGGTCGTCGTGAAAGGATAGTCCATGCGCAACGGCGTCGCGGCGCCGCTCGTTACCGTTATCTGCACGGGATCGGCCCTGGCGCAGACAGGCGCGCCCGCAAGGACTGTCGGCACGTACAAGCTGGTATCGAGCGAACAGACGGGCTATCTGGCGTGGGAGGCGCGCTGCCGTCGACGTCCTCGTCTAACGCTGTTTTCACTCCCACGTTAGCCAAGTCGCCACCGACTCAAATGGCAACCTCTATACGGGAGAAGTCGATCCGAACAATCGCGTGCAGAGATTTCTGCTCGCGAGGTAACGCTGCCGTTGCCCGGGCAGCGAGGCCGCCCGCTGTAATGACCCGCTCGGTTCTTACGTCAATCGACGGGGAATCGGAAGGGTTGTTTGTCGTGCGAGATTCCACGTCTCGCCACAGGCCTGGCAACGCCAGGACGTCGCCGGGGTGATGATCTTCGCGAGCGTGCCCACGGCTTTGGATCCGCATGAGGGGCATGCCGCTGGACGCGGCGAAGGCTGGTCGTCTCTCTGAGTCGGGTTGCGCATGGTGATAACGGGATCCTCCGGCTGACGCCTCGGTGAGGAACCCGCCGAATGCGGATGACTCAGGAAAAGCCAGGCACAGTCTACGCGAAAAGGCCGGCGACGGGCGCTGAATTACGCTCCGGACGCGACGAGGTGCAACGCCGGGAGTTCGCGCGCGTCCATGCCATCGTGCACGACGACTTTATCGCGGCCCTCGGCTTTCGCCTTATACAACGCGGCATCCGCTCTCGCGATGAGACGCTCGGGTTCCAACTCTCCGGCGCACGCGACCGTCACGCCGATACTGCACGTCACGCGCTCGCCGTCCATCAACACCGCCAGTTCAGCCGATCTGATGCCCTGACGTATGTGTTCCGCGACTTGCGAAGCGCCAGCGATCCCGGTCTCAGGCAGGATCACGAGGAACTCGTCGCCGCCATAGCGACACTTCACGTCCGATCCCCTGAGCAGCCCGTCTATCGTGCGGGCGACCGCCTGTAAGATGGCGTCCCCGTGCAAATGCCCGTGACGGTCGTTCACGCCCTTGAAGTCGTCCAGGTCGAACATCAGGAGGGCGGGGTACCGAGCTGAGCGAGCAGCGCGGCGAACTTCGTTGTGAAGCACTTCAAGCGCGTGACGCCGATTGAACCAGCGCGTCAGACCGTCGCGCACGCTGTCTTCTTTTGACTCCGCCAGCAGTTGCACATTGCGGATGGCGATACCGACGAATGCCAGAACCGGCGCTAACGAGAGCTGTAAGCGCGATTCGCGCACCTCGGGTCCGTCGCCGAGCACCGCTGCGCCGACCAGCTCTCTGTTCGCAAAGACGGGAAAGCACACGAAACCCTTGATCGCGAGCGGAACCACGGTCCCGTTCGTGTACGGCTCGAATAGCCCGGATGCGCTGGCCGCCACTTCCTCGATCAACGGAGCGTTGTCCAGACTGCTGTCCGCATCGTCGACAAGCATCTTCCACCCGGAACGTTGCCGCATCACGACCGACAGCCGGCAATTGCGCAGCAAACCAGGCAGGTTACGCCAGAGGGCCTGCTCGATCTCTTTGAACGTCAGGGCGTTCGCCAGGCTTCGTCCCACACCGACCAATTCTTCCAATTCCGCGGCCCGTGCGCGTTCGACTCGCGCGACGGTTTCTGCTGCGAGCGCCGCCGCGCGGCTCTCCTGCCGCTTTCTGTACTGCTGAAACATGAGGATAACGGTCAGCACGACCAACGCGGGCAGGAGGTCCAGGTGATACTGCTCCTCCACATCTCCAGCGACGTTCAGGAGGAACCGCAACGGCTGCTGGAATACGACCGCCGCCCCGGCGATCAGTCCAATCGCGAGCGTCCCGTCATGTCTTAGATCTAGAAGACGAAACTTGGGCACACCCACCGCTGAGCAATTTGCCTGCCCGTAATTGTGTGCAGAAATGGGCCGGTTGCCGTAGTAAAGGGGGGGTCGCCGTGCGCTTTGTGTGCGTTGCCGCACACCGGTGCACGCAGTTCCGCCACGTGCCACTGTCGTGCGCGGTGGCGCGGGACACCACCCTCCTGGCAGGCCCGGTCTTTGCCAGAAGGGCCCGTGTTCTGCCTCGCAGCGAACCAAAGGCTCGCCCACAGCGACCTGCACTTGAAACTATCAGCGGTTGCAGGGTCTAGAGGTTGGCAGCCGAATCGCAGCTGAGTCGGAGATTGACGCTATCCGACCTCCAAGCATCTCTCGCGGCTGGTCTCGCAAGCGTTGCCGATTATGCAGCGGTGCTTGGGACGATCATGCTGGTCATATTGGTTGCGGCGGTCGTCAGATACCGCGCCCGCAAGCGTGCAGCCGTGAGCACCGAACAGGTGCCCATCCTTTCCGAGCCAGCGCCCGCCGAAGGGTCCGAAAGTGACATCGACCCTGTTTCCTGGGAGCAGCGAATCCTCGCGTTCGCTCTGGAATTGCGGCGTTCAGCCTCCAGACAGCGTGTTCATCAGGTTATCGCGCAAAAACTGCCCGCGCTGCTTGGGGTCGAACGGGTCTGGGTCGTCGCTCGCTTCGGTGACCGGCGCCAGGTGATCGTGCCACACCACGGCGATGCGCCTGCCGTCAACCCCCTGATCTCGGGAGACGGCGACTGGGCGACATTTCCTCTGAAGATTTCGGATCGGGTGATCGGCATTCTCGGCGTCGATATTGGCCAGAGAAACCTCGCATCCCGCACGCGACGCGCCATGACGACGATCGCGCCGCTGGTCGCCGAGAGTCTGCACACGCTGGACATGATCTCGCAGCTACGTGAGCTGAGCAGCGTCGATCAGCTCACCGGTTGCGCCACGCGTCAGAGTGGCTTGCAACGACTGCAGGCAGAACTGACGCGAGCGCACCGCGCGTCGAGAGAAGTGGCGATCCTGTTGCTCGATCTCGACTATTTCAAAAGCATCAACGATCGGTTCGGCCATCACTGTGGCGATGCCGTCTTGACGGCAATCGGACGGACGCTCCTGCAAACGCTGCGGGTCAGCGATATCCGTTGTCGCTGGGGCGGCGAGGAGTTTCTGGTCGTGCTGCCGGAAGCCGGTATCGAGCAGGCGAAACGGGTTGCGGTGACGCTTGCCCGCCGCATCGCGGAAACCCTCACGCATTGCGACTCCGCGCGCATCAGCGTGACGACAAGCGTCGGGATCACGATCTCGTCGCGTGACGACGAGGATCCGGACGTCCTTCTCGCGCGGGCCGACAAGGCGCTCTATCGCGCCAAAACCGACGGACGGAACTGCGTCCGGATCCTTCTCAGGGATCCGGCGTCCACTCCGGCGTCATCGCCGCAACCGCCAGCGTCGGTGTTTCTGGAGCGGCGTGATGCACAGCGGACGGACCGCCGCCAGCATCCGGGATTCGGACGGCGTAAGACCGACGTCATGGAGGTGGCTAGCCCTACTCCTCCGACGGAAGCCGCGGGTCCCGACACGGACATCCGCTCAACTCCTGCGTGAGTGGGGATTCCGTTGGCCGGCGCTCGCTTAATGTGTCGTGGTTTCTTGTGAGACGTGCGACGACGGTGACCTGTGTGCGGCCGTCAGGAGCAACGGGTCCACAGCGGCCTCGGGGCGGCTGACGACTGGCTGGACGGGTATGGCAACGGGTTTCTGGGGGCTCGGCGCCGCTGGCTCGGCAACGATGCGGGCTGTTCCGCTGATTGCGAAGACCTGGCGTCGCGTCGCTCGCGCCTCGAGATAGCGCGCCGCAACGCTGCGCCCCAACAACGCGTAAGCCGCCGGATAGTAGACAAACGCCAGTGTGCCGACGGCCGTCCAGACACTGCCCCCGGTCAGGAGCGCGATGATGGCTCCCAAAGCGAGGAGACCACCTGCATCGATGGCCGCCGCCCGGGCACGCCGCGCGTCCAGCCTCGAGCGCCTGGTGGGAGTGGTATCGAACGTGAGCGTCAGAGGCGAGGGAGCAATGATGGGCTCTTCGTCGACAGGAGAGAGCCGAACGAAATCCACCATGACCGATTCCGGCGAGAGCCCGATTGCGGTGGCATAGTCGCGAACGTACGCGCGTCGAAAGACGGTGCCGGCGGGCCACTTGGAAAAGTCGCCGCGCTCGAGGCTGTCGAGAAAGGATTTCTTGATCTTGGTTTTTTCGGCGATGGAATCGAGCGAAATACCGCGGCGTTCGCGCTCAGCGCGGAGACGGGAACCAAAGGTCTGGCTCTCGCGAATCAATGACCCTCCCGGTGATTGATGAGCCACTGCGGACTGACGGCCCCGAGACCGAAGATGGGATCCCCCGTTCGTCGCCGGCGTTTGATCGCAAACACGATCACGACAAAACCAACCACCAGCCCACCGACCACGGAAAACATCACCACGGGATCACAAGATACGCTCCGTACCGCGCGGCCGCAAGATCAAATTGCCGAGTGCACGCATGTTGGTCGACCGCCCTCGAAGAAAAAAACGGTGGGCGCTAATCCCATGCGGCTCGTTTGTGTTGTCCGCACTCGCCCCGAGGCCGTAAAGCTTGCGCCGCTTGTCCGCGAACTCCGCAACCATCCACACATTCGTACCGACGTGATCAATTCGGGTCAGCACGGGGACGCCCCACCGAAGCTGCTTGAAGAATTAGGGGTACAGACCGCTGATGACCTCGGAACCGTCGCATCGACATCTCTATCCGAGATGGGCGGGTTGGGCCGGAAAGAACTCCTGCCGCCGTTGCCGTGCCGCGCGTTCGTGCGACAGCTGCGTCTCGCCCAGTTGATCACGCAGGTCACGATGTACGTCAACCGAACGCAACCAGGTGCACTGATGTCCGTTGCAGCGGTCGCTTCGTTGCAACGCGGGCGCGAGGGTACCGCGTGGTACGGGGATCGTTCGGTGCGGGCCGCGAGCTCTACCGAATCGACCCAGCGGGCACCGCGAACGCGGACTTCGCATCAGTAACGGTCACAGGCTTCGCGCGCCGATGGCTCAGTCGTTCGACGGGCCTTCATGCTCCCGTCGAATACCAGCGGTTCTTGAACTCGTATCAGCGACTGAGTCTTGGGGGACGCCTGTTCGTCGAGTTTTGAGGCTCGCGTCTAGGAGGAACGCCTGATCGTCGCCGGTTGGGCGAGCGGCGTAGTTCGCTCGAAAGGCGAATCCGCGTGGGTACCGGCGCCGGGGGTGGTGAGAAGTGGGCGTTGGGGATACAGGTCCGCCCATTTCCGTCGGCAATGCATGCAGCATCCCGTATGGATTTCCAACTCGTGCAGGCCTGCGGTCTCTACGGCGCATCGAATTCTGCGCCAAAAATTGAAAAGGTCCATGCCAGGCAGTGTTCGTGTTGTGCAACGCACGTACCGGCAGATGAGCCGGCGAACCCGGTGGCTACCTGGACCGGTTCAAATCAGCTTTGGCCATCCGTGGCTTAGGCGCGGGCCACGAACGCAGGCACGAAGTGCATGTCCAAAAAGAAATAGCCGTTCCCCCTGTGAGCACCTGTTCCTGCTTCACGAACGCCGAGTCGTGGCATCCGGGACAAGGAGGCACCCCCGGCTGGGACTCGGTTGGGGCTGAGGGTTTTCGGATAGGACTCATGCGTGCACGCGAGGTCCGCAGCCTACCACTTTGGTGGCGCGCCAGTGGCCGAAAAATCATTTGCGGGAGAACGGGCTACCTCCACGCTCACCATGACGCGCTCGACACCGACGTGCGCACCACTCTCGCATCCTGCCGGATCCTGTTGCGCGTCGGTTCCCACAACTCGAGCCGGATATTTTCGCGACCCGACCACCACTGACGCCGGCGACGTGGCGGCCGCCACGACATGCGCCGCGGTAACTATCCTGTTTGCCTGCGCGACGAAACCAGACCCGAGGCTTTGCGTATCGTCCCCAACCATGGCGACATACGGTGACACACGCCCAATAGCTCCACGAAGTCTGTCGCGGGAGCAGGTCGGCGCACAGGATCAGTCGCGCATGCTGAAAACGTCGTGGCTAAGCAACGTCAAGGGGGAACGAAGGCGACTTGGGCCCAGCCTCGGCAAGCTCACTGCCGCCGCGTCGAGCACCTCTTGTCCCTCGCAAACCACCGCCAAGCGTGTCCACATCGTCTTACATAGTCAGTCTGTGGCAGTCAGAGTGTTTCCAACGGTGCTGCCGCGTACCGAAATAGAGCAATAGCACTTAACTCCTTCTACATGAACGGCTTACTATACTAATCCGCGCATCTGCTGTTACGTGCTGGCACACGTGCGCGCCAGACAGACCTCCCAACGAGAACAGCTAAAGCAATATCGCTCAACGTGATCCAGCCTCATACGAGCTGCTGAGGTGGTTGGTCCGTGCGTTGCTCACTGGTGGAGCGAATGCAACTGTTTCGTTCTCGTACACTGATCGCGCTCATAGCCCTCCTGGCGTTGGAAGTGCCGACGGTCGCTGCTCAAGATAGGCCCTCTCGACGGGCGCACTTTGATCGGCAGGTCGAGGACGTCCAGCGAAACGCGCGTCCGACCGACACGGTTCGAGTCATCATCCGAGTCACCACCGCCGATGCCGCCAAGGTGACGAGTCCATGACCGCCGGAGCCTCGTTGGCATCACCGGTATGAACCGTGATCATCTCTGGACTTTCAGGCCAACCCTACTCGTGGTCGATGACCAACGAACGCTCCGCGACGCGTTGGCGGCATTCCTCGAATCGGAAGGGTACGCCGTCGCCGACGCGACCAACGGCCGTGACGCGCTCGTCTACCTCGGTTCTGGTCAGCCCGTTCACACCATCATTGTCGACTTGGACATGCCCGTCATGGATGGCTGGGAGTTCTTACGGCGACAGAGATCTGATCGTATCTGGCGGACGATACCGACGTTTGTGATTACCGGCCTCACCGACGCGGAACAGAAGCGCGGAGAGCTCGGCGACGCCCGAGTATTCCAGAAGCCGTTGAACTATGAGGAGCTCCTGGGGGCGCTGCGCGCCGTGCTAGACGGTACGGAATCCGACACTCATTGACTCGCGCGGGCCCGCCGCCCGCGCGAATGATGACGTTATGCGGCAGGCATCAGTACGAGAAGCCGACGCCGATGGAGCCGATGATCTTCTGCTGTTCGCCGCCGTTGAACGCCTCCGGGGTGTCGCCCAGCGATTGAAACTCGACCCCGCCATGCACGTTCCACGCACCGTAGGTGGTGGTGCCGCCCAGTGGAATAGTCGCAACTGCCCCGAGGCTAAGGTAGCCGAAGGTGTGATCCACACCGGCCAGTTCGTAGTAATTGGACAGACTGAGCCCGACCTTGATTGGGAACGCAAGGCCTAGCCGTCCGTCGGTGAGGCCGGGCGAGACACCTATTTCGAGATAGGTGCCGCCGTTCAACCCCCCATCTGCCTGGCCAAACGCCGGGCTGGTGTCCAATTCGAACGCGACGAGACCGTACGGATTGAGTACCAGGCCTGCGGGCGCGTTGCTGTCGTCCACGCCTACCCTGAATGAGAGTTCCTTTACTGTGCTGAATGAATTATTCGGACTGGTGTACGCGGTGTAGGTGGTCCCCAGAGTAAACCCGCCCGCGAGTCCGAGGTTCAGCGTCGAATAAAAGTCACTTTCATACCAGAGCTTGCCGCTGGGCCCTTGCAAACCGGTACTGCCGGTATGAAGGCTGTTCCAGCTGCCGATGTGAAGCGCCACGTTCTTCACTCCCCCATCGCCGGAATAAAGGTCGACGCCGGCATCAACGAACGGCCACATGATGACGCGCGTGTCGTCCTGACGAAGGCCACGAAACATGTACGCGTTCAAGAAATCGAAGCCCCCCGTCAGATGAATTTTTCCACCATTGGCACCAGCGGGTGCCTGCGCGGCTGCCTCCGATGCAAAGCACGCGACGAGAACAACCACAGCAATTGATGAGAATCGGTAGACTCGCGCTGACATCGACAACATCGACTTCCTCCAAGCATGTCTCGAGAAATATCGCCACAGTACGTCTGGTGACATTACACGAGGAGCAGCGTGCTCCCAACCCCGGATCGCCGGTCGGCCAGTGAGTCACTCCGATCCCGGATCAAGAGATGTTAACCGGGCACGCCCACCGTGCAAGTTGGTGCCCATGTCTTCTGCGATTCGTGTCTTGCGTATTCGGCGCGGCGCGACTCGGAACCTGTAGTTCTCAATGCCGTGTGGTCAGATTCTCATGTTGCCGAAGCAGACCCAATGCGATGCGTGCGCCGCGCCTCGTCGTCGCCGTCGTTGCGGCATTCGCTGCGGCCAGCTGCGGCCAGACCAAACCGTGGGTCCACGACGATTCGCACGCGCTGGTGCAGCGTGTCGGCGTCCGCCCAGACAGCGCAGTCAAATTCCAGCGGCACGGACGCAAACGGAAAAGCGTGGAGTATCACGGGACCCGTGGTGCGCCTGCTCGCGAAATAGGGGGCTGTGTAATGGCCGCCCGGGACGGGTGTTCGGTTTTTGTGGGTCCGGACGTTATACCAGGCAAAGGGCCTGCTGCCCCGCGGCAGGCACGCCATCTCCATCGGCGAAAGGCCTGGTCATGCGACAGATCTGCTCGAGTTCCGGCTGGGACGAGGTGACGACGTCGGCGGCTTCCGAGGCGCCGGTCCTGATTTCATCCGATGACAGCGTTGACGCCAGGGCTCTCGGCGCGTGGATTCATGCCCTGAGTCCGCGTCGGACAGGTCGACTGATTATGTTGGATGCGCACGCCCTCGAGCCCGACGTCCGGTTCGAAGACTTCGAGTCCGCACGGGAGCGGTCCGCAATCTTCCGCGCGGCCGACCGGTTGACAGAGGGCACGCTCCTGCTGACGAACCTCGAGGCCATGCCACTCGGAACCCAGACCAGACTGTGTCGATTCCTGGATCGTCGAGCGACGAGCCTTCACCCGACTTTGCGCGTGGTGGCCACCACCGACCGCCTCGTACACGAACGCGTACGGTCAGGACAGATCCGTGAAGAGCTCTTCTATCGCCTCAATGTCATTCACATTGTCTTGCGCGAGAGCATGACGAGCGCTCCACGCCAGGGCACCCGTCGAGATATAACGCTTCGCGACCTTGTCACCCCGTCGGCGGCGCGCATGACGTTGGAATGAAGACTACCCATCGGGTCCAACCAGCCTCCGCGCTTTGCGCTTCGGCGGTCCGCCGGGGCGGACCGCGAAAGCGGTCCGCCTAGCCAGCACTGGCTCGTCGGGTCGCAATGCGACCCGACGTTGGCGAAGGCGGAAAGGACCCCGCCTACGGCTGCACGCGGGACAGTTGATCGAGCAGCTTGCCCCTCGGACTGTCGGCGGGCACAAACCGCTGTACACGTTCGCCGGCGAAGACCTCGCCAGTGTAGATGTTGCCTTTCGAATCGGTGGCGATCATGTGAAGCCCGAAGAACTGGCCGCCGCTTTCGCCCATGCTGCCCAATTGACCGACGATCTTGCCGTCGGCGCGGTTGAGGAACCAGACGTGATTGTTCGTGAGATCTGAAATGAACAAGTACCTCTGCTCCTTGTCGGGCGAGAACGCAACACCGCCGGTGGAGCCGCCGACGCCGGTGTACTCCGCGAGTTTGAACTCTTTCTTGAAGTTTCCCTGCTTGTCGGTGACGTGGATGCGGTTCGCATTCCGATCCGCGGCGTAGACCAGCCCGTCATTCGAGAAGTTGAACGTCAGGTGGCCCGCAAACTCCTTCGGCATCGGCCCGTTGGGTGTGTAGGCGTGGTCGGCGTCATTCGTGCTGATTTCAGTCAGCTTGTGACCGTACGCGCCCCACCCGCGCTTGAACTTGAGCGTATCCAGCGCGAACACCATCACGCGTCCGCTGAGATAGTTGTCGGCGACATAGATCTCGTTCGCGGGCTCGTCGACTCGAATCTCTTCGATGCCTCCAACGATCATCGGCGTCGTCGGGGGATACTTCGCGCGGAAGGCCGCGATAGCGGCCGCTCGGGCGGCAGGATCCGCATTACCGCCGCGACCGCCGCCGCGACCGCCGGCTCCGGGAGGCGGCGGAAGGAATCCCGCAACAGGGCCCTGACCGCCCTGGCCCGGAACGTGGTTTGGCATGGCGGCCGGCTGAAAGGCACCGCCGCCCTCTGTTTCAGGCGTGTGCTCGATCTCGCCGACAAGCTTGCCGGTCTTCGTCTCGTATTTGCGAACCGTGTTCTGCCCGAGATACGCAAAACCCTTGCTGTCCACATCCATCCCGTGCCCCTGCGGCGCAGAGAACGACCCAATCAGGTTGCCGTCCTTGTCAAAGTGGAGCATGGACGGAGGCAGCGTGCAGCAATCCGCAATCGGAGGATTGAGCTCGGCCTCGAGCTCGATATTGGTGAGGTCGTTGGGACGGTCGTACGCCCAGATGGTGTCATCCGGCGCGACGGCCAACCCGGTGATGCCGCCCATCTTCCACTTGTTGGGCAACGGCTTGGGCCAGCCGGGATCGAACAGGTAGCGCGGCGCCGTTGGAGCCTGCGCTCCTAGGGTGCTGTACACGACAAACACGCCCAGCCCGACCGACAGGGCCATTCCTCCGGCGCGTACTCTCCAATCAATACTCATGGGAACTCTCCCTCAATTTCGATGACCCTCCGGCGGGTTCCTGCTCTTCGGCAATCGAACGACGACTCGAACTCTCTGTCACGAAGGGCGAATGTTACCCCAGCGGTGGGTGCAGTGTATCCGCGTGAGAGCCTCGGTTCAATTGCTGGAAGGGCTACCCATTCCCCCGCCTGGTGTTCGCTTATGCACAGCGGCTGGTCACGCGTACCAGTAAATTGGTTCAGTGGATATTTCCCTGAGATCGGCGGCGGCGGAACGGCCGGGATATGACATCGGCAATCAGCTCTCCACCGCGAGATCTGTGTGACTCCCTACGCGAATTCTGGACGAATTCTCGTGGTCGACGACGAGCCGGCGAACCGCGCGGTGGTCAGCCGGATGATGAAAGACCTCGGGTACGAGGTCACGACGGCGACCAACGGCGAAGCAGCGCTCGAAGCGATCCGCCGCGGGCGCCCGGACGTCATCCTGCTGGACGTGAATATGCCGATCCTCGATGGCTTCGAGGTGTGCCGTCGCCTGAAGAGCGACGCCGCAACGCGCCTGATACCGGTCGTGATGCTGACGGGCCAGTCGACGGTGGAAGACCGCGTGCGGGGCATCGACGCCGGTGCTGATGACTTTCTCACCAAGCCATTTATCCTCTCCGAGCTCGAGGCGCGTGTGCGTTCACTGACACGCCTGAAGCGGTACACCGACGAACTCGACTCGGCGGAATCGGTGATTCTCAGCCTCGCCCTGACGATCGAAGCACGCGACCCGTATACACAGGGGCATTGCGAGCGTCTCGCGGCGTACGCGACCGCACTCGGCGCGCGCCTGGGGCTTCGCGAGGACCAACAGGTCGCCTTGCGTCGGGGAGGCTTCCTCCACGACGTGGGGAAGATAGGGATTCCGGATGCGGTCTTGCTGAAACGCGGCCCGCTCGATCCTGCTGAATATGCGCTGATGCAGCAGCATCCGGTGATCGGCGACAACCTCTGCCGCGAATTGAAACTCCTCGCCGATGTCCGGCCGATCGTGCGTCATCATCATGAGCGGCCCGACGGAACGGGCTATCCAGACAAATTGTCCGGGGATCAGATCCCGCTGCTCGCCAACATCATGAGCATCGTCGATGTCTATGACGCGATCACGACGGAACGTCCGTACGAGGCTGCGAAGACGCCGGACCAGGCGATTCGTGAGTTGCGCGAGGATGCCGCGAGAGGGCGCCACAGTGCTACTCTCGTGGAGGAGTTCGTGAAGGTTGCGCAGGGGCCCGGTTCGGGGGCGTTCGTCGGGCCATCCATCGGCGGTCCTCAAGCGCGCGATCTGGAACGTTACCAGGCCGGACTGCTCGGAAATGCCCGCCGCTCCTCGCGCACAACTTCGTCGACCTCGTCCGCGCGCTGAAGCGGAGGAACGGGCGGAGATGCATTCCGACATCAGAACCTGGTCAGCCAATCGACGCCCTGCGGGCTGAACTTCCCAGGAATGGCAAATGCCGATGGACCAAAACGGTGGCGCTGAGAACTTCTCGGCGCTGTCAGGGTTGTACGATCGCTATTTTACGGTTGTGCCGGCGGACACGCCGGACCTTCTGGATGCCGCGCACGCCCTCCGGTATCAGGTCTATTGCGTCGAACATGCGTTCGAAGATCCCTCGCAACAGATCGGAGAGCGCGAGAGAGACCGCTACGACGACGGCGCCGTTCATGCGGTGCTGATCCAAAAATCGACCGAACAGGTCGTCGGCTGCGTCCGTCTGATCCTGCCTCGGGCCATCGGCGGCATCTCGTCGTTGCCGCTTCGCAAGTTGTTGAACGAGGAAGACCGACTAAAGCTGGACCAATGTGATCCGGCGCGAACGGCGGAGATCTCCCGCTACGCTGTCTCGAAAGTATTCCGCCGCCGCCAGAATGAAGAGTTCTTTCCGGACGTCCATGTGGGCGATCTGCCCGTGAACGAAGTTCGACGGCTTGTTCCCCACATGAGCCTTGGGCTGATACGGGGCGTCGGCAAACTGGCTGCCGAGCACGGCATCACGACTGTGTGTGCAGCCATGGCGCCCGCCTTGTTGCGCCTGCTGGAGCGGTTTGGTCTCACCTTTCAAGCGCTTGGCCCACCGATTGACTATCACGGCCTCAGACAGCCTTGCATAGCGGAGTGTGAGGCATTGCTGGCAGGCATGGCGGAGCGACATGCGGAGTATCACGAGCTGGTCGACGCCGCATACCGGGGTCGGAAGTCCGCGTAGCGGGCCGGTCGCCGGCCTCACCGTTCAGGCGTTGACGGCCTCCGCCATTGGCGCGGACCCGACCACATTCGCCAGCTGCGCAGCCATGATGGTCGCCATCGCGCGCACGGACTCACTCTGCTCGCCGCCATGCCGCAGCTCGAGCGCCAGCACACCCACACACCCCCTTGGCGCCATCAACGGAACGACGACGGCGCCGGTTGCCTGACCGGCGCCGTTGACGATGCGCGTTTCAGCGGATCGAAACGCCGCTGCAATGGCGTTGTCACTGTCGCGTCGAACACGAGGAAACTGCGCAAGCATCGCGTCCGAATATCCATGCGCGACAGCAGGCTCCAAAGCCCTCGCCCGAGGCTCCCACGACCAGACGACAAGGCCGACGGCATCGAGAATCTTTGCTGCGTCTTCGAGCAATGGCGCGACGTCGCGTGCGTCCAGGACCCGCCCGAGGCTGGTGCACAGATGCGCAGCGGCCGAAAGGTCGGTGTCGGTGTCCGGGCTGACGGCTTCCCGCCCGAGAGGAGCTGAAAGGTCAGGCTTTGGCCTGACAGGTTGATGCTGAACAAAGGAGTGTCGATCGCCGACCGTCACGCTGACGATCGCGGGACCGCGCCTCTGCACCCGCTGAAGAGCGTCGCGAAGAGCAGAGAGGGCTGAAGCCATAAGATATCGAAGTCTCATGGGCGGACGCCGGCTCACGGATGCACTGCCGGGACTCGGCGCGGCGGCGAAGACGTCCGGGATCACTTCTACCGAATCGGGATGGAGCTCGAGAAACTCCCGAACGACGACGTCAGGCTCCAGGCCAATGGCTCGCGCATAGCCGCGGACAAAGGCACGTCGAAAGATACCCTCCGGCCAGTGCGAGACGTCATCCCGCTCCAGCCCCTCCAGGAGGGACAGTTTGATTTTCGTCTGTTCAGCGATAGCGGCGAGCGCAACCTGCTGTCGTTCACGCTGCAGGCGAAGTCGAGCACCGAAGCTTTCATCCATGACACACCTCGCCGGCGTCGAACACACGGCCAGCGGTAATCACGTTTTCTGGTAAGAAGATCGGAAGCGGGCTCTTATGGTCCGTGAGGAAGATCCACCGCGCAGCCTCGGGCGAGGCAGCCCCGCGCGGTTAGGACCATGAAGCGATCCGAGGGTAGCAATATGTGCGCCGCGGTTCAAGTGCTGATTGCATCGTGCGCATGGACCCGCGCCGCGCCCTGGGCGTCCAAGGGCTTCTACGGCGCGCCCACTGTGAGAACCGGGTTCGTCAGCGCACTCGGCGCGGCATTCGTGCAGGTGCCAACATCATCCGCAAGCGCATCGTCGTCGTGATCCCGGCGCTGCACGCGTCCACCGCTGTGGGTGAACGTCGTGGAGCAGACGCGACACGTATGGCGGGTATAGCGAAGAAATTCGAACGATACCTGCGTATCTACCGATCCACAGGCACTGCAAGCCACCTTCATTTCGTTGGATTGCGCTTCCCAATAAATCATGGTGCTCATAGCTGAGCAACGGGAGCGCCAGCGCGATATCGACTTGGAATCGCACGGATCTTCACAGGTCTTCATTTGCCTTCCGACAAAGTTACATACCCCCTTCGGCGGAACGTAGTGTGGGCCTACACGGGACGAGCCCGTCACGGAACTGATTGGAAATAATCGGGAAGCCCCTCCTTTGTGTCGCGAAGGATTTCTACAATTGCGCGCCGGTCGTCAGGCGTGAGCCGCAGGTAGCGCGGGCCGGTCTCCTGCCCGGACAGGATCTCCCACATCCGTCGGTAGATCGCGTTACGCGCCGTGCTGGGCAACGCATCGAATGCGTCGGCGTAGATCATGTAGCTGCACGGATAACGGAGTAACCCTCGAGTGAGATCGAGCTGCCTCAGCGACCTTCCTCGGCTGTCGCGCGGTCCTCGTACAGAAAACCACTCAGTGAAACCCGAGCTGCCCTGGATTGGGCCTGGCAACGCCGTTTCGTCGACGAACAGCATGTAGTCGACCACTTCACGAGCGGCATCACGGACCAGCGCGTCGACATCGCTCTGGCTCGCAGCACGGGCTTCCCACGAGATGCGCGTGAGCAGCGTGCTCATCTGCATCTGGTGATTGAAAACCATCAACGCCGCGATATCGCTGTAGGTCGACAGATACCCGTTGGTGTCGAACCTGTCCTTGAGCGTCATCAGGCCGGGGGACTGCGACGTCACCGCCGATTCGGGCTGGTTTTCCTCCGTCACCACGGCGTTCCCCATGTGGGCGCCGCCCGCCGCGTGGCCGGTCACGTACCAGCCTCCCCATCGCTCGCTGAGCGGGCTGCGATGATCCGTGACGTAGTTGCCACGTTGAGGCATCGCCCACCCGTCGGCGCGGGTCGGCACGCTCCGCAGCAACATGCCGGGGACACCAAGGGTTTCGCCAGACTGATGACAGGTGGTGCACCTGTCGGACCGGACAAACTGCGGCGCGGGCGCAGGTTGCTGGTTTAGCGCATAGAAGATGGCGCCGAGTTTGGGGTCTATTGCCGCCGCTTCGATGAAGCCGCCGCGTGGCCACGCCATGACCACTGCGTCGCTGAAGAAAATGCTGCGCGGATTGGCAGGATTGATGAGTGGCGCTTGAACGCTTGTCTTGGAGAAGACGGCAATCTGTGATTCAACCGGGATGCTCAGGGCGGCGAGCACGGAGCGGAGATAACCGGATCCAGGCTCGAACGCGAGCGTCACTTGCCCTGACTGCAGCTTCCGATTGAGTTGGGCGATGGGATCGTCTGGCGGACGGGTCGCGTAGTCAATTGCGGGCTGGCTGCGTTCATCGAAATAGGTGTCTGGCAGTTGCCCGCCAGCCCCCACCGTCGCAGCCAGCACGGCCAGGTATATTGCGACTCCGATTGCAACCGCGACAGCTATCCGTGGCACGCGTCGCAAAACGGCAATGGCGTGATGTCCATTACGACTTCCCCACGCCGCTGAAGATACTCCATGTTATGGAGCGGCGCAGCGGGTTCACGGGCAACTGCGCGCGAACCCGCCAGGTCGAGTCTCGCGCCTACTGTTCGCTTCGGAAATCCACGTCCACGTTCATCCTTACTTCGACTGGCACACAGTTCAGGAGCGTCTGTGTGAACTGCCACTGACTGACCGCCGCGATCGCGGGGGCCACGAGCTCCGGACGATCTGCCTTGACGTTGCGAACTTCGGTAACGGATCCATCCGTGCCGATCCGCGCCTCGAGGTTGATGTGCCCGTCGACGCCGGGGTACTCCGGGCGGACATCCCGAATCTTGCCAGGCGGACGAATATTGCCGCCAACGCCCGACGTCACAGCCGGGCATGGGCGCATCGGGCGTGGCGCGGCCGTCGTAACCCTAGGCCGGATGTTCGGAGTGCTTCCGCCCCTCACGCTAATCGTTTCCTGAAGGGTGCCAATCTCCAGTTTCAGATTCCATTCGACCGCCTGACCGTTGACCGCAAAGGTTTCGGTCCGCGGCTGGAATCCGGCGAGTTTCGTTTCCATCGCATACGTTCCAGGCGGGAGGCCCACCAACTCGAAGCGCCCGTCACGATCCGTGCGCACCTCGTGCTTGACGTTCCGCTGACCGTCGGTGACGGTGATCGTGGTTCCGGGCAGCACGCGATCCATCTGATCGACGACGAGCCCCGAGATCGACCCGAAGGAGGCCTGGCCAAACGCCGCGATAGGCAGCGAGATAGCGAGGAGGGCGACCGACCACACCCAGCGGCTGGATCGCGTGATTGGGGCACGGTTGAGACGACTGTTCAGCATGGCGCTGATTCTCCTTTCGAGCGTGGACGGACGGCCGGCAATTGCGGGCGCGGGGAACCAGGTGCGGCGATGTTTACCGAAGGTGCGGGCGAGCTCGAGGAGATGCATCGCATACGAGCCGCTCTCGACGCCGACGTTCATCACTGCGTCGTCGCACGCATACTCGCTTTCGTATCGCAGGCGTGTACACGCAATCCAGAGCAGCGGGTTGAACCAGTAGACGCATCGCACGACTTCCGCGGCGATCTGGACGAACCAGTCCCCACGCGCGACATGCGCAAGCTCGTGGGCAAGCACGACGCGAATCCGCTCCTCGCGCCAGTCGCCGGCGTCCGACGGCAGCAGCACCTTCGGGGACAGAAGTCCCCACGTGACGAGCAGTGCGGGACGGTCACTCTGAAGGAGCGAAACCGGGCGTCGCACCGCCAGAGCGTCCGATACATGTGCAAGCGATTCCGTCCACACCGCTGCTCGAACTGGCGCAGCCCGTCCTGCCACGCGCGTGAGGCCGAACATCGCCGCGAGCAGGATTAGCAGGTTTGCAACGACGCCCAACAGCCAGACAGGCACGACGACGTGGGCAAGGCGTTCCAGCGTCGGCGCCGGCATCCGAGCTTGCTGACCTGTGGAAAGAAGGTCGCCGCCGTTTGGCGAGCCAACTGGACTGACTGAAATCGCTGTTGCCGGACGCCACACGACAACCGGGTCCCGCGGGATGGTCCATGCGGGTGCGACAAGGCCGAATAGTGGAATGCTCCCGGCGCAGACGATCGTTGCGGCGATCACCCAATGGCGCAGTGCGGCAGAGCGTTGCCGCAGAAGCATCGCGGCCGCGAGCCCCACCGCCAGGACCAGCGACATCTTGACCGTGGTCTCGAGCAGCCCCATCATCTCGAGCCCTCCTTCCTCGTCTTCGCAATCAGGTCCGCGATCCGATCGAGCTCTTCGTCTGACAGCCGGGAGCCTTCGCGCCCGAGCAGCGCCGCCACGGCTTTCTCGGTGGATCCGTCGAAGAAGGTTTCGACGAGATGGCGCAACGCCGATTTCCGCGCCGCATGGCGGGGCACCGCCGGCATGTAGACGTAGCGGAGCCCCTCTTCCTCGTGGCGGACGTGCCCTTTTTCCTCGAGTACCCGGAGCTGTGTTCGCACCGTGGAGGAATGGGGGTCGCCCGTCAGCTCCTGCATGACCTCGGCGGCTGTCGCCCGGCCGCGGCGGTACAGGACGTCCATGATCTGCCGCTCGCGCCGGCTCAACGTGGCGTGCGTCGGCATCGCGATCTGTTATTTATATAACACATAAGCGAGAGAAATAACATGTCGCGACGGATGTGTCAAGCCGCCTCACAGGCGTTCAGCAGGCCACGAGGATATGTCAGACGAGGTGAGATTCGGCTCGGGACTCTTTGCGCTTGACAGGTGTGTACTAATGAACTAGTACAATCGGTCACGTGGACATCGTCTCCATCGACCCCCGCGACCGGACACCGATTTACGCCCAGCTCGAACGTGGGCTGCGCGCCGCGATCGCCACGGGACGGCTGGGCGCGGGGGACCAGCTGCCAACCGTCCGGCAGCTCGCGGTCGATCTGCAGGTCAACGCCAACACGATCGCGCGGGTCTATTCCGAGCTCGAACGCGCCGGCGTCATCGAGACGCGCCGTGGCGTGGGATCGTTCATCAGCGCGACGCCTGCGCAGGCGCACCCTCCGAAGCAGCACGAACGCCGGCTCCGCGCATTCGTCACTCGCGTCCTGGCGGATGCCGACGCGGCAGGTTTCACCATCGATGATGTGCTCGCAGCTCTTCAGGCACATCGAAAGGAGCACAAATGAAAACCTCCGGCAGGGCGCCCCACGGTCCCAACGTCATTGCCATCCTCTTCCTGCTCGGCGCGATCGCGCTCGCGGTGATCGCGTATCTGCCGTCCCAGCGCCTGATCGCTCCGATTGCGATTCTCGCTGGCGGCCTCGTGCTGACGCAGTCGCCCAAGGTCGCGCAGCAGTGGGAGCGCGGCATCGTCCTGCGACTGGGGCGCTTCGTCGGGCTCCGAGGGCCAGGACTGTTCTGGGTCGTGCCGTTCGTCGATCGCGTGTCGTCCTGGATCGATCAGCGGACGATTACCACCAGCTTCGCGGCCGAACAGACGCTCACCTCCGACACCGTGCCCGTGAACGTCGATGCCGTGCTGTTCTGGATGGTGCACGACGCGCAGAAGGCTGCGCTCGAAGTGCAGGACTATTCGCAGGCCGTGAGCTGGGCGGCGCAGACCGCCCTGCGCGACATCATCGGCCGCACACCGCTCGCCGACCTTCTCCGCGGCCGCGAGCAGATCGAGGCCGATCTGCAGCAGCTGATCGATTCGCGATCGAATCCCTGGGGCGTGACGGTGTCATCCGTCGAGATGCGCGACGTGGTGATTCCCGTCGCGCTTCAGGACGCCATGTCGCGCGAGGCGCAGGCGTCGCGCGAAAAGCAGGCGCGCATCATCCTCGGCCAGGCAGAAATGGAGATCGCGCATTCATTCGAGGAGGCTGCGAAGTCTTACATGCACAATCCGACCGCCCTCCACCTGCGCGCGATGAACATGCTCTACGAAGGGCTGAAGGAAAAGGGCGCGCTCATGCTGATACCGAGCAGCGCCGTCGAGTCGATGGGCATGGGTGGCCTGATGGGCGCCGCGGCCCTTCAGCAATCCACGCTGACCGGTGGCGCGAGTGGTGGGGATTTTAAAAAGGAGGGCTAGAGAGATGTTTGCCAGAGTGCTCTTGCCGGTGTTGCTGACGGGCTCGATTGCGTCGACGGCGGCATCGCAGACCGCCGCGTCGCCTGCGGCGGTTCCGGTCGAGCCTATCGCGGCCATCATCGACGCCTTTCACTCCCACAGCGTGGTCGCACTGCCGGATGCGCACGGCAACGAACGGCGCCACGCGTTTCTCATCTCGTTGATCCGCGATCCGATCAACGAAGACTTCTTTCGGGCTGTTCGGTCCGTGAACGCGGTGGGCTTGCAGGGCCTCACCAGCGCCGCTTACCGAGGTTGAGGCACAGGTAACTCGGGCTGGCCCAGGAGCTGGCCGAGGATCGACAGCAGCTCATGGTCGTTCCATGGCTTTTGCAGATAGGCCTTCGCCCCCGCCTTCAGTGCGCGTTCCTTGTTTCCGAGAGCCTCGCGGGCGGACACGACAAGCACAGGGATGAGAGAGAGGTGTGTGAGCGCGAGGAGTCTCTCCAGCACGACGAAGCCGTCACCAGCGGGCAGGCCCAGATCCAGAATAATCAGATCCGGCTGATGCTTACGGGCCTCGCTCATCGCGGACACCCCATCGGCGGCGAAGAACGTATCGTAGTGGTTGGCCTTGAGGAACACTTGATACCCGAGACGCACGTCGGCATCATCCTCGACGATCAGGATCTTTTTGTTAGTCACGATTGGCCACCTCGGAGATGAGTGCAACGGTGAGGGATTCGTCGAGATTGCTGGTCTCGATGAGCGGACCGATCACGCTGTTCACAGAAAAAGCGGGCAGCGTGAACGAAAAGGTGCTGCCCTGCTCCGTCCGGCGCTTGACCCAGATCTGGCCGCCTTGACGCGTCACCAGCTCTTTGCCGATATACAAACCCAGTCCCAGGCCCTTGCGACTGGCCTTGATGGGCTCCGATTCCTGGAAGAGACGTTCAAAAATTCTCTCAGCGATCTCCGGGCTGATACCGCATCCGTTATCAGACACTTCGAGAAGCAGGAAATGCGGATCTTCGTCCAGCAGCCGGGCCTGAACGTGTACGGCCCCGCCGGGGGGACTGAACTTGATGGCGTTATCGAGCAGGATAATCAATATCTGCCGGACACGAGTCTGGTCGGCGTGGGCTGAGGGCAAGCCTGGCGGCAGGTCGGACGAGAGCGTGACCCCTTTGGCCCTGGCGGTTTCCTGCAGGGTGTTGAAGCTGTCGCTCACCGCGTTCGACACGGACACGTTTTCCAGTTCTATCGTGAGCTTGCCGGTCTGAAGACGAGTGACTTCGAGCAGGTCATCAATCATCGATTGAAGCTGTCGAACATTCTTCAGAACAATCTCCTGGTACTCGTGCTGCTCCTTGTTCAACTCACCCGCGAGTCCGCCCAGTAGAATCGTCGTAAATTGCTTGATGGCGGTGAGAGGCGAGCGAAGTTCGTGTGAGACATGCGAGAGGAATTCGTCCTTGAACCGCATCTCATCTTTGCGGATCTGCTCCAACGCCTCCTCCGCCGCCTTCCGTTCGGACTCAGCCTGCTTGCGGTCGGTGATGTCGCTGTTGATGGTCAGAATCCTGACCGGCGCGCCATCCGGGTCGCGTTGCAAGGCCCAGCGGCTGGCAACGCACACTCGCGTGCCGTCGCGTCTGTGGTGAATCGCCTCGCCTTCCCACTGGCCCTGCCGCAGGAGAGTGACTTCAATCTGTTCGCTGGGCTCGGCGAATTCTGTCTTCAGCAACTCGTGGGTGTTTCTTCCGACCGCCTCTGTGCTGAGCCAGCCATACATGACCTCGGCTCCGCGACTCCAGAACAGGATGCGGTTACGCATGTCCCGCACGACGATGGCGTCCTGCGCAAGATCGAGCAACGCCGCCTGTTCACTGAGAATGGCGGCCTGCTTGATTCGTTCGGCAAGATCGGCGGTGCGCGAGACGACCTCGCCTTCAAGCATCTGGCTGTACTTGTCGAAATAGTCGCCGTAGGCCTTGAGGCGCAACAGGTTTCTGACCCGTACACACAGCTCGATGCGATCGACGGGTTTGGTAAGAAAGTCTTCGGCTCCGGCGTTCAGCCCGCGAATCCTGGCATCGCGATCGCCCAGGGCTGTAATCATGATGATGGGAATGTTTTTGGAGGCAAGGCTGCCCTTGATATGGGCCACCACCTCATAACCGTCCATGCCTGGCATCATGATGTCGAGCAGGATCAGGTCCGGCCGTTCCCGCGCCACCATGGCGAGCGCTTCCTCGCCGGTGGCCGCTGTCTGGAGGAGCAGGCCTTCCGGCGTGAGCATCACTTCCATCAGCTGTCTGTTGTGGCGCTCATCGTCCACGATCAGCACGCGTGCGGGGTGGTAACCGATGTCGGGGATGCGGCTCATGCCGGGGTCAGCTGCGCCGCGATCGTCGCCAGAAATTCCTGGTAGCGCATCGGCTTGGCGATGTAGCCGTCACATCCTGCGGCTCGAATCCGCTCCTCGTCCCCTTTCATCGCCAATGCGGTGAGCGCGATCACCGGAATGGCGCGCGTCGCCGCGTCCCGTTTGAGCAGCGCGGTGGCTTCGAGACCGTCCATGCCGGGCAGGTGGATATCCATCAGGATCAGATGGGGTTGCTCGCCGCGTGCCAGCGTGAGGCCGCCTTCTGCGTCCGAGGCGCTCAACACGATATGCCCCGCCGACTGCAGCAGGAAGGTCGCCAGCTTCATGTTGGCGACGTTGTCTTCGACAATCAGTACTTTTGCCATGTCAGGCGACCAACTCGCGTCCCGCCATCGCTCGCCGGACTTCGGCCGTGAACCGGTTGAGGTCGAACTCGGTCTTTTCCATAATCCTCTTCACATATCCATTCAGTTTGGCGCGATCGTCCGCGCTGATCTCCTTGGCGGTGACGATCAGGATCGGCACGCGAGCCGTGTCGGGACGGAGTTTGAGCGCCTCCACGACATCGAAGCCGTTCATGTCCGGCATCAGCAGATCGAGCACGATCAAGTCCGGCAGTTCGCGCCGCGCGACCTCGATCGCCTCCCGGCCGGCGTACGCGCGCAGTACGGTACTTTTCAAGGCCTGGATCCCAACGGCGATCAACTCCACGGCCTTGGGATCGTCGTCAACGACCAGGACCTTCAGCGTGTGTCCGTGTGAAACGGGCAACAGGCCCAGATCCAGGAGCGACTCGTACAACGCTTTCCGGGATATGGGCTTCTGCATGACCGCGGCCGCGCCGAGCGCAAACCCCTTGTTGCGATCCGCCGCAATCGAGATGATCACGACCGGGATGCGGCGCAGGTCCGACACCTGCTTGATGCGACCGAGAAATTCCCAGCCGTCCATGCTGGGCAGCATCACGTCCAGTGTGATCAGCGACACCGGCTTCTGCATCGCGAGCGCCAACGCGGCTTCGGCGGAGGTGGCGTGCAGCACCCCGAAACCCTCCGCCTCGAGTTGCATCCGAATCAGATCGGCGGCCTGTAAATCGTCTTCCACCACGAGCGCGATCCGCGCGCCCGCCCCCGCCTCGACGCGAAGAGCGGTTGGCGGGGTGGCCGAGGTGAGCGCCTCTTCCCCCGGCGCCCGCAGCGGCAGCCAGACCGTGAAGCAGGAGCCTTCACCAACGGCACTCTCTACTGCTACCGCGCCGCCGTGCAGTTCGGCGAGAAGCTTCACCATGGCCAGGCCCAGTCCGGTTCCTTCGAACTTTCGCGCCAGGCCGCTGTCGATCTGACTGAAAGGCTTGAACAGCCGCGTCAACCCCTCGCCGGAGATCCCGATGCCGCTGTCGGTGACGCTAATCTTGAGAAACTCCGGGAACGCGCTGTCCGCCCACGGGAAGCTCCGGCCCGGCCAGGAGCTGGACAGCTGCCCCACGTCGCTGAGCCTGACGCGGCTGGCCCGCAGCGTCACATGGCCGCCCTCGTTCGTGAACTTCACCGCGTTGGACAGCAGGTTGTACAAGATCTGCTTGACCTTGCGCGCGTCCGCCTGAATCGAACCGAGCTCCTCGGCGGCAACCATATCGACGCGGATGCGGCGGCTCGCGGCTTTCTCCTTGATGATTGACAGGCTGTTTGCGAACGCCGATGACACCTCCACCGGCTCCAGGTCAAGCGTCATCTTGCCGGCTTCCACCTTGGACAGGTCGAGGATGTCGTTGATCAGGGAGAGCAGATGCTTACCGCTGCCGAAGATGTCGCCGATGAACCCTCGCTGCTGATCGGTCATCTCGCCGATCAAGCCGTCCCTGAGGACCTCGGAGAAGCCGATGATCGCATTCAGCGGCGTCCTGAGCTCGTGCGACATGTTGGCGAGGAATTCGGACTTCATGCGGCTCGCGTCTTCCAGCTCGACGTTCTTCTGCTTCAGCCTCAACTCAAAACGTTTCAGCTCGGTCATGTCGCGCGCCGCGGCGAACACGCCTTGCAGGGACCTGTCACGGTCATGGAAGGTGGTGGCGTTGTAGGAGACGACGGTGAGCGTGCCATCCCTGGCACGCGCGGTGAGCTCGTAGTTCGTGACCTTGCCTTCGTTCAGCACGCGGTTGATGCCTGCCTCGGCCCTGGCCGAATCGGTGAAATGGTTTTTGAACGGCGCGCCGATCAGCTCGTCGCGCGTGCACCCGGTCAACGCCTCCGTCTGCTTGTTGACGTCGGTGATGATGCCGCGCGGATCGGTGGTCATCAGGGCGTCGATGTTGGACTCGATGAGCGAGCGCGTGTAGAAATGCTGGTCACGCAGCCGCTGATCCAGCTTCCTCCGCTCCTCTTCGACCTGCTTGCGCGCGGTGTTGTCGGTGCCGATCAACAGATAGCCGATGATGGCGTCCTGCGCATCGCGCAGTGCCGTCACGGACACGACCGCCGGGAACCGGCTCCCATCCTTGCGGAAGTAGGTCAGCTCGTAAATGTCTTCGATCCCGCGTGAGGCCTTGAAGACGAGGGCTTCGAACCCCGGCGCAATCGGCGTGGCGAATTCGAGGCTCAACGCGGTGGCGCGTGCGACCACTTCCTGCGGATCGGAAATCTCGGCCGGCGTGATTTTGTTCATCACGTCCGCCGCCTTGTAGCCCAGCATCCGCTCGGCGCCGACGTTGAAGATCTGGATGACGCCCTTCGCGTCGGTGGCGATGCTCGAGAAATTCGCGCTGTTGAAGATCGCCCGCTGCAAGGCTCCCGCTTTGAGCAGCGCCGCTTCCGCCTGCTTGCGCGCGGTGTTGTCGGTGCCAATCAACAGATAGCCGATGATGGCGTCGTGCGCATCGCGCAGCGCCGTGACCGACACCACCGCCGGGAACCGGCTTCCGTCCTTGCGGAAGTACGTCAGCTCATAGATATCTTCGATCCCGCGCGACGCCTTGAACACCAGGGCTTCAAACCCCGGGGCAATCCGGGTGGCGAACTCGAGGCTCAACGCGGTGGCGCGCGCGATCACTTCCTGCGGATCGGAGATCTCGGCCGGCGTGATCTTGTTCATCACGTCCGCGGCGGAGTACCCCAGCATCCGCTCGGCGCCGACATTGAAGATCTGGATGACCCCCTTCGCGTCAGTGGCGATACTCGAGAAATTCGCGCTGTTGAAAATCGCGTTCTGCAGGGCCCCCGCTTTCAGCAGCGCCGCTTCCGCCTGCTTGCGCGCCGTGTTGTCGGTGGCAATCAACAGGTAGCCGATGATCGCGTCCTGCGCGTCGCGCAACGCCGTGACGGATACCACCGCCGGGAACCGGCTCCCATCCTTGCGGAAGTACGTCAGCTCGTAGATATCTTCGATCCCGCGCGACGCCTTGAACACCAGGGCCTCGAAGCCGGGCGTAATCGGTGTGCCGAGTTCGAGGCTCAGCGCCGTGGCGCGCGCAATCACTTCCTCCGGATCGGAAATGTCGGCCGGCGTGATCTTGTTCATCACGTCCGCGGCCGTGTAGCCCAGCATCCGTTCGGCACCGACGTTGAAGATCTGGATCACCCCCGTCGCGTCGGTGGCGATGCACGAGACATTCGCGCTGTTGAAGATCGCGCTCTGTAGAGCTCCGGCTTTCAGCAGCGTCTCGGTCTCTGCAGTGCTTTTGTGGGCAGTCGGCATGTGTCAACGGTGCAATCGACGTCGAGAAGAGCCCTCGTACGGTAGTCGAAAGGACGCGATCGGGCTGTTCGGTTTTGCACGTGACAACTACGCTTGAGTCGCGCGCCCCGCGCAGCCGTCCCCATCAGCCGCGGGTAAACGACAACGCGCTCGCTGGCCTGCGCTTCTGGACCTACAATCCCTTCTGTCCATAGCTCAGGTGACTTCCTCTTATTTCGATCCTTCGTTCGCAACGGCGGTAGAAACGGCGGACGCCGTGCGCAGGAAACACATCTCGGCGAGCGAGCTCCTGAACATGACGTTTCAGCGGATCGATCGCCACAACCCGGCGCTGAATGCGATCGTCTGGGAGAATCGAGAAGAAGCCGTCGCGCGCGCGAAGCAGGCTGATGATGCCCTGGCGAAAGGGAATGCCTCCGGCGTACTCCACGGCGTGCCTGTCACGATCAAGGAGTCGTTCGCCTATCGGGGATCCCCCAACACCTGGGGTCTGCCGTCACTCGAGGGTGCGAACAGTCCTCGAACGGCTGTCGCGGTCGAGCGTCTGGAATCTGCAGGCGCCATCATCGTCGGTAAAACCAACGTGCCAGTCATGCTCGGTGATTGGCAAAGCTACAACTCGATCTACGGGACCACCAACAATCCGTGGGACCTGACGCGAACGCCGGGCGGATCGACCGGAGGCGGCGCCGCGGCACTGGCCGCCGGACTCGGCTGCCTGACTCTCGGCAGCGACCTCAGTGGCTCGATTCGGATTCCCGCGCACTTCTGTGGCGTGTATGGTCATAAGCCATCCCTCGACCTCGTCAGCCTCGCGGGATTTCAGCCGGGTCCCTGGGACGGCTCTCCGGGTTATCCCGTGGACCTTGCCGTCGCCGGCCCGCTGGCCCGCGGTGCGCGCGACCTTGCGTTGGCCCTCAACGTGCTCGGTGGCGCCAACGGCGATGATGCCAAGGCCTGGATGTGGCGAATGCCTGCGCCGCGTCACACACGTCTCGATGATTTTCGGGTTGGTTACGTCCTCGATGATGCGATCGCCCCGGTTGCATCCGACATCGGCGCGGTGTACGAGAAGACGCTTTCAGCGCTGAGCAACGCGGGAGCAAGGTTGGAGCATGGGTGGCCCCCCGGGCTCGATCTTCAGACGCAGATGAACGCGTTCGCGTACCTCCTGTTTGCGTTCGTGACCGCCGACATGAACGACGAGGCACGCAAACAATCCCGCACACGCTTCGAGAGCAACCCGGAGGACATCGCTGCCGCAGCGGCAGTGGCGCCGCATGCACGCTGGCTGCACGAGACACGGCGCCGCCTCGCCGTTCGCGTGCTATGGCAGAAGTATTTTGAGAGCCATGACGTGTTCCTTCTTCCAACAACTTTCACGACGGCATTCCCGCACGATCACAGCGAGCCGATCGACCGTCGTGTCGTGGACACTCCCGAGGGGAAACGGCCATACGCTCGAGACATGGCGTACTGGATCAGTTTTGCGACGCTGGCGGGTGTGCCCGCCACCGTGGCGCCGGTTGGGCGCACAGGTGCGGGTCTCCCTGTCGGCCTCCAAGTCGTCGCGCCGATGTGGGAAGACGGAACCGCGATCGAGTTTGCCGCGCTGTTGGCAGAAAGGGTTGGAGGGTTCACTGGACCGCCGGCGTTCGCTGCCGCTATCGGCCCCTGACAGTGCGGCGGCGCCGCCGCGGCCCCCGGTCAGCCGCCTCTGAAGGAGGAGAAGCCGCCTGGTGTTGCGGCGCTTTGCGAAAGTCGAAGCTCTGAACCGGCGGGTCAACTGAGAGGGCGAACAGCTGTTTCTCGGGCGGCAGGATTTCTGCGGGTGTGCCGTCGCTGACCGGCTCTGCCGCTCCCTCAGCAAGCAGATAGCAGGCAAGCAGGGTTCTCACCTCATAGACACCTCCGCACCGGAAACGGTCCAGGTGTATTCCATCAATGCTTCCACCCAGCGCGCATGTAATGCGTAGACGCACTTCTTCCATGTCGAGGGGGGTGCAGCGCCGAAAGGCAACTTCCGTTCCGTCATTCAGCCCCTAATGTTCCTTGAGCTTCGCTCTCGAAGGTCAGGTCCGCGACCGCCCCTTGAAGCGCCACCTCGAAGCTGGGCCTTACTCGAGAGTTACCTGGTCGTCGAAGCAGTGTCACGTGCCCCGCATATCGTGGGAATCCTGGGAGGATTCCACATGCTTTCGTTACTGCCCGCACGTCTTCGCGTCCCCTCTGACGATTTGAAACTGGCCGCGGACACCGACGTCAATCTTGTGATTACCGCTGGCTCGTCTGGTGACGCGCTGAGGATTGCGACGGCGGTGCATCGAAGGAGCCGCCGGTCTCATCAGCCACTCGTCACGCTGCGATTCGAAGCGACGACACTGCAGTCTGGCTGGGATCTCGCGTGGGCGGCAGCATGTGCGGGCACACTGTTGATCGTCGATACGGAGCGGGCACCGCTCGGCGCACAAGAGTGGCTGTCGGCCCGACTCCGAGCAGAGTGCACGTCCGACGCTCGAAGGGTGCGCGTGTTTGCCGCCGCCGAAGGCACATTGCACACGCGCGTTCAGCGGGGTGAATTCTCAGAGAGCGTGTACTACCAGCTCAATGTCATTCACCTGCGCGCGACGTCCTGGTCCGCTGCGTGGCTCCCCCGTCTCACTGCGGACGAGCAGCAGGTGCTTGGTGCGTGATCCATTGCTGAACGGGCGGATCGTCTGGCGGATACGCCAGGAGCTCCCAGAGCTGCAGCCGGACGCCGACGCCATGTGAACCGATGCGGCACCCGATCGGTTTCCACTCGATAATCCGTGTGTGCGCGAGGCCGGTCCACGGTGCACACGCGACGTAGACCTCACACCCGCAGAGCAGCGTGACCGTATACGACATGCATGCCCACCATATCGAGGCCGTGTGTCAACCGCATGTCCTCGGCGTGAAATCCGGCGGTCACAGGCGTTCGCAAGACCCGGCCGTCTTGGTCACGCGACAACACACGCGTCACATATGTAACGGCTTCGCGGATCGTGCGTTGCATGACGATTACGCATTGGTATGACGCTACTCGCATCACGCCGCCCTCAGCTCTTCCTGGCCCGCAACCTCAACGCTTTGCGGTCCCAGTGGAGCGGAGTACGGGACGGTGAGATCGAGAGCGTCCACCAGGCGCGCGTGGCGACAAGGCGCATCCGCGCAGCCCTTCCCCTCCTCGTACAGACTACCCAGGCAGATCGTCGCCTTTTCAAATACATTGGCCGTCGACTGGGACGCGTCCGTGAGCTGGATGTCGCCCAGGGACTGCTTGCCGAGATGGAGCGACAACTCCCCAGCTCTGCCTGCGGCATTGCAACTCTGCGGCGGGATATCCGCGCGAAACAAGATCGGGCGCGCGTGAAAATGCTGAAGGGTCTTGACCGAATCGACCTGCGAGCGGAGGCCGAGCACATCCGTCACGCGAGCCTCGCCCGACACCTCGCCGCGTACTGGCGCGACATCCCCTCGGAAATTCGACGCGACATGGTCGCGGCATCGGACGCCTTCAGAAAAGCGATCGCTCACGCGGCCGGCGTGTACATGCCGAACCGCCTCCACTCAGTGCGTATCGCGGCGAAGAAGCTGCGCTACAGCGTTGAGATAGCCGACGACACAGGTGTGGTGGCGGGTGCCCACATCGTTCCGCGTCTGAAGAAGGCGCAGGAGACCCTCGGACGGCTGCACGATCTCCAAGTTCTGCTGGCCCACGTTCGAAAGTACCGCTCGACAAAAGGTGCCGAACCGGTGAGCGACGAACTTGCAGTGCTCGAAGCGGTGCTCTGGGCCCAGTGTCAGGAGCTCCACGGCAAATACCTGGTCAAACGTGAACGTATGCTCGCGCTCTGTGACATGTGTAGGCACGCAGCAAGACCGCAGCGCGTGGCGCACGCGGCGAAGATGACGATCCGGTCTCTTTCAGCACTCGCTCTCGCGGCCGCCCCAATCGTTGTGTGGCACGAAACCGGAGCACCTGCCGCTGAGCCTGAAGAGACCCGCCCGCGTCAATCCTTCGCCACATCCGCACCCTAAAACCGGCGGAGCTGCCCGGTTTCCCGGAGCTGGCGGGCTACAAGCAGGCCGGCATCAACATTGTCGGACCGCCAACGTTTGCGCCGCTCACCGTCGACTTCAATAACAGAATCGTCCCGTCCGAATACGCGAGGAGTGTTCGGGCCGCGGGGCTCGACATCATTACGTGGACACTGGAACGGTCGGGCGTGCTGGCGGACGGCAACAACGGGTTCTACTACCAGACATTCGACTCGGCGATCACGCAGGACGGCGATGTCATGCGGGTGCTCGACGTGCGCGCAAAGCAGGTCGGCATTCGCGGCATCTTCTCGGACTGGGCAGCCACGGTGACGTACTACGCGAGCTGCATGGGATTGAAATAGAGTCGAGCGACGCGCGACGGGTCTGGCGACGGACTGTCATCGCGGGAGTCGGGAGACCACCATGACGACCCGCGTCACAGCCGCTCGCCGCCCGCCCGTGCCAGTCAAAATCGCGCTCACCTGGTAGTTGCCGCGCGGCACGTCCCGGAACTCGAAGTCCCAGACTCGTCGAGCCTCGGATCCATCGAGTTGAATTTCACTGCGTCTGAGGTAGTCGTCGGATTGCGCGGTGATTTCGAGCGAGCGGTTCCTGTCGTCGGCTTCGACGACGACGACGACTCGGAGAACCGCAGGTTCGGCCGCAATGGCGGGCGAGACTCGAACGCTCAGGGGCTGGCCTCCGTCGAGCGGCATGACCGTCCCGACCAGACAGCCGCACAGAAATACCGCCGTCGTCGCGCGCGTGCCCATTGCATGTCCTCCCCGAGTGGTGGTGGGGGTGATGCAGTGCTTATCGACTCCTCTGTTACACGGCTTTAGCAGCAGTCCCGGGATGTCGAAACCACGGGTGCCGCGACAACGCCCACGTGCTCTGTGAAGGGAACTCCGCTTTCTTTTTCGTTTCCGCGCTGCCGAAATCACCGCTACCTGCGGACGGACGTATGCGATAGGCTTGCGAAATGCGACGCCTCCCACGAGGGGAGGGGTCACCAACCGCGGCTCAGCGGTAAGCATCCGAAAGAGAACACGTCATGAACTTGCACGAAGCCGAGTCTGCCGCTCAGAAGGCAGAGGCGCAGGCGCAATCTGCCGAGCGCACATCCAAGGAGGCCGCGCAGAAGGTCAAAGGGGCGAAGAAGGAAGCGCGGCTCGCGAAAATGAAACTCAAACAGGCCAAGAAGGAATCCAAACAGGCGGCGAAGGCGGCCCGCGTCGCGCGCGCTGACGCAAAGCATGCGCGGCGTGCGTCTGCCAAGGCCGCAGCCCGTGCCGCCAAGGCGCAGGTGAAGGGTAAGAAGGCGCCGAAACAGATCGAGGCGAGCAAGGATAACGAGGCCGCCTTGCCGAAGAAGGCCGGCAAGGCATCCCGCAGGTTGCGTCCCAAGGTCGCGAGTAGCGCGAAGAGAGCCGGTACCACCAAGGCCCCGGTCATGAAGTCCGCTTCCACCAAGGCCGCGCGAGTACCGGCCGTTAAGAGGACCTCAGCGCCCAGAACACCGGCGGCGCACCCGGCTCCCCCGGCTGCCGCACAGGCCATCGATCGGCCAGACACGGATTTCGACGTCGAGTGGACCGACGCCGACTTGAAGGAGATCGACTCTTTATCGTGACCGCTCGTCCGCAGTGTTCGGCCTGAGGTCGATCTATGGTGCCGGAACAGCCGCGCGGTTGGCCGCGACGATCTGCGGCTGGTACGCGAAGACTTCGCGAGTGCGGGGGCTGACGAGAACCTTCAGCCAGTGCACGTCGTTGTTGCCGTTCGCCTGATTGTCACCAAAGGTCTCGATGCGTGTGAAGTTCTCCAGCCGGCGCCCCTGATCGTCCAGAAACGGCTTGTCGATACGGAAATAGTGCGAGTCGCCGTGCACATACGCGACCGGCCTGCGGAATGCGATCACTTGAGCACGCAGCGCGCTCAGGAATTCCTCGAAGCCGTCGGGTTGCCCGTCGGTCTGGAAGAGCGTTCTCGGATTGCGCAATGGCGCGCGCGTGCCATCGGTCAGATCCCATCCGGGATTGGCCTGCGCGATCACCATGACCCCCGCCGAGCGCCGGTCCATGGCTTCCGCAAAGGCGTCTTGCATCCACATGATGTTCGCCTGGTTGCGCGCCGAATACTCGGCGAAATCCGGAGCGACGTCGCAGAGGTTGTTGCACGACCCTGGGATGTTCAGCGTCACGTAGGTGACACCGCCAACGGTCCATCGGCGATTCTCGACGCACGGTACCAGACCGCTGACGCCGCGGCACAGCGCCGCGTCCTGCACATCCTGACGCATGCGATGCTGCCCGAACGAGAACGGTGTGCTGAAAAACAGCGCGCGCTCATGATCGAGACGCTCGAGCGATGAGAATCCGCCATTGGCCGGTCGGTCGCAGTCGGTCCAATCATTGTCACCGGGTGTAAACATGGCCGGCGCCTTCAGCGCCCTGAGGTATCCGAGGGCCTGGACATACATCGCGTCGCTGCACGTGGTTGGAGTGGTGGAGCCGGGTACGCCGCTGCCGACCTTGAGATCACCGTCGTGAACCGTGAACTCCAGCTCCTGCCTGTTCATATCGGCGATGAGATTCGGCACCCCCGTCGTGGCCTGTAGATCGGAATAAGGCAGATCGCCCCAGAGGCCAATCGCGTAAGTGCCGCGTCCGTCTCGGTCGTCGTCGTGATCGTCGTCTCCGAAATCCTTGCTCGTCGCGACGGTGGTGGTAATTCCCGCGAGCGTCAGCCCAGCGATAATTGATAAGAGCACCCTTCGTGTCGCCCGGGATCTTCTTGTGCGTTGTTCGACTTGACAATCGTTCAGCATCGTCGTTCAGCCTCTCTTGTAACAGTGCGTCGACTCTCTACCAGGGGTCGCCAGCGACGGTACCAACACGCCATCAACGAGAGTGTGACAACGTGGTAACGATGCTGAAACCAATGGCTCGAGGCTGGCTGAGACGCCCGGTGGGTCAGTGTCTGCGGGCCCGCGCATCCGCCCGCACCGCGTCCGCGGCATGCCGTTGCCTCATACCCTGGAAGTGCCACCTGAGATTCAGCGGCATCTCGGCGGGGGTGAGGACGAGAAAACCGTTTCGGTAGTCATCCAGATGATCGTCGATCCGTTCGCGTATCGGACGAACGCCGACGAACCGCTTGAAGGCAACGACGGCATCGAGAGCGCGCATCGGCACGGACTCCGTGATCCAGGTGCCACACTGTTCGCACCGAACCGTAATCGTCTCGGTGGCTGACCAGGACGTGAAGCAATGCGTCACCGGCTCGCCGCCGTAGCCGGATTCGCATTCCACTCCGTGGATGGCCTCGAACGCGAGCAGTCTCGCCACCGCTTTTTCCTCTGCGTTCACGTCATCTCCGACTCACGGCGATCGTCGGGGTCACGCCAGTGAGAGCCAGACTGCCAATCCCATCAACAGAAGGCCAATCGCCAATAACATGCCGTCGCCAAACCATTCAGCGTCTTTGCCGCAGATCACACGTCCTCCCGGATACCGGCTGTGATTGTGGGCGGGCGATGCAACGACCGGTTGATCGCCGTGTAAAGATGCGCTGACGCGAACGCGCGGCTCGGGCGGCTACCTGTTCAAGACGAATCCGCAGATCGTCGCGAAAGTGAAGGAGCATTACGGGATCGAACGCTGAGGCAGCTTAATGGCGATGAGCGAAGAACTCTCCGGCTTCGTCAAGGAAGCACTCGTGCGGGGGCTGACGCCCGCGCAGATCGAGGACGCTCTGCTGCGAGCGGGCTGGACGCACGAACAAGTCAGGGCAGCGCTCGCAGGCTTTGCTCAGTTCGACTTCCCCATTCCTGTCCCGAGACCAAAGCCGTACCTGTCCGCCCGTGAAGCCTTCCTGACGGACGGCTTCCAGCGTCCCTGGACGAGCTCTCTCGGGAAGCCGGGATCGGGATCCCTGCGCGCGACCCCGGAACAATGGACGCGTACGAGTATCGGCCGCTCGACGACCGGAAGTTCGAGCTCTGTGCGGTCTTCGAGCGTGAGTCGGCGCAGGCATCCGCGTTCGCCGCGGGTTTCTGGTCGCACGGAGCGGGCCGGCGATGTTTCCAGCTGATCGCGCGGGAGCTGCGCACATACTGACTCGGGACGAGAACGCGTTCCAGGGCGGACCGAAAGGTCCGCCTCTACGTACACGAACAGGTCACGGAACCGGTGTCGTTGCCGCGTCGATCGATTGGAGAAACCTGACGACGAAGCTTCTGTCGCTCGGATTCGAGAGCGTGTCGACACCACCGGTCCCTGCTGAGCGATGCTGCACGTTGTCGAGGACACCGGCCAGCGAGGACTGGCTGCCGTTGTGAAGAAAGCTTTCCGGGAAGGCGAACACCGATAGCAGCGACGCCGGAGCAAACCCGTCGGACCCCAGTGGCGCCCCACCAGTTTGGCGAACTTCGTTGAAGGCGGCGGGATTGAACGTACCCACCTGCCTCAGTTCACCGATGAGCTGACCGTTCGATACGAATGCCGGACCGGGAGGCGGCGTGAAGCGGACGCGACTGCTTGTCCACTGGGGGCCGCCATGACATGACTGACAGTTGGCCGAGATGAACAGGGCGCGGCCGGATATGACGTTCGGCTCGGTCTTGGAAACAGGCGAGATCGGTGGCCTGATGCCGAACTGCACGAAGGCCTTGATCGCGTCCCAGGCCGGGACACCGTTGACCTTCAACTGATTACGACCGCCATTGGCAAGCGGTGTGAAGTTGGCGACGCCAGGGTCCGGCGTCACGCCGTCACCCAGCACAATCAACCCTTGACCACCTGACACGACGCGGATATTGAGCTCGAAGTCTTCCTCTTCGTCTCGCTCTGCCGACCAGTTGAGCGCCCGTATGATCGCCCGATTCGGATCCGTGAGATCGAAGTCCGTGTGCTGCGGAATCGTCCGGCGGGGCCCTGGCCCGAAAATCCAGACAACGTTGTCACTCAGGCCGCTTGGATGGCACGCGGAGCACGCTCCCCACCCGGCGGCCGACATCCGCCCGACGATGGCGGAACCACCAGGCGTCGCGGGGTCGAACACCCCAACGGACGTGTTGTACAACTCCTTGCCGATCTGAATCTTCGCATCGAGCGTGCCAAGCGCTGGCAGACTGGCCGACGGCATCGTCGCCATCACGGCCTCCGTAGCGCCCGTCAGGTCGATTACGCTGACATCACGCGACACGTAGTTCATCACGTACGCGCGTGTGTCGAGTGGATTCACGACGATGCCGCGCGGATTCCTGCCGACCCCGACCTCCAGGACTCGCGTCGGATCGAGCGGGTCGAACGCAACAGCCGGCGCACCCGTTACTGGATTGACAGCCACCTTCACCACAATGTTGCTTGCGGCGCTGACGACGTACCCCTCGTCCGCCTCGTGTTTGAAGGCCATCGCCCAGGGCTGCGTGATGAACAGTCTCGCGGGGTTAGTCTGGTCGGCAACTGCACGATGCATGTTGATCGTCTGATTGGCGTCGGCGTTCGTCGTCCGATTGACGAGCGAGAGGAGGCTCTGCGTGTTGACATTGAAACGCACGGGCCCATTCGGCGAGGCCCCGGTATTCGGGAGGTAGGCAAAATTGCCTTTGATCGCGACGTTGTTGAGCTGATTCGGATAAGCGCCTGTCGTGAAGACGAAGCTCGCGCCCGGCGGGATGCGCGCGAGGGCATCACCGTTTGCTTTGAAACCACTGTCGGCTATTGGATTGATCACCGTATTCGCCGCGATGACGTCAGTACCCGTGCTGATAGCCGTCACGCGTCCGAATTTGGCGTCGTCCTGGCCGTCGACTTTGCCGATGGCGGGAAACGACAGAAAGTGCGAGACGTACAGTGTCTCGTCGGCATCATCGTCATCCCCGTCGTTCGACACCGCCAGGCCGCGCGGCTCGGCATTGACCTGGATGGTCTTGACGACCAACTCGGTTGCCGTCTCGATCACCGAGATCGTGTTCGAGCGTGCGTTGGCCACATAGAGCTTGGTGGCATTCGGCGTCAACACCACGCTGTAGGGTTCGGTGCCAACGGGAATGTGCTTCCGCGGCCTGCCGATGAAGCCGTTCGGGATGTTCAAATCCATCACCGAGACCGTGCCGCTTACCGTATTGGCCACGTACGCGCGACGAGCGTTTGGGAGCAGTGCGACCCCGTTCGGCTCGACCTGCACCGGTACCTGAGCGAGCCGTCGGTTCCTGTCGTTACGAAGATCGAAGAACGACACCGTGTTGTTGTCAGGATTGACGGACGCGAGAAAGGATCCATCTGCCGAAAGTGCGAGCGGCTGGGACGAGATCGGCCCAATGAATCGGGTGATGCCGGACTGGGCGAAGAGGGGTCCGACCTTCCAGGCGAAGACGAGGGCAAATCCCGACACTGCGACGCACGTGAGCGCCGTACCAGCATGGCGGGCGGAGAGTTGTAGCGCGAGCTTCCGCATAAGGCTCATGATCTGGCCTCGCGATCAGCGTCAGTTCGAGTCTTCAACGACCGCGAACGTGAGCGGAGAAGGAGCAATCCACCTGTGAGGACCAGCAACAACGTCGCGGGCTCCGGGACAGGTTCCGTCCCAGGTGTACCGACAACATCACCGTCGGCTCTGAAGTAAGCAGCTCCGAAGCCGCCCGCCGTGGGCACGACGCTAATCGAGTGGTTCCCGGCAGCGAGCAGGAAGACGCCGTGGCTCATATCGGCATTCGCGAGGCACGGAACCGGATCGTCTCCGCAGTCGACGAACGCACCGGGTAACGACGTCAGGCCGACGGATGTACCGAAGTCGAACAGCTGGAACTGGTCCCCCGACAAAAAGGCATCGGTCACGGTGAGTGAGGCACCGCCGGCGCCCGCCGTGAATGTCCACGGTGGAGCGTCGAGGAACTCTGTAGATGTGCCGCTGCTGGGAACGCAGAAGCTTCCGGCTGGATCGGCAGGGTCGCATCCAGTGGCGGTCGTTCCGACATCGGAAAAGCCGAACTCATACCAGGTGCCGGCCAGGATTGGGCCGGCCACCGCTCTCGTTGGCAGCGCGACGCCAAGCATCAGAACGACAGCGAACGGGATGATGCGGACAACGTGGGAAGTCATCGGACGTGACTGGACGGACATGCGGTACGCTCCGAAAAGTGTTGCCCGTGGTTGCGAGAGGATTCTCGGCCGCCGAGCAGGTTCGGTGCCATCGCGTCGAATGTCTTATTGGCCTCGAGTGCGGTCGAGTGAGATCGGAAGGCTACGCGGACTCAGAGTTAAGTCAACGTCCAGGTGCCCTAGATGACGCGTATACGCTGCTCGCACACACGGTCGCGTTCACGGACTCCGGAAAGGCAATAGGGCAGCATGATGTCGAGGATCACCACGTCGAACCGTTGCGCGCGCGAGGTCGAGACCCTTGCGGCCGTTGACGACCTCGTGCCTGTCGAAGCCAGTCAGGATCAGGTGCAGGGCGCGCGCGTCCAGCGGGCGGGCGCGCGTTGCTGGCCTACTGCGAACCCGCCGACGACATCCCTTTGAATGTCAGCTTCTGCATGCCTTGGCCGGTCTGCGCGATATAGAGATTGCCTTTCGAATCGGTCGCGATCTGGTGGCCTGCTCCAATCATGCCCGCCGGCTTGATGTTGCCCACAATCTCGAGCGTCTTGCGATCGACAATGAACACGCCGTCGCCGCCGCCTACGTAGAGGAACTGCTGGTTCGCGTCTGGAGACAGGGCCAGGTCGCGGGCAAAAGGTGCGCTGTTTCTGACCAGCTGCTTCACGAACTTGCCGTCCTTGGTGAACATCTGGACGCGCCGGTATTCCCGATCGGCCACATACACGGTCCCGTCCTTGGCGACGCGGATGGCGTGGACGATGCTCAGTTGCTGGGGACCCGGATCCGAGAAGGTGGTCGGCGTCACCACCTCGCAGTGGTCATCGTCGACCGGCTTGTTGCCGAACGCGCCCCACATCCGTTTGAAGGCGCCGCTGTCGGCATCGAAGACCGCGACGCGGTGATTGCCGTACCCGTCGGCCACGAACAGTTCGTTGGTCGGCTGGTGCACCCACACATCCGCCGCGCGGTGCAGATTCCGCGTGTCGCTGTTGCCCTTGCTCTGGTTGCTGTGGCCGATCTGCATGACGAACTTGCCGTCCTGCGTGAACTTCAGGAGTTGATCATCCGCAACCGGCTTGAGCCCGGGCAGGCCGTTCGTGGGACAGTTGTTTCCGCCGAGCCACACGAAGCCCTTGTAGTCGATATGGATGCCATGCTCGCGCTCAGGCCACTCGTAGCCATTGCCGGCGCCGCCCCATGCCTTGATGTATTTGCCCGTCGTATCGAACACGATCACCGGCGGCGCTGCCTTCGCCGCGTCCTCGGGCTTGACCAGCGTCCGGGGACGATGCAGGACCCAGACATTGTCCTGCGCATCGATCGCAATGCTCGAGGGGTCTCCGAGCTTCCATTGCGGCGGCACCTTCGGCCACGCGCGATCCACTTCGAAGGTCGGCAGGCTCCGCCCCTGTGCCTTGGTGGCCTGAGCCGCCAATTCCGCGTTGGAAAGCCGATTCCCGGTCACGCCCGCGGCAACGACCAATGCGATGAGAACGGCACGGCTCGTATTCTTGTGCGTCATGGCCTCTCCTCTATCAACGATGCGAAAACCTAATTCGTCTGCGACGCCCGGCCCCTGGGATAGAACTCCGTGCCATCATCCCGAACGGCCTTGCTCCAGGCCGCAGCAGGCCGGCCATCCTTCATCGGGCGTCCGGTAATCGTCAACTTGGTGCCGAAGGGAAAATCGCTCTTGCGGACCTTGTTTCGCATCAGCGTGCTGGGGCCTTCCGCCTCGAACCCCCACGTCGTCACCGAACCGTCCTTGTTGGTCACATCCACAAGCAGCCAGGAATGCGGGTTGGTGAACTGAAACTCCTTCACCACGCCCTGGACGGTGATTTCCTTCTTTTCCTCGAACATGACGTCCGAGTGATGTGCTTCCGTAAACATCGGCACGAGCGCGACGAACAACACCGCGCTGAGAACGGTGGCGAGGGTGACTCTGGTCATCGGCCTTGCTCCTTCGCACGATTGTCATCGCCGGTAAAGGTGAAATCCCGGTACTGCGTCGCGCCGTCCGGGGTCTTGAACACCTCGTTGTTCGGGTTCTCGCCGCAGTGCCAGTAGTTCATACGAAGGCTCTTGTCGGCGTTGGGGACCTGGCTGTAGCGCCTGTTCATGTACCACGGCTCGAGGTAAATCGCGGGATCGTAGATCCAGACGTCGGTCGCGATCGTGCGCGCGTCGATCTTGTTCCAGACCTCCACGGTCTCCATCTGTTCGCTCTGATTCGGTTGACTCCGTCCCATGGAACGCGCCATGAGCTGATTGGTATGGATGACGAGCTTCTGGCCGTCCCAGAAGCCAATCGAGTCGCCGTAATACAGCGGATACCTGTCGTCCACTGGCGGGTGACTGCGTCCGTCGGTATAGATCCGGCGGACGTTATTTACCGTTTCCGAGGACAGCCAGGTCTGCTCGGGCCGCACGATGAACTCCCTGAGGAAGGGGATGACTAACCACCGTGGAAAGCCGGGAGGACCGCACTCGCTGAGATTCTCGTCGTAGACGATGCCCTTGGCTTCATTCTCTGCGCCCTGTTTCAACATGGCGGCGGCTGCGGGCGTCAGCTTCGGCGAGACGCCTCCCGGCCCGGGACTGAAGAATGCCCCGCCGCCCGCGACGATCCACAGCCCGGACCAATCCGGCAACTGGGCAAACGACGGCGACTGCTTCCCGCCGCCCGCCGCGCTCTTCAACGCCATGTAGAGATCTGAGGCAGTGCGATGCTTCAGCCCCAGCTCGTGCATGCTGCGCCACTCGGCCGGCGATTGTCGCTGTTCCTGGGCCACGGCCGTCGCCGAAGCGATGGCGACGAGTGCAAGCAACGTCAATCGTGTGATGCCCGTCATTGCTGTTCCTCGCTCACATTGATGGACGACCGTCGGGTCTCCGTTTACTACGGCTGGCTCTGAGGGGGAGGACCACCGCGTTGACCCTGACCCGCACCGTCGGCGCCTGGACCGGCGCCTCCGCCACGTCGACCGAGCTTCGGCTCTGGCAGCTTGTTGTAGTAGTAGGTCCTATAGCGGATCGACTTCCCTTCCGCGTCCAGGGCTTCCCATGACTGCTGAAAAATGATGGGGGGCGGCGATCCCTTTGCGACAGTGGCGTCCAGGATATAGAGCCGATTCTCGTGGAGGTAGATGGCGACGAAGGTGAGCGACTGATCGGGATTCGTCAGTGAAAGCTGGTGCCCGGTGATCAGGTTGATGTAGTGAAAGTTGTCGAAATTGACCTTCACGCCCGGTCGCATCCGGTACTGAGTGGCGGCGTACTGAATGGACCCAAGGATATCGATCTGCCAGTACGCAGCCTGCTGAAAGTCCTGGCTGTGGTGGTTGGCGGTGTAGATGGCCTCGGAATCCGAGTAGTCGATCACGGTGACCGAGTACCGGTTCGGGCCGTCCTGCCACCGGTACACCATTCCGGGGAATACGGACTCGTATTCGGACTTCCACGAAATCTTCTCGGCCTTCGGTTGGCCAGGCGCGTTGATCGAGAAGTGGTCCTCGAGGTTCTTGTACTCGATCCAGTCCTGCTTCTGCGCGAAAAGCGGCCGCGCGAGAAACAGCACGCACACCGTGGCAATGAGTCGAACTAAGCGCATCGGTAACATCCTTCCGCCCGCCGTTGGCACGAGCGGGTGCAATAGTGGCAGAAAACCGTGGCGCGGACAATTCGCGTCCAGGGGGGGGTGTATGCCAACGCTGAACCGAAGCTCTGATTCTCTTGACTGCCCCAATCAGGGGGAGCACACTCTCCAGGTTCGGCGCCTAATCTCCCTTACTTGCCTCGACCTGTCCGCCGAAGCCTATGGCGCGAAGGCGGAAGCGGCGAAGGCGGACGACCGAATCGGTGAACGACGAGGAGGAACCGTATGAGCAAGACAGGCCTCGACAGGGGAATCCGTAAATTGGCGACCGCGCCAGGCATGATCGCCGTGCTTGGCACCGCCCTGGCCGTGGCGGTTTCGCTGACGGTGGTCAGCGCTGGTCAGGTCGGCGGCGCGGCAATCGCGATGGACGCCGACGACATCAGCGGCGTGGTGACTGGTCCCCGCGGCCCTGAAGCGGGGGTCTGGGTGATCGCTGAAACCACGGACTTGCCCACGCGCCTCATCAAGACCGTCGTCACGAATGATCAGGGCCGCTACCTGCTACCCGATCTGCCCAAGGCAACCTACGATGTCTGGGTCCGAGGCTACGGGCTCGTCGATTCAGCGAAGGTCAAGGCAACACCGGGCAAGGCGCAGAATTTCACCGCGATCGCGGCGCCGGATCCGCATGCCGCGGCGCAGTATTACCCGGCGCAGTACTGGCTCTCGCTCCTCCAGTTGCCGCCCAAGAGCGACTTTCCAGGCACGGGTCCCAGCGGCAACGGAATCTCTCCGAACATCAAGAGCCAGGGCGAGTGGGTCCGCAACATCGTCGCCACCGACGCGTGCACGGCGTGTCATCAACTGGGCAACAAGGCGACGCGTGAAATCCCGAAGGCGCTCGGCACGTTCGAGGATTCGACGGCGGCCTGGGATCGGCGGATACAGTCCGGACAGGCTGGCGCATCGATGAGCGCCCGCTTCACGCAGGTGGGCCGGGCCCGCGCGCTCGGGATGTACGCGGACTGGACCGATCGGATTGCGCGTGGTGAGATGCCGGCGGCGGCCCCGCCACGGCCTCTGGGTCGGGAGCGGAACGTCGTCATCACGATGTGGGACTACGGCACGCCGAAGACGTATCTCCATGACGAGATCGCCAGCGACAAGCGGAACCCGACCGTCAACGCCAACGGCCCGATATACGGGGCCACAGAGGAGAGCACCCAGTTCCTGCCGGTCGTCAACCCTGCGCAGAACAGCGCAACCGAGGTGAAGCTGCAGGTTCGCGATCCGAAGACACCGAGTGCAGCCGATCAGCCGCCCACGATGCCGTCGCCGTACTGGGGCGACGAAGCCATCTGGAACACACAGTCGAATTCGCACAGCTTCGCGATGGATCAGCAGGCGCGCGTGTGGGTCGCCGCCCGCATCCGTCCGGCCGAAACGTCGGCCTTCTGCCGGGAGGGCTCCAGCCATCCCTCAGCGAAGCTGCTGCCCATCAGTCAGAGCAACCGTCAGGTTCAGATGTGGGATCCCAAAACGAAGCAGATGACGACGATCGACACCTGTTTCGGCACGCACCACCTGAATTTCGACAACAGCGACAAGCTCTGGTTCACCGGCAGCGGTCAGCAGATCGCGTGGTTCGACACGAAGGTGTACGACGCGACGAAGGACGAGGCGAAGGCGCAGGGATGGAGCGCGTTCGTGCTCGACACCAACGGCAACGGCAAGCGCGACGCCTATGTCGGGATCAACGATCCGATCGATCCCACGAAGGACAAGCGCATTGCGGGCGGGTTCTACGGCGTGGCGCCGAGCCCGCTCGATGGCTCGATCTGGGGCTCGGTGCTCGGCATGCCGGGATCCGTCATTCGTGTTGTTCCGGGGCCCGATCCGGCGACGACCGCGCTGTCGGAAATCTATGAGGTGCCGTGGAACAACCCGAAGGCGTCGGTCCAGGGGTTCGCACCCCGTGGCATGGACGTCGACAGCAACGGCGTCGTCTGGACGGTGCTCTCCAGCGGACAGCTTGCGAGCTTCGATCGCCGCAAGTGCAAGGGGCCGCTCAACGGACCCACGGCCACCGGGCAGCACTGCGTTGAAGGCTGGTCGCTTTACGCGCTGCCAGGCCCGAATTACAAGGGCGCCACGGATACGGCCAGCGCCGACTCCGCGTACTACAACTTCGTGGACCGGTTCGACATGCTCGGTCTCGGGAAGGACGTGCCGCTCGCGACCGGCAACGAGTCGGAAGCGCTGCTCGCGCTCGTCGACGGCAAGTTCATGACGTTCCGTATTCCCTACCCGATGGGGTTCTACGGGAAGGGCTTCGACGGCCGGATCGACAATGCGAATGCTGGTTGGAAGGGGAAGGGCGTCTACACGACGTATGCGACCCGCGCGCCGTTCCACATGGAAGGTGGAAAAGGCACCACGAGCAAGATCATCAAGTTCCAGGTCAGACCAGACCCGTTGTCCAAGTAATCCTCAACTACCAACTTCCAACTTCCAATTCCCAAGCCGTTCTTCTTGGGAGTTGGGAGTGGGGGTTGGGACTTACTCATGGCCCACCTGGCAGCGGACCTCGCCGTTACCCTCGCGAGTGATCGTCCCGGCATGCTTGCGCAGGCGATCGGCTGCGTCAGCGCCGCCGGAATCAACATCGACGGTTACGCGGAGATGAATGGTGTCGTGCACGTGCTGACCCCAGACCTCGTGGCGGCTCGTCGATGCTTGAGTGAAGCGGGATTTCGCGTGGTCCAGGAGCAACAGGTCGTCCTCGTTCCCGTCGCCGACGAGCCCGGAGCCGCTGCCCGCATCTTTCAACAAATCGCGGAAGCACACATCAACCTGCGCTACAGCTATCTGGCGACGCGAAATCGTCTCGTGATCTCGTCCGATAATCCGCAGGCCGTCATCAACGCGGTCAGTCCACCGCAGCCTCCCACGACTACGAATGTCCGATAGCCCACGAAATCCCGGGGTCGCGGCGGTGCTGAGCGTGTTGATCCCGGGAGTCGGACAGATCTACAACGGCGATTTTCTCCGCGGTATCTTCTGGTTGATCGTCACGCCTGGGATGTGGATCGGCACTGGCGGTCTATTCGGCTGGGTGTGCCATGTGATTGCGGCGTACACCGCTCATCGACGGGCGAGCCTCAAGAACCGAGCCGCATTCACCTAACCCCGAGTCTCGCGGGGGTTGACACCTGCGTGGCGAGCCTTTCTGGTTCGCCTCGCGGACCCGTGCGGGTACGGGCCGCCGCCGGACCAGCAGGCCACGCCCTTTGGACACGCGCAGGGTGAGCATTTCCACCAGCCATCCGTCGTCTTCGCCTCAGATCGCCGGCCGGGTTGTACCGTTCCGTGCCGGGAGCTCGTCCTACGAATATTTTCGTTGATCTACGAATTTGTTCGTAGGTAGGATCGGCGGAAATGTCCAGGTCGTCGGCGCGAAAACCCACTGATGCCGAGCTCAGCATCCTGCAGGTGCTGTGGGAGCACGGGCCGTCCAGCGTCCGCCAGGTGCACGACGTGCTGTCTCGCGATCGCTCGTTCGCCTACACGACGACGCTGAAGTTCCTGCAGATCATGACGGACAAAGGTCTGGTGCTTCGCGAGGATCAGGGGCGACACCACCTGTATCGCGCACGTCAGCCCCGGAAGAATACCCAGCGCCGGCTGCTTCGCGAGCTGATCGATCGCGCATTTGGCGGGTCGATCTCGGGGTTGGTGGTGCAAGCGCTCTCGGCCAAGCGTGCAACACCTGCCGAGCTCCGGGAGATACGTCGGCTGCTGTCGTCTCTGAAGGAGAAGGACCATGAGTGAAGCCTTCGCGACCAGTCTAACGGTCCGCGTGATTGCCTGGGCTCTGTTTGAGTCCGTGTGGCAGGGAGCCGTCATCTGTGGAGCGACCGCCGCGGTCCTGCTCGTCCTCCGACGCCGCTCGCCGCAGGTACGCTACGCGCTGGCGTGCGTCGGTCTCGCCGCGATGTTGGCCATGCCGGTCCTCACGGTTGTCGGCCGCATGGATAGTCTCCTGGTCGGCGAGGGATACACGCCGGCCAGGCCATCGGTCGTTTCCACGGTGACGCAGATCATGCCGAACCTCGCGCCGAGCGCGCTTGTCTCTTCGGTTGCTTCGGGCGTCGGAGTACGCGACGCGGCTGCGCCGGAACAAGTGTCCCATTGGCCGGCCATCGCCGTCCTTCTGTGGACAACAGGCGTGTTCGTGTGCTCCCTTCGGTTTCTTCGGAGCTGGATCATCGTCGAACGAATTCGTCGCGCCGGCACCAGGCCCGCTCCGGACGCGTGGCGTCTTCGCGCACAAACGATGGCGGTCCGGCTGCGCATGTCACGCCCCATCCAACTCCTTGAATCGACGTTTATTGATGGGCCGATGGTAATTGGCTGGATACGCCCGGTCGTCCTGATTCCAGCCAGTGCGTTCACCGGCCTGTCCTCGGCGCAGTTGGAGGCGGTCATCGCGCACGAATTGGCTCACATTCGACGACACGACTATCTCGTGAATGTGGTCCAGACCGCGGCGGAAACGCTGCTGTTCTATCACCCCGCCACGTGGTGGTTGTCGCGGCAGATTCGGTTGGAGCGGGAACACTGCTGTGACGATGTCGCGGTCACACAGTGTACCGACCGCACCGCGTATGTGCGTGCGCTTGCTGATCTCGAGGGACTGCGTCAAATGAGGCCCAGCCTTGGACTTGGCGCAACATCGGGGCCGCTCGAACGGCGAGTGCGCCGCATTCTCGGCGTCCCCTCGCCCGATCAGCATCGAGCGGCCTACTGGGTTGGCCTGTGGCTGGTCCTCGCCGTGGTCGCGTTCGCGCTGCAAAACGTCCACGCCCGTGGCGCTGGGCCTCGATCGCAAGCAGCCAGTCAGCCGCAAGCCGCTACCCAACCAGGGCACGTGAGAGGGCAGGTTGTCGAAGCTCTATCAGGCCGACCGCTGGCGGGCGCGTCCATCAGCGTGACTCGCTTCGGCGAGGTCAGGAGTGCGAAGAGTGACGTCAACGGACGCTACGAGGTGCGCAACCTGTCGCCCGGGGAGTACCACGTGTACGTTCGTGCCGAGCACCACGTCCCGGCGGTCTATGGCCAGCGATCAGCGTCTGAAGCGGGAGCGCCGGTAGAAATCCAAAGCGGCCGAATCACGTCAGGCATTGATATCCGGGTTCAGCGGGCGGCGGTGGTGAACGGAAGGATATTCGATGCCTCGGGGGAGGGATTCCCCGGTGTGGAAATTGAGTTGCTGACAGAACGCTATCTTCCCCGAGTACCTTCACGTGTGCCTGTGGCGTTTGCAAGGACGGAGGATTTCGGTGCGTTTCGCGTTGGCGACCTGCCACCAGGGCAGTATTACTTGCGAGCGTACGCACCAGACGGAACACGATCGGCCCGAATAGGAACGAAGGTGTATGCGGCCACATATCTTCCGGGTACAACGAAGGTCGAGGAAGCGCAGCCAATTCTGATTAGTCCTGGTCAGGAGCTGTTTGGGATCGATCTCGCGCTGGCCACCGTCGATACGGTGAGCGTAACGGGCACTCTCATCGACCCCGAAGGCTACCCATTTGATCACACGAGCGTTGTGTTGATGGGCAACAAGATCTCGCGAGGCGCGAAAGCCGTCTCCGTATCTCGTGACGGCATGTTTCGAATCTCGGATGTCATTCCCGGGCAGTACTTCTTGCGAGTCGATGAACCCGGTTGCCCACCGTCCAACGCGGACTGCCGTGCCGCGGCGCTGCGCGCTGGCGCCGGTCGGTGGTTGGGGGTTTTCGAAGAGGTCACAATCGAGGGTGATCTCTCGGGTCTTCGGTTAGTCGCTCGGCGCGGCGCTCACGTGGAAGGACGTATCGTCTCGGATGGGCCGCCCTTGACCTTCGATCCGCGCACGCTTCGAGTGGGAAGCGTACGACATATTGGCGCCCGGCCCAACGTGACAGAGGCCATGACGATGACCAGCGGTCAGGCCGTCGCGTCGGACGGCACGTTTGCAATCGATCACGTGTTGGGCCGATCCACGCTGGACGTCTCAGGGCTGCCAGATGGCTGGAAGGTGAAGACCGTTCGCCTGAACGGCACCGACCTCACGGAACAGCCAACGGATTTTGGTGAGGGGACTCGTCGTCAGGTGGAAGTCGTCTTGACCAACCAGATTTCCGAACTGTTCGGACGGGTCACCGACTCGCGCGGTCAAGCGGTCTCAAACTATATCGTCGTCGTCTTTCCGGCCGATCGAGACCGTTGGATGTTTCCATCGCGCTCGGTACAGGCCGCCCGATCAAGAAACGACGGCTCATACCAGATTCAGGGCCTGCCGTCGGGAAGCTACCTGACAACGGCGCTCTTATCCCTCCCGATGAACGCGTGGAACGATCCCCACGTGATTGAACTTCTCGAGAATGGAGCGACGCAGTTCCGAGTTGGAGAAGGTGAGCAACGCGCACTCAATTTGCGGCTCTCGGCGACCCCCGATGGGCTTCGAGCTTGGTGAGAGCGGTGCCAACAGATCTCCAACAGACTTACAAGGTCTAGTTTGCGCGTCCGCCTGCCGGTTGCCCCTGACCCTGTCCCCCGCGGCCCCCGCCCCTGGGAGCCGGGGGTCCGGCGGCCGTCTGCTCGGCGATCAACTTCGCTCTCAATTCCGCCACGTCGGCCACGTACTTCTTGTAGCCCGCGGCGTCAATGTAAGGATTGACTCTGGGGTTGGCCTTCAGCCTGGCGTACTTCCCGGTCAGATTGAAAAACCAGCTATGCGCGCCGAGGAAAACGTCGCAGGGGTAAGACTGCCAGGTCTTGATGGTCGACGCCCAGATGTCGCCGATGTTCGGATTGTTGGCGTTGTACACGAGGCGAGCATCGTCTTGCAGGCCGCCGCCGATGATCACCACGTCGTACATCCGGCCGCCCTCGGCGACCTTGAAAGTCCAGGTCGTGGTCCCCGGCGTGTGACCCGGCGTCAAGTGAGCGGTCAGAGTCATGCCGCCCAGCGACACCGTCTCGCCGTCCTTGAGCACGCGGTCAATCGGGTGCTCTTTGCCGCCCGGCTTCATATTCTGCAGGGCAGGCACGTCCTGCTCCATGAACATGGTCGTGGCGCCGGTCATCTGCTTGAACATGGCGTCACCCGTCTGATGGTCGCCGTGGGCGTGACTGGCGAGCAGAATCTTCGTGTCCTCCAGCTTGAAGCCCAGCGACTCGATCGCCGTCTTCATGAGCGGGATGGTCTCCTCGTAATTGCTGTTGATGACGATGTTGCCCGCCGGGGTGTTGATCAGATAGGAGGACAGCGTCACCGTGCCGACGTAATAGAGATTGCCGATGATCTTGTGACCGGGAAAGCCGACTCGATCCTGTGTCCGTTGCTCGGTCTGGGGATCCTCCGCCATTATTTCCGGCGCGGCCTGCGCCGACACTACCGGCGGCGGACCACCCCGCCCCTGTCCCGGGGCTTGCGCTGGCAAGCTGGTGACGGCAAAGCCGACTGACAAGAGAAGCGCAAGCAGGAATCGGGAAACGGTCATGGTGTTAACTCTCCAGCTGCCCATTCAACCACAAGTATCGACGTGGCTGCCACATCCAACCCAACCCAGGAATGCGAACCCCGTCGGCTATCGCTGGAACGCGTACGACATCTTCACGAAGAACTGGCGGGCGACGCGCTCGAGCTCGTGGTGTTCCGAGAGCTCGCGGTCATCGCCGTACCCGACAAACAGCACCGACTGCCAGTTGATCTTGTAGGCGAGGAGCACCGACCCATTGAATGTCCCTGAGCGGCGCGGCACGGGCGAGAGATACAGGGACGGATCGCGCGTCGTCGACACGTACTGTCCGATCACGCGCGTGAAGGCGTTGGACGTGAACATGTAGGTGCCGCGGATGCGCGACACGCGCGCCACGAACAGCCGTTCACGCGCGCTGACGGCGTTGTCGACATCGAGCCATCGCTGGTTCTGCACGAGTGACAGCTCCAGATGGTCCGTCGCATGCACGCGGGCATCGATGTTCACGTTCCCGCCGCGGCCAGGCCGCGAATTGGCGAAGTCGATTTCCTGTCCAACGACACCCTCGACGGACAGTTGCGCGATGCGGCGTGACGGGCTGAACCGCGCCAGGTAGCCGAACTGCCGGCGGCCAATGGTCTGGCTTCCGCTGCGCGTCCGGTCGTCGATGACGCGGAACCGTAAGAACCCGTTCCATTTCACGTCCATCTCGGCGGCCTGTGTGATGTAGCGCGAAATCAGGGCGCCAGCCTGGTCCTCCTGGCGCTCGGTGTTCAGATTGACGCGGAGGCGGCGGAAGGAGCCGCGCGGTCGCACCGTCCAGCCGATACTCCCAAACCCGCTGCGGTAGCCAACCTGGGGCACGAACCCGCTGTCCGCCCGGAAACCCTCGCCGATGTCCACGTACCGCGCCTCTGCATCGAGGTGCGTCGTGTTGTGGCTGCCCTCGATCCGTCCCGCATGCGAGCTCATCGACGCACCGGTCCATGCTGCGGCGAGGTCGGGCCTGCGCGGCGTCTCGGTCGCACTGAACAGCCACTGCCCTGTCACCACCTCACGTTGCCAGCGCCACTGAAAATCCGGACCGACCAGACGGTTATGGCCGTTGCCGTCGTGGGCCTCACGGTCGGTCGCAAGCACGCTGACGAAAGAGCGTCCGATTTCACGCTTGGCTCGCGCGATCAGCACGTAGGCGCCGAAATCCTGATTCACGAGCGACGATCCATTCGGCCCGGGCAGCACCACCGAGCCCCCGCCGGCGTCGTCGGACAACAGCGCGGTGTAGCTGACGCCCCGCGATTTCCCGGTCAGCCGACCTCCCCATCGGGGTGCCGTAACCGTCCGCGTGTAAACCGCCTGAATCGGCGTGCGCAGCAGGTCCACCCCCTCGAGAAAGAATGGACGCTTCTCCTGGAAGAAGAGTGCGAAGCGCTCGTTGGTCGAGATCTGCGCCGTGTCGGATTCGATCTGCGAAAAGTCGGGGTTGGCGGTCAAGTCAACGACATTGTCGGCATTCGGCGCCCATTTCACATCCACTCCACCACGCGGTTTGACGGGGTCCGCCTCGAGCGGCGACCCGAGGCCATCAGCGGGATGCGCGGTCTTCGAACCGGACAGATAGGGAGCGACGACGACGTGTCCACCGGCCGGGAGCCGTTCCAGACCGACGAGCGTGTTGGCGCGGCAGATGAAGCAGTTGCCGCCACGCGGCAGCCGCGCCGAGAAAATCTGATACCGGAAGTCACGCGGGTAGTTGCGGTACAGCAGGATGCCCCAGTTCTGCGGATCAGCGCTCCCGTAGCGCAGCGATGAGAAGGGGACACGGATCTCGAGCGTCCAGCCGTGGTCCGTGATGCGGGCGGCCGAATCCCAGAAGAAGTCCGGCGACGAGTCTTCCCCGGAGGCATCGTCGGTCAGCGCATCGTATTGAACGCCGCGCGGCGTGGCGAGGAGCAGCACGGCGCTGTGGCCGTCGTTGCGCGTATCGAGAATAACGCCTGCGTAATCCGTGAAGTTGCCGCTGATGTTGTCGTGATCGGCGTACGGCGCGCGAATGGAACCGGGGTCCGGGTCGTCGAAGTCAAATCCCGCGTAGAAAAACCGATCGTCGTACGCGAGATAGCCGACGTTCTTCACCTTCGGGGAAACGTTATCGCCGGGGTTGATCTCGTACCACTGCTCGACGCGGGCGGCGGTGCGCCATCCCGCGTCCGACAGCTCGCCGTCCACTGTGATGGGTCCGGTGGTCCGGGCAATGTGAATGGCATCGCCCGACAGCGCCGACTGAGCGGCGGCGTGGGAGGCCACGAGCAGCGTGAGCGCGCACGCCACCGGTGCGGTGCGGAGAGTCTCGGTTGTCATCGGCGTTCTTGACGAGACGCGTGGTGCGCCACCCCATGAAAACCGCTGCACGCGGAAAGGGTTACAGTCCCTACGGGCGTTGATGGTGTTTGGTTTCACTCGAGCGCGACAACCGGCATCGCGGGGCGATAGCGTTTCGGCCCCCGGCGCAGCTATCATTGCTGGCCAAACAGTTCCGCGCGGCTGCCGCCTCCACATCGCTCTTCAAAAAAGCGATACTTGTTCATTCACCCCGACTTGGAGCTACCGATGTCTCGTTGCCGCTTCGTTGCTATTGCACTGTTCGCCGTCACCGCGTCTGTCGTGCCCGCCGCTGCCCAGGAAACGGGCGTCAGAGCCGGCGTTTCCGTCAATCCAGATCAGTTCTATTTTGGGGGCCATGCCGAAACCGGGAACCTCGTGGGGAATCTGCGTTTTCGCCCGAACCTCGAGGTTGGCGTTGGCGACAATGTCACTCTCGTGGCGTTCAATATCGAGTTCGCGTATCACTTCCCGTCGCAGCGAAGCTGGCACGCGTATGCTGGAGGTGGTCCCGCGCTGAACTTCATTCGATTCCGCGGGGATACTGACTCGGAAGGCGGACTGAACCTGCTTGTAGGCGTCCAGCACGCGCGTGGTTTGTTCGCCGAGCTCAAGGTCGGCACCCTGGATAGTCC
>Ga0070699_100000147_pt1 | contig 66774 bp, 65 predicted proteins | sample KBSK1503metaG_FD_65473 | JGI IMG/M metagenome (GOLD analysis project Ga0070699, IMG submission 65473) | Corn, switchgrass and miscanthus rhizosphere microbial communities from Kellogg Biological Station, Michigan, USA - KBS K1-50-3 metaG | ecosystem: Host-associated > Plants > Roots >... | reverse complement strand
AAGTCGTTTGCGCCGCAGATGTGTGCCAACTACTTTAGGCATGCCGGTTACACTCGATGATCCATATCATGTGGAAAATGCTCTAGCAGGCGCGCGCTTGGCGAATGCCTTGTGTCCGGGCTCTCCGAATCCCGGCTGGCGCGCACCGCCCTGCGGCGGCGTGTTCCGCAGACGTCAGGAGGAGCTGTAGCTCAGTGGCAGAGCGCCCGGGCAACCGGGAGGTCGAGGGTTCGATTCCCTTTGGCTTCACCAGCACGACTAGCTCATTGGTTAGAGCATCAGGCTTCCAACCTGAGGGTAGTGGGTTCGAATCCCATGTCGTTCACCAACTCGCCTCGAAAGCGAGCTGCATATTCGGGAAGCCGGCCGCTTCCCCGCTGATCCTGCCGAACATCGAGGCCCCGGCCGAGGTGGCGGCCGGACAGCAAGCGCCTGGAGCGCTTTGCGTCTGCGCGGATGCCGCGTGGTGGCAAAGCCCGCGGGCACGGCTACCGGCGCGTCTGCGTGCGGGCAGGCGCGGACGCGGCTGTGCCCAACGGTGGAGCTCCCACGCTCAAGCGCGGACCCGCGTCCTTGGCGTGGGAGGTGGCCGGCGACTCTGATGCATCGGATGTGAACCCGGTCCAGGGCCGGTCGACACGCAGTTTGAATAAAGCCATTTGGAGAGTGCCATGCGGTTCCAGTTCAAGGTTATCGTCAAGGACGACGAGCGCGCGTTCCTCACGCGCGACGGCCGGTTCGAGCGCCTGCTCGGCCCTGGCCGCTTCGTGGCGTTCGATCCCGGCCGCCATCTGGCGGCGGAGGTTGTCAAGGTCGTGCGCACGGAGATCGCGGCCGACAAGGCGCTGCTCATCGCGCGCGTGCACCCGGAGGTGGCTGCCGAGCACTTCGAGATCGTGCAGGTGGGTGCCACCGAGGTCGCCATCGTCTCGCTCGACGGCGAGCCGAACTGGCGGGTGCTGCCCAACACCACGCGCGCCTTCTGGAAGACGGTGACGCGCGTGGAGGTGGAGCGCATCGACGTGGGCGTCGAGGTGCGCGTGGCCAAGCGCCACCTCGACCGGATCGACCTCAAGAGCACGCAGCTCATCGTGCACGACGTGGTCGAGGCGCACGAGGCCGGCCTCCTGTTCGTCGACGGCAAGCTCGCGGAGCGGCTGCCGGCAGGCCGGCACGCTTTCTGGGCGGTGGGCCGCACCGTGAAGATCCACAAGGTCGACACGCGCCCCACGCCGCTGGAGGTGACGGCGCAGGAGATCCTGACCAAGGATCGCGTCGGCATCCGCGTGACGCTCACCGCGTTCACCCGTGTGGTGGACCCGGAGAAGGCAGCGCTCGCGGCGGGCGACGTGGGCAACACGGTCTACCGGCTGGTGCAGTTTGCCATCCGCGAGGCGGTGGCGACGCGTACGCTGGACGAGATCCTGGCTGCGCGCGACACCATCGACCGCGAGGTGCGTGGCTTCGTTGCCGAGCGGGCGGCAGGCCTCGGCGTGGAGATCGGCGAGATCGGCGTCAAGGACGTGATCCTGCCGGGCGACGTGCGCGAGCTGCTCAACAAGGTGGTGGAGGCGGAGCGGACGGCGAAGGCCAACCTGATCCGGCGCCAGGAGGAGACGGCGGCCACCCGCTCGCTCCTCAACACGGCGCGGCTGATGGAGGATAACCCGCTGCTGCTCCGGCTCAAGGAGCTGGAGGCGCTGGAGAAGCTGGTCGAGAAGGTCGGCCGCATCGACCTGCACACGGGCAATGCGGCCGGCGGCCTCGACGCCCTGCTCCAGAACCTCTACCGCCTGCGCGGCGAGGCCAACGGCGAGGTCAAGCCGGCGTGAGCTGCCGCCGGATGGAAATGGACAGGGGCCGCCTGCAAGGGTGGCCCCTTCCGTCTCGATAACCCGCGTCCTCTTCGCCTGGCACTCAAATTTGGCATGGCGGCCACACGATCACCCATCTGCCCGCTAAAGTGCGCGGCGAGATGAATGCCGACTCGAAGGTCCAGGCCGCCCCCCGTCCCGGCCCCGTACGCGCGCCTGCGGTGGCGAGGAAACCGCAGCGGCGGGCGTTTTGGGTTGCCCTGGCTTGCGCTGGGGTCTTGCATGCCGCGCTGATCGCAGGGTTCGTGCGCTCGTTGCCGCAGCGCCAGATGGGCGAGAAGGGTGGCATGCCCGAGGGCGTCAGCGTGGCGATGGTCGATGCGGCCGACCTCGCGAGCAGCAATACGTTTGCGAAAGAGGGCGGACCGGCAAGCCCGGTTCAGCCAGCCCGGCCTGTTCCGCCCGCTCAAAAGGAGCTCATGACCCTCCTGGAGGAGCCAACGCCAAAGACGGCGCCCCCTCCACCCAACACGCAAGCGCCCGAGCCGGTACCGGCGCATGAAGCAGCCAGGCAGGAGGGTGTCGGAAAGGAGCGGAAGGAAGACGCCGCCGCTTGGCCAATTGACCCGCAGGCGCTGGAGGCCCTCTCCACGTCGGAGCAGACGGTGAAGCCGCGCGAGCCCGATGCCACTTCCAAGCCTGCCGTCAAGCGGCCGGAGCAACCCAAGGCGGCAAGCCCGCCGCTGCAGCTGAGCCTGCCTGACACGCCGATCCTGTCTGGAGGCGGCGGCACCGCCTTCGCACGCCCCGCCGGGATCACGCGGTCGGGCGAGAACGACGAGTTCGGGCGCGGCGTCATCCGGGCTCTGCGCAAGACCATGCCCGACATGGACCCCGCGCGCGGCAACGTCACCGTCCGAATTCTGCTGTCGCAAGATGGCAATCTGGTCGAGGTGCACCTCGTCAGGAGCTCCGGGAACCCCATGATGGATCAGAGCGTGGTGTTCGCTGTTCGGCAGTCGAGCTTTCCTTTTCCGCCTCCCAACGCCCCGCCGGTCGATCGCACGTTTGTGGTCACCTACATCTATCGGTGACGACCAGCGAGAAGCGGAGGGTGCAACGCATCGATGTCCCTTTCCCCGTCGCTGGCCGACATGTCCGGCTCAACTTGTCGGCAAATCCGGCGCCGACGTAGTCTCGCAGCGCCAGCCTACGCCGCCGTCTTGAGCCTCACCCCATCCGGCACTGGCAGCGGTGGGTTGGCGCTCTCAAGGAACTCCACCGTGGTGAACAAGAGGTCGGTGTCGCCGATGTTCTCCACGCTGTGCAGCATGTACTCGCCGGCGCCGTAGGCGAGGTGCTTCGTATCGCCGGGGAAGTGCACCGACTGGGTGATGCTGCCGTCCTCGAAATAGCCGCGGGCCTTGCCGTGGGTGTGGCAGGTCCAGAAGTAGTCGAGCACGTGGCGGTGGAAGGTGCAGCGCTTTCCGGCCGGGATCGTCAGGTGCCAGACGCGTACCTTGTCGGTCTCCGACACCAGCACGCTGCCGACAACGGGATTGAACCGGTTCTCCTCCAGCTCCCGTTGCAGCTCGACGGGCCAGTGGGCGCGCGGGTTGGCGGGCGTGGGCGTTGTCTTCGCAACGGTCTCCGCGGTGGCCATGGGGCAAATCTCCTCAGGTGATGGCGCCGGTCGCGGCACCCCGATCATTTTCCTATGATCGAAGCCCAGTTCGCGGTCGCTGGCAATGCCGCCCGCGCCGTGCAAAATGTGCGGGGAAGCACGGGTGCGCGGCGTCTCACAAGCAAAAAAGGGGTGGAACCATGCCAGGGCAGTCCTCCAGCCGGAACATCAAGGTCTCCCGACAGGCCGTGGACGAGGCCTTCAAGGCGCTCTCCAACTGGGGCCGCTGGGGCAAGGACGACCAGGTCGGCACGCTCAACCACGTCACCCCGGCCGAGGTGGTGGCCGCCAGCAAGCTCATAAAGGGCGGCAAGACCTTCGCCTTGGGCATCCCGCTGGGCCAGAGCGGCCCGCAGCGGGGCCTGTTCGGCAAGCGCTGGAACCCGATCCACACCATGCTGGCCACCGGCACCGACGCGCTCGCAGGCAAGCAGCCGCGGCTGGCCTACGCCGACGATGCGATCAACATGCCGATCCAGTCAGCCACGCATTGGGATTCGCTGGGCCACATCTTCTACGACGGCAAGATGTACAACGGGCACGATGCGTCCAATGTGGACTCCAACGGCCTCGGGGTGCTCGGTATCGAGCACGCCAAGGACAAGCTGGTGGGCCGCGGGGTTCTGCTCGACATCGCCCGCTTCAAGGGCGTCGAGACGCTGGCCGACGGCTATGGCATCTCCAACGACGAGCTCGACGCCTGCGCCGCCGCCCAGAAGGTGGAGATCCGCAAGGGGGACTTCGTCATTATCCGGACCGGCCAGATGGAGGCCTGTAACACGCGCGGCGAATGGGGCGGCTATGCCGGCGGCGACGCGCCGGGCCTCAAGTTCGAGAGCTGCTACTGGCTGCACGAGAAGGAGGTGGCGGGCGTGTGCTCCGATACCTGGGGTGTCGAGGTGCGGCCCAACGAGACGCCCGACGTGAACCAGCCCTGGCACTGGGTGGTGATCCCGGCCATGGGCCTCTACATGGGCGAGATGTTCAACCTCAAGGAGCTCAGCCAGGACTGCGCCGCCGACAAGGTCTACGAGTTCTTCTTCTGCGGCGCGCCGCTGATCATCCCCGGCGGTACCGGCTCGCCCATCAACCCGCAGGCCATCAAGTAGCGAGATCGTGAGTGGTCAGTGGTGAGTGGTCAGATGGTGATCTTGCCACTCACAATGTCACCACTCGCGACTGACCACTGACGACCACCGACGAGATCAAAAACCGGAAAACCCCCCATGCAGCTCGGCTTTTTCACCATGCCGATCCATCCGGTCGGCAAGGACTGGCGCCAGTCGCTCCGGGAGGACCGCGAGGCCTTCATCCTGGCGGACGAGCTGGGCTTCGTGGAGGGCTACGTCGGCGAGCACACGACGGACGCCGCCGAGAACATCACCTCATGCGTCACCTTCATCGCCACCCTGGTGGATGCGACCAAGCGCATCCGGCTCGGCACCGGCACGATCAACATGCCGAACACCCATCCGGCCGCGGTTGCCGCCAACATCGCCATGCTCGACCACCTGCTCGACGGGCGGCTCATCTTCGGCATCTCGCCGGGCGGCCTCATGTCGGATGCGGAGGCGTTCGGCAATCTCGCCGCCAACCGCAACGAGATGTTCGTGGAGGCCATCGATCAGGTGCTGGCGATCTGGGCCGGCGAGCCGCCGTACAAGATCGAAGGCAAGTACTGGCGCATCTCCACCGAGCGCACGCTGATGGCCGACATCGGCCAGGGCATTCTGCCCAAGCCGCTGCAGAAGCCGCACCCGCCCATCGTGGTGACGGTGGTGGCGCCGTTCTCCAAGGGCGTGACGGAAGCTGCCGTGCGCGGCTGGGAGCCGATCTCGGCCAACTTCCTGATGCCGGCCTGGGTGAGGAGCCATTGGCCCAAGTACGTGGAGGGCTGCGAGCGGGCGGGACGGCCCGCGGTCCCGGCCAACTGGCGCGTGGCCCGCTCGATCTTCGTCGCCGACGACGACAGAAGAGCGCGCGAGTACGTGACGGCCGCCAATAGCCCCTACCGGCTCTACTACGCCAATCTCATCGCCAAGCTGAAAGCTGGTGGCCGTGCCGTGGCCTTCAAGGAGCGCCCCGACATGCCGGACGAGGCGGTGACGGTGGACAGCGTGCTGGACAAGCTGGTGATCTGCGGCTCGCCGGGGAAGGTGGCCGACGACCTGCTGACCTTCCGCGAGGAGGTAGGCGACTTCGGCACCCTGCTCTACGCCGGCAAGGACTGGCTCGACCGCGACCTCGGCCGCCGCTCGATGGTGCTGATGGCGGAGCAGGTGCTGCCGGCGCTTGGGACGTAGGTTGGGTCAAGCGAAGCGCAGACCCAACACATGCAGGGCGTATCGGCCGTTGTCACACCGAGACCAGTGCGCCCTGGCCTTCGCTCCAAAGCACCTACGCGCCGAGTTACCCGAGACAGATCCGATGTCGGCGCACTATAGGTGTTGTGTCATCGCTTCACTCGACACAACGTACGCCCGGAGTAGATTGGGTCGAGCGGTAGCAAAGACTCAACACGTTCGGGGCACACCGCATGCGTTACCGTCGAGCGGAAGCTGCAGGAGCATCCTACTTCTTCACGGTCGTCACGTTTCGTCGACAGCCGGTATTCACTGAACCGCCTGTGGTCGAAATGCTGGAAAGAGCGATTCAACGCATTCAAGAGCGCCGACCGTTCGTCGTCGAGGCGCAGGTCGTCCTCTCCGACCACCTCCACGCGATGTGGACGCTGCCGGAGGACGATTCGAACTATCCGACCCGCTGGCGGCTGATCAAGGAGGCCTTCACTCGCGAGTACGTTCCCACCTATGGTGTGATCTGGCAAGACGAGCGTCGTCGTACCCGTGGCGAGCGCACGGTCTGGCAGCGCCGCTTTTGGGAGCACTTGATCCGGGACGATCGCGATTTCAGCGCGCATCTGGAGTACATCCACCTCAATCCCGTGCGGCATGGTCTCGTGTCTGCACCACGGGATTGGCCGTATTCCACGTTCCGCAAATGGGTCGCCAATGGATCATACGATCTGACCTGGGGGGCCAACGGGCCGGTTCCGCTGCCGGAATGGGCAGGACAGGAATGAGTGAACCTTGTGGGCATTGCCTTGACTGCGTTGGGTCTGCGCTTCGCTTGACCCAACCTACGGTCGTCCGGCATTCCCCATGCAAGCCAGCAAATCAAGATTTGTCCAGGAGCTGCCATGTCCGAGACCACCGCCGCCGGCGCCACGCTCGATCGGGTCCGCACCTATCAAGCGGACCTCACAGCCGTCCGCCGCGACATCCACGCCCATCCAGAGCTTGGACTTGAGACTCACCGCACCGCCGACATTGTGGCGCGGCTCCTCCAGTCCTGGGGCGTCGAGGTGCATCGTTTGGTCAACGGTGCGGGGGTGGTGGGGGTGCTCCGCTCGGGCAACGGGCCGCGGTCGATCGGGCTGCGGGCCGACATGGACGCGTTGCCGATCTTCGAGCGGACGGGTGCCCCCTACCACAGCAACACCCCGAGCGTCATGCACGCCTGCGGCCACGACGGGCACACCGCCATGCTGCTGGGCGCGGCGCGCTACCTGGCCGAGACGCGCCGGTTCAACGGCACGGTCAACTTCATTTTCCAGCCGGGCGAGGAGGGCATGGGCGGTGCGCTCGCCATGCTGGAGGAAGGCCTCATCGAGCGCTTCCCGGCGGACGAGCTGTACGGCCTGCACAATCACCCCGGCTTGCCCGTCGGCCAGTTCGCCATCACGCCCGGCACGGCCATGGCGGGCGGCGGTTTCTTCGACATCCTCGTCAAGGGGCGCGGCGCGCACGGCGCCCGGCCCCAGGCGGCCGTCGATCCGGTGATCGCGTGCTGCCACATCGCCACGGCGCTGCAGACCGTGGTGGCCCGCAACCTGCCGCCGGGCGAGATGGGCGTGCTGAGCGTGACCCGGATATCCGGCGGCGACGCCTACAACGTCATCCCCGAGGAGGCCCGCATGGGCGGCACCGTCCGCGCCATGAGGCGCGAGACGCTCACCGCCATCGAGACGGCGATGAAGCGGGTGGTGACGGGCGTCGCTGAGGGCCTCGGTGCCAGGGCCGAGCTGGACTGCCGGCTGATCTTCGCGCCCCTCGTCAACGCCGCGGGGCCGACGCAGGCCTTCGCCGATGTGGCGGCCGAGCTGGTGGGCGAGGCCAACGTCGACCGCAACAAGCCGCCCGCCTCGGCGTCGGAAGACTTCGCGTTCATGCTGGAGAAGGTGCCGGGCGCCTACATCCGCCTTGGCAACGGCGAGGCCAGCGCCCCGGTGCACAACGACCGCTACGACTTCAACGATGAGGCCATCCCCTACGGCGCCTCCGTCTTCGCCACCCTGGCCGAGCGCCGGCTGGTTCCGGAGCCGGGGCCGGAGTAGCCGTCGTTTGTCCGCAGGCAAGGGCGGATAGCTGCACTTGGCCTCTCGGACGGTCAACCACCCCGACCTACGCCGCCTGCCGCTCTGCCGTCGGGCCACCCGACAGGTCCTCGTCGGGCGCGGCGCGGTACTGCCGCCACAGACCGGCGAAGCGCCCGATGAACATCCCTGTCAGGACGCCCGATACGGCGAGCTCCGTCAGCCAGAGCCGTGCATCGGCGAACGCGGCAGGGTCCATCGCATGCAGAACGCCGAAGACATATTTGATCGCAAAGATCAGAAGGCTCAGAACCAACGTGAACGGCCCGCCAGGCACATGCACGAGGCCATGGGTCCTGTCGGCGCGGATTGGACGAAGACCGGCGATGGCGAAGCCGACCATCGTGCCGACTGCAAGGGCCACGAGCCAAGGAACCGCCCGCTGCGCGCTCAGGCCGTTCGAGGCGGCCAGCCCGTAGAGGCCCCAGACGAAGAACACCGTCGGCAGGATCGCGATCCGCCACAGTGGACCGGTCGTCGGACGTAGTGCGCGGATGCCGAGATACACGAGCAGGGCCAGCAGTGCCCACACCCACGGCGGCGTGCCCGCAACGATCTGCACGACCGGACGCATGCCGAGCCTCCCGGCTTCTACAGCGGCGCCGCTTCTACAACTCCAATAGGGCGGTGCCGCGGCAGCGATCGCTCAAGCGTGTGCGCGCTTCCCGAGCCGAAGGCGGCCGGCACCTCATTTGGAAGGTTTGGCAGCGGCGCAGCGCTTCGCCAGCGCGCGCAGCTCGTCATCGTCCAGAGGACGTGCCTCGTCGCGGGCCATGACGGGCACGCCGTCGCGGATCGGGAAGGCGAGTCGGGCGGCGCGGCTGATGAGCTCCTGGCGAACGCCATCGTAGAGGAGATCTGTCCGCGTGCACGGGCACACCAGCATAGAGAGGACACGCCGGTCGGTATGCGCCGGCGCGGTCTCGCCCGCGGTCTCCGGCACCCGCCCCTCCGTCTCCTGCTCTCCCGCTCCGGCCATCGCGTCTTCGCCTATTGCAGCGTCGAGCCGGGACCGCGGCTGCCGGCCTTAATCTCCATCTCGGCCAGCGCCACCAGCATCTCCGCCCGCGTCTTCAGGTCGGGCGCCTCGATCAGGGCCTGCTTCTCCTCGCTCCCGTACGGGTTGACCATGGCCAGCGAGTTGACCAGCGCCTCGGTCGGCGTCTTGCCCACCGCCGCCCAGTCCGCCTTCAGCCCCCGCGCCTGCAGGAAGGCCTTGAGCGCCCCCAGGAGGGCCTCCCGATCCACCTCATCCTCGCCGGCGCCGGGGGTGAAATCGCCCACGAAGCGCTCGTAGCTCACGGTGCAAACGCGGTACGGCTTGGCCAGCTCCACCTCATCGATCACCTCGAAGCGGGCGATGCCGGAGAGCGAGACGAGGAAGCGGCCGTCGTCCAGCTCCTGATAGCTCGTAATCCGGCCGGCACAGCCGATGCGCCTCAGCGGTGCGGTGCGGGAGGCGGGCGACTCCTGCTCCTCCTCCTCCTCGCCGCTGCTGGTCGGCTGCACCATGCCGAGCACCCGCGAGGTGGACATCACGTCGTCCACCATCTGCAGGTAGCGTGGCTCGAAGATGTTGAGGGGGAGCGTGGCGCGCGGCAGCAGGATCGCCCGGAACAGTGGGAACACCGGGATGCGCTGCGGCACGTCCGCTGGGCCCCGATAGCGTTCCGACAGCTTCCTCACGTGTCGCCGAGCCCTTCAAGAGAACAGGATGGAGGACAGCTTGCGCCGGCCTTCGAGGGTGGCCGGGTCTTTCGGCCCCCACGCGTCGAACAGCTTCAGGAGCTGCTTGCGAGCCGCCTCGTCGCTCCACTTGCGGTCGCGGCGGAAACTCTCCAGCAACTGCTCGGCCGCCTCGGCCTTCTTGCCGCCGGCGGCCAGCGCCACAGCGTAGTCGATGCGCGCCTGGTGGTTGGCGGGCTCCGCGTCCACTTTCGCCTTGAGCTTGCCGACGTCGCCGGCCTTGCCGGCTACGTTGGCCAGATCCAGCGCGGCCCGCGCGCTGGCCACAGGCCCCGACTCGCGCTTGTCGGGCGGCACCAGCTCCAGCGTCTGCTCGGCGCGGGCGATATCGCCGCTCTTGAGGTAGCAGCGGGCGAGCCCGGCGAGCGCCGCAGCGTTCTGCGGATCGCCCTGCAGGATGGCGGCGTAGATCTCGGCAGCCCCCTGCAGGTCTCCCGCCTCCAGGGCCTGATCGGCGGCAGCGAGAGCGGTTGCCGCGTCCAGCGCCGCTTCCTCGCCCAGCAGGCGCTCCACGAAGGCCCGCACGGCGCTCTCGGGCTGGGCGCCCTGGAAGCCGTCGAGCGGGCGCCCGTCGCGGAAGGCATAGACCGTCGGGATCGACTGGATGCGGAGCTGACCGGCCAGCGCCTGGTTCTGGTCGATGTTGACCTTCACCATCCGCACCCTGCCACCGAAGCTGCGCACCACCTTTTCCAGGATCGGTGTGAGCTGCTTGCAGGGCTCGCACCAGGGCGCCCAGAAGTCCACCAGCACGGGCACGCTGCGGGAGGCCTCCAGCACGTCCTTGGCAAACGTGGCGAGTGTGGCGTCCTTGACGAGGTCGCCCCCGCCCAGGGTCTGGGCACCCATATCGACCGTGCCCGTTTTCATGCGCAAATCCATATCGACCTCCACGCCCGGTTTGCCGGGCACGATTCCAGTCACTCCCCGGCCGAGGCGACGGCTACGATGCGCGGCTCATGCCCGCAGGAGCGGATGAACCTGATGAGATCGTCGCGCGCGATGTTGGTCGTCGCCGTGTTCGCCAGCGGGTGATAATTGAGCCGTTCGTAACGCATCATATCTGCATCGAGGATGACGGTCACGCGATGGGCCGCATCGTTGATGAGCGCGAACGGCGTGACGGAGCCCGGCGGCACACCCAGCACCTCCATGAGCAGCTCCGGCCGGCCGAAGCTCAATCGTTCGCAGCCGAGCTCCTTATGTAGGGTCTTGAGATCGATTTGGGCATGGCCCAAGGTCGCGACCAGGAACAGCCGGTCCTTCCTGTCCTTGAGGAACAGGTTCTTCGTATGCCCGCCGGGGAGGCGCCGCTCCAGCGTGGAGCTTTCCGCAACCGTGAACACGGCCGGGTGCTCCAGCGTCTCGGCCTCGATTCGGAGGCCGGCCAGGCGCGTGAGCAGGTCTTGTCGGGTGGCGGGCACGGCGGACTCCGCGATCTTACGGCGCGGTCTTAGCCGGGGCCGCGGGTCCCGCGCAACCACGCTTGCCAAGCCGTCCCCTTTGCTGCATAAGACCGCCCTCACAGCAAGGACGCGGGTGTAGCTCAGGGGTAGAGCATCACGTTGCCAACGTGAGGGTCGAGGGTTCAAATCCCTTCGCCCGCTCCAAATCTTACGGTTCTCCGGCCTCTTTTTCTATTCGCGCCGAGCCGCCATATAATACACCAGTAGCACCAACAGCAGCAGCGAAAGGCCGTGCCATGCATCGGCTCCATCGCATCCTGGCGCTTGCCGCTCTCGCGTCTCTGATGGGGGGCCTCGGAGCCGCCTCGGACGCCAGCGCGCAGCAGAACAGGCAACAGGCGCGCCCGCCGCAGCAGCCCCAGGTCATTCTCAGGGACCGGTGGCTGTCCGGCCCGCCACCGCCGCCCTCATCCGACCGCAACTACTATGGTCCGGCACCCGGCGTCCAGCAGCCCATGGAGCGCGTGCCGCTGCCCGCTCCGCTGTCCCAGCCGCCCACCAACCGCTGAGGGCGCGCTGCAGGCGTGATCTCTACCGCAGACCGATGGGGGTCTGGCAGCGTCAGGCCGCCTGAAAAAAATCTGCGGAACCTCTGCGGAACCAAAGGCAACGGCCGCTGTTGTCCGTCTCGGGTCCGGCCTGCTCCAGGCGGGGCGGACCTTGGCAACAGTCGGGAGGCTGCCCCCAATGTCCCGCCCAGTGTCCCATATGTCCAAGCGTACCCCGTACGTCGAGATCGCTCTGACCGTCGCGGTCATGGCGTTCCTGGCCATCGTCATCGCCGGCGGGTTCAGCCCGCGCAACGACGAGAAGGCCCATGTGACGATGCACGCGGAGTAAGGGTCGCCTGTTGGCGCGCGCCGCGCCGCCTCCAAGCCTCTACTCTTTCATAATTCCTGCTTTGTTCGCATCGGGCTCCACCGGCATCCCGCCGCGGCAATGTCTTCCACGCCACGGTGGGTCAAGGCGGCCTACAACCCCGGCGCGAGGGGCGGCGGTGTCTCCGGAGCGAGCATCGCGAGCCAAATATCTGAGACAACACATAGATTTGCTTGCGACGGTGACAACCGGCCTTGACCTTGCCCTGTTGAGGGCTCTCAATGCTTGTTGGGTTGTGCAGCGCATGATCCAAGTTCCGGCCGCAGTTTCCGGCCCCTCGTCAGCAGGGAGTACGCGAATGTCGAAACCTCTTGTCCATCAGATAACCGAGCGCGCGCGCGGGTTTATCGCCGATCCTCGCAAGTGGACGCAGTACGCCATCGCCCGGACTGGCAACAACCGCCACTGCGAGCCGACCGACGCCAAGGCCGTGCGCTTCTGCGCCTACGGCGCCATCCTCCGCGCCGCCTACGACATCGCCGGCAGCGACGATCAGGCCCAGCGCCTCGCCGACCAGACTGCCATGTTCGTCATGAGCCGCGACAGCCCGTATGCGGCGTTCGAGGAGCTGATCGCCATCAACGATGGCCAGCGCGCCAGCGCGCGCAAGAACGTGCTCGACCTGTTCGACAAGGCGATGGTCAACGCCTGAGAGGATACAAATCCCCGCGCGCGGCGCGGGGTTGCGCAAAACCGGGCGGCGGCGCTGGTCTTGGGCGCCGCCGCCCTTTATGTTGGTCTCATGGCGCGTGGATGGAGAAACCGCCGCGTCATCGTCGCCGCCGGACAGCACGCGAGCGAGAGTTTCAAACGAGAGCTTCAAGGCCCAGTCCACCCCATGTCCCAGACCTACTCTCCCCTTCGCCGAGCCGAAGCGCACGATGTCCTGGAGGCCGCGCGCACCTGGATCAGCAAGGAGGGCCGCGTCGCGCTGGCCACTGTGGTCGGTACCTGGGGCTCGGCGCCGGTGCCGGTCGGCGGCCAGATGGTGATGGCGCCCGACGGCCGCTTCGAGGGCTCCGTCTCGGGCGGCTGCGTGGAGGGCGAGATCATCGCCGAGGCCGAATCCATCCTGGAGGACGGCAAGCCCAAGACGCTCACCTTCGGCGTCGCCGACGATACGGCCTGGCAGGTAGGACTGCCGTGCGGCGGCGAGATCAAGGTGTTCCTGGAGCGCCTGGACGCCGAGCGGGGGCTCAATCTCGTGCAGCGTGCCATCGAGGCCCGCTCCGACCGTCGCGGCATCCTGGTCAAGACCCGCCTCGGCGACGGCCACCGCGAGTTCTTCGAGCACGGCGATGTCAAGGCCGACGACGTGGTGCGCCGGCACCTGGAGGCTGGCGAGAGCGACCTGGTCGAGACGCCGGACGGCGAGGTGTTCCTGCACGCGCTGGTGCCGCCGGCGCGGGTGCTTGTCATCGGCGCGACGCATATCGGCCAGATCCTGGCACAGCTCGTCAAGCTCACCGGCCACGAGGTGATCGTGATCGATCCGCGCACCGCCTTCGCCGCCGAGCAGCGCTTCCCCGGCATCCGGCTCGATACGGAGTGGCCGCAGGACACCATCCCGAAGATCGGGCTCGACGCCTATACGGCCGTGGTGGCGCTCGCCCACGTCGGCCACATCGACGACGAGGCGCTGAAGCTTGCCCTGCGGTCGAACTGCTTCTACATCGGCGCGCTGGGCTCCAAGCGGACCCATGCCAAGCGCACGCAGCGCCTGAAGGATGCCGGCTTCACCGACGACGAGATCGCGCGCGTGCATTGCCCGATCGGCATCAACATCGGCGCGCAGAGCCCGCCGGAGATCGCGGTGTCCATCATGGCGGAGGTGGTGCTCGGCCTGCGCGGACCGCGGGTGTTCCGGCCCGCTTGAGTCTCGACGCAGCCCGCGCGCTGCGCCCGCCGTATCCTGCTTCTCGACATCTCGCGACTTCGACTGCCCAGGAGACACCGACGCCATGCTCGACGCATATATCTACCAGGGACTGCGCACGCCGTTCGGCCGCCATTCGGGCGCGCTGGCGCGCGTCCGGCCCGACGACCTGCTCGCGTGCGTCGTCAAGGAGGTGGTGGCGCGCTCGGGCTTCAGTGTGGAGGCGATCGACGACGTCTCCATAGGTTGCGCCAGCCAGGCCGGCGAGGACAGCCGCAATGTCGCCCGCCACGCGCTGCTGCTGGCCGGCCTCCCTGTCGAGACGCCCGGCGCCGTCCATAACCGCCTGTGCGGCTCAGGCCTTAACGCCATCGTCGGCGCTGCCCACGCCATCACCTGCGGCGAGGCCGACGTGTGCGTTGCCGGCGGCGTGGAGAGCATGACGCGCGCGCCGTTCGTTGTCGGCAAGGCCGAGCAGGCTTTCGCCAAGGACTTCCGCGTCTTCGATTCCTCCCTCGGCGCCCGCTTCCCCAACCCAAAGATCGAGAGCGTCTACGGCGCCGACACCATGCCCGAGACGGCCGACAACCTGGCCCGCGAATACCGGATCTCACGCGAGGAGTGCGACCTGTTCGCGCTCGGCTCGCAGCAGAAGTACGCCAAGGCCGCCGAGGACGGCTTCTTCCAGAGCGAGATCCGCCCTGTCAGCATCCCGCAGAGCAAGGGCCGGCCCGATATCGTGGTGAGCGAGGACGAGCACCCGCGGCCGGAGAGCAACATGGATTCGCTCGTCAGGCTCAAGCCGCTGTTCCGCGACGGGGTGACCACCGCGGGCAACTCGTCGGGCATCAACGATGGCGCCGCGGCGATGATCGTCGCCAGCCGCGCCGCCGGCGAGAAGGCGGGCGTGCCGCCGCTCGCGCGCATCGTGGCCTCGGGGGTTGCAGGTGTGCCGCCCCGCATCATGGGCTTCGGTCCGGTGCCGGCGAGCCAGAAGGCGCTGGACCGCGCCGCCCTCACGCTCAAGGACATGGACGTCATCGAGATCAACGAGGCGTTTGCCGCCCAGGTGCTGGCCTGCGTCAGGGGCTTCGGCCTCCCCGCCGACGACAGCCGCGTCAACCCCAATGGCGGCGCCATCGCCGTGGGCCATCCGCTGGGCGCCTCCGGCGCCCGCCTGGCGCTCACCGCCGCCCGCCAGCTGCAGCGCACCGGCGGACGCTACGCCCTCGTCTCCATGTGCATCGGCGTCGGTCAGGGCATCGCCGTGATCTTGGAGCGGATGTGACGATGGCAGGCGCAGGGGGCGGGGGTTCCATGGACATCAGGCGCCTGGCGACACCCGAGGAGTGGACCGCCAGGGGCGCCGAGAACCTACCCGGGGTCATCGGCATCGTCTTCGAGAAGGTGGAGCCGACAGAGGTCATTGCCAGGGTGGCCATCCGCAAGGCGCTGATGGCCCCCAACGGCTATCTTCACGCCGGCGCCGTGGTGACGCTGGCCGACACCTGCTGCGGCTACGGCACCGTGGCGGCCCTGCCTGAGGGTGCCAAGGGCTTCACCACCATCGAGCTGAAGAGCAACTTCTTCGGCTCGGCCTGGGAGGGCACCCTCGTGTGCGTCGCGCGCCCCCTGCACCAGGGCCGCTCCACCCAGGTCTGGGACGCCGTCGTGACGCCGGAGGGCGGCGGCAAGCCCATTGCCCAGTTCCGCTGCACCCAGATGGTGCTCTGGCCGAAGGCGTGACGGCATCCCGCGACGGCCGCAGGCCGGGAGGGGTTGATGCGTATTGCCGTTCTCGGCGGTGGGCCTGCGGGGCTCTATTTTGCTTCTCTGTGGAAGGCCCGGCATCCGCGCGATGCTGTCGAGCTGATCGAGCAGAACCCGGCCGACGCGACCTGGGGCTTCGGTGTCGTGTTCTCCGACCGGGCGCTGGAGTTCCTGCGCGAGGACGACCCCGGCACCGCCGACCTGATCGCCCCGCGCCTGGAGACCTGGCGCGACATCACCATCGTGCACCGCGGCGATGCCGTCGTCATCGACGGCATCGGCTTCTCGGCCATCGGGCGGCTTGAGCTGCTGCAGCTCCTGCAGCAGCGGGCACGCGAGGCGGGCGTTGCGCTGAGCTTCGGCCGGCCCGTCGCCTCGCTCGACGAATTGGCAGCGTTCGACCTGATCGTCGCGGCCGATGGCGTGAGCTCGCTGGTGCGGCGGACCTTCGAGGGCGACCTCGGCCATTCGCTCTCCTATCTGACCAACAAGTTCATCTGGTACGGCACCACGCGCCCGTTCGACACGCTGACCCAGACCTTCGTCGCCGCCGCCGGCCTCGGCTCCTTCAACGCCCATCACTACCGCTACGCGCCGGACATGAGCACCTTCATCGTGGAGTGCGACCGCGCCACCTGGCTGCGGGCGGGCTTCGCCACCGCGACCGAGGAGGAGACGCGCCGGCTGTGCGAGCAGGTTTTCGCCGGCGCCCTGCAGGGGCATCCCCTCATCTCCAACCGCTCATTCTGGCGCAACTTCCCCTGGATCTGGAACGAGCGCTGGTCGTTCCGCAACGTGGTGCTGATCGGCGACGCGCTGCACACGGCGCACTTCTCCATCGGCTCGGGCACGCGGCTGGCGCTGGAGGACGCGCTGGCGCTCGTGAAGGCCCTGGAAGCCGAGCTTGGCGACCTTCCCGCGGCGCTGGCGCGCTACGAGGCGGCGCGGCGTTCCCCGGTGGAGAAGCTGGTCGCGGCCTCGCGGCGCTCCGCCCTCTGGTACGAGCGCTTTGCTGATCACATGGCGTTGGCGCCGCTCGACCTCGCCATGAGCTACGTCACCCGCTCCGACCGGATCGACGAGGATCGCCTCCGGGCCATGTCGCCGGGGTTCATGGCGCGCTACGCGGGCAGCCGCACAAGCTGATCGGTCCGCAGAAGGAGGGAGATTTCCAGCGATGCCGGTCCCGCCCCATGTCGAAGCCCTGGTCGACCGCGTGCCCCGCACCGCTCCCGGCAGCAAGGAGATCGGCTTCTCCGTTCCAGCCCGCTACAACGCCAGCGCCATCCTGTTCGACAACCTGATGGCCGGTGCCTGGCGTACCGCCGTCACTGGGCCGGCCGGCACGCGCACCTACGGCGAGCTGGCCGCCGACGCCTGCGCCTTCGGCGCCGGGCTCCTTTCGCTGGGTCTTGAGCGCGGCGACCGCGTGCTGATGCTCCTCGACGACACGCCCGCCTACCCAGCCGCGCTGTTCGGGGCGATCCGCGCGGGCCTGGTGCCGCTCCTCGTCAACACGCTGACCCCGCCCGACCTGCTGCAGTTCTACCTCGCCGATTCGGGCGCCAAGGTCGCCATCGCCGACGCCGGGCTCGCCGACCGCTTCAACGGAGAGACCTGCCGCGGCACTCAACTCCACACCCTGGCGATCGCCAACGGCGAGGTCGCCACGCCCGCCGGCCCTGCCGGGGTGCTGTCCGCGGGACGGTGGCTCGCCGAGCCCGCAGGCCCGCTCCCACCTGCCGACACCCGCTCTGACGACATGGCGTTCTGGATGTACTCCTCCGGCTCCACCGGGCGCCCGAAGGGGATCGTGCATCTCCAGCACGACATGCTGTACACGCACCTGGCCTATGCGCGCCACCTCCTCAAGCTGGGCGAGACCGATGTGTGCTTCTCGGTGCCCAAGATCTTCTTCGCCTACGGCTTCGGCAACTCGATCACGTTCCCGTTCTCCGTCGGCGCATCGAGCGTGCTGCTGCCTGGCCAGCCGAAGCCGGCGGCGATCTTCGAGGCGATCGCGCGCTATCGCCCGACCGTGTTCTTCGGCTTGCCCACGCTCTACACCGCGCTGAGCAGGGCCCCGGATGCCAGGAACGCCGATCTGTCGAGCCTGCGCCTGTGCGTCTCGGCCGCCGAGATTCTGGCGGCGGAGGTGTTCAACGCGTGGAAGGCCATTTCGGGCCTGGACGTGATGGAGGGGCTGGGGTCGAGCGAGGTGCTGCACATCTACCTCTCCAACACCCCGGACGCGAAAAGGCTCGGCGCTGCGGGCAGGCGTGTTCCGGGCTACGAGATCGCACTGCGCGAAGCCGACGGCCGCGAGGTCGCCGACGGCGAGGAGGGCATCCTGTGGGTCCGCGGCGATTCCAACGCCCCCTGCTATTGGAACCGCCCCGACAAGACCGCCGAGACCATGCGCGAGGGCGGCTGGATCTACACCGGCGACCGCTTCGTGCGCGATGCAGGGGGATTCCACTACTTCCGCGGCCGCGCCGACGATCTCGTCAAGATCAGCGGCCAGTGGGTCTACCCCCTCGAGGTCGAGCTGTGCCTCGCCGACCACCCCCAGGTGCGCGAGTGCGCGGTGCTCGCCGTCGAAGGCGCCGATCGCCTCACCACCCTCAAGGCCTTCGTCGTCCTCGAAGCGCCGGCCGTCGGCTGCGAGGAGACCACGCGCGCCTTGCAGGACTACGTGAAGGGCCGCCTGCTCCCCTACAAATACCCCCGCATCGTCTCCTATCTCGACGAGCTGCCCAAGACCGGCAGCGGCAAGATCGACCGCCAGGCCCTGCTGACGCGGCCTGCGTAGGCCCGCCTTGCTCCGCCGCATCGAAGCGCCTATTGGGGCGTTGTGGAGCAAACCTCGCATACGGACCTGAAACGGCTCGTGCTCGCCGAGGCGCAGGCAGCCGGGTTCGCGGCGGCACGCGTCGCTGCGCCTGCGGCCATCGGCCCCGACGCCGCGGCGCGGCTGGCCCGGTTCCTGTGCGAGGGGCGGCACGGCGACATGGCGTGGATGGCCGCCACGGCAGAGCGGCGGGGGCATCCGCTGGCGCTGTGGCCGCAGGCCCGGTCCATCGTCATGCTGGCCATGAGCTACGCGCCGGAGGACGACCCGCTGGCGGTGCTGGCGGAGCGCTCCCGCGGGGCCGTCTCCTGCTATGCCCAGTCCCGCGACTACCACGACGTCGTCAAGGCGGGTCTCAGGCGGGTGGCGGCGGCGCTGGCGCGGGCGAGCGGGGCAGACGTGAAGGTGTTCGTCGACACCGCGCCGCTGATGGAGAAGCCGCTGGCTGAGGCGGCGGGGCTCGGCTGGCAGGGCAAGCACACCAACCTGGTTTCGCGCGAGCACGGCTCGTGGCTGTTCCTCGGCGCCATCCTGACCACCGCGGAGATCGAGCCCGATGCAGCGGAGGCCGACCACTGCGGCAGCTGCCGGCGCTGCCTCGACGTATGCCCCACGGCAGCGTTTCCCGCGCCCTATCAGCTCGATCCGCGCCGGTGCATCTCCTACCTCACCATCGAGCACAAGGGCCACATCGCGCGCGAGTTCCGCCAGCCCATGGGCAACCGCGTGTTCGGCTGCGACGACTGCCTCGCCGTGTGCCCGTGGAATAAGTTCGCCGCCGCCGCTCGCGAGACCAGGCTGCAGGTGCGCGAGGCGGCCAGATCGCCGCCGCTGGCCGAGCTGCTGGCGCTCGACGATGCCGCCTTCCGCGCCCGCTTCGCCGGCACGCCGGTCAAACGCACGGGCCGCGACCGCGTCGTGCGCAATGCGCTGATCGCCTCCGGCAACTCCGGCGATGCGGGCCTTCTGGCCCCGGTCCGGCAACTGCTCGGCGATGCATCGCCGCTGGTGCGGGCGATGGCGGTATGGGCGCTGCGGCAGCTGGCGCAGCCGGAGGGTTGGGCGGCGGCCAGGAATCACTACATCTTGCGGGAGACGGATGCGGTGGTGCGGGCGGAGTGGGGCGTGGAGGAGGCTCCCTGATGCGGCTCTTCTGCTTCGGATACGGCTATTCGGCCGAGGCGCTCGCACGCAGGCTCAGCCCGCGGCTCGCCGAGCTGGCCGGCACGCGCACCAACCCCGAGCCGCCCACCGAGGCGGGAGCCGTCCTGGCCGCCTATAAAGGCGACGGCCCCTCCCCCGCGGTAAAGAGCCTGCTGGCTGGCACTACCCACCTCCTCGTCAGCATCCCGCCCGACCTTGAAGGCGATGCGGTGCTGCGCGACTTCGCCGACGACCTCGCGGCCCTGCCGGGGCTCGAATGGGTCGGCTACCTCTCCACCGTCGGCGTGTACGGCGACGCCAAGGGCGCCTGGGTGGATGAGTCGAGCCCCGTGCGGCCATTCACCGAGCGCAGCCTGCGCCGCGCCGAGGCCGAGCGGGCCTGGCTGGATTTCGGCGCGAGCGCCGGCCGCCGGGTGGAGGTGTTCCGGCTGGCCGGCATCTACGGGCCGGGGCGCAGTGTGATCGACAACCTGAGGGCCGGCACGGCGCGCCGCATCGTCAAGCCGGGCCAGGTCTTCAACCGCATCCATGTGGACGACATCGGCCGCGTGTTGGCGGCGGCCATCGACAAGGACACGGGGCATCGGGTCTACAACGTCAGCGACGACGAGCCGGCGCCGCCCGAGGACGTGGTGGCCTACGCCGCCGAGCTGCTGGGACTGCCCGTTCCCAAGTCGCTGCCGTTCGAGGCGGCGGGTCTCTCCGGCGTGGCCGCGAGCTTCTGGAGCGAGTGCAAGCGCGTGAGGAACGATCGCATCCGGCGCGATCTCGGCGTCGAGCTGCTCTACCCGACCTATCGTGAGGGGCTGCGCGCCCTAGCTGTGCAGTGAAAAGGCGAATGGCGAGTGGTCAGTGGCGAATGGCGGTCACCACTCGCGATTGGCCATTCGCCATTCGCCTTTTCACTACTGGAGAGGCCTGCCTCAGACATTAAAAGGGCCTTCGGCCCGTAGGGACTAGACCGAAGGCCTTGGAGTCGATTGGATTGGGCCCAGTCCTCTGCGAAGAAGCACCAGGCCCTTTTGTTGTCGGAGCCCTGCGGCTCCGTACCAGAAGCATACGATGATTCGTTGTTTTTGGGTTGGCCATGGCACCGGTGGCATGACACTTGGCGGGGCATGGCATGGCACCTGGGCGCGGCCCGCGGGCCTCCCATGCTTGTTGCCACCACAGGCGTTGTGGCAGTCTTTCGCCAGAGCCAGGGCCGCGATCAACGAGCCCGGCGCGAGGAATGCCAAGGAGCACCATGCGAGCCACGCCCGACCTCCGCAACGCCGACACCGAGGACGAGGCGCCCCTGCTGGCGGCCATCGACCGCTGGTGCGAAAAGGAGGTGAAGCCGATCGCCAAGGACTACGACCACGCCGACCGCTACCCGACGGAGACCGTCGAGCAGATGAAGGAGCTGGGGCTGTTCGGCGCCACCATCTCCCCCGAGTACGGCGGCCTGGGCCTGCCCGCCTCCACCTACGCCAAGATCGTCATGCGCATCTCGCGCGACTGGATGGCCATCACCGGCATCTTCAACTCGCACCTGATGCTGGCCCTCGCCATCGAGAAGTTCGGCACCAGGGCCCAGAAGGAGGCGTGGCTGCCGAGGCTCGCCAGCGGCGAGGTGCGCGGCGGTCTCGCCCTCACCGAGCCCGACGCCGGCACCGACCTGCAGGCGATCCGCACCACCGCCAGGCGCCAGAGTGACGGCAGCTACGTCCTCGACGGCACCAAGACCTGGATCTCGAACGGCATCGAGGGCAGCTGCTTCGCCCTGCTGGTGAAGACCGATCCCGAGGCCCAGCCGCGCTACAAGGGCATGAGCCTGTTCATCGCCCCGAAAGGGCCGGGCTTCACGGTGGGGCGCAAGCTGGAGAAGCTCGGCTACAAGTCCATCGACTCCGGGGAATTGGTGTTCGAGGAGTACCGTCTCTCGGCCGATCACCTGATCGGCGGCGTCGAGGGCCAGGGTTTCATCCAGGCCACCGGCGGCCTGGAGCTCGGCCGTATCAACGTGGCCGCGCGCGGCGTCGGCGTGGCCGAGGGCGCCCTGCAACTCGCCACTGAATATGCCCAGATCCGCAAGACCTTCGGCAAGCCCATCTGCGAGCACCAGGCGATCCAGCTCAAGCTGGGCGAGATGGCGACGAGAGCGCGCGCCGCCCGGCTCCTCACGCTCGACGCGGCCGCCACCTTCGACCGCGGCGAGCGCTGCGATATGGAGGCCGGCATGGCCAAGTATTTCTCCTCCGAGGCGGCGCTGGAGAACTCGATCGAGTCGCTCAGGATCCACGGCGGCTACGGCTACTCCAAGGAGTTCGATGTGGAGCGGCTCTATCGCGACGCGCCCCTCATGTGCATCGGCGAGGGCACTAACGAGATGCAGCGCCTCATCATCGCCAGGCAATGGATCAAGCGGAACCCTCATCGATGAAGCCGCTGGAAGGCACCCGTATCGTCACCGTCGAGCAGTTCGGCGCCGGCCCCTACGGCTCCATGTTCCTGGCCGATCTCGGCGCCGAGGTGGTCAAGGTCGAGAACACCGAGACGGGCGGCGATACCGCCCGCCACATCGGCCCAGCCTTCCTGGGGCAGGCTGACAGCGAATATTTCCAGACCTTCAACGCCGGCAAGAAGAGCGTCACCCTCGACCTGAAGAGCGAGGAGGGGCGCGCCGCGCTGCGCCGCCTGGCGGCCGGGGCCCATGCGGTCATGAACAACCTGCGCGGCGACCAGCCGGAGAAGCTGGGGCTCGACTACCAGAGCCTGGCCACCGTGGACCCGGCCATTGTCTGCCTGCACATCTCGGCTTACGGCCGCGATAACGAGCGCAAGGCCTGGCCGGGATACGACTTCCTCATGCAGGCCGAGGCTGGACTGATGTCGCTCACCGGCGAGCCCGACGGCCCGCCGCAGCGCTTCGGCTCCTCGTTGATCGACTTCATGACGGGGATCACCGGCGTGGTCGGTCTCCTGAGCTGTGTGATGCGGGCGCGCCAGACCGGCAAGGGCTGCGATGTGGACGTCTCGCTGTTCGACGTGGCCATGCACCAGCTCTCCTACCCCGGCACCTGGCACATCAACGGCGGCCCGATGCCCTCGCGCCTGCCCCGCAGCGCCCACCAGTCGATCTCGCCGGTGCAGACGGTACGCACCCGCGACGGCTGGATCTACGTCATGTGCATGAAGGAGAAGGACTGGGAGGCCCTGGCCCGGCTCATCGGCCATCCCGAGCATGTCGCCGACGCACGATTTGCCTCCGCCGCGGCGCGGCGCCAGCACCGCGCCGAGCTGACGCGTTTGCTCGACGAGGCGATGAGCCAGAAGACCACCGCGGAATGGCTGGAGGTGCTCACCGGGCACCTGCCGGTGGGGCCGGTCTACAACGTGGCCCAGGCTGTGGCCAATCCGTTCGTGGAGACGGTCGGCATGGTGCGCAACGTCCCGCACCCGGCCAAGCCCGATTTCAGGTTGCTGGCCAACCCGCTCAAGGTCGACGGCGAGCGCCTGGAGCAGCGCGTGTGCTCGGCCCTGGGCGCCGACAATGAGGCGCTGCTCGACCCAGCCTCCCCCAAGGCCGCCGCCGAGTGAGGCGACATGAAGCTTGAAGGCCTCGTCGTCGTCGATCTGTCGGTGTTCCTGCCGGGGCCGTATCTCACCATGGCGCTGGCCGACCACGGCGCCCGCGTCATCAAGGTGGAGCCGCCGGGTGGCGACCCGGGTCGCCGTATCGGCGTATCGGACGGGGCGAGCACCGTGTTCTTCCGCAATGTCAACCGCGGCAAGGAGAGCGTTGTCATCGACCTCAAGTCGGACGAGGGCCGCCCACGCCTCCTCAGGCTGTGCGAGACAGCCGACGTATTCGTGGAGTCCTACCGGCCCGGCGTGATGGGGCGCCTCGGCGTGGACTATGCTGCCGTATCGCAGGTGAACCCGCGCATCGTCTACTGCTCCATCAGCGCCTTCGGCCAGGATGGCCCGTACAGAGACCGCCCGGCGCACGACCTCGCCGCCATGGCGCTCGCCGGCGCGATCGGCATCACCCTGGGCCGCGACGGGATGCCGGCGATACCCGGCGTGGCGGTGGCGGATATCGTCAGCTCGCTGCAGGCGCTGTCGGGTGTGCTGATGGCGCTCTACCGGCGCGAGAGGACCGGCCGCGGCGACTACATCGATGTCGCCATGCATCACGCGGCGCTGGCCGCTCTGCCCAACGTGATGGGGCCGGCCATGGCGGGCCTGCCGCAGCCCGACCCGAAGGGTGAGCGCAGCACCGGCGGCTCCGCCTTCTACCAGATCTACGAGACCTCCGACGGGCGCCATCTCGTCCTCGCCGCACAGGAGATGAAGTTTGTGCACACCCTGCTGGGCAGGCTGGGCCGGCCCGACCTCGCGCCTCTGTGCGAGCGCGGCCCCGGCTCGCATCAGCAGCCGGTGATCCAGTTCCTCGGCGGCGTCTTCCGCGAGAAGCCGCTGGCGCACTGGCGCGCGTGGTTCGAGGGGCTCGACGTGAGCTTCGCTCCTGTCAACATGCTGCGCGAGGCCCTCGACGACGCCCACGTCCGTGCCCGCGGTCTGATCCTGACCGACGACCTCGGCCGCGAGCATATCGCGCCCGTGGTCCGCTTCCTCGACGAGCCCGCCCGGCCGGCGCTGCGGGAGCCCGCACTGGAGGAAGGGAATGGGGGGTAGGGAATAGGGAGTGGGGATAGCGAGTGGCGGTGTATCCTCCGGCCCATTCCCTACTCCCGACTCCCCACTCCCCTATTCCCTTCCGCAGGAGGCCACATGCCAGGCACCAAGGAGACCGCCCCCGGCCGTTACCGCCAGGACGCCGGGCGCACCTACGACGACTTCGTGGTGGGCCATGTCTACGAGCACCGCCCCGGCCGCACCATTACGGAGGCCGACAATGTCTGGTTCACGCTTCTCACCATGAACCAGCACCCCCTGCATTTCGACGCCGCCTACGCCGCCGGCACCGAGTTCAAGCAGCCGCTGGTGAACAGCTGCCTCACCCTGTCCATCGTCACCGGCATGAGCGTGGCCGACGTGAGCGCCAAGGCCATCGCCAATCTCGGCTGGACCAAGGTCGAGCTCGCCGCTCCGGTGTTCGTCGGCGACACCATCTATGCCGAGAGCGAGGTGCTCTCCAAGCGGCTGTCGCTGAGCCGGCCCGGCCAGGGCGTGGTGACGGTACGCACCCGCGGACTCAAGGCGGACGGCTCAGTTTTCATGGTGTTCGAGCGGACGGTGCTGGTGCCCGCGCGGGAATAGTGGCGCGAATATTGGCCCGCTTCTTGCGGACCGACGCATCCTTTAAGCGCCATCGCACGTTGTTGATGACAGCGCGACCAAGACATCGCCTCATTAAGCCCTATTTGCGGTGGTAAGTCTTAAACTCTCGCGCTAGTATAGGTTGCAGTGACCGAAAGGAGCGTAACTATGAGTGTCCAGATCGTTATGGATCGCTCGGGCGACACGCGGCACGAGTTCGATGTCACCGACGCAAGGGCGGTCGCGCTCGCCGAGCGGCGCTTCAAAGAGCTGACGGGCAAGGGCTTCCGGGCGGTGGCGCTGACCAAGGACGGCGACCAGGGCCGGCTTCTCGGCAGGTTCGATCCGCAGGTTGAAGAGACGCTCTTCATCCCGCAGCTGCAAGGCGGTTAATGGAGCGTGTCGTGCAGGTTCTGAGGGCCCTGTTGCGGAGGGCCCTCGGGGAGGACGCACGCGACCCGCCGGCGCTAGTGGATGTCATCATAGAGAGCGCGGCTGAGCCGCGCTTGTGGGCGCATTTCTCCAACGGCTACCGCACCTCGGCGCCGCTGCTGCCGCAGGACTGTTTCGCCTTTTGCGAGCGGCATGGCGCCTGGGATGTCGAGAGCCTCCGGCTCGCTCTCTTGGGCGAGGGGCGCCTCGCCTACGCGCGCATGCTTGAGGAGCGGGCCGAAATGCGCGAGCGACAGGGACGGACTTGGGTCTCCGAGCAGATGCGCCGGCTGGGCCGGGGCATCGCCCAGACGCTCAGACCACGGCAGGACACGCTGCGGTTCCCGGTGTTCGGTGCCGGCAGGGCCTATCTCGACGAGCGGCGCTCGGAAGCGCACGAGCGGGGCATGCGCCTCCTCAAGGAGAACCTGACGGCGACGCAGCTGCAGCAGTATTCGAGATACGGCTACTTCGAGGTGATCGGGGGCAGGACCGGCAAGCGCTACCGTATCCGTCACGGCCGCTCGATGAATATCGACCAGCTCGACAAGAACGGCCGGCGGGTGTGCGGCTGGTGCTTCTTCCCGGAGGGCAACCTCGTGACCGGCGACGTCATGCTGGCGCAGAAGGTGGCGCTGGAGCTGTTCGAGACGGACGCGCTCAAGATCGCGAACAAGATGTGGTAGGTGTCGCCCGTGCCGGCCACTGTGACGGCGGGTTGACTACGTCTTGACCCCGGGTGGTTGGGGCGGGGGCTCGGATTGGCGAGCCGCACGGTGGCCTGCCTGTGCCGCCCACAAGGCGCCGGGGGAATACTCATGCTCACGCTCTATTTTGTGCCAGGCTCCAGCTCCATGGTGCCACACATCGCCTTGCGTGAGATCGGGGTAGATTTCGTTGCCAAGCCCCTGTCGCTCGCCGCAAGGAGAACCTCACCCCGGCCTGTCTGGCGCTCAATCCCCCAAGGGAAGGTGTCAACCCTCTTCATCGTCGTGATCGGTCATCACCAGCGCCATTCCGTGGCTCCTTGAGTCCGCCCCGGCGCGCTGCTAAGTCCTTCTCACTTTTTGGAGGATGCCTGCATGCCCACGATTCTGCCTGTGGTCCTGTCCGGGGGGGCAGGAACGCGCCTCTGGCCGCTGTCGCGGGCGCTCTACCCCAAGCAGTTCATCCGCTTTCCACAGATCCAGCAGGAGACCTTTCTCGCAGCCGCTCTGAAGCGCCTTGAGCCGGCTCGGGGCTTCGCGGCACCCATCGTGGTCTGCAACAACGACCACCGGTTCCTGGTCAAGGACGAGGCCGAGCGCAGCGGCGTCCGCCCCAAGGCGATCGTGCTGGAGCCGACCGCCCGCAATACGGCGCCGGCGGTGGCGGTGGCCGCGCTCATCGCCGAGCGCGACGATCCGCAGGCCATTCTTGCGGTGATGCCGTCGGACCATGTCATCAGGGACGCGCCGCGCTTCGCCGCGGCCGTGCGCCAGGCCGGCGAAATCGCCGCTGCCGGCAAGCTCGTGCTGTTCGGCACCACCCCGGACGCGCCGCACACCGGGTATGGCTACATCCGGCGCGGGGCGCCGCTCGCAGGCTTCGATGGCGCCTTCACGGTGGCCGCGTTCACGGAGAAACCCGATCGGGCGATGGCAACCGCGTATCTCGCCGCCGGCGGCTACGACTGGAACAGTGGCATCTTTGTGCTGGCGGCGCGCGCCTTTCTGAGCGAGCTGGAGCGGTTCGAGCCCGCCGTCCTCGATGCGGCCAAAAGAGCGCTCGACAGCGCGCGCTACGACCTGGGCTTTCTGCGGCTCGACGCCAATGCCTTCGCCTCTGCCCCCAGCATCTCCATCGACTACGCGGTGATGGAGCGGACGGGCTTGGCGGCCGTGCTGCCGATCGACGTGGGCTGGAGCGACGTAGGCTCGTGGTCGTCGCTCTGGGAGCTGAGCGCGCGCGACGAGGACGGCAATGCCGTGCACGGCGACGCGCTGCTCGAAGCCACGCGCGACTGCTACGTCTTTTCGGACAAGTCGCTGGTCGCCACCATGGGCGTGAGCGACCTCGTGATCGTCGAGACGCCGGATGCGCTGCTGGTGGCCGACCGGAGCAAGGCGCAGGATGTGGGCAAGCTGGTCGCCAGACTCAAGACGGCGGGCCGCAAGGAGTATGAGAGCCAGGTCCGCCACTACCGGCCCTGGGGCTTCTTCGAGACGCTCAACATCGGCCCGCGGTTCCAGGTGAAGCTCTTGCACGTGAAGCCTGGCGGCCGGCTCTCCATGCAGATGCACCACCACCGCTCCGAGCACTGGGTGGTGGTGCACGGCATCGCCAAGGTGACGGTAGGCAACGAGGAGCGGCTGGTGCACGAGAACCAGTCCGCCTATATCGTCGCCACCCAGTGGCACCGCCTGGAGAACCCCGGCAAGACGCCCCTGGAGCTGATCGAGGTGCAGATCGGCAGCTATCTCGGCGAGGACGACATTGTGCGGTCGGAGGATGTGTACAACCGGTCGCCGGAGGAGACGAAGTGACGGGGGCAGACCCCCTCACCCGTCATCCCGGACGGAGCGATGCGAGCCGCGGACGAGCAGCGTTCCGATCCGGGATCTCGTGAAGGTTTGCGACTCGCCTTGCAAGGTCCCGGATAGCCTCGCCCCTGCGGGGCTCGGCTTCCGGGATGACGGGTGGATGAGTTTCAGTGCTTCGTCTCGCTCGCCGGTGGCGGCCGCAGCTCGTCCTGCGGCTGCTGCGGCGGGACAGCGACGGCGGTGGACTGCGGGACGGGCTCGTAGAGCCTGCGCTCGAAGCGGAGGTAGCTCAGCGGGATCGTGGCGAGATAGAGCAGCGTGCCGACCGTGAGCGTCCCGTAGGGGTAGGTGAGCAGCAATGCCACCACCGCGGCGGCGCCGACGAAGACGGGGAGCACGTAGTCGCCCGAGATGCGCTCGCCCAACAGCTTGCCGGAGAAGGTGGGGATGGTGGACACCAGCAGGAACGCCGCCGCCAGCACGTAGACCGCGATCAGCCACGGCCAGGCGCGCACGTCGAAGAAGCCGAGCTCGTTGACGTAGAGCGGCAGCAGCACCGAGATGGCCCCGGCGGGAGCCGGCATGCCCGTGAAGTAGTTGGACTGCCACTTGGGCTTCTCGACATCGATCAGCGAGTTGAAGCGGGCGAGCCGCAGGCCCATGGCCAGCGCGAACACCAGCGCCACGATCCAGCCGAAGCCGCGCGGCAGGCCGCCGAGGCCCCAGACGAACACCAGCACCGCCGGGGCGACGCCGAAGTTGACGAAATCGGCGAGGCTGTCGAGCTCGGCGCCGAACTTGGACTGGGCCTTGAGCGCGCGGGCGAGCCGCCCGTCGACGCCGTCGAGCAGGGCGGCGATCACGATCAGCGCGATGGCCATGTCGTGCCGCCCCTCGATGGCCATGCGGATGGCGGTGAGCCCGGCGCACAGGCTCAGCACGGTGAAGAAGTTGGGCACCACCATGCGCAGCGGGATCTTGTCGTGGCTGAAGAGCAGCCGGCCGCGGCGGCGGCGCTCCTCGGTCTCCAGCCTCGGCAGCAGCGGGTCCGCTTTTCTGTCCATGTCCACCTCGATGCACGCCCTCCGAGGCGCCGGGGTCAGACCCCTCGCCTCCAACGTGCATTTCTGCCCCTGCGTTCGGCGCGAGGGGTCCGACCCCGTCGCTCGCGCTATTGCCTGCGCGCCTCCCGCTCGGGCTCCTCCGACCTGAGGTCGGCCATGACGGTCTCGCCACCTACGGCCCGCTGGCCGACGGCCACCAGCGCACCATGCTCCGGCGGCAGGTAGAGATCGACGCGCGAGCCGAAGCGGATGAGGCCGAAGCGCTCGCCGATGCCCACGCTGTCGCCCTCCTTGGAGAACGTGACGATGCGGCGCGCGATCAGGCCGGCAATCTGCACCACGCCGATCTCGGCGCCGCCTGCCGTGGTGATGACGAGGGCGCGGCGCTCGTTCTCCTCGCTCGCCTTGTCGAGGGCGGCGTTGAGAAAGCTGCCGGGCACGTAGACGGACCGGGTGATCCGCCCGGCCACGGGGGCGCGGTTGATGTGGACGTCGAACACCGAGAGGAAGATCGAGACCCTGAGGCGCGGCTCGTCGCCGAGGCCCAGCTCCGCGGGCGGGCGCACGCGCTCGATGGCCGAGATGCGGCCGTCGGCGGGGGAGACGACAAGCCCCTCGCGCAGAGGCGTCACCCGCGGCGGGTCGCGGAAGAAGTAGGCGACGTAGGCGGTGGCGAGCACGGCAATCCACGCCAGCGGCGGCCACAGCCAGAACAGGAGCAGCGAGACGCCGGCGCCGATGGCCAGGAACCGGTAGCCTTCGCTGTGCACCGGCGCGATGCCGTCGGTGATGGTGTCGATCAGGCTGTGGCGCTCGGACACTGCTCCTCCAGAAGAGGAGGTTTCAGGGACTAGGGATTAGCGTCTGGGGAGACCGTCGGCAGGCCCCCTAATCCCTGATCCCTGAAACCTGAACCCTACTCTTTGCCCTTGCTGCGGCTCTTCGGCGGCACCCGCACCCCGGCCTTGGCCGCCGGCTTGATCTCCTCCACCAGCCGGCCGATGGTGACGCGGAAGGTGCGCCGCTGGCCCTTGCGGGACACCTCAACCTCCACGTCCTTGCCGATCTGGGTTTGCGATACGAGCCGGGGCAGGCCCCGCATGGAGGTTACGTCCTTGCCGTCGAACCTCACGATCACGTCGTCCTGCAGGATGCCGGCCTTGGCCGCGGGGCCGTCCGACGCGAGGCTGGCGACGCGCGCGCCGCTGCCCTCGCGGATGCCGTAGGTCTCGGCGATGTCCTCCGTGACGGACTGCACGTTGACGCCGAGCCAGCCGCGGCGGGTCTCGCCGTACTGGCGCAGCTGGTCCAGGACGACCACCGCGGAATCCGACGGCACCGCGAAGCCGATGCCGATCGAGCCGCCCGACGGCGAGATGATGGCCGTGTTCACGCCGATCACCTCCCCGTCCATGTTGAAGAGCGGGCCGCCGGAGTTGCCGCGGTTGATGGCGGCGTCGGTCTGCAGGAAGTCGTCGTATGGGCCCGTATTGATGTCACGCTGCTTCGCCGAGATGATGCCCACCGACACGCTGCCGCCCAGCCCGAACGGGTTGCCGATGGCCATCACCCAGTCGCCCACCTTGAGGGCGTTGGAGGAGCCGAACGCCACCTGGGCCAGCGGCCGCTTGGGGCTGACCTTCAGCAGGGCGAGGTCGGTCTTGGAATCCTTGCCCAGGATCTTTTCGACGATGAGCTTGGAGCCGTCGTTGAAGTTGATGACGATCTCGTCGGCGCCGTCGATCACGTGGTTGTTGGTGACGATCAGGCCTTCCTTGCCGTCGATGACGAAGCCGGAGCCCTGGGCGGTGACCTTGCGGTCGGGAGACTTGCCGCCCTTGCGGTCGAAGAAGTCGTCGAAGAACTCCTCGAACGGGGCGCCCTTGGGCACCTTGGGAGGCGGTGCGCCCTCGGCACCCTTCATGGTCTGCTTGGTGGAGATGTTGACCACGGCGTCGATGAGCTTCTCGGCCACCGGCGCCACGCTGGGCGGCCCCTGGCGCGACTGGGCGAGAGCCGGCAGCAGCGGCGGCGTCAGCACGCACACGCACAGGCCAAGCCCCAGCACCGGGGCGTATCCGGCCAAGCGGCCGAGCAACGTCTGCCGCTGAGACCGATTGCCGTCCATGTTGGATCGTCGAGGCCCGATCATGGCCACACTCCTACCTTCATTGCGCACGCTGGGGCACGCGCTAGCCGCGCACCAGCCACACAACAAGCATGCCAATTGCTATCGCGACGGCGCCCATCTGGCGCAGCCGGGACTCCGGCAGCTGCGCCGCCGACAGTGCCAGGCGAAGTGCAAGATGCGGTGCCGAGGCCCAGAGCAGCCCCTCGATCACCAGCACCAGCCCGGCCGCTGCCAGCAGGTCCATCATTGCTTAGTCTTGCCGGCGGCACCATTGGGATTGTTGAAGTAGCGAAAGAACTCACTATCCGGCGACAGCAGCATCCGGGTCTCGCTCTCACCCCCCTTCATGCCGGTCTCGTAGGCCTGCATGGACCGGTAGAAGGCGAAGAAGTCCGGATCGCGGTTGTACGCCTCGGCGAAGATGCGGTTGCGCTCCGCATCGCCGTCGCCGCGGATGCGATCGGCCTCCCGCTGGGCCTCCGCTTTGATGACCGTGACCTGACGGTCGGCGTCGGCCTTGATCTTGTTGGAGGCGCCGGCGCCCTCGGCGCGGATCTCGGCCGCCTCGCGCTGCCGCTCCGCGCGCATGCGGTCAAACACGTTCTTCTGGTTCTGCTCGGGCAGGTCGGCACGCTTGATGCGCACGTCCACGACCTCCAGGCCGAACTCCTTGCCGTCCTGATTGACCTGCTTGGCGATGCGTTTCATCAGGTCCTCGCGCTTGTCGCGCACGATCTCCTGGAAGGTGGCGGCGCCCAGCACGCGGCGGAGCGAGGACTCGATGATGGGCTTCAGCCGCTCACGCACGCCGACTTCGTTACGGACCGACTGGTAGAACAGCAGCGGATCGGTGATGCGGTAGCGGGCGAAGGAATCGACCCACAGCCGCTTCTGGTCCAGGGCGTTCACCTCGATGGGCGGCGAATCCAGGTCCAGGATGCGCTTGTCGAAGTAGTCGACCGTCTGCACGAACGGTATGCGGACGTAGAGGCCGGGCCCGTACTTGCCGCCCGGCTGGTTGATGACCTGCTCGGGCCGGCCGAACGTAAGCACGACCGCCTGCTCGTTCACGTGCACGATGAACATCGAAAGGTAGGCAGCGGCGCCCGCCAGGGCGGCGAGGACGACGAGCAATGCAGCGAGAGCCTTGAGCATCAGTTCCCCTCCCTGCGCTTCTGCAACTGATCCAGCGGCAGGAACGGCACCACGCCCTGCTGTCCGGCCTTGCTGTCGATGATGATCTTCTCGGAGCCGCTCAGCACGCGCTCCATGGTCTCCAGGTAGAGACGCTTGCGCGTCACCTCGGGCGCCTTCTTGTACTCGTCGTAGACCTTGTTGAAGCGCGCCGTCTGGCCGACCGCCTCGGCGACCGTCTGCTGCTGGTAGCCCTGGGCGGCGAGCGTGATGCGCTCGGCCTCGCCGCGGGCCTCCGGCACGGCCTTGTTGGCATAGGCGAAGGCCTCGTTCTGGAACCTGGCCTTGTCGGCCTGCGCCGCCTGCACGTCGCGGAAGGCGTCGATCACCTGTGCTGGCGGCTCGCTCTTCTGCATCGTCACCTGCTCGATGGTGATACCGGCGCCGTAGTAGTCGAGCACATCCTGCATCAACTTCTGCACGGCCGATTCAGTCTGAAAGCGTGCCTCGGTGATGATCGGCTTGATGTCCGACTGCCCGACCACCTCGCGCATGACGCTCTCGGCCACCTCCTTCACCGTCTCGTCCGGCTTCTGGATGTTGAAGAGGTACTTCCTGGCGTCGTTGATGCGCCAGCGCACCACGAAGCCGACCACGACGATGTTCTCGTCGCCGGTGAGCATCAGGCTCTCTACCGGCACGTCGCGCCCGCCGCGCGCACCGCGGGCGGACTCGAAGCCGATCTCGATGATGTTCTGCTCCGTGACCTTGGGCAGCCGCACCTCCTCGATCGGATAGGGAAGGCGGAAGTGCAGCCCCGGCGGGACCTCGCGGTCGAACTTGCCGAAGCGCAGAACGACGCCGGCCTCGTTGGGCCTCACCGTGAAGAAGAAGGCGAAGTAGGCGACCAGCGCCGCGCCGATCAGCATCGCTAGGAAGACCAGCAGTCCCGGCGGACCGGCCCCGCCCGGCATCACCTGCTTGAGCTTGTCCTGGCTGCGCTTGAGCAGCTCTTCAAGGTCTGGCTGCTGATGGGGCCCTCCCGACGGTCCCTGTCCCCAAGGCCCGCCGCCGCCCCCTCTGCGGCCGCCGCCGCCGCTCTGATTGCTCCAAGGCATCTACACTCGCCTTTTCTACTCGTTGTGTCTGGCTTTCCCCAACGGTCGGGGACTTTCTAAGGCACGTGAAAAGCGCATCCCCCAAGCCGCTCCGCGTGAGCCGCCAGCTCGTCCCGCGTGCTTGGAGGGTATTCTCTGTCGGCCCGCTTATAGGCCACGCCATGGGCAGGCGCAAATTCGGCTTCCGGCGCCAAATCGATGTAGCACCTACCTTTTTCGGAACTTGTCGAGCTGCACCACCTTGGCGTCGTTGGCCGGGTTGATGGGCTGCTCCGGGCCGGTCCCGACCAGCTTGGGCCGGCCTGGCTGCCGGCGCGGCACGGTCCCGTCGGGCTCGGCGGTCTCGGTGCCCCCAGGCGCGCCGCCACGATGGCCCTCCGCGGCTGCCGGGGCAGCGGTGGCGTCGTCCGCCTCGATGCGGGCAACGCGGGGCTTGCGAGGGCTGCGCGACTTCGGGAGCGCGGCCGTGACGGGCGGCTGCCGATCGCCGGGCTCGGCCACGTCGGCTTCCCGCGGCGCTGCCTCCTCGGCCGCCTCCCTCACAAGGTCGGAGCTGTCGAGCTGGATGCCGTAGGGCACGCTCGGGTCGAAGAACACGCGCAGCGCCCGCAGCGGGATGATGAGGCGCTCGGGCAAGTTGTCGAAGCTCAACGTCACCTCGAACCGGTCGTTGCTGACCGTAAGGTTGTGAAACTGGTGCTGGAGGACGATGGTCATCTCCTCCGGGTACTTCTCCTTGAGCCGCTTGGAGATCGCCACGCCCGGCGCCCGGGTGTCGAAGGCGATGTAGAAGTGGTGCTGGCCCGGCAGATAGCCCAGATCGGCGACGCGGCGAAGCGCGCTGCGAACGATGCTCCGCATCGCCTCCTGTGCCATCGCGTCGTAGTCGATTTGCGTCTCGCCCGTCGTCATCCTGGAAGCAATGCCCTCGTGCCGGGTGCCGGCACGCAACAAACCGGAAATGGAGTGGAGGGGCTTCTGTTGCCCGGTGCCCCTCCGAACCGCGCCTGACGTGGCTAAACGCCAGGGACTTGATTTGAGACCTTTCGCGCCGCGTTACGCAGCGAGAGCAGCCTCAGCATAGTTGTCATTGGCAACTATACGTTTGACCCGATAACGGCGGTATCATGCCGAGCAAAAGCACACCCTTTACACCCTCGTCGATCCTATTTCGCCCCCACCTCAGGGGTCAGGCCGCTACCTGATCCCTGGGGTGGAGGCGCCGGGTACTGCCCCCGGGTCCGATGAGCTTATTGCGGTGACCGTTTATCGCCATAGCCGGACGAATCCGGCAATTGATAATATAGGGAGAAGCCGGGTTAAGAAAAGCTTCCGTTGCGCGAGACCGGGCCGCGTTCGAGAACAGCTGATGCAAGGCGGCCATAGTGCTGAAAGGATTAAGTAAAATGGGTGGCTTCATGAGCGTTTCTGCCGCGGCTGGAACGGCGGAGTGGCCGTCCTGCACGGCTGGCCTCTCGTCCTGCGTGTGGAAGCGACCCGCATGAGGGAGGCGCCGACAAAGCCGGCAGGGCGCCTTCTCCGCGGGCCTCCTGCCTATGAGCCGCTCACGCCCTGGCGGGCGGGCCCGGCGCTGGCGGCCAGCGTTGCCATTGTCGGCCTGGCCTTCCTGGCCGCTTGGCTGGCGCCGCGCGTCCTCCACCTGGGCGGCGGCGCAACGGCGATGCCGAACCCCGTGCACCCGGAGATACCGGCGTCCAGCCTGTGGGTGGTTGCCATCTTCCAGATCGTGGCGGTGGCGCTGACGCTTTTGGCCTCCGTGGCCTTCGGCGGCCGGCTCCGCGACGTGTTGGCGCTGCGGAGGGCTGCCGGCGGCTGGCGCGCCTACGCTGGCGCCATCCTGGCGATGGTGGCGCTGCAGGTGGTCGCGGGCGCCGTCACCTACAGCCTGATCGAGCACGACATGCTCGCCGACCTGCGGCCGTTCGTCGGGCTCGTATCCGGACCGTACTGGCCGCTGGCGGCGGCGGTGCTGGGAATCGGCGCCCCCCTGTCCGAGGAGCTGTTGTTCCGGGGGTTCCTGCTGGGCGCGCTGGCCAAGAGCCCGCTCGGCTTCTGGGGCGCGGCGCTCATCTCCACGCTGCTCTGGACCGGCCTGCACGCCGGCTACTCGCTGGTGGGCCTGGCCGAGGTGTTCGCCATCGGGCTCCTGCTGTCGTGGCTGCTGTGGCGGACCGGCAGCCTATGGGTGACCATCTTCTGCCACGGGCTCTACAACTCGCTGGTTGCCGTGGCGCTGCGGCTGGCGGACTTGCAGGTCTGACCGGCTGGCCGGCGCCGTTCGAGCGCGGTGCTTGTGTGGTTGAGAGAGGCCAGGGAAGCTGTGCCACCCCAAACCAGAGGCTTGTTTCACGGTCCTCCTGGCTACGCGGCACGCACGCCGTGGCGGCCGCACACGGCGCTCGCGGCAACCGCCGCTCTTTTGTTGATGCACCTCGGGTGCGTCAGGGCCCTTGCCCTGGCGCTCGACAGGTCGTGGGCGGTCGCCATCTCGCTGGTCCTCCAGATCGGCCTGATCCTCGCCGCCAGCACCCTTTTTGGCGGCAATCCCCGCGATGTGCTTGCGCTTGGGCGTCCGGTTGGAGGCCGGCGCGCCTATGTCTGGGCATTTCTCCTGGTGCCGGCTCTGATCGCCTACGCTGCGCTTGCGATCATCCTCTGCATCTTTGGCCTTGGCGGAGAGAGCGTAACGATGCCGCCAGCATTTCCTCCGGTCTTGGACGGAACGGAATGGGCACTGTGGCTTGCCGTGGCCGTTGTGCTGGGGCCGGTGCGGGAGGAGTTGCTGTTCCGTGGATTCATGCTGCCGGCACTGGCCCAGACGCGCCTCGAATTCTGGGGCGGTGCGCTCGTCGTGGCGGGAGCTTGGGCGGCCTTCCATGGCTCGCTCCTTCGCCTTGTCCCGGTGTTCGCCATCGGTATGCTCCTGGCGTGGCTCCTGCGGCGCACGGGCAGCCTGCGCGTGCCTATCTTCTCCCACGCTGTCCACAACCTGATCGTGCTGCTCGCGCCGTTGGCCGGGCTTCCGGTCTGGCCTTCGGGCTGACCTATTTTGGAGGGTCTGCGGAATCGCGCTACGCTCGGGAACATGAGACAGTACCTCGACGTCATGCGCCGGGTGCGCACCCAGGGCGTGCGCAAGACCGACCGCACCGGCACCGGCACCCTCAGCGTGTTCGGGCACCAGATGCGCTTCGATCTCGGCGCCGGCTTCCCGCTCATCACCACCAAGAAGATCCACCTCAAGTCGGTGATCCACGAGCTGCTGTGGTTCCTGGAGGGAGACACCAACACCAAGTCCCTCAACGCCAACGGCGTGACGATCTGGGACGAGTGGGCCGACGAGAACGGCGATCTCGGCCCCGTCTATGGCGCCCAGTGGCGCTCCTGGCCCACCCCCGACGGCGGCTCCATCGACCAGTTGCAGGAGCTGGTGGAGACGCTCAAGACCACGCCGGACAGCCGCCGCATGATCGTCACGGCCTGGAACCCGGCCGATTTGCCCGACATGGCCCTGGCGCCCTGCCACTGCCTGTTCCAGGTCTACGTGGCCGAGGGTCGGCTCTCCTGCCAGCTCTATCAGCGCTCGGCCGATGTATTCCTGGGCGTGCCGTTTAACATCGCCAGCTACGCGCTGCTCACCATGATGCTGGCCCAGTCGACGGGGTTCGAGCCCGGCGAGCTGGTCCACACCCTCGGCGACACCCACCTCTATCTCAACCATCTGGAGCAGGCCGACCTGCAACTCGCCCGTGCGCCACGGCCGCTGCCCCGGATACGCCTCAACCCGACTGTGACCAGCCTGTTCCAGTTCCGCTACGAGGACTTCGAGCTGACGGGCTACGATCCTCACCCGCACATCGCCGCGGCGGTGGCCGTGTAGGGACCGGGGTCGGTCGCACGGGGTCAGACCCGGGTCAGACCCCTGGCCATGGCCGTCGCAGTATCACGGCAATGTCTTTGGCCAGGGGCCCGACCCCGGCACCTTGCGCCGCTCAGCCAGCGTTTCTTTCACCCCAGCAGCAGGCGCATCACCCGGCCCGCGGCGAAAGCGAGGGCGGCGAGGATGAGATTCGCGACCACTCCGGTGGCGAAGTAGGTGATGGTCTTGGAGGTCCAGGCCATCCGTGCGCTTGGCGGCAGCCCCCTGAGGCCCCAGTCGGCCAGGGTGAGGCCCGCGGCGCCCAGCAGAGCCAGCCAGGCCGGCGCATCGAGGTACCCGGCGAGCGCCAGTGCAAGAATGAACGCGTAGGGGACCCTGCCTCGCAGTTTCGCCGTCAACGCTGCCATGGCTGCACCGGCCCCGCGTGCTCCGATCCGCGTTCGGGCCAGGATGCCGGTGGCGGCTGGCCTGTCAATGGCCGCAGAAGCCTGCCCGGTCGCGGCCTCTCGCCGGTCCCGGGTGACAAGAAGAAGGCGGCCCCGGCCAAGAAATAGCGCCTCACGGACGGGCGGAAAGTCGTATATGAGTGGCGGACGGCAAGACCGTCCTGTTCCCCCATGCGCACCGACCTGTTCGACTTCGACCTCCCCGACGATCTGATCGCCCTCGAGCCCGCGACCCCGCGTGATGCCGCGCGGCTACTGGTGGTGGGGCCGAGTCCTCCCGCTCCCCGCGCGGCACCGGCCTCGCCTGGAGCTGCCCCTGACCCTAGCCCTCTCCCCGCAAGCGGGGAGAGGGAACCCGCGCGGCGGGCGGCCCTCCACGACCGCCGCATCACAGACCTGTTGGAGCTGCTCCGGCCCGGCGACGCGCTGGTGCTCAACGACACGCGGGTGATCCGGGCCGCGCTCCAGGGAGAGCGCATGCGTGGGGCCAGCCGCGCGGCGGTGTCCTTCAACCTGCACAAGCGGCTCGACGATCACCGCTGGCTGGCCTTCGCGCGGCCGGCGAAGCGGCTGGCCGCCGGCGACCGCATCCGTTTCGGCCACGACGGCCGCGTATGCCTGCTCGGCACGCTGGACGCCACCGTGGCGCGGGTGGGCGAGGCCGGCGAGGTGGAGCTCGCCTTCAGCCTGCACGGCGCCTATCTCGACGAGGCCGTCGAGGCCCTGGGCGACCCGCCGCTGCCGCCCTACATCGCCGGCAGGCGGGCGCCCGAGCCGGCCGACGCCGAGCGCTACCAGACCGTCTATGCGCGCCGCGAGGGCGCCGTGGCGGCCCCTACGGCCGGCCTGCACTTTACCGACGGGCTGTTCGCGGCCCTGGACGCGCGCGGCGTTTCCCGGCATTTCGTGACGCTGCACGTGGGGGCCGGCACCTTCCTGCCCGTCAAGGCCGAGGACACCAGCGGGCATCGCATGCACAGCGAGTGGGGGGAGATATCGGAGGCCACCGCGGCCGCGCTCAACAAGGCGCGCGCCGCCGGCGGGCGCCTGGTCGCCGTCGGCACCACGGCGCTGCGGCTGCTGGAGACGGCGGCGGCCGACGACGGCCGCATCCGTCCGTTCGCCGGCGAGACGGACATCTTCATCACCCCCGGCTACCGCTTCAAGGCCGTCGACCTCCTCCTCACCAACTTCCACCTGCCGCGCTCCACCCTGTTCATGCTGGTGGCGGCCTTCAGCGGTCTCGACACCATGCGGCAGGCCTACGCCCACGCCATCCGGCACGGCTATCGCTTCTATTCCTACGGCGATGCCTGCCTGCTTGACCCCGCCCCGGCTCAATGAGCGGCGCCTTCTCCTTCACTCTGCAGACGACCGACGGCGGCGCCCGTCTAGGCGAGATCGCCACATCGCGCGGGGTGATCCGCACGCCGGCCTTCATGCCGGTGGGCACGGCGGCGACAGTGAAGGCGGTCTACACCGACCAGTTGGAAGCCGCCGGTGCCGATATCATCCTCGGCAACACCTATCACCTGATGCTGCGGCCGGGGGCGGAGCGCATCGCCAGGCTCGGCGGCCTGCACGCGTTCATGGGCTGGCGGCGGCCGATCCTCACCGACAGCGGCGGCTTCCAGGTCATGAGCCTCGCCAAGCTGCGCAAGATCACGGCGGACGGTGTCACCTTCCAGTCCCACATCGACGGCGCCACCCACGCGCTGAGCCCCGAGCGCGCCGTGGACATCCAGTGCCTGCTCGGCGCCGACATCATGATGCAGCTCGACGAGTGCGTCGCCCTGCCGGCCTCCCACGAGGAGACCGAGCGCGCCGTGGAGCGGTCCCTGGCCTGGGCAGCGCGGTGCAAGGGTGCTTTTGCCGCCAACCTGGAGGCGGGCCTCGCCAAGCCGGGCCAGGCGCTGTTGGGCATCGTCCAGGGCGGCATCGACCCGGGCTTGCGCCAGCGCTCGGCCGAGGGGCTGGTGGCGCTCGATTTCCCCGGCTACGCCATCGGCGGCCTCGCCGTCGGCGAGACCCACGAGGCCATGATTGAGACGCTAGGTCTCACGGCGCGCCTGCTGCCGGCGGACAAGCCCCGCTACCTGATGGGTGTCGGCACGCCCATCGACCTGATCGAGGCGGTGGCGAACGGAGCCGACATGTTCGACTGCGTGATGCCGACCCGCTCCGGCCGCCACGGCCAGGCCTTCACCTGGAGCGGCAAGATCAACCTCAAGAATGCCCGCCACGCCGAGGACCCTGCTCCGCTCGACCCCGGGAGCGCCTGCCCCGCCGCCCGCGACTACTCGCGCGCCTACCTCCACCATCTCGTGAAGTCCGAGGAGTACCTGGGCGCGATGCTGCTGTCGTGGGCGAACGTGGCCTTCTATCAGCAGCTTATGGCGGCCATGCGGGCTGCGATCGCCGGCGGCCGCTTCGCCCCCTGGGCGGCCGAGACCAAGGCCCGCCTCGGCGGCAATTCGGGACACTAGGTACCGGAAAATCTTGCGCCTTATCCTCACACCGCGCCGAATGCGGCGTGGGCGAATGTGGCGTGGGCGTCACATGTCCATGTTTACTGGCTCAGTGTGCATCGGATAGCAGTTGTTGTCCACAGAAGTATCGTGTACCTCCATATGAGCTGGATCGTGTTCACAGGAGAGGGGCTGTCGCCCGTGCGTTCTCGTGACGGCGAGTTGTTCCGGCGGCGGCAGGTGTCATCGAGTTCCAACATGGTAGGTGCGACGCGGCTTCTCCTTGCGGACCTTGCTGCCCACGGCGAGGCGCGGGCTGCGGAGGTTCTGGCCTCGCTCCCGGCTGAAATTCCAAAGACCGAGCATGCCCCGAATGCAGCGGCCGGCTCATGCCGGGTCGCCGTTGCCGTCTGCACGGCGAAGCGCCCGGGGATGCTGCGCCTTTGCCTCCAATCCATCGCCTCGCAGATCGTCGCCGCCCAGATCGCCATCGAGATCGTCGTGGTGGACAATGAGGGCGCGCCCAACAACGCGACCGTCGTTCAGGAGATCGCGGCCCGCTGCCGCTTTCCGGTCCACTACGTCCATGAGCCGCGCCGGGGCATCCCCCAAGCGCGCAACGCCGCCCTGGAGAAATGCCGCAGCCTCGCCGCCGACTGGATCGCCTTCACGGACGACGACTGCTGGGCCAGCCCGACGTGGCTGGCGAGCCTACTGGATGCCGCCGACCGGCACAGGGCCGACGTGGTCTATGGCCGCCGCGAGTTCCTGCTGCCGACGCCGTTGCCGTTCTGGGCGATGCGGGCCGAGCAGGGCACGCACGCCGAGGGCGAGCAGCTCCCCTACGCCGCGACACACAACGTGCTGGCGTCGGCGTGGCTGGTGGGCGGCGACTCGATGATGCGGTTCGACGAACGGCTGGCGCACGGCGAGGACACCGACTTCTTCCATCGTGCGGCGCAGCGCGGCGCGCGCATCGTCTACTCGGCCGATCCGCTGGTGCTGGAGGTGGTGTCGGCCGACCGGGCGACGCTCCACTATCAGACCCGGCGCGCCTACTACTACGCGGCCAGCCGCAGTTCCTTCCATCGCCGCTACAAGGGCGCGCACAAGGCTGCCGGGAAGCTGGCCGTCCGCTGTGCCTTCCAGGCCCCGGTGGCCATCGCGCGGCTTATGGCGGCGCCACTCGCATTGCCCTTCAGCGAGGACACCTTCCGGGATCTCGTCACCAAGGGCGCCGCGCGCCTTGCCGGGGCGGCGGGCGCCACGGCTGGACTGCTCGGCCTCCACGGCAACCCGTACCGCCGCATCGACGGGTTCTGAGCCCCCCTTGTGCCGGAGCGAGCACATTCTCCAACGGGCCGGGAGATCAGGCTCTTGGCCGGTCTCTGCGACGAGCTGGCCTTTGAGCTATTGAGTTTGCGACGTTTCGGGTTGGCCGCGCCTTGCGGTCGAATATCCAGATTGCATGGAGGTCGTGGTCTGATCGCGTGGGGAACGAATTCCAATGCATGCCAGCGACTATAGAAGGGGAACGGCCATTGTTGTTGGCCTGCCGTGGTTGCGAACAGGCACCGGCAAGGTGATGGAAGCGCAAATACGGTATCTAAGGTCCAAAGGGCTGAGAACCGTATTCGTCGCCGTACCACACAATACCCAGCAGCCGCGGCCGAACGAGGTTTGGACACAATTCGCCGCTCTTTCGTCGGAGCTCGGTGCCGACCGCGCGCTAGCTGCCACTTTCGATGGACGAATTCGAAAGGGCGGCAAAATTGGTCGCTGGTACGGTGCGCGACGCGGGTTGAATGCCATGCACTGGGCGATGCGCGCCGCCGGGGTGTCGCCGATTCCGCCAGAGCTGGATCTCGAGTTGCAGTCGGGGAATGTTGAGACGCTGTTAGTCAATCACGTTTATGCCATTCAATTCGGTTTGCGCGTAAAGGAGAGACTGAGAGACCTGGGACAGCGCGTTCCGATGATCATCGTCACTCATGATGTGCAGGCGCACATACTGATGGACAACAACATAAAGAATCCCTTCACTCGCAAACTAGACACTTTTGATCAGCTCGTTGCGACTGAGATCACGGCGCTCGCGAACGCCGATGTCCTGGTTCATGTTTCTGAAGAGGATAGGCGCTTTTTTGAGACCGAGATACCAAGCAGGCCTCATGTCCTCGCGCTTCCGACGGCTGACGATTTGAGTGGATCGGAGCATCCCTTTCCGCCAGAAGCGCAAAGAGACCTCTTGTTCGTCGGTTCAAACCATATTGGGAATTACCAAGCTTTGGAATGGTTTTTCGGAAGAGTCAAGCCGTGGTTTGGAGCATCACCGCTGTCATTTGTTATTGTGGGGAACGTGGCAGATCTGGTGCAAATTCGTGATCATCAGTTCTACAGAAGGATTGAGCATCACCTTTTTGGTTCCGCGGCTGAAACACTGCCCTACTATCTGATGACCCGGTGTGTGATCATTCCGATGGTGAGCGGTCGGGGTGTGTCAGTCAAGACTGTGGAGGCAACCGCCATCGGTCGCCCTATCGTTGGAACACGATACGCCTATCGGGGCCTGCCGATGTCCGAGGTGAGGGCATCGGGCCTTAGGATATGCGATGATCCGAGAGACTTCGCTTTAGAGACTATGTCCACGCTCGAGTCTCCGAATGGGGCGATGGAGGCAAGCCGGAAACTCTACAAATCTCTCTTTAGCTACGAGAGATTCGAGAAGGCTATGAATAATGCGCTTTCGGCGTCCTCTTCAGAGGATGCATTATCTGTGCGGGGTGCGAAGGGTCCTCTTGCTGCAGAGTGAGTGAAGACATGGCAATTGTGGAGGAGATCGTGCGACTTAATCTAGGCAATGCGGGTCACGCCGCAGGTGCCTTTCCAACGAGAACATTGGGCGCGATTGAGAAAATCCTGCCGTCCGCCATGGAAGCGACAGCTGAGACCGGATGCGGGAAGTCAACAATACTTTTTTCGAACATATCGGACGCCCATGTTCTTTTTGCGCTCGATGACAGGTATCTTGGGTCCGATTCAAGCGTCCTGTTCTATGAAGGCTGCCCACTTACAAGACTTGATCGGGTGCAGCCCGTCTTCGGTCCGTCACAGCAGACGTTGCCACACTATAACGGCTTCATGACGTATGACTGCGTCCTCATAGATGGACCTCATGGTTATCCATTTCCGGAATTGGAGTATTACTATTTGTATCGCTATATCCGTGAGGGTGGTTTTTTGATTATTGACGACGTCCACATCCCGACTGTGGGCCGGTTGGCGGATTTTATTCAGGAAGATGACATGTTTGAGATGTGCAAGCTGATAGATACAACAGCAATCTTCACGAGAACCTCCGCTCCGCTGTTCGATCCCTTGGGGGATGGTTGGTGGACACAGAAGTACAATCAGCGGAGAACGCCGCGGAGTCACTCGTTTTTCCTGGATGACGGCGGCGGGCGGGTGCCTTTCTTGCAGCAGGTCGGCGGAACCAATCCTGGAGGCGACAAGATGATGGGACGCGGAAGCGGTACCGCCGCGCGCGGATTCCTTCGCTTCTTTCAAAAGAGAGCTGGATCACTCTGATACCAGCTCCTGAGCGTCGGCGCGTCGAGAGCGGACCGGCGTCGGAGTTATGCAGGTTGACAGGCATGGCTTTGCGAGATTGCAAAGGGACCGGCGAGTCAACGCGAATATGCTTTGCAGCGACCAAGGCCCTCTGAATAGGATGGCCTGGGGCCCGCCTCACCTATCATGAACCCAGGGATCGCCTTGCCGCTCAACCACGCCCTCTCCAGCCTCCTCGCCCAGAGCCCGACGCTCGGGCTGCTCGCGCGCATGCTGCGCGAGAACGGGCGGGCCTATCTGCCGCGGTATGCCGTGGCCTTCGTGTTCATGGGGCTGTTCGCCGGCTGCACGGCGCTCAGCGCGTGGATGATGAAGGACGTGATCAACAATATCTTCGTGGCCAGCGACCCCAAGGCGCTCGTCTGGATCCCGGCGGCGATCATGGCGATCTTCGCGGTGAAGGGCGTCGCCTCCTACGCCCAGGAGGTCACGCTCAGCCGGATCGGCAACCGCTTCGTGGCGGAGGCGCAGAAGCGCATGTTCGACCACGTGCTGCAGATGGACATGGGCTTCCACCAGCGCCACCCCTCCAACGACCTGATCATGCGCATCACCCAGGGCGCCAACGCCGCGCGCGACATGCTGAACCTGATGGCGGTCAGCCTCGGCCGCGATGCGCTGACGCTCGGCGGCCTCGTGCTGGTGATGGTGTCCATGGACCCGGTCATGTCGGCCATCTGCCTGGTCGGCGGGCCGTTCATGGCCATCGCCATGCGCCGGCGCAGCCGGCGCATGCGCAACGTGGCCGAGAGCCAGAACCTGTCGGTGGCGACCATCATCGGGGCCATGCGCGAGACCGCACAAGGCATCCGCATCGTCAAGGCCTTCCAGATGGAAGGGCAGCAGCGCCGGCGCATGCACCAGGGCATCGAGGCCGTGGAGCGCATGGGCAACAGGATGGTGGCGGTGCAGGCCGGCATGAACGGCCTCGTGGAGGCGCTGGCCGGGCTCGCCATCGGCCTGGTGGTGCTCTACGCCGGCTGGCGCAACGTCGCGTTCGGCGAGACGCCGGGGCAGTTCTTCGCCTTCATCGCCGCACTGCTGATGGCGTCCGACCCCCTGCGCCGGCTGTCGCGGCTGCAGCTGCAGCTCACGGCTGCCGCGGCGGGCGCGCGGGCCATGTACGGCCTCCTGGACCTGACGGCGGCGGAGAGGCCCGCACCGGTGGCGGCGCCCGATCTGGCGGTGCGGGGCGGCGAGATCCGCTTCGAGCAGGTGCGCTTCTCCTACAAGCCGGGAGTGGTCGCGCTGGCCGGTCTCGACCTGGTGGCGCCGGCCGGGCGGACGACGGCGCTGGTCGGGGTGTCGGGCGGCGGCAAGACCACGGCCCTCAACCTGCTGCAGCGGTTCTGGACGCCCGACAGCGGCAGGATTCTCATCGACGGCCGGGACATCGCTGAGGTCTCGCTCGCTTCCCTGCGGCGCCGGATCGCCCTGGTCAGCCAGGACGTGTTCCTGTTCGACGGCACCATCCGCGACAACATCAAGGCGGGCCGGCCGGAAGCCTCGGAGGAGGAGACCGCCGCAGCGGCGCGGGCTGCCCACGCCGACGCCTTCATCCGCGCGCTCCCCAACGGCTACGACACGGCCGTAGGCGAGCTCGGCGGCCAGGTCTCGGGCGGACAGCGCCAGCGCATCGCCCTGGCGCGGGCGTTCCTCAAGGACGCACCCGTCGTGCTGCTGGACGAGCCCACCTCGGCGCTCGACAGCGAGACGGAGGGCGTCATTCAGCGGGCGCTCGACGAGCTCAGCGAAGGCCGCACCACCCTGGTGATCGCGCACCGCCTGGCCACCGTCCTGCGCGCCGATCTCATCCATGTCGTGGACGAAGGACGCGTGGTCGAGTCCGGCTCGCATCGCGAGCTCATTCGCGCCGGCGGCGCCTACGCCCGACTGCACCGACTGCAGTTCGAGGGCGAAAGCGGGCACTTGCTCGCCGTGTGAGCACAACCCGGGTCGCCAGGGCACGCATGCAGGGCACGCATGGCGGCCCTTCGGCCACACTTCCTGTGGGTATCGGCCCGCGCCGTTCCGGCCTCGGTGCGGGACGCTTGATCATGGCCTCTCCGGGTTGTTACAACCCGCGCCGCTTGTCGTTAACCCGCGCGCTTGGGGGGGAACCGGCGCGCTTCCCATTCGGAGTTCGTCCATGTCGATTCGGTTCAAGGCTTTTTCCGGCGCCGTCCTCGCACTCGCCCTTCTCGGTCTCCAGCCAGTTGGCGCGCAGCAGCAACAGGAGGACCCGCGCAAGCGAACCGACATCGACAAGGCACTTGGCGAGCAGCTGTACCAGGAGCAGCAGGCGCGGCGCGGCTGCAAGGTCGCCCTCTGCGAGGCGGCGCGCACCAAGGCGGCGCAGGGCGACAACATCGCCTGCAAGGTGCTCAAGACCTGGCCCGACGTCGACCTCAAGAGCAAGGTTCTCAAGGGCGCCATGGAGTGGCCCTTCGGCCACGCCTCGTGCGAGGCCAGCATCACCATCGACCGCAAGATGCTGGCCGCCGCCATGTCCGAGGCCACCTACGAGGCCAAGATCGGCAAGCACGACGTGACTTGCCAGCTGAGCACCAAGGACGGCAAGGACAAGCACGCCCTCACCTTCTCGATCGACCCGGTCGTGACGTTCGAGAAGGGCAAGGCCACCAAAGCGGCGCTGCACTGGAGCAACGTCGGCGGCACCACCATCGCCAAGAGCGCCGCCTGGTCGGCGACCGCAGTGGACAACACGTTCAACGTGCTGCAGGGGGCCGTGATCGAGCAGATCAACGGCTTCTTCGTCGGCTGCGACGAGGCCGGCAAGTAGCCGCCGACTCCCCCGCCTCGGAGACGGACGGCAAACGGGCACGGCGCGCCGGCGAACGGCTGCGCAGGGCTCGCGTGTCTCGGGCGCGACGGGTCGTCACGCGGCACGCATGGGGCAACTGGGCGGCGGCTGACTTGCCGGCGTGGCCGTCATCCTCTATGTCCACACGCGCGCTTCGGCCGCTGCCGCCGCCTCTGCCTGCGGCCGCGGGCCAACGGGGGCGCCGCCCGGACGGGGCTCGGAGAGGTGGCAGAGTGGTTGATTGCACCGCACTCGAAATGCGGCATACTCGCAAGGGTATCGGGGGTTCGAATCCCTCCCTCTCCGCCACCACTCAGTACAACCTGTGTCCAAGTAGACCAGGGCTAGACGGAAAACCCCAGCAAATCCAAGCGTAAACGTTCATCCACTGTCCAAGCGGTGTTCGCTCTGGACGGCGCCGGGGTGCATGTCCTAGTGCATGTTTCTTGAAATGAGGGGAGTCGAAACCTACACTTTGGCGGGCAGCCAACGCATGGCAGTTTGCTGCGCCGCACACACGGGAGGCGAAGATGGCCGACACACACGCCGCCGGCAGCGAGGACGAGGTGAAGCGCCTCAGGGCCGAGATGGCCGCTGCACACCCGGACCGCGGCGGGACGACCGAGGCATTCGCGGTTGCCCGCACGCGCTACGTCGAGGCCCGCGGGGGCAAACAGCTCCGGGAGCGCGCCGGCGGCTTCAAGGTCGCCAAGGACCTCGCCAAGCTCCCCAACGGCCTGCACAGCGACCGGACCTGCCGGGGGCTCTACGTGCAGGTGCGGCGCGACCGGGACACCGGCGGCTGCAGCATGAGCTGGATCTTCAGGTGGAAGCCTCGCGGGCAGGGGGCCACGTCGTCTCGCACCATGGGGCTCGGCTCCTGCGACTGCACCGCCGCCAACCTGGAGGGCGCGCGCCAACGGGCGGCTGAGGCGCGCGAGCTGGTGCTCGCCGGCAAGGACCCGGTGGAGGAGCGCGACAAGGTGCGCGAGGCTGAGGCTGAGCGGCTGCGCCCGCGCCCGACGTTCCTGCAGTACGCCAAGGAGTACGTGCGGAGGCGCGAGGGGGAGTGGCGCAACCCTGTGCACAGAGCCCAATGGAAGAACACCCTCGGGCTCGGCGGCGCCGGCAAGAGCCGCATGACCTACTGCGACAGCCTGCACCCGCTGCGCATGGACAAGATCGACGGCCACGCCATCCGCAAGGTGCTCGATCCCATCTGGCAGGCGAAGCCCGAGACCGCCTCACGGCTGCGCGGCCGGCTGGAGCGCATTCTCGACGCGGCCAAGGCGGACGGCCTGCGCCAGGGCGACAACCCGGCGCTGTGGCGGGGCAACCTCGACACGCGCTACTCGCCGAAGGGCAAGCTGCGCGAGGTGAGGCATCACGCGGCGCTGCCGTGGGCCGAGATACCCGGCTTCCTCGCCGAGCTGCGCCAGCGCGACGGCATCGCAGAGGCCTGCGTCGAGATGATCGTGCTGACTGCCACTCGCTCCAAGGAGGCGCGCGGCGCACGGTGGGAGGAGCTCGACTGGGAGGCCAAGCGCTGGACCGTGCCGGCGGCGCGGATGAAGAAGCGCAAGGCACACAGCGTCCCGTTGAGCGACGCGGCGATCGCCGTGCTCAAGCGCATGGAGGCGATCAAGACGGGCGCCCATATCTTCCCCGGCCTGCAGCGCGGCAGCGGCATCAGCGACACGTCGCTGCGCAACGTCTTGCGCGACATGGGGTACGGCAAGGACCGCGCCTCGGTCCACGGCATGCGCAGCTCGTTCCGCGATTGGGCCGGCGAGGCGACGACCTTTCCGCGTGAGGTGGCCGAGCACGCGCTGGCGCACGGCATCCCCGACGCGACCGAGCGGGCCTATTACCGCAGCGACCTGTTTGTTAAGCGCGTGGATCTGATGGCGTCGTGGGGTGCGTTCTGCACGGGGAAGATATCCACACCCCGCTAGCGCTGCGACAATCTGCCCAGCTACATTCGATGCAGACCGTGTGCTGATTAAGCTCGGGGAACGACCTATATTCCGTATTCGTATAGTCGAACATGTCCGAAAAGAGTCAGAAATATCAGGGGGTTCTATGCCTCCAAGGTATACGGAGAGGGTTGCGAGGGATGCGCTCCGACTGCATGTCCGTCTCGTACAGCGGATTAAAGGAGAGCTGGCGTCCAATGACCAAACCCGAAGCCATCTGCGGCCTGGCGCAATTCGACCGCCTGATGTTTGACGACGAACTTTCCGCCATCGACCGGATGGGCCGCTCGTCGCGGCGCGAGGCCATCGAGCACCGGGGCTATCCCAAGGCCCGCCGCGTCGGGCTGCGGTCTGCCTGGGTCTACTCAGAGGTGCGGGCATGGGTCATGGCCCAGCCCGCCGCCGATGAGCGCCCGAGCCCGCGCAAGGCCCTCTCCGCGGGTGTGAAGGCGCTGCGCGCCAAGCATGGCCAGCGTCTCGCCGAGGCCGGCGAGGTGGCGCCGTGAAGTATCCAGATCTCCCCATGCACGGGCAGGAGATTGAGGTCGGGGCGCTCTGGAAGACCCTCGATGGCGGAGCGATCCTTGCTGCAGGAGGCGAGGCGATGAGCCGTTCAGATCCTCAATCCTCCGTCAAACGGCAAGACGAGAAGTCCGGCACCTGTGGGCTCTCCCGCAACCCATCCGTGCGCGTCGGTCCCGCTGGCACCCCCACTGGAGAGTGAGATGACCGACACCGATCTCGCCACCCTCGAAGACGCCGCGCGAGCCGAAGGCCAGGCCAAGGGCGTGATGCTGGCCTACGACGTGCTGCGCGCCGCCGGCCACGAGGATCTCGCCAACCAGGCCGCGGACCTGGCGAATGAGCTGCTCGCCCTGGCGGCGCGCATCCGCCGGCAGGGGCGGAGGATCTGGAGTCGATCACGCTCCACTGACGACAACGGCCGACGAGGTGCCACGCCCCGTCGGCCGAAACTCTCGCAGCAGTCAGTGTTGTTGGTTGCGTCGCGTCCCAGTTTCCACCCGGAGGCCACGACATGGGGTGCAGGCAGTGCCGGCGCGTCATGGCCGGAGCATCGCAAAGACGGGGGCACTTCCGCAGCAGTTCGGCGGACATCTGCTCCGCCAATTTGGTTGCGACCCAATTTGATCGCAACCGGGCCGGTCTCCGTCGATCATGGCGCAGCGCGGTCGGGCACCCCGGAGCTTGCAGGACCGCCGGGATGCCCGATTTCACGCCCAACGCAGGCGTGCCCGCGAACGCGCCGGCCCCTGGGGGCGGCGCCGGGAGGGAAGCAGAGCCGGCGCGCATAAATGGTTAACGCCAGTCCTTGCGTCGGGTTCCCGGCTCCGCTCGCTGGCGCGCCACCTTGAGAGGGTTGGGCCACAGGGTCGGCCCCTGTGGAGTGGTCGGAGGGAGCGGTCGGGACCCCACTACTCCTCGCTGCGAAGCCCGCGATTGAGCTCCAGCAGCACACCCGACGTCGAGATCGGTCCCGGGCTCGATTGGCTCGCCGGCAACAGCGGCTCCGCAAGATCGGCCCACTGCCGGCATAGCTCGGCAAACTTGCGACGTTCGACGGGAGGCAGCGCCTCGATGTCAGGTTTCATGGCTTCGAGCACGGCCATCTTGGCTTCAAAGAACATCGCGAATCCCTCCAGCGGTAGCGCGGACCTGAGTGAGGATTGCGCGCTTTCGGTAGTCGAAGAGCTAAGCACTTGGCGCTGATGGATGGTTCGGTTATCGCGCGGTTTACGTCTTGGGGAGGTGGCGGCGGTCTACGCGGCCGGGCTGCTCGCATCCTCGTCGCACTCGGCCAGAGTGACGCCGCCGATGGCCAACAGCGGCTCGAGCAGCCTGTCCAGGCCGTCGCCGATATGCTGATCGAACCATGACGCGTCGTCGCCGCTCTGCGCCCAAGCAAGCGCGATGGCGCGGTCCACGACGTCGTTGAGTGTGCGGACCGGGCTGTCGCAGATCTCGGCGGCCACGTGCTTGGCGGTCTCGAACAGGACGCTCGACACGTGGCGCTCGAACGCCTCGAACCGTCCGGGATTGGACAGCTGGTCCGGCGCATTGCGCCATGCCTGGCGCGTCATGGCGATGACGCGCAGCAACTCCCGGCCCTTCATCGTCGGCTCGGCACGCAGGCCGGCGTGCGCTGCGTCATGCGTAGTAAGCTGTATGGCGGTCGTTGTGGCGGCACCGAGGCCGAGACGTTGCAGCACGGTGGGGTGGCTGGTGGATGTACGCATCGTCTTGGCCATGACTTCCTCCTTTGGAGGTTGGGCGGGATGAACGTCGTGTGGATGATGCAACCACCACGCGGGCCGCCCTGCACGTATCACACGACGTTGACGCGTACTGCGCTGTGACTTGTGCTCATTTGCATCAGTTCTGTATTCGCTATCCGATGACCCGCAGCATTCGCGTCTGCTATATGTCCTGAGGCCTGGACCGCTGCGGCGGCAGGCGCGGGCCCCGGCGCTCGCGGAGCCGGCGCAGCAGCTCCGCCCTCGCCGCGTAGAACCTGGCGCTGTCGGTGGCGGGGCCGTCGTAGGCGGCCGCGAAGCCGTCGAGGACGACGGGATGCGCCGCGGGGCGCTGTCCATACCTGAAGGCATGGACCAGGAAGCCGGCACTCGATCTGAGGTTGGCCAGGAGGCTTGGGGTGGCTTCGGTCTCCGCGGTGCACCCTTCGGCGCGGCAGAAGGCGAACTTGAGCTTCAGCGTCTTGACCCTGGGAAGCTCGATCCATTTGATCTGCTCCCTGCGCAGCACCTTCTGCCAGAGGTCCACGGGCAGGATATCGACGCGGGTGCCGGCGGGCCGATGCACGTCGGGCGGCACCATCACCGTAAAGGTGAGCCGGTCGCCGGCCTGGCGGACGCCCGCTGCCACCTGGAGATCGCCGCTCGTGCTGTCCAGCCGCTCATGATGTATGAGACAGGTCTTGACGCCGACCTCGCCCAGCTTGCCGAACAGGTCCTGGTCGGTTGAGGTGGGCGTCTCGCACAGCTTGACCCAGGCCTTGGCCTGGGCGGGCTTGGCATGCGCGGCTCCGGGACGTTCCTGGGCGACGGCCATAGACGGGGCCAGGGCGAGCGCGGCGATGGCGAGCAACGGCAGGTGACGCATGACGGCATTCCCTCGTCAGGTCCGGCGCGCGGGCGCACCGCCGCGGATGGCCGGCATTTGCCGAGACTACCACGGCGTTCCCGGTTGCAAAGGCACCGCAACGGGTTCGATCGGCCGCTGTGGCGGCGCCCACGGTAAGGCCGGCAAGGCATGACCGCGTCCCAGACCCGGCGCCCAGCCCGGCCGCAATGGGCCGAGGCCCGGCGCATCGTTGTGAAGATCGGCTCCAGCCTGCTGGTGGACCGCGGGCAGGGCCGGCTCAACGCCGACTGGCTCGCCTCGCTGGCGGAGGACGTGGCCGGCCTCGCCGGTGCGGGGAAGCAGGTGATCCTGGTATCCTCGGGCGCCATCGCGCTGGGGCGGCACATGCTGGGCTTTCCGAGCGGGGCGCTGGAGCTGGAGAAGTCGCAGGCCGCGGCGGCGGTGGGCCAGGTCTCGCTCGCCGGTGCCTACCAGAGCGTGCTGGGCGCGCACGGGCTCACCGCGGCGCAGGTCCTGCTCACGCTCGGCGACACCGAGGAGCGCCGGCGCTACCTCAACGCGCGCCAGACCATCGCCACATTGCTCGCGCACCGCGCCGTGCCCGTGGTCAACGAGAACGACACCGTGGCCACCAGCGAGATCCGCTATGGCGACAACGACCGGCTCTCGGCCCGCGTGGCCAGCATGATGAGCGCCGACTGCCTGGTGCTGCTCTCCGATATCGACGGGCTTTACACCGCGCCTCCTGGAACAAAGGTAGCCGGCAGCGGCGTCGAGGCCCGCCGACTCGACGAGGTGCGCGCCATCACGCCCGAGATCGAGGCCATGGCCGGCAGCGCCGGCAGCGAGCTGTCGCGCGGCGGCATGGTGACCAAGATCGAGGCCGGCAAGATCGCGCTCTCCTCGGGCACCAACATGGTGATTGCTCTGGGCAAGACGATGCACCCGCTGCGGGCGCTCTCGGAAGGGGCGCCGTGCACCTGGTTCCTGGCCCACTCCGATCCGGTGACGGCGCGCAAGCGCTGGATCGCCGGGCAGCTGGAGCCCAAGGGCAGCGTGGAGATCGACCCCGGCGCCGAGAAGGCCCTGCTCTCCGGCAAGAGCCTGCTGCCGGCCGGCGTGAAGCGCGTGGAGGGCGCCTTCGAGCGCGGCGATGCGGTGATCATCCGCGCCGCCGACGGCCGCGAGCTGGGCCGGGGGCTCATCGCCTATGCGCGGGCGGACGCCGAGCGTATCATCGGCCGCAAGAGCGGCGAGATTGCCGCCATCCTGGGGCATGCGGGGCGCACCGAGCTGGTGCACCGCGACGACATGGTGCTGAGCAAGGGATAGGCCGGAGATGACGGCGGACGCAGACGGGGTCAGACCCCTCGCCACGACCCTTGCAATCGACTCCGGCCGTGGGCGCGAGGGGTCTGACCCCGTTGGAACGGCCGACGCGCAGGGCAGCGTCGGCGAGGCGATGCAAGTGCTCGGCGCGGCGGCGCGGGAGGCGGCGCGCGGCTTGGCTCTGGCCTCCACCGAGGCGAAGAACCGGGCCCTGCAGGCGGCCGCCGCGGCGTTGCGCGCGCAGACACCCGCTATCCTGGAGGCCAACTGGCAGGACCTGGCGGCCGCGCGGGAGGATGAGCGCCCGGCCTCGTTCATCGACCGCCTGACTCTCGATCCGAAGCGCGTCGAGGGTATCGCCAAGGGACTGGAGGAGATTGCGGCGCTGCCCGATCCGGTCGGTGCCGTGATCGCAGAGTGGACCCGGCCCAATGGCCTCCGCATCCAGCGCGTACGGGTACCGCTGGGGGTTGTCGGCATCGTCTACGAGAGCCGGCCCAACGTGACGGCGGATGCGGGCGCGCTGTGCCTCAAGGCCGGCGACGCGGCCGTCCTGCGCGGGGGCTCGGACAGCCACCTTTCGAGCCTCGCCATCCATGCCTGCCTTGTGCGCGGCTTGCGCGAGGCGAAGCTTCCCGAGGCCGCCATCCAGCTGGTGCCCACCACCGACCGCGAGGCGGTGGGGCTGATGCTCAAGGGCCTCGGCGGCGCCATCGACGTGATCGTGCCGCGCGGTGGCAGGAGCCTGGTGGCGCGCGTGCAGGAGGAAGCGCGCGTGCCGGTGTTCGCGCACCTGGAAGGCCTCTGCCACACCTACGTGGACCGCAGCGCCGACCTGGAGATGGCGAAACGCATCGTCGTCAACGCCAAGATGCGGCGCACGGGCGTATGCGGCTCCACCGAGACGCTGCTGGTCGATCGGGCGGCGCCCGCCACATATCTGCCGGCGCTGGTGGCGGCGCTGATCGAGGCCGGCTGCGAGGTGCGCGGCGACGGGGCGACGCAGGCGGTCGACACCCGCGTGCAGCCCGCCACGGAGCAGGACTGGTCGACGGAGTATCTCGACGCCATCATCTCGGCGAGGACGGTGGACGGTGTGGACGATGCCGTCGCCCACATCCAGAAATACGGCTCGCAGCACACCGACTGCATCGTGGCCGCGGACCAGTTCACCGCCGAGCGGTTCCTCACCCGCCTCGACAGCGCGATCGTGCTGCACAACGCCTCGACCCAGTTCGCCGACGGCGGCGAGTTCGGCATGGGCGGCGAGATCGGCATCGCCACCGGCCGCCTCCACGCCCGCGGCCCCGTGGGAGTGGAGCAGCTCACCACCTTCAAGTACGTGGTGCGCGGCAACGGGCAGACCAGGCCATGACCCCGCGGCGCCGGTGAATGCCGCCGTCCCGCGCTTATCTATCGCCCAGACCGATCCACCCCAATGGCCGACCATTCGATGCGTTGCCCTCCACGGAGAATAGGTGCAGATGCGGGCATCGCGTGGCAAGTGTGGTACGAAGCTCGCGCTTGCAACGAGTTCTTGCCGTGCCACAGTTCAGGTCACTGTTGGTGAGGAATGGATGTGTCGAGCATTGTTGTGCTTCAAGACATCGAACTGATCCCGGTCTTGAAATTTGAGCCGTTCCAGTTTGCGGCGGAGGGTCGGTCACCTCCGTCCGGCTTCTATGAGCACATGCCGGAGGAGTGGCATCGCCATTGGGTCGAGTCCCTGGCCGATTCAGGGATCAGGGGAGTGATGCCAGTTGAAAGGGGCTCATGGCACGTTCCTACGAGTGAATTCACTGATCTCGCACTCCTTCGAAGAGTGCTGGAGGTGATCTTCCAAAATATGGAAGAAGCAGGATTTTCCATTGACCTGGATTGCTTACCTCTGCTTGGCGGCCTCGCCTTGCGCCAATCGCGGACTGTGCTGATCGAGCCTGGCTGTTGCGCAGACCTCGGAGCCATCGCTCGCTGGCGAGAAGCGGTCGGTTACAGACAGGCCGAGTGGCAGGACGCCTCGAGTGGCCATCCGTCGGTGTCGGTACGGTATGACGCGCCGCGATTGATCATTAGCAGTCCACACCAGGGAGAGCCCCCTACGGCACGCTGGGCCGTTCACCCCGACCAACTTCAGGTCGCTGTTGTGGCGGCGGAGTTCGAACTGGACCGGTTTGCCAGCCAAGTCGCCGCGGCCATGCCTTCAGGCTTCGAGCTCGATCCTCATTTGATGGGGCAGAAGCTGGCCGGCTTGGCTAAATGAAATGTTCCCCAGGAACGCACTCCAACCGCAATAACACCGACCGTCCTGCTCAGGTCCGCTGCGGGTCACTTCCGGAATTGCGCGCCCAAACTGATGCGCGCTGCGCTCAATTTGCAAGCGGCGATCGGGTGGACGGCCGGCCCCGATTGTTGCGCAGGGACCGCCTGTGTCAGAGTGCCGTCGGGAAGGCAGGTGTGCGTACAGGGTCATCGAAACCGGTTCCAGCCGGGGCCACGCCGCAGGAGGCCTCAATGAGACGCACGTGGACCATCATCGGAGTGGCCGATGTCGCTCGCAGCTTCGCGTGGTACCAGACGCTGCTCGGCCTGCCGGAATCGGCGCCTGCCCACGATGACTTCGGTCAGATCCTCGACGCGGACGGAACGGTTCTGCTCTGCCTGCATCAGTGGGGGGCCCATGGGCATCCGCCGCTAACCCGGCCCGACCCGCCGCCGGGCAACGGCCTGCTGCTGTTCTTCCGGGTTGATGATTTCAACGAGGCGCTGCCAAGGGCGCGCGCGCTGGTATCGCGGCTCGAGGAGGGGCCGCATCGGAACCCGAGCACGGCAACTATGGAGTTCGCCCTTCGGGATCCGGATGGCTACTACGTGATGGTCAGCGCCCTCTCGGCCTGAAGTGCCGTGCCAGCAGCACGGAGCGGCGCACCCTTGACGGGCGGCATCGAGCGCCGGCTACGTTGGTCGCAACAAGCCCAAGGCAGTCCGCGAGGACACGTCGCCCCGCGGGCGAAGAACCTACCTACCGGGGAGCGAAATCTGTGCAGCTCTTGGGAGCCATCCTCGCAGTTCTTTCGGCAGCGACGTTCGCTCTCACCAATGCCACCGGCCGCCGCGGCGTGATCACCGGCACCCCGGCACAAGGCATGGTCATCAGCATGCCTGTGGGCCTTGCGTGCTTTCTGGCACTCGCGTTCCTGACAGGCGCTGCCCAAAGCATCGGCCGCTTCGGCGGCACCGCGCTTGCGTCCCTCTCAATCGCGGGCGTTCTGCATTTCGTGCTTGGCCGGTATTGCAACTTCCGGGCGAGCCAGGCGGCGGGGGTCAACCTGACGGCGCCCGTGATCCAGCTCAACTCAGTGGTCACGCTCATCCTGGCCGTGGTCGTTCTCCGTGAGCCCTGCACGATCCTGCAGGCCGTGGGCGCCTTCCTGATGGTTGTGGGGTCTCTCGCTGTGCAGCGACCCGCGGAGCCCGCCACCGCACGCAAGCCGCACAAACCGCTTGAATTCGCGGCGTTCAGCCCGCGCATTGCGGCAGGCTTCTTCTTTGCCTCGATCGCGGCGCTCGCGTACGGCACGTCGCCTGTTGTCATCCGCGGGACACTGCAAGACGTCGGGCTCCTGGGCGGGTTGGTCGGAGGCTCGATAGCCTATGCAGCGGCGACCGTCGCAGTTGCGCTTGGGCTGCTCATTCCAAGCTTGCGTCGCAACGTCCTGCAGGTGAGCAGCGAAAACGCGCGGTGGTTCACCTACTCCGGGATCTTCGTCGCCGCCGCTCAAGGTTTTCTCTACTCCGCACTTGCCGTGGCGCCGATCATGCTCGTCGCTCCCCTCCTGCAGCTCTCCTTGGTGTTTCGGTTCCTCTTCGCGCACTTGCTCAATCCTCACCACGAGGTTTTTGGCGTCCTGGTCGTCGTCGGATCGGCCGTCTCCATCGCGGGCGCTTGCGTGATAGCGGTCGACACTCAGCTCATCCTGGGCGCCCTGGCGGTGCCGGAGCCCCTCGCCGGTCTTCTGCGCTCGCGACTGTGAGCGCGATGACGTCTGCTTCCGCTGCCGTTTCGCGGAAGCATTGCCACGCGCGTCGCCATCCGGCGTCGGCGAGGTGTACGACCTCGTAATCCTGAGATGTAAATATCTGAAGAATAAATATTATAAGTAATTCTTATTAATATACGTCCGATAATTGTTTATTACCGGGAAAGAATTGCAACGCCTTGATGTAAGTCGGCAACCAAATCCGCCGATTCGGCAGGTATTGAGATTCACCGAGCGATCCCCAGGGATGGGACCTGCGCGTTGTTTGCCGGTCGCGATGCGGCCCGTCCTGCCGCCGTCTGGCGAATGCCGCTGGTTCTTCAGGTGGCTTTACATTCGCCGTGTTCGCATCGGCTACCGCGGCCCATCGGCCGCAAGCGTGCGGTATCCGTCACGAAAGTCGAAGTCGCGTAAGGCGTCAGAGGGCCGCCGCGTGCGCAATGCTGTCCCAATCCAGGAGCGAAGCCGCGATGCGGACCCAGGGCATCCATGGGTCCCGTGAGATCGCGCAGCGGCTTTGTGGACAGGATCGGAAATGGACAGACAAGCTATCGCTGGATATTCGGGCCTCATCGGCCGTCGGATTTTCGTCGTTGCAGGCCTCGTTCTCGCGAGCGCCGCCGGCTCATACCCAACTTTCGCCGCCGATCTGGCGGCCGGCTGTTGCGCCGATCTCGAAGAGCGCATCGCGGAGCTGGAGGCCACGACGGTCCGCAAAGGCAACCGGCGCGTGTCGCTGACCTTGAGCGGCTGGGTGAGCCGGTCGCTGTTGTACTGGAACGACGAGTTCCAGAGCGATGTGTATTCCGTCGATGGGGGGCTTAACACGTCGCGCTTCCGCATGCTCGGCAGCGCCAGTCTCAACCCGAACCTGCAGGCGGGTTTCCTGCTCGAGATGGATCTGCGGATCGGCGCCCGCCCCAACCTGGTGAACCAGATCGACGACGACGGCTTCTCGGGAGCTGGGGGGATTCTCGGGGGCGCGGCTTTCGGGGACGGTATCGGCGGCGCCGGCGATTCGGTGATCGCCATCCGTCAAGCGAACTGGTGGTTCGAAAGCAAGCACCTGGGGAAGCTGGCGGTCGGGCGGACGAACGCGGCCACGCAGGCGATGGGAATCGTCGATCTCAGCAACGCGGGGGTGATTATCTCCAGCGAGCCGGGCGAGTTCCAGGGCAGCTTCTTCATGCGCAACGGCCTCGGCCGTTTGAGCGCAGCGACCTGGAATACGATGTGCGGCGGTCCAAACGGAGCGGGGCCTTACGCCAACGACTGCGCCGAGTACGCCACCGACCGGCGCGACGCCGTGCGCTACGACACGCCGACGTTCCACGGTTTCACTTTGGGCGGAACGTTCGGCGAGGACAACTACTGGGACGTGGGCGCGACCTATGCGGGCCAATGGTACGGCTTCAGGGTCGCGGCCGCCGGAGGGCACAGGTGGTATGGCGATCGGGAGCCCGACGTGCTCGTTATCGGTCCCCCCGACACCAAGCTGCGGGACACGGATCGCCGCCAATGGCTCACCTCCGCCAGCGTGATGCACGTCGCGACGGGGCTCTACGTGTCGGCGGCCTACACACGCTACGAATTCCGCGGCACCAACGCGAACGAGGTGATCGGCGGCCTGGTCGAAAACGGCAATCGCCCCGATATTCCTCACTGGTGGGTCTCGGGGGGTATTCAGAGGAACTGGACCGGCTGGGGCAACACCACATTCTATGGCGAGTATGGCCGGTATGACAGCGGCACGGATGGCCTGCTGGCCAACACGGCGTTCCCGAGTCTCGGCCCGCTCGGCGGCGGCGCCTTTGCCGCGGGATCGATCGTCGTCGACAGCGAGGTCCACTGGTGGGGCCTGGGTTCGGTGCAGACGATCGATGCCGCCGCCATGGACCTCTTCATCGCCTTCCGCAGGTATGAGGCCGATGCGACGATCAGCGGCGGTCCGGAGAACCAGATCGTGGGAGGCCTGCAGGACATCTGGTTCATCAATGCGGGCGCCCGCATCCAATTCTGATTGACGGGACTTCCGACGCCTCAGAACGACCCGCCCGTGGTGAAGTCGTCATCGCGGCCGTCGGGGGTCCAGCCGCCGCGGCTCGAGGGGTCGCGCCATTCGCCGCCGGAGGGGCCGTCCCTGCCGCCGCCGGGGATCGGGAAGGGGAACGGCGAGGTCGGGTAGCCGAAGTCGGGCCGCCCCGTGGGGGCGCGCGTGCCGTAGCCGCCCTGCAGGACCTGCCACAGGATCTGCCCGGCGATGGTGCCGGCCATCGTGCGGCCGAGCGCGTCGGCGATGTCACGGTCGTTGCCGAAAGTGCCGTGCGGGTGATCGTAGCCGGCGCCGCGGAAGCGGTCGCGCACGCGCTCGATCTCCACGCGCCGCTTGGCCAGGTCCTGCGCGGTGCTGCGCAGCTCGGCAAGCTGCGCCTCGGTCTTGCCGAGCTGGCCGTCGATGGCCTCGACCTTGCGCACGATGGCGTCGTCGGCGGGCGTGGCCGTGCGGCGCGCCTCCAGGTAGAGCGCGGCGATCTGGTCCTTGGCGTCGGCCGACGCGATGGTGGTCAGCGCTTCCTCATAGGTCGGGTTGCTGCCGCCGGAGACCAGCGTGGTGCGCTCCTCGTCGGTTTTGCGCAGGAGCGTGGCCTTGTCCTCCAGCGTGCGGTCCTCGGCGGCGAGCTTGTGGCGCGCCTCGTTGAGCGCCCGCTCCTTGGGCTCGATGCCGGCCTCCACCATCGCCCGGCGCTCGATTGCCGAGAGGGCCGCCAGGCGCTCGGCGGCGGCGGCGCGCTGGGCGGTGGCGTGCTCCCTGAGCCGCAGCGGGATCTCGATCAGCGCGGCGTAGTTGGGGCGTACGTTGGCGAAGCCGATGAAGTCGGCCACCACGCGGTCCATGACCCGCACGAAATTGCCCGACTGGTAGCGGCTGGTGCCGAAGCCGCGCTGCCAAAGGTAGATGAACAGCGGGTCCTCGTCGTAGGGCTTGCGCTTGGCGCCCAGCTCGGCCTCCGCGTTGGCGGCCTTCTTCTCGGCCTCGCTCGCCACGGCGCTGGCCTGGTCGCTGGTGGCCTTGGCCTCCTGCCATGCCGCCACCGCCTGCACCTTGCCCTCTGCCTCCGTCCTGAGCGACTCCACGGCCGCCAGCGCCTCCTCCACGAGCTTGGCCGCCGCGTTGCGGGCAGCCTGGGCGCTCGCCACCTCCTTGAAGAGGGCGTCGCGGCGCTCGGTGGTGTTGGCGATGCGCAGGCGGTAGTCGTCGAGGATCTGCACGGCGCGGCGCTCGCCGGCATCGAGGCTGTTGACCAGCCGGCCGGCCGCCATCTCGTCGAGCTTCACACGGGCCAGCTCGCGCAGCGCCTCGGCGCGCTCCTTGCGCAGCCGCTCGGTCTCGGCCACGGCCGACTTCAGCGCGCCGTCCAGCTGGCTCTCCTCGCGATAGAGCTTGCCGATCGCGCCCTCGATCGACCCGAGTGTCTCCCGCCCGGTCCACATGGGGTTCTCCAACGGGGCCAGACCCCGCGCCTCCGTGACAAGGGGTCAGACCCCTCGCCTCCACCTTGAATATAGGAACGAGCCGTCTGCGCGAGGCGGCTGACCCCCAACTCTCACCACTTCGTAATGAACCCACCCTCGAACGGCATCTGGTAATCGACCGCGAGCGTGCCGCGCCTTTTTATCCCGAAACGGTTCTTCTGCACGATCCCGTCGTCGCTCTTGTCCCGGCGCACGGCCTCGTAGACCTCCTCCGGCACGCGCACGCCGAACCTCGTGACGCTGGACGTCTCGCCGGTCTCCTCGTTGCGGATGGGCAGGCTCAGCTTGCGGCCGTCCGGGGCGACCGCCTCCACGATCAGGTAGTAGTTGCGCGCCTGGCTGCGGCCCGGCGGGCGGCGCCAGACGGCGGTGGTCTCCCCCGGACGGGAGACGACGGTGAGGGTGTATTCCCGCGTCAGGTCGTCGGCCAGCGTGGCCAGGTCTGCCTTGGCCTTGGCGGCGTCCGCGCGGTCGCCGTTGCGGATCGCGCGCTCGCCGTCGGCGAGGAGCTGGTCGGCCTTCCGCTTGGCGTCGGCGTCGGTGGCGACGGCGAGGACGTTGGCATGGGCCTGCTTGAGGTTCTTGGGCAGGGTCTCGGTGAGCTCGACGCGGGCCTGTTCCTGGGCGAGCTGCTTGGGCCGCACCTGCAGGACGTAGTAGCCGCCGAGAGCCACGGCCAGCAGCGCGGCGGCCAGCCCCGTGCGTCGGCCGTAGACGTCACGCCGCGCCCAGCCCATCAGCAGCGTGCGCCTCCAGCCTCTGGGGGGCGGCGTGTAGATGAAGCGGCTCTCCTTGAGGGCCCTCACCCCGTCGGCCAGCACGTGGTCGGGAACCTCGATGCCCTGGTCGTGATAGATCTTCTTCAGACGCGCGATCAGCTCGGCCTCGCGCCCCTCCTCGTCCAGCTCGCGGCGCACCAGATCCTCGCGGTGGCGCAGGGTGTCCACCACGTCCATGGCGATCATCAGCTCGTCGAGCGTCTGCGGCTTTTCCGGAGGAGCCGCGGTCTGGGTCATGGCGCACCCTCAGAATCGTAGGGTGCAATAAGCGGAGCGCATTGCACCGATACCTTCTCCAAGCCACGCACATCGGTGCAATACGGGCTAGCGCCCTATTACACCCTACATGCACCCGCCACGTCAGGCGGCGGCCGGCAGCTCCTGGGCGGCGGCCGTCAGGCGGGCGATGCGGCGCTTGCCATCCTCCACGGCATCGCGGATCTCGGCCGAGTTCTGCGTGGAAAGCTTGCGCATCTCGGCGATGATCTCCTGCGAGCGCTCCTGGAAGGTGACGACGCTCTCCACAAGCTTCTTCACCGCGTCGGCCCTGATGGTGGGGCCGTAGCCGGAGCGGATCGCCGCCTCCTGCACCTTGTCGCCGATCTCCGACAGGGTCTCCAGGCTCTTCGACATGCCCTCCTTCATGGCGTCCAGCGTCTTGGTGGACTCGTGCAGGCCGAACATGCCGGTGAACGAGGCCTTGAGCGCGGTCAGCACGCTGTCGTTGGTGGAGAAGAACGTGACCGCCTGGCCATACACGCGCTCCTTGGCCGATGTGGTCTGCATCAGGCGGGCCATCACCACCTCGGTGGTGTTGTAGGAGATGGTCATGTTGTCGGAGAGGTCCTTGGCGATCTGGTAGCGCTTCTCCTCCTCCTGGGTGCGGCGCAGCTGCTCGTCGCGGGCCAGCTCCAGCTTGGCGCGCTCGGCCGGCTCGCTGCCGGAGAAGCCCGCCACCTTCTCGGTCGCCTCTGCCAGGGCGCGACGCTCGGCCTCCAGCTTCGCCTCCTCCTTCTTGAGGAGCTCCAGCGACATCACCTCCGCGTGCTTGAGGGCGCCGCGGTAGTCGCGATAGGCCTCCAGGATCTTGGCCTCGCGCTCGATCTGGTTCTTGGTCTCCCTGGTGACGGAGAGGTAGATCTTGCGGATCTTGTCGAACCTGTCGGAGATGTCGCCGCGCGCGATCTTCATCCACATGTTGGTGCCGCGCTCGAAGATGTCGACCTTGCCGTCGGAGACCTGATCGACCAGCCGTTTGGCATCGTCGCGGATGGAATTGAAGCCGTTGGTGATCTCCTCGTAGCGCTGCCCGATCTCCATCTGCGCGGTCTGCTCGCGCACCACCTCGTTGAACACCTCGGCCTGGCCGAGGGTCCGCGCAATGAGCGCGATCTTGTCCTTGTCGAGGTCGGAGATCTTCTCGAGCAGCGCGTTGATGGGGGCGGGCTCCACCTTCTCGGGCATCAGCCCCATCTCGCGCAGGGCCGCTGAGGCCTTGTCGAGGTACTGCAGCGGCGACCGGGTCGCAATTTCAGCCATGTCATCCTCCTCTTGTCGTCTGGGAACCGCCTGACCGGCGTAAGCTTGGGCAAGGCCCGCGCCCCACTAGGAAGACCCCCGGAAGTCCAAAGTCGGCCACGGCCGTGAATCTTCAACAGAACATCTGCGAACGCAACTGGCACTTTCCCGGATTCGCCCAAGGTATCGATCAAGCCAAAGTATCAATCAAGAAGGAGGCGCCCTCAGGGCTGGCCTCGCCGTTGCCGGTTGGGTTGGGAGGCTTTCGGAGTGAGCAAATTGCCGGCCTCGTGGGAGGCCGGCACTCGCAGTTGCGTGGGCTGCGCCCGGGAATGCCCAGGGCGAGCCTCCGGCTAGCGGCAGCAGCTCCCGAAGGTCGGAGCGTGGTTGATTTGGACGGTCTTGCCCGTCGTGATCGTGCGCCCCGGCAGCGAGGTCGTCTGGGCGACGCTCTGGGTCTGCCGCAGGATCATCGTGCGGTTGTGCACCCGCGTGACGAGGTGCACGCGCGTGATGGGCTGGACCCGCGTGACGTGGACCACCCGCGTGACGTGGCGCTGGTAGCGCGTCCGGTTCACGTCCTTGTAGCGAGTGACGTTCCTCACGCTGTTGACGGTGTTGTACTTGTAGACCGTGTTCGTCTTGGTGATAGGGGCGCGGCTGCAATTCACGCACTGGCCCTGAGCCTGGGCCGGCCCCTGCACCGCCAGCGATGCCGCCGCAGCCAGCACCGCCGCACCGCACAGTCCTTTCAGGTATGTCCTCATCTTCCGTTTCTCCAAGCTACGCCGAACGCTGCTTTCACCGGGAGGCGGATTACCGAACAGAGGCTTGTCACGGGCAATCGGATGATCCCCTAAGCAAAGCTGCGGAAGATGCTGGTAACTATTGAGAAAATGCCGCACTTTGTGTGCGACTTTGCCCTCTTCCGGTCACTGCCCGGCCCTCCTAAGACCAAGATCCGCCACGCACTTTTGGTGCAGGCGGGCAGATAAGAACAAACACCAACAACGAAGTGGGGAACTTCAATGCGCAAAGTCCTGCGAGCCGCCTCGGCGGCTCTGATCGCCGTTGCGTGCTCGCACGCCGTGCTCTCGCCTGCCTGGGCGGCCCGGACCGAATGCCAGCCGCGGGCGCTCCGCGACCTCGAGCGGCTCTCGCCTCAGGGGCACGCGGTCTACCAGGCCATCTCCGACAAGCGGCATTTCCTGCGGTTCCTGACCTGCGATGACGTCGTGCTCGGGCTGTCCACCGCGGTGCACGAGTCGGTGCACCTGCTGACCAGCGAGAAGGACGCCTTTCCGCTCGTCGAGGGCGGGGTGGCGAAGCGGCCCTCCGAGAGCCTGCGCTTCTTTCCGCCGCGGGAGATAGCCCGCAAGTTCGACGCCCGCGACGCCTACGTCCAGACCTACCTCAAGCGCGGCGCCGCCAGCTCGGCGGACGACTTCCGCTTCCTGCTGGATGAGCTCAACGCCTATAGCCACGACCTCAATTCGTCGGTCCGGCTGGTGTCGCTGCGGCGGCCCGAGCACGGCGAGGTCGGCCACCGCGACGGCCTGGCGGCGCTCATGTCGTTCGTGCTGAGCTACGCCGATACCGCGCGCCAGTCCGTGCCGGCCACCTGGGAGAGCCTGCAGCGCCCGGAGACCAAGGAGACGGTGCGCACGCTCTGGACCCAGGCCGAGAAGGCGCTGGCCTCCTCCTGCGGCATCCCGGCGTTCGGGCGCGACGACAAGAAGTCGATCGGCTTCCTGTGCGACCCCAGAAATCACGCCGGCCTGACGGACCTGCTGGGCCGCGCTCCGGCCTGTCCGGCCACTTGCCTCGGATCGGGCACCGCCTCGGCCGGCACCAGCGTCACGCGCTGACGGTGGTCCGCGACGGCATCTCCCTCTCCCCGCGCTATTGGAGCGCGCGGAGAGGGCGAAAGTTGCGCGGGGAGAGGGAGACCGACCGGGAGAGACCTCAGCTGGCGAGGAACAGGGCGAGCGTGACGAACACGATGTGGCCGGTGACGAAGATGAGGCCTGCCTTGGTCAACATCGAGAGCATGCTTTGCTCCGTAAAACGCTGGAGGGGTGCCAAAGATCCGCCGCGCCGCGCGCCCACTCACGGGCCGCCGTGCTCTATGCGCTGTTCTCGGTGATCCGCTGCCCCCCAGCGTGATCGGCTGCTCCCCAGCGGCCCCGAACGGCAGCCGCTGGGGGTAGGTCGTGACCTACTGCTTGAGGCGAAGCCGGTCGCCGGCCTCGAAGGCGGGAGCCGACTGCAGGGTTTCCTTCGCCACGTCGATGGTGACCCGGTTGCCGTCGGCGCGCTTGTCGATCTCCACGAACGACATGGGCACCGCGACGTCCTTGTCGCCAAGGCCGAGGAAGCGCCCGACGCTCAGCACGGCGGCCTGGATGCGGCCGTCGGGAGCGACCAGCAGGTCCTTGATGGTGCCGATCTTCTCGCCCGCCTTGTTGTGGATGTCCTGCTGGTAGAACATGGCGACCGGCGTCCAGTCGGCGGCCGGCTTCGTCAGGTAGGTGACCTTGCCCGGAGTCGTCGGCGTCGTGGTCCCCGGCGCGACCTGGGTCGTCGGCGCGGTGGCCGTGCGGTCGGTGCCCGTATGGGTGCCCGGCAGCAGGTACCAGAGCAGGCCGCCGAGCGCGATGAGCGGCAGTGCCCAGTAGGCCCAGCTCCAGCTCGATTCCTCGCGCGTCTCGACCGGTCGGCGCACGCCGGACGTGCCGGTTGGGGGGGCGCGGTGGGTCGCGCCGATCTCCGGGGCGTCGTAGGTGCGACCCTCAATGTAGCTGCGGCCCTCGCGGGCGCCCTCCGCGCCCTCCTGCATGCGCACGCGCGAGCTCAGGAGATCGGAGAGGCCCACCGGCATGGCGGCGGCGATCTGGTCCTTCTGACCCATCAGCATGCGGGCGAGCCCCCCCGTCTCCAGGCCCGCAGCCCGCTGCTCGCGGCCGAGGACGCCCAGGACGACCGGCGCGAGGAGGCCCAACAGGGCGCGCGTGGAGCCCTCGCCGATGCCGACAAAGCGGCTCAGGGTGGAGATCAGCGTGTTGAGCACGCCGCCGCCAAAGAGGGAGGAGAGAAGCCCTGTGCCTTTCTCGGCGGGCATGCTGGCGCCGCCGAGGGTCTGGGCCAGGTTGGAGAGCATGCCGGCGGGCTGCTCGGCGATGGCGTCGGCGATCTGCCGCGCGCCGCCAGGCTTGGTTGCGAGCTCGGACAGGCCGTTCAGGAGGGCCGGCACGCAGGCGCCCACCGCGCTCTGGGTGGTCGACCGGTCGAGCCCGGAAACCGAGGCTATCTTGCCGATCATCTCAGGCGTCAGGAAGCGCGAAACGGCCGAAACCAGATTCTCAGTCATTACCGGGTTCCTTTCTACAGCTCGAAGCGCGCAGGGTCGGGCGCTCAGTTGCGTTCTCTCTCTTTTTCGACGCCACCCCGGGAGGCGGCGTCTCGCTCGCGCCGCAGGAGGGAATGCGCACGGCTCGCATCTCCCTCGCCTTCAGCCTTTGCGTAGGTCGCGAAAACCCTGGCTTGCAGCGTCGCTCAGGTTGCAAAACCCCGATATCGGGGAGGCCACCCAAATTGCCCGACAAGACTCCCTAGCCGGCAAATTGCGCGGGTTCTCAAAGCGCCGGCTTTGCCGTTCGCCCGGCGTCAAGGTTAATGGACCTAGCGATCAGCATTCTGCCAGGGCAATTCCGGTAGTTTTGCCGATGTTGCGAAGTCCAATAATTTCGGACATTGGGCCTCGCAGGGTGCCTCCTCCTTCCCTCGAGGGGCCAAAAGGGCGTCCTCCCCCGTGCCCTTCCCTGCCAACTGACCGCGCCCCGACGCTGATTGGTCGGG
>Ga0070699_100000145_pt1 | contig 66791 bp, 56 predicted proteins | sample KBSK1503metaG_FD_65473 | JGI IMG/M metagenome (GOLD analysis project Ga0070699, IMG submission 65473) | Corn, switchgrass and miscanthus rhizosphere microbial communities from Kellogg Biological Station, Michigan, USA - KBS K1-50-3 metaG | ecosystem: Host-associated > Plants > Roots >... | reverse complement strand
ATCGCCGTCATCCTCGTGCTGTCGCTGATCAACTATCTCGGTGTCCGGCAGGGGAGCCGCCTGCAAACCTGGATCACCGCGGGCAAACTGCTGGCGGTCCTGATGATCGTCGGACTGGGCCTCCTGCTCGGGGGCCGGGTGCCGGAGCACTTCGTCGGCGCCGCCCTCGGGCGCACGATCACCCCCGGCGACTTCCTGAGCGGGCTCGTCGCGGGTCTCTTCGCGTTCGGCGGATGGCACATGGTCACCTACACCTCCGACGAGACGGTGGACCCGAAGCGCACCATCCCACGCGCACTGGCCATCGGGACGATCGTCGTCACGGCGGTGTATATCGCCATGAATGCGGTCTATCTGTACGTGCTGCCCCTCGATACCGTCGCGACGTCCACGCGCGTCGCCGCCGATTTTGCCGATCGGCTCCTCGGTTTCGGCGGCGGCAGCGCCGTGTCGGCGATCGTGATGTTCTCGACCTTCGGCGGGCTGACCGGCATCATCCTCGCGGGCCCGCGGGTCTACCTGGCGATGGCGCAGGACGGCCTGCTCTTCCGCTGGGCCGGGGCGATCCACCCGGTCCACCAGACCCCGCACCGGGCGATTCTCCTGCAGGCGATCTGGGCTTCGGTGCTCGTCGCGACGGGCACCTTTCGCACGCTCTTCACGCTGGTGGTCTACACCGAGTGGATTTTCTTCGGGCTCATGGCCATCGCGCTGTTCCGTCTGCGCCGCCGGTCCGACCTCTCCCGGGAGTATTCCGTCACCGGCTATCCGGTGCTCCCCGCCTGCTTCGCGATCGCGGCGTTTGCGGTGGTGGCGAATCAGGTCTATGCCGATCCGGCGAGCACCCTCAAGGGTCTGGGGCTCGTGCTGCTCGGATTGCCGGTGTACCTCATCCTGGCCCGTACACGACTCTCACGGAAAGCCGCCCCATGACGGTGATCGACGTCCACAACCACTACTATCCGCCCGCCTTCATCGACGCATTGCGCACCGGCGCGAGTGCGCTCAAGGTGTCCGACGACGCCGACGGTAATCCAGTGCTCTATTCCCCCGGCGATGCGAACATCGCCGTGCGCGGGCATCGCGACATCGCCTACCGGGAGGAGGTCCTCGCGAAGGAAGGCGTCGACCGTCAGCTCATCTCGCTCACGTGTCCCGGGACTTTGCTGGAAACTCCCACCCGCTCCGCCCGGCTGGCCGCGCTGGTCAACGACGCCTTTCGTGAAGTGATGGATAGCCGCGGCCGCCGGTTCACGGCGCTGGCCACCCTCCCGCTCAACGATCCGGTCGCATCGGTGATCGAGTTCGAACGGGTGCGCGCGATGGGGTTTGCCGGCTGCATGGTGATGGGCAATGTGAATGGCGTTCCCCTCGCCGACCGGCGGTTCTGGCCGCTGTGGGAACGCGCCAGCGACGCCGGCGCGGTGATCTACATCCATCCCACCTTTCCCCTCGGTGTGGAAGCCATGCAGGAGTACTGGCTCATGCCGCTGGTCGGATTCCTGTTCGACACGACGCTGGCCGCGGCCCACCTGGTGTTCGCAGGGATCCCGGAGCGATTCCCGGGGATTCGATGGGTGCTTGGACATCTCGGTGGAACGATTCCCTATCTGGCCGAACGGCTGGATCGGGGTTTCGAGATGTTCAGCGAGTGCCGGAAAGACCTGCAACGGCCCCCCAGTGAGCATCTCAAGCGGTTCTACTACGACACGGTCAATTTCGATCCGAAGGCCCTGCGGCTTGCCATCGATTTTGCCGGGGCGGAACAGATTCTGGCCGGCAGCGACTACCCCCACCAGATCGGCAGTATTCAAAAGATGCTCGGAAGCATCCGGTCACTGGGGCTCCCGGCCACCGACGAGGCGAAGATTCTGGGAGGGAATGCGGCGAGGCTGCTCGGAGTCTAGGCGCGGAGACGCGAAGACGCGAAGACGCAAAGTGAGCTAATTTCCCTGCCTCGCGCTTTCCAAAGGTTTCCGCCATGCCGACCAGTCGTCGTATTTCCGGTCTTGCTATCACATCCTTGCTTGCATCCGCCGGCACCGTACCGGCCCAGATCAGCACCACCGACACGCGGCTCCTCTCGCAACCCGCGGCGAGTGCGACCCATGTCGCCTTCGCGTATGGCGGCGATCTCTGGACCGCCCGGATCGACGGGACGGATGTCCGGCGCTTGAGCAGCGCCGATGGAGATGAAACCGCTCCGGTGTTTTCGCGTGACGGGCGCTGGATCGCCTTCGCGGGCAACTACGACGGCAACGTGGATGTGTATGTCGTGCCGGCGACGGGCGGAGAGCCCAGGCGCCTGACCTGGCACCCGGGCAACGACATCCCCCAGGCATTCACACCCGAGGGCGACAAGGTCCTGTTCGCGTCGAACCGGGCCGATTTCTCGAACCGGTACACGCAGCTCTGGACGGTGCCCGCCGCCGGAGGCGTCGAGGAGCGGCTCCCGATTCCCAACGCCGCGCAAGCGACCTACTCGCCCGATGGTCGATACATCGCCTACAACCCGATCGGCAGGGCATTCGAGCAGTGGAAGGGTTATCGCGGCGGCCGCGTCTCCCAGCTCTGGCTCATCGACACCCGCACCTGGGACATCGAGAAGATTCCTCAGCCCGCCGGCCGCTCCAACGACGTGGACCCGATGTGGCTCGACGCCGATGTCCTCTGGTTCCGGTCCGACCGCGACGGCGAGTTCAACCTCTATAAGTACGATCGCCGCACCAGGGCGGTCACCCGGGTGACGACGCACGCCGATTTTCCGGTGATCGCCGCCTCGGGCGCGGGCGGCAACATCGTCTACGAGCAGGCCGGGTGGCTCCACCGGCTCGATCCCGCTACCGGCCGGAGCGCACGCCTCACCATCGGCGTCGCCGCCGACCTGCGCGAGACGCGTCCCCGGTGGGTCAAGGGATCCGAGTTCATTCGGGGGGTGTCGCTCTCGCCCACCGGGGCCCGGGCGGCGTTCGAGATGCGCGGCGAGATCGTGACCGTGCCGGCCGAAAAGGGCGATCCCCGCAACGTCACGAGCACGCCCGGCGCACACGAGCGCTCCCCGGCCTGGTCGCCCGATGGAAAGCAGATCGCCTATGTCTCGGACCAGGGAGGCGAGTACCGTCTCCACCTCGCTCCACAGGACGCCAAGGGCATCCACCGGGTGATCGCGCTCAGCGGCGCCGGCTTCTATAGCGGCCTCGACTGGTCGCCGGACGGAAAACGCATCGCGTACCTCGACAACTCGCAAAGCATTTATGTGCTGGACGTGGCCTCGGGCAAGTGTTCCCGGGTCGCGGGCAATCGCGTGTACACGCCGATCGGGATGCTGAGCTACGCGTGGTCACCGGATTCCCGCTGGCTGGCATACACCGTCCAGCCGAATCCGCTGGTGAGCGCGCTCTACTTGTACGACGCGCAGCAGGAACGCTCGGCACCGGTGACCGACGGGCTGAGCGAAGTGACTCAGCCCGTCTTCGAGCGAAACGGCAAGTATCTGTACGTGCTCGCTTCGACCGATGCAGGACCGGCGCTGGACTGGTTCGCCCTGAGCACCGCGGGCGACCGGCGGACCCGGACCATTTACGCGATCGCGCTGACCAAGGATGCGCCCAATCCCTTCGCACGGGAGAGCGACGAGGAAAAGGGCTCCACCATTCCCGACAGTGCCAAAGCGCCGGCCGCCCCCGTACCAGCATCTCCCCCCGCGGACGTCTCCTTGGACGGGATCGCGAACCGCATTGTCGCATTCCCGATCGGGCGGGCCGAAATCGAGCAGATCGAGATGGGCGAAGCGAACCAGCTCTACTACCTGCGGACGGCGGATGGGAAGGGCGTCGTGCGCCGCTACGATATCGCCAAGCGGAAGGACGACGTGGTGCTCGCGGAAGCGGATGCATTCACCCTCACGCGCGACGGCAAGAAGGTCGGCTACCGCCAGGGGACCAACTGGTTCGTGACCGGGAGCGCCACGCCGAAATCCGGCGAGGGCCGTCTCGACGTGGCCGCGGTCGACCTCCGCATCGATCCGCGGGCGGAGTGGGCGGAGATGTTCGAGGAGGCCTGGCGCATCAACCGGGATTACTTCTACGCCACCAACTATCACGGCGTGGATTGGAATGCGCAGAAGGCAAAGTATGGCGCGTTGATTCCACAGGCGGCGAGCCGCGCGGACGTGGACCGGATCATCCGATGGACCTTGAGCGAGCTCCGTGTCGGCCACAGCTACCAGGGCGCCGGCCAGCGGCTGCAGACCCCGCCCCGCGTGGGCGTCGGACTCCTCGGCGCCGACTACGAGGTGGCCAACGGCCGTTACCGGTTTGCCCGGGTGTACGGAGGTGTCAACTGGAATCCGACTCTCCGGTCGCCGCTCAGTGAGCCGGGCGTGGACGTCCGCGCCGGAGAGTATCTCCTGGCGGTGAGCGGCGTGGACCTCCGTCCCCCGTCCAGCGTGTACGAGCCGTTCGAACAATCGGTGGGTCGCACGGTGGAGATCACGGTGGGCCCGAATGCCGACGGCTCGGGCTCGCGAACACTCAAGGTGGTTCCCGTGGCGAATGAGGCGGCCCTGCGCAACCGTGCCTGGATCGAAGGGAATCTCCGGAAGGTCGATTCCGCCACGGGTGGCAGGGTCGCGTATGTGTACGTGCCGAATACCGGAGGGTCGGGTTACGACTCCTTCAAGCGGTACTTCTATCCCCAGGCGCACAAGGACGCGATCATCGTCGACGAGCGCTTCAACGGCGGTGGAAGCCTGGCCGACTACTACATCGATATCCTGGGGCGGCCGGTGCTCAGCTACTGGGCCATGCGCTACGGCGATGACCTCAAGACCCCGACCGCCTCGATCCAGGGTCCCAAGGCGCTGATCATCGACGAGACCGCCGGCTCCGGGGGAGACTATTTCCCCTGGATGTTCAAGAAGCTGGAGCTGGGCCCGACGATCGGTCAGCGTACCTGGGGCGGACTCGTCGGGATCCTGGGGTTCCCGGTGCTGATGGATGGGGGGACCATCACGTCGCCCAACCTGGCGATCTGGACTCCGGACGGGGGATACATCGTGGAGAACGAGGGCGTCGCGCCCGACATCGCGGTGGAGCAGACCCCGAAGGATGTCATCGCCGGCAAGGACCCCCAGCTCGACCGGGCCATCGGGTGGGTCATGGAGGAGCTCCGCAAGAATCCTCCGGCCATGCCCAAGCGTCCGGTATTCAGGGACAAGACGAAAGCCCCGTGAGATTCACCACCTACTCGAGGATGCTTCCATGCGCAGAATGATTCGAACCGCCGCGGCCGCCGCCACCCTGCTCGTTGCCGCCTCGGCTCCGGGTGCCGCGCAGAGCGACAAGCTCGCCGCCGACCTGGTCAAGCAAATCGGAGGGCTGGAGAAGAAGGTGACGGATCTCGCCAAGGCGATGCCGGAAGCGGCCTGGGCCTGGCGGCCGATGGCCGGGACGCGCTCCAGCGCGGAGGTGTTCCAGCATATCGCGGCCGACAACTACTTTATGCCGGTGTATCTGGGGGTCGACGCCCCGGAGGCCACCGGAGTAAAGAGCGACTACAAGACGGCCGTGGCTTTCGAGACCCGGAAGGCCACCCGGGACGAGATCATGGCGGAGCTCACCAAATCCTTCGCCCACCTCAAGCAGGCGATGCTGGCGACGAACCCGGCAAAACTCGCCGACCCCATCAGCATGTTCGGGCAGACGTTCACTCGGCAGGAGGTCCTGATTTTCACCACGACGCACCTGCACGAGCACCTTGGCCAGCTCATCGCCTACGCGCGCAGCAACAGCGTCAAGCCGCCCTGGAGCTGACCGGACGGACCTCGACCCGCCGCGCCGCATGCGCGCGGCGGGTCGCCCTCCGTCCTTCCAGCGGCTTTCGATCGGAGTGACCCCATGACGGCGGCATCATCCCTCGGCGTTCCGGAGCTCGCGGGCCTGGCGAGCTACTCCGGGGCGGCACGGATCGGCTACTCCGTCGACGAGAATGTCCGCCGGCTGCTTCGCTACCAGTGGACCGAGCGGTGGCTGATGCGGGACTTGCTCTCGCACCTCACCGCCGAGCCGGTCTGGGAAGTGAAGGGCGGCTACGCGCTGCACCAGTGGCAGGATGCGGAACATGTGGACCGGCTGCGCCGCCGGATCGGCGAGATGCGGCATCCGGTACCCTCGCTCGACGCGGCCCCCGATCCCGCGCTGGACAGACTCCTCGAGGAGGCGCTCCGGTCGACTGACGCGGTCGAGCTTCTCGCGGGAAGCTACGGTGTCGTCCGGTCGGGGCTGACCGAGGCGTACCGGGAGCACCTCGCCACGACCAACCCGCTGGTCGATCATCCCACGCGACGAATCCTCCACTCCGCCCTCCTCGATCATGAGATGGCGCTCGAGTGGGCGCGGAAGGCGCTGGACGCCCTGACCAGGAGCGATCCCGGTGCGGCGGGCCGGGCCGCGGCCTGGGCCTCCCACCTGGCCGCGTACGCGCGCGCCGCGGGAGGCATCGGCGGTCCTGCTCCGGAGCTGCCCGATCCACTACCGCGTCCTCGCGCCACCGCGCCCTTCGCGCCGGACTTCCATCCGCGCCGCGACCCGCGCTTCCAGGGGCAGTGCGAGTTCGACTTTCCGCCCCACGTCGTCTACAACGATCCCAGGGCTCCCGCCGACGAGCGCAACCTGGCCCTCCTGTGCAAGCGCACTCTCGAAATGGACGTGCCGGAGATGATGGCGTCGATCCTGGTCGAGCAGCGCGAGGCACCCTGGGAGTTCCAGCTCGACTTTTCCCGCCAGCTCTGGGACGAGATGCGCCACGCCATGATGGGCAGCGTGGCGCTCGAGAAGCGCGGAGTGGACTGGACCACGATTCCGCTCAATGTGGGATTCGCGCTGCGGCTGAATCTTCACGCGACTCCGCGCGAGCGGCAGGTCATGCTGTACGCCATCGAGCAGTCGTTGATGCCGGCGGAAACCGGCAAGCGATTCGAATACCAGACGGCGCTCGAGGCCGGGGACCCGCTGTCGGCGCATTTTCACGACTACGACTGGGCCGACGAAGTGCTGCACGCCCACATCGGCCGCCGCTGGCTCAAGCGCGAGGGGATCGGCACCGAGCAGGCCATGGAACAGGCCCAGGCGGTTCACGAGAGGACCTGGAAGGCGCTGGACGCATACCGGCCCCCGGAGGAGACATCAGGTGACTGGTGGGATGCGCTCGTCTTCCGGGTCCTGGGTCATCACAGTGCCCTCCTGCCGGCGGAGCGCACCAGCCTCAAGATCCTGGCCGAGTAGCATCGCGTGCCGCGGAATTCCCCTCCCGCCCACCCTCCCAGCCGCCCTGCCCGCCTGACATTCCACCTCATCCCCCACACCCACTGGGACCGCGAGTGGTATCTCCCCCGCGCCGCCTTCCAGGCGCGGCTCGTCCCCGTCCTCGATCTGGTGGTGGACCAGCTCGAACGGGATCCCGACGCGCGATTCCTGCTCGATGGACAGACCGTGCTGCTGGCGGACTATCTCGCCGTCCGGCCGGAGCAGGAGCGCCGTATCGCGTCCCTGGTGGCACGGGGCGCGCTGGAAATCGGACCCTGGTACGTCTTGTCCGACCTGTGGATTCCGTCCGCGCGTGCCCTGCAGTGGAATCTGGAGCTCGGATCGCGGGACGCGGCGCGCGTCGGGGCGCGGCTCGAGGTGCTCTACAGTCCCGATGCCTTTGGCCATCCCGCCGAGCTCCCTGCCCTCGCGGCGCTGCACGGACTCCAACGAGCCGTCGTCCGCCGCGGGTTAGGGCGGCCCGGCGGGAAGGATCGGGACTTCTATCGATGGATCGCACCCGGCGGCAAGCACCTGCTCGTCTACCACCTTCCTGCCGGCGGGTACGACACCGCCATCGCCATGGCGGACCCGGCGGCCGACCTCGCGGCGGTGTGGGCCGCGGTCCGCGGTGAAGCGGTGGGTCGCGCGCTGACGACCCAGGTCGCGGTGTTTCTCGGTGCCGACCATCATGCCATGGTCGGTGACGTGGCCGGATTGCGGACCCGGCTGCAGGCGCTCGAGCCGGGGCACACGGTGCGGGTCAGCGGGCTCGGGGAATTCTTCGAGGCGGTCGAGCGGGCCGCCCCCGACCCTCCGGAGATTCGGGGAGAGCTCCGCGCCATCGAGGGCCATGCCTGGACACTGCAAGGGGTGCATTCGGCGCGCTCGCGGATGAAGCGCCGGCATGGCCGCACCGAGCTCTTGCTGGCAAGGATCGTCGAGCCGCTGGCGCGCCAGGCCGCCCGCCGTGGGGGAGCCGACCGCTCCGGCCTGCTCGCCGTGGCGTGGCGCGAGCTCCTCCAATGCCAGTTTCACGATACCCTGGCCGGCACCACCAGTGATCTCGTGCAGCGGGAGCAGACCGTCCGTCTCGATTCGGTCGATGCGTGTGCGCGGGAGATCGCCCTCGGAAGCATCGGCGATCTCGTCGACTCCGGCGCCGAGGCCGCCCTGGCACTCTGGAACCCGTCGTCACATCCGCGCGCCGGCATCATGACCGCCGAGCTCGCCTTCTTCCGCCGTGACGTGCTGGTCGGTCCCGCCGCGGGACGGGTACCGCGCGAGGGGCCGGGATACCGCCCGTTCGTGCTCGAGTCAGAAACAGGAGAGTCCTTCCCGGTCCAGCTCCTCGCGACTCGACGGGAACAGGTCCGGGTCGATGCCATGCGGCGCTACCCCGACCAGGACGAGGTCGATCGGGTCTGGGTGGCCTTCTCCTCCGCCGAACTCCCCGCCGGAGGGCTTCGCTCGCTTCGGCCCCGCTTCGAACCGCGGACACCCCCGCACCAGAGCCTGGTGGCGAGCCAGGGTTTCCTCGCCAACCGGTTCGTGACGCTCAGGGTGTCGCGGGGCGGGAGCCTCGCATTGGAGGTGCGGGAGTCGGGCGAGCGATACGGCGAGCTGTGCGAGCTCGAGGATGAGCCCGACCGGGGAGACCTGTATACCCGGTCGCGTGGAACGGGCCGGCCGGTGCGCGGCGGACGCCCCGTGGCGCAAACCATCGTCGCCGCGGGTCCCCTCATCGGCGCCATCGATACCCGCTGGGTGATGCGATCGGCGGGCGAGGGAGAGATCGGAGTCCGCCAGCTTGCGGTGCTCCACGCCGATTCTCCGGTCGTGCGGATGCGGATCGATATCGACAACCAGGCGGTGAATCACCGTCTGCGGGCGCGGTTTCCTGTCGGCGCAGGCACGGAGGTGCTCGCGGGCACTGCATTCGGAAGCATTCGACGGGGACCCGTCGTTCCCGCGGAAGTGCCGGAGGCCATCGAACGAGCCGAAGCGACCGCGCCGGCCCATCGCTATGTGGCGGCGGGATCAGGACGCCGGAGCCTGGCCGTGCTCGCTCCGGGATTCTTCGAGTATGAATGGAGCGAGGCCCATGAAATCTCGGTGACCCTGCTCAGGGCGGTGGGGGAACTCTCCCGCGATGATCTCGACGAGCGACCGGGCCATGCCGCCTGGCCCCAGGCGACGCCGGAGGCGCAGGAGCCGGGCCGGCACACGATTCAGCTCGCCCTGGCGCCGGTCGGTGGAGGGGACCTGAACGGTCCCGATTGGCTGGAAACGGTTTGGGAAGAGATCTTCGTGCCGGTGCAGGGATTCTTTTTTCGGTGAGCGGTGAGCGGTGAGCCGTAAGCGGGTTGGTCCCGCTCACCGCTTACCGCTCACTGCTCATGCGTCTCTCATTCCATCCGCCAGCAGCGTACATCCCACTACCACCAGCACGAGGGCGATACCAGGCGCGAATCCGACCCACGGAGCGTTGACCACCGTATCCCGCCCGGAAGCAATCATGGTTCCCCAGGACGCCGCGGGGGGCTGCACACCCAATCCCAGAAATGAAAGCCCCGCCTCGAGCGTGATGGCGTTCCCCACCCCGAGGGTCGCCAGCGCAAGCACCGGCGCCATGCCGTTGGGAAGGGCATGCCGGAGCAGGATACGCAGCTTCCCCGCCCCGAGCGCCGCGACCGCCTCGACGAACGGTCGCGCGAGCTGCGCTCTGGTTTCGGCATAGACCAGCCGCGCCACCGGCATCCATCCAGTCAGCCCGAGCACCACCACCACCAGCGCGGCGCTCGGCGGCCAGAGCGATGCGAGCAACAGCAGCAGTACGACCCGCGGAATTCCCAATCCAAAATCCGTCATACCGAGGAGCAACGGCGTCGCCAGCCTCGACCCCAGCGCGGCCGCGGCGCCGACAGCGACGCCGATGAGAAGGGAGACCGCCATTCCCAGCACGCCGACGAGCAGCGAGACGCGGGCGCCATGGACGAGCCGGGCCCACACGTCCCGTCCCAGCCGGTCGGTGCCGAGGGGGTGAAACACGTCGTGGATGTCGGTGGCGAGCGGCGCAAGGAATCGGGTCTCGACCACGTCCCGCTGGACGTCGGGACCGATCGTGGTGAGGACCGGCGCAAACAGCGCGAACAGGATAATGATCCCGAGCAGCATCATCCCGACGCGGCTCCGCGCATCGCGCCGGAGCGCGGATCGCCTACCGCGCGACATGCCGGAGCCTCGGATCCGTCATCGTCACCAGGAACTCGGCGAGCAGGTTGCCCGCCACCACGAGGACGGCGCTGATCGTCGCCGCGGCCATCACCACCGGGTAGTCGCGCGCCTGCACCGCCTGGACCAGCACCTGGCCGACGCCGGGCCAGGCAAAGATCGCCTCGACGAAGACCGCGCCGGAAAAAAGCGCCGGGAGCGAAAGGCCGAGCAGCGTCACGATGGGAACCAGCGCGTTATGCAGCTGATGACGGAGCACGACCCGCGACTCCATGAGGCCGCGCCCCCGCGCTGCGAGCAGGAACGGTGCGTCCCGCAACTCCCGCATCGCCGCCCGCGCGTACCGTGCGCTCCCCCCGAGGCCGATCAGCGTCAGGGTCAGGAGCGGCAGCGCAAGGTGACGGAGCCGGTCCATGACGCGGCCGGTGGCGGTCAGAAATTCGGCGTCGACACCGGTCGCCCCGAAGGCAGGGAGCCAGCCGAGCTGATAGGTGAACAGCATCACGAGCACCATGCCGAGCCAGTACCCCGGCATGGCGTTGAGGGCGACGGTCACTGCCGAGAGGATTCCATCGAGGTTCGTGCGCCGGGTGTTGGCCTGGAGCGAACCGATCGCGATTCCCAGCGTCCAGCTCAACACGATCGAGAGCAGGACGAGCAATGCCGTGGCCGGCCAGGCTTCCGCCAGGAGACCCGCCGCGGAGCGCCCGTGGGCGATGCTGGTGCCGAAGTCTCCGCGTGCCGCGCGCGTGACCCATTGTCCGAATTGCCGCGGAAGCGGCTGATCGAGCCCGAGCGACCGGCGAGCCGCATCGATCTGTTCCGGTTCGGCCGCGGGACCAAGCAGCCGTTGCACCGGATCGCCGGGCGCGACGTGCAGCAGAAAAAACGTCAGCGCCACGACGCCGAGCACCACGGCCGCGCCGCGGAGCAGACCGGTGAGGAGTCCGCGCACCATGCCGAGAATCTAGCCGGGAGTGTACACTTGGGGGTGCGCCTTCCGGTCGGCTGCCTCGCAGTGCTTTCCCTGGCATGTTCCAGCGCGCCCCGCCGGGGGAACACCGTCATTCTGGCTTCCGGCGCCGACCTGCAGAGTCCGAATCCGCTGCTCACCACGCATCCGCTCGCCCGCCAGGTGCAACGCTACGCCCTGCTGGTCACCCTGGTGCGATACGACAGCGCGCTCACACCGATTCCATACCTGGCCCGCTCGTGGGAATGGTCGTCCGACCGTACCGTCCTCACCTTTCATCTCTTTCCGAACCTCGAGTGGCACGACGGTGCCGCGACGACCGCGCGTGACGCCGCATGGACGCTGGATGCGGCGCGAGACCCTGCCGGCGAGTATCCGAGGCGGCGGGATCTGCGCGACGTGACCCGGGTCCTTGCCTCCGACGATTCCACCCTCGTACTCCATTTTGCGGAACCGCGCACCGATGTACCCGATGTCCTCACCGATCTCGCGCTCCTGCCCCGGCATCTGCTCGATACCGTTCCCAGGGGACACCTTCGGCAGGCCTCGTGGAATCAGCATCCCGTCGGCAACGGTCCATTCCGGTTCGTGGCACACGAGGCCAACCGGCGCTGGGTGTTCACCGCCAACGAAAGCTTTCCGGCCGAGCTCGGCGGTCCCCCGCTGCTGGAACGGTTCGTCATTGCCGTCGTGGACGAGCCGACGACGAAGCTCGCCGCGCTGACCTCGGGAGAGCTGGACCTGGCCGGCATCAACCCGGCCCATGCCGAATTCGTGCGGAGCAATCCCACGCTCCGGGTGCTCGACTATCCTCTCCTGTTCAGCTACGCGATGATTCTCAACACCCGCAGGCCGCCATTCGACCGGCTCCAGGCGCGGGAGCGCGTCGCCGAGAGTATCGACCGGCGCGCCATCGTGGATGGGATGCTCTTCGGCTTCGGAACTCCGGCCACCGGCCCGCTGCCTCACGAGCTGGAGAACCGTACCTCGCTTCGCGACCTCCCGGGTTCGCGTCTCCCTGGCTCCCCGGCTCCCCCGCGTCCTGACTCCCTGTCGTTCGAGCTGCTGACGGTCGGAAGCGGCGAGGCCGCGCTCGAGCAGATGATCCAGGCGCAGCTCGCCACGCGAGGGATTCGCGCCGAGATCCGTCAGCTCGAGCTCTCCACCTTTCTCGACCGCGTGGAGGGACGCGCGCGCGAGTTCGATGCCGCCGTGCTGGGGATCTCGGGGGATCTCGGCCTCGGCCATCTTGCCCGGATCCTCGCCATTGCAGGCTTGCGCGCGGAAGGCGGACCCGAGAAACTCGTCTCCGAGATCGCCGATTCGATCCCTGCGGTGTTCCTTTACCACGCACGCGGGGTGCAAGGCATCAACCGCCGGGTCGAGGGCATCACAATGGATTTGCGGGGAGAACTGGTGACGCTGGCGCGGTGGCATGTGAGCGGTGACCGGTGAGCGGTGAGCGGTGAGCGGTGAGCAAGAACGCGAGAGGAGCGACCAGCATCCAGCACCCAGTACCCAGCACCCGAACGTTTTGCGCCTCCGCCCCCGTCCGTCTCGACTTCGCCGGGGGCTGGAGCGACGTCGCCCCCTTTGCGACGCGCGAGCGCGGACGGGTGGTCAACGCCGCCATCGAGCTGCGCGCGGAAGCGGAGTTCACGGGCGGGGGCACCGGGTACCTGCTGCACTCGGACGATTTACAGGATACGCTTTCTCTCGACGGGCCTCATGCGCTCCAGAACACCGGGCGTCTTGACCTCCTCAAGTCGGCGCTCCGCCGGTCGGGTCTCGGCGCAGGGGATATCCGCACGCGATGCAGCGCACCAGCCGGCTCCGGCCTTGGCAGCTCGGGGGCGCTCGACGTGGCACTCGTCGCCGCGCTCGATGCCGCCCGTGGAATCCGGCGGTCGCGGGACGAGCTCGCCGAGGAGGCATTTCTGCTCGAGTCGGTCGAAGCGGGACTCCCCGGAGGAAAGCAGGATCAGTACGCCGCCGCGCTGGGTGGTTTCCATCACTTCACCTTCGAGAATGGCAGGGTCATTTCCGAGCGCCTGACGCTCGATCCCGCGTTTCAGAGCGACCTCGCGCGACACATCGTCATCTGCTACACCGGGGTTTCGCGGGTCTCGTCGCGAACCATCGAGCGGGTCGTCGAAGCGTATCAGCGGGGAGATTCCCGTGTCGTCGGCGCCTTGCGCGCGCTCGCCGACCTTGCCGATCGCATGCGGGACGCGCTGCAGGCACGGGATGCTCACGGTGTCGGCCGGCTCCTGGGAGAAAACTGGGAGCTGCAGCAGCGGCTCGATCCCGACATGAGGACGCCCGAAATGGCGGATCTCGAAGCCGCGATGAAGGTGGCGGGTGCGGCCGGAGGCAAGGCGGCAGGAGCCGGCGCCGGCGGAACCATGTTCTTTCTCGTGGAGGACTCTGTCCGTGCCGGCGTCGCGGCGGAAGACGCCGGAGCGCGCGTCCTCCCCACCGTGTGGGCCCCCGAAGGGGTGAAGGTGTGGTAAGCAGCGTGACGGTCGCCGGAATCACCTCGACCGGAAGCAAACGGCCGGAAGCGCTGTTCGGGGGGGACTATGACGGTCCAGTCCTGCGCATGGCCCGGAGCGCGGGCGCCACCGTATGGGACGAGGAGGGGAAGGAGTATCTCGACTTCATGATGGCGCTCGGCGCCGTGGCGCTCGGATATGCCGATCCCGCGGTCAATCAGGCGGTCATTGATGCGGTCGCTCGAGGAGCGGTCGGGTCCCTGCCACCGGTCGAGGAAGCGGCGCTCGCTTCCGAGCTTGGGGAGGTGCTCACCGGTCTCGAAGAGGTTCGCTTCCTCAAGACCGGTGCGGAGGCGGTCGCCGCGGCGGTGCGCCTGGCGCGAGCCCACACGTCGCGAGACGAGGTACTCGGGTGCGGCTATCATGGCTGGCTCGACTGGTGCAGCAAAGGCGCCGGTGTGCCGCCGGACAGCGCGGCGCTCTACAGCGAGCTTCCGTTCAACGATCCGGAACGGTGCACCGCCATGATCCGGGCGGCCGGCGACCGCCTCGCCTGCGTCGTGATCGAGCCGGTGGTGGACCGGGCGCCTTCCGCGGAGTGGCTGCGCGTACTGCGGGAGGAGACTCGCCGGAGCGGCGCGGTCCTGATCTTTGACGAGATCAAGACGGCATTCCGGGTCGGGATGGGCGGAGCGGCAAGCCGATGGGGGGGAGAGCCCGACCTCGTAGTGCTCGGCAAGGCGCTGGCGAACGGATTCCCGCTGGCCGCCGTCGGAGGACGGAGCGAGGTGATGCAGAAGGTCCGGGACACCTGGATTTCCTCGACCCTGGCGACCGAGTTCGTGTCCTTCGCGGCGGCGCGTGCGACGATTCGCGTGGCCCGGGACCGGGGTCTGCCCGGGTATCTGGAACGGATCGGCGCCCCCTTCATGGAGGGACTGCACCGATTGGCCGGCGATTACCCCGGCCTGGTCAGCGAGGTGCGGGGCATACCGCAGATGTGTTATCTCCAGTGGGTGAGCGACGACGTCTCGGGCCGCGTGGCCCGTGAATGCGCCCGGAGAGGCCTCCTGTTCAAACGCAACGCGTACAATTTCGTGTCCCTCGCGCATCATCGGGAGGACATCGAACGCGCGCTGGGAACGCTGGAGGCGGTGCTGAGGGATCTGTCATGCTGATCGATGTCCATGCGCATTTTCATTATCCCGCCGGCCCGCGATCCGATTGGGCGGAGCGGAATGCGAGCCGTCTCCGTGCGGGGGAGCGGATCGGGATTTCTTTTCATGTGGCATCGATCCTGGGAAGCTGGGGGCGCAGATCACCGACCTATTTCCCATCCCCCGCCGATGTGACCGCGGGAAACCAGGCCATGCTGGCGCTGCAGGCTGAGCATCCGGACAGCATCCGCGGGTATGTCTGCGTGAACCCCAACGACACCGAACACGCCCTCGCCGAGCTCGACCATCGTCTGGCGGCCGGGATGATCGGCATCAAGCTGGCCGCCAGCCGGCGCGCCGACGATCCGCTGCTGGATCCGATTTGCGAGTCCGCCGGTCGCCACGGCGTGCCGGTGCTCCACCACATCTGGCAACACCGCCGGCAGGAGTGGGGGGGACAGGAAGCCTCCGACGCCGTGGAGCTCGGGACGCTCGCGCGGCGGCACCCTGAAGTCGCATTCATCCTGGCCCACATCGGAGGGGGAGGAGACTGGCTCCATTCGTTGCACGCAGTCCGGCCGATCCCCAATGTGTACGTGGATTTGTCGGGGAGCGGTGTGGACGGCGGGATGCTGGAGGCGTGCCTCGCGGCGGTGGGGCCGAGCCGGCTGCTCTGGGGCGCGGATATCACCCTCTGCACCGGGTGGGCCAAACTGCGCTATCTCGAACACCTGCTGCCGGCGGACCAGCTCGAGCGCGTCACGTCAGGGAATGCGCTGGAGATCTTTCCGGCCGGGGCCTTCGGCGCGGCGATTGCCTGAGGCAAACCAGGCGACTCCCCCGAACAGGATTCCACCCAGGAGAAAGGCCGGCCACCAGACGGGATCCGACGTCCCATCGACGAGCATGCCCGCCACGCCGCGGAGGCTCAGCAACCCGCACGCGATCCACGCCGCCGTGCGGGGTACCCAACGCCGGACCGTTTCGGCGGGAGGCGTGAGCAAGGTGAGCGCCACGACGACCGCCAGGAGGCACAGCAGGACGACGATCAGATCGAAGGCCGGGCCGCGCCCCCGGGCAATCCCGCGCGGGCGAGGGCCGTCCCGAGGATTTCTCTGGCCCGGACATAGGCGGTCTCCGCCTGGCTCGCCCGGGGCCCGGCAACGTTGAGCCGAACGGAGGCCCGTGTCTGAAAAAGTTCGTCGAGCCATTGCGTCACCGCGCCCGCAGCCCGCGCCGCATCGGTCTCCGCGAGGTCGATCTCCAGCAGGGGACGCCCGAGGCGGCGTGCGGCGACGAGGGTCTCGAGCGTCCCGCCCGTCGCATCCCCGACGCGCAAGACCAGCGTCGCATCGGTGTCCTGCACATTGAGCACCGTGCGAGTGGCGTAGTCGGAAGACGCCGCCTCCCGAAGGCCGGCATAGCGAGCGGGAACGGATCCGTCTTCGGCCAGACGCCCCCTCGGCACCCAGCCGCCGATCGGAAGTGCGAGGGCCAGCGCGGCATCGAGCGCGGCACGATCCACGCCGGTCTGCCCACCGGTCCACACTTCGAGACGCCGTGAGCGAGCCGGTTCTAGGATGGTCGCCCCCTGGCGCCTCCCGCACCACGCTTGGGGTCGAGAGAGCGGGCGAGGCGCTCCGCAGCGGCGCGCAAGTCGCCGGCACGCTCAGACCGGGGGTCGAGCTCCCCCCGTTCCAGACGCTGGACGATACTCCGGCAGATCTCGGCGGCACGATGCAGCCAGAATTCCTGTACCCACGTCGGATCGCCGCTCCTGGCGGCTTCCATCGAGGTCCACACCCGGGTCCGGGTCTCGTCGATGGCTTTCTTCAGATCGGTGACGGCATCGGCGGGAAGATCGCCGCGAGCCATCGCGGCCTTGATTTCGTCACAGAGCACGCCCATGGCGCGCACACTGTCGTCAGGTGAGTTGGGCATCGGCCTCCCCTCCGACACAGAGGGACGACGCGCGCATGCGATCCCACCACTTCAGCACCGGCAGCGCGCGAAGGGTGCTCCAGCGGTTCCGGCCTAGGGAGGTGCCTGTTCCTCGAGCCGGCGGAATCGTGGTTCAGTGCGGGCGGCGAACCGGAAAGACGCCGCCAGCAGCCAGAGGAACGTAACCACGACCACGACGAGCATCCCCGCCGTTGCCCAGCCACGAAGCCGCCAGCGGCGGAGCGGCGGAGCGAATGCCGCCAGCGCGAGGAGACTGCCCAGGACGGTCATGGCATCGAAACTCGCGCGCTGCCAGTATCCGCCACCCAGGTGCAACCACATCCCGAACTCGTCGAACGTCAGCGCGAGGGCAATACCATAGAGGCGTGCCGTCCAGTCCAGGGCTCGTGCCGGAAGCTCGACGAAGACGAGCGCCGCGCCCAACCCGGCCAGGAGGAAGATGCCGAGGTTCAGGTGATGCACGTGCGTTCCGCCGAAATGCAGGAACACATCCGGGATTCGGCGCTGCATGATGAGAAAAACGAGCACGCGGGACCCGACGAACGTGACCAGAAAGAGCAGCAGAGCGTGCCGGGCGAGACGGCGAGCGTCGGGGCGCAACAGGGGGAGCATGCTGGTCTCCTGCACAACCCACGCTATGGGTTCGAGATCGCCGTGGCAAGCCGATGGGCGGAACCGGCCAGGCCATGCTAAGCTCATAGCCGTCAGGCATTCGCACCCAGTCCCCAGACGACGACCGACCCCATGCGCATCGATGTGAACGCGTTCCTCGGCCGCTATCCCTTCCGTCACGCACCCGGCGGCTCGCCGCAGGCACTGCTCGAGGCGATGGACCGGGTCGGGGTCGATCAAGCCTGGCTTTCCAATCTCTCGGCGGTCTTCTGGAAGGATCCGACCGAGGGGAATGAACTGCTCTACTCTGCGGTCCAGAGGGACCCGCGGCTCAGACCTGTCCCGGCGGTGCATCCCGAGCTCGCCAACTGGAGGGACATCGTCGAGGACGCGGTCACGCGCGGCGCTCCCGCCCTGCGGGCCGACCCGACGTTCTACGGCATCGACCCCGCAGGCGCGGACATGCTGACGATGGCGGCCGGGTGTGGAGAGTCGGGATTGCCACTCATGCTTGCGGTGCGTTTCGAAGACGGCCGTCAGCGCCATCCCAACGATCACGCGGCCGAGCTGTCCCCGCACGCGGTGCGGACCCTGGTGCGCTCACATCCGCGGGTCAGGCTGATCGTGACCCACGCCGACCGCTATTTCATCGAGCAGGTGCACTTCGGCTCGACGCCCGGCGAAGCCTCGCGAATCCTCTGGGACATCTGCTGGATCTGGGGCCCGCCGGAAGATCACCTGGCGCTCCTGCTCGAGACGGTTGGCGTCCAGCGATTTGTCTTCGGCACCGGCATGCCGCTCCGGATCCCGGAGAGCAGTGTGGCCAAACTGGACCTGCTGGACCGATCTCCCGAGGAGCGGCAGAGGATCGAGTCGGGAAATCTGCAGGAGTTCCTGGACGTAAGCGGTAAGCGGTAAGCCGGGGGGCAGGTCCCGCTCACCACTCACTGCTCACCGCTTACCCTCACCTGAGCCACCGGTCCAGCCGCGCTCGCACGAACTCATCATCGGCCAGGTGAGGGTATGTCGCGCACACCCGGTCGATCTCCCGCGATTGCCCTGGTGACAGCTCTTCCTTCGGATCGAGGCACCATCTCCCTCTGAGGAGTCCCTGCCGGCGCAGAATCTCGTGAATCCCCGGAATGCACCCGCGGAAACTGTTCGCGGCGTCGAAGATCGCCGAGTTTGCGTCGGTGACCTCCGGGGCTAAGGCGCAAAGGCGCAAAGGCGTAATGCGTTTCCGGTGGACCTTTTCAAGTAACTGCACCGCGCGCCTGGTCCAGAAGGCCCAATGGCCCAGGAGTCCGCCAACCATCCGGGCACCCCCGGGATAGGTCGTCAGCAAATCGATCAGAATGTTGTCATCGTTGCCGGTATAGAGCGCGATCTCGCGCGTCCGCCCCGCGTCGACGACCGCACGCACGACATCCCAGGTGTCGTACCGGTTGAACGGAGCGATCTTGATCGCCACCACGCTCGGCAGCTCCACGAATCGCCGCCAGAATCGGTACGAGAGTTTTCGTCCGCCCACCGCCGGCTGCAGGTAGAAACCCATGAGCGGGATCGTCTCTCCGACCGCGCGAGCGTGGGCAATGAGCGCGCTGTCGCCGGCCCCTGCCAACGCCCCCAATCCGAGCAACCCCAGGTGATAGCCGAGGCCTGCCGCGGTCTCTGCCTCGCGCACGGCCTGGCGGGTTCGGCCGATCACCCCCGCGACTTTGACGACGGGTGCCCCAGCGCTCCGCTCCCATTCCGACACCGTCTCCGCGGCGAGCGCGAGCACCGGGCGGTAGAGCGCCACCCTGGGATTCCGGATCGCGAACTGCGTGGTGTGAACGCCCACCGCGATGCCTCCCGCGCCGGCATCGAGATAATACCGGGTGAGCGCCCGCTGCCGCCGTTCATCGAGCTTGCGGGCCGCAGTCAGCGCGAGCGGGTGGGCGGGGATGACCATCCCCCTGCGCAGCGCGGACCGGATCGACCGATTCACGTGTGCCTCGTCGGCAATCCGGGGTCGTCTCCGCATGCAACCCGCGGGCGGAGACTCCTCGTCATGACGCACCGGTTTCGAACCACCCTCACGGCGGGAATGCTCGCCGCGTCACTGGCTGCGTGCGGGGGAGATCCGACCGGCACTGATCCGGAGCTGGGAGGTGAATACATCCTGGTTTCCATCGATGGAAAGCTCCTTCCGGTGATCGTCGACCAGATCGGGAACGACATCGCCGAAGTCACCTTCGGCAGCGTCACTCTGAACGCCAATGGGACGTTCAGTGACGTCACCCATCTTCGCATCACGGAATCCGGCGTCACCACCACCGAGGTCGACGCGACCCAGGGCACCTGGGCCGTGGTCGGAACAACAGTCGCATTTACGCCGAACGACGGATCAGGGAATTACACCATGACCTGGGACGGCGACATCAGGCTCACCCAGCTCTTCCAGGGTTTTACACTCGTCTATGAGCAGTTTCCACCGTTCCTCACCCGCCACTGACCGTTACCGCTAGAATTTCCCCTCCCGGCTCTCATAGTGGGTGGGACGGCCCAGCGACCGTCCCCCCTGCACCACCCAGTCGGTGACGCAGTCCAGCATTTCATCGATCCCCACTGGAGGCTGGCCGAAGAGCTCCTCGCACCGGGAGGCGTCGCTGAGCAGAGCCGATTCGGCCTCCACGCCGCGGAACACCGGCTCGATGCCGAGCCGACGGCCCACCTCGCCGGCGAGCCAGCGCACCGGATACGCAGGGCGCCCGGTCACGTTGAGCACCAGCGGCGGCACCGCGCAGTGCTGAAACGCCCGGAGGGCGATGGCATTGGCGTCCCGCTGCCAGATCACGTTGACCCGCCCCATGGCCAGATCGATCGGCTGTTGCGCTGCCACTTTGTCGGCGAGATCGCGCAGCACCCCGTACCGGGGCTCGATGGCGTAGTTGAGCCGGAGCAGCGCCATCGCGGTCGCCTGCGTTCGGGAGAAAAACTCCAGCACCCGCTCCCGGGCCAGCGCCGAGTGGGCGTATTCGCCGACGGGACCGGTCGGGTCCGATTCCACCGGCCCTTCGCCCCGCGCATCGGAGAGCGGATACACATTGCCGGTCGAGAAAGCGACGACTCGCGCTCCGGGGAACCGGGTCGCCACGATACCAGGCAAGTAGGCGTTCACCGCCCAGGTCTGCGGTGCATTGTCCGATGTTCCGAATTTCTGCCCCGCCATGAAGACGACATTCGGCAGGTCCGGAAGCGCAGCCACCTGGCCGGCATCGAACAGATCGCAGCGAAGCGTCTCGATCCCGAACGCCCGCAATGCCGCTTCGAGTCCCGGATTGGTGAATCGAGCCACCGCGACGATGCGGCGCTCCCCACCAGCTTCACCGGAGGCTCGCTGTGCCAGCCGGGCGAGGCTCGGTCCCATCTTGCCCCCGGCTCCGAGAATCAGCAGCCCGCCGTCGATGTTCCGCATCGTCTCCACGACCGCGGGTGTCGGGCGGGAGAGCAGCTCTTCGAGGGCGATATCGCTCAGCATGAATTACTATAATCGCGCCATGCTGACCTCGGAGGAGCTGACCGCGCTGGCCGCCGCCGTGCCGGCGGACGCCGATCGCGTGCGCCTGCTCGCGACGCTGCACGAGCGCGCCGCGCCGCTCCTCGCCCGTCCTCCGATCGTCCCGCGGGTCAAGGCACTGCTTTCACGGAATGGCGGCATCTGTCCCACCGACGGCACGCCGCTCGGTTTCGATCCCTGGAGCGGAGACCGTCACCACTGTCCCCGGTGCGGGCAGACGTTCACCGGAGAACGGCACCACCGGCACTGGGCCCGCGCCCAGCACCTCTGGCTCGCGGAGCGGATGGCGGATCTCTCTCTGCTTGCCGCGCTCACCGACGATGAGGCGGCCGGCACGCGTGCCCTCGAGCTCTACGCCACCTACGAGGAGCTGTACTTCGAGCTCCCCAACCTCGATAACGTCCTCGGCCCCTCTCACCTCTTCTTCTCCACCTACCTGGAATCGCTCTGGATCACCTCGTATCTCGCGGGAGCCTTCGTCCTTCGTGAGTCGGGCCGCCTCCCTGAAGACCGGATCGAGGGAATCAACCGGGTGGCGGACGAAGCCGCCGCGCTGATCGGCGAGTTCAACGAAGGCCTCTCCAACCGGCAGACCTGGCACGCCGCCGCGCTCACCGCCATTGCGGCATGGTTCGGTGACGAAGAGCTGGCACGGAATGCGGTCGAAGCGCGAACCGGGCTGCTGGGTCATCTGGCCGATGGATTCGGAAATGACGGCTGCTGGTGGGAGGGGGAGAACTACCATCTCTTTGCCCTTCGCGGCCTGATGCAAGGGCTCCATTGGGCCCGCGCGGTGGGATACGACCTGCTCGACGATCCGGCCCTCCGGACTCATTTCCGGGAGGCCGTCCTCGCGCCTGCCCGATCCGCGCTGCCCGACTTGACCTACCCTGCCCGGCGCGACTCGCGGTACGGCGTCTCCCTGGCGGAGCCGCCGTCGCTCGAGTTGTGGGAGGCCGGCCGGGCGTGGCTTCCGCCCGACGAGGAGCTCGATACATGGCTCGCCGCCCTGTACCGCCTCCCCTCGAACGGGACGACAAAGCTTCTGTACGACGCGTGGCTCCATGATGCCGGCCGGGTCGATCGCGGGACGCCGGATCGCGCCGGGCTTTCCTGGTGGGCGCTCGTCACGATGGGACCGCCACTCCCGCCCGATCCGCCCCCCTGGCGGCCGAAGTGCATTCTGCTTCCCGATCAGGGGCTCGCGATTCTCCGCCGGGGCGACCGGTATGCAAGCCTCGAGTGCGGCCGGGATATCGGCGGGCACGGTCATCCCGATCGTCTCCATTTGACGCTATTCGCGGGTAGCGTCCATTGGCTTCCCGACGCCGGAACCGGATCGTACGTGGAGCCCGAGCTCGCATGGTATCGCTCGGCGCTCGCGCATAACGCGCCGCGGGTGGATGGCATCAACGCCGGGGGGCGCGACGCCTGGTGCCAGGCCTTCGACGTCACGGAGGAGTGGAGCTGGTGCCGCGCGCGCGCGGGAGTGGTAACCCGCACGCTCATCGCCGGCCCCGGCCATCTCCTCGATCTCGTGGAATTCGAGACGCCGGAAGAATGCTGGATGGATCTTCCCTGGCACCTCAACGGGACGATCGTGATCGATTCGCCCGGGCGGTGGGAGCCGGTGGAGTGGAGCGAACCCTTCGCGGCGGGGGCGGAACGATTCATCCCCGAATCTCCGGATGGGATGGCCATCCGGGTGGAGCAACCTGGTGTCGCTCCGCTCTGCACCCGGATCGCAGCGCCCGGCGCCGATCTGTTGCGTGCGGCGGCACCGGGGCTCCCCGGACGACGCGAATCGCAGCCTTTCCTGCTGCTCCGCGCGTTCGGACAGACCGCCCGGTGGGCGACGGTGCTCGAGACGGCAACCGGAGCGGTGGGAGACTCGGTCACCAGGCTCACCCTGGGCGAGGACTGGGTCGAGATCAGCGGCGCGGAGGGTCCGACCAGATACCGGCCGTCGCCGGGACGCCTTCTCATCGAGTCAGGCGGAATGACCCGGACCCTCACGGGCGAGCGGCCCGAGCCGGCGACGCGCCGGCCATTGATCGGGACTCGCGACGCACCGCATACCGTGGCACGTGCTCTCCGGCTCGCGGATCCCCCGGTGATGGATGCAAGCCTCGACGGATTCGATACCGGAGCGCCGCTTTCTCTCGACGGAGAGCACCAGTACCGGCGCAGCGAAGCGCCGTACGACGCCGAGCGCTTCCGCGCCGAGGGGTGGGTCAATTGGGACGGGGAGGCGCTGTACGTCGCGGTTGCCGTCACGAAGCCGGAGGTGCTCTACGCCGGCCCTGGTGCCGAGCCGCAGGAGCTCGACAACGAGGCGGAGGACATCAACTCCGATGGAGTCCAGATCCACCTGCGGATGGACTCGGGCAGCGCCGGGATCATCGCCGTTCCGCGCGATGACGGCTCCCTTGCCACCCGACGGCTTTCCGGCGAGGAGAGCGACGCCCTCGAGGTGGAAGGCAGCTGGTCCGGCACCGACGAGGGGTATCTGATGACGCTGCGGCTTTCGCATCCGCATTTCGCGATGATGCACCCCGGCGAGCGGCTCGGCTTCGATCTCCTGATCAACGAGATGCAGCCCGGGCGGTTGCGGCGGGCCGGGCAGCTCGTCTGGAGCGGAAACGGCGGCTGGATCTACCTGCGCGGCGACCGGCACGATCCCTCGGAACTGGGGGTGCTCGAGCTGGCGTAAGCGAAGCGGCCGATCCGGCCTTATCCTTCGAGATCACCGCACAGGGAATGCCCATGCACCGCCGGTCCATCGCCGCCGCGCTGGCGCTCCCGCTATTCCTGGGACCCGCGCAACAGACCCCATCGTCCGGCCTCCGAGTTGCGGTCACCTTCCCGAAAGCACGCAGCGCCACTCCGCTCGACGGGCGGCTGCTCCTGCTCATCTCCACCGATTCGAGTGCCGAGCCGCGCCGGCAGATTGCCGACGGCCCCGAAACCCAGCTCGTGTTCGGCACCGATGTCGAGGGATGGGCCCCCGGTGCCGATGCGTGGGTGGATGCGAGAGCGTTCGGGTATCCACTGCGACGCCTCGCGAGCCTTCCGCCCGGCCGATACTGGGTCCAGGCACTGCTCAACCGCTATCAGACCTACCGCCGGGCCGATGGAAAAGTCGTGAAGCTTCCTCCCGATCACGGGGAGGGCCAGCAGTGGAACGCCAAGCCGGGGAACCTGTACAGCGCGCCACGCTGGATGCGGCTCGATCCGAGGCTCCGGGCACTCACCCGGATCGCGCTGGACCAGGAGATTCCGGCGATCCCCGATCCTCCCGAGACCAAATACATCAAACACATCCGCATCGAGAGCAAACTGCTCTCCGCGTTCTGGGGCACCCCGACCTTCCTCGGCGCGCACATCCTGCTCCCGGAAGGTTACGACAGCCACCCCGACGCGCGATATCCCCTGGTGATCAACCACGGCCACTTCCCCGCCAACATCGACGGGTTCCGCACCGAGCCGCCCGATCCGGATCTGAAGCCGGACTACAGCGCCCGGTTCAACCTGTCCGGGTACAATCGCATCCAGCAGGAACAGGCGCATCAGTTCTACAAGGATTGGACCGGTCCCGGGTTCCCGCGCGTGCTGCTCGTGGAAATCCAGCACCCCACCCCGTACTACGACGATTCGTACGCGGTGAACTCCGCCAATAACGGTCCCTACGGCGACGCGATCATGCGGGAGCTGGTACCGGAGATCGAGCGCCGATTCCGCGGCATCGGGCAGGGCTACGCGCGGTTTACCTATGGCGGCTCCACCGGCGGGTGGGAGGCAATGGCGGTCCAGATGTTCTATCCCGACGACTTCAATGGCGCCTGGATCGCCTGCCCCGATCCGATCGACTTCCGGCAGTACACCAATTTCAATCTGTACGAAGAGAAGAACGCGTATTATCTCGACAGCCACTGGAAGAGGACCCCACGCCCGGCGCATCGCAACTACCTCGGTCAGGTGCAGACCACGGTGGAGGAAGCCAACCACCGGGAGCTCGCCCTCGGAACGCACGGACGATCCGGGGACCAGTGGGACATCTGGCAGGCGGTCTATTCACCGGTGGGCGAGGACGGGTATCCGAAGCCGATCTGGGACAAGGTGACCGGCATCATCGACAAGTCGGTGGCCGAATACTGGCGGGAGCATTACGACCTGTCGCACATTCTGCGACGGGACTGGAAGACGCTGGGGCCCAAGCTGCGCGGCAAGCTCAAGATCTACGTCGGCGACATGGACAATTACTACCTCAACAACGCCGTCTACCTGGTCGAGGATTTTCTGAAGCAGGCCAAGGATCCGCCGGCCGACGCCGAGGTGGACTACGGCGACCGGGCGGAGCATTGCTGGAACGGGGATCACACCCGGCCGAACGCGCTGTCCCGGCTCCGGTACGCCCAGATGTTCATTCCGCGCATCATGGATCAAATCCGGAAGAATCATCCCGCCGGCGTGGACACCCTGAGCTGGAGGTACTAAGTGCCGAGACGCACCGGTTTTGCGGGGATCCTGTGCCTGGGCGTGTTAGGGTGGATGTCGGCCAAGCCGGTGGATCTGCGCCGGGTGGTCCCCAACGACAACCGCCGGCCCGCGGGGTCGCTCAAGGGCGGCGTACTCACGGTGCGGTTGGAAGTGCGGACGGGGGCCTGGTACCCGGAAGGGGCCAAGGGAGACTCGGTGGTCGCCCCGGTGTTCGCCGAGGAAGGGAAGCCGCCCCAGGTGCCCGGCCCGCTGATCCGGGTGCCGTCCGGAACGATCATCGAGGCGACGGTTCGGAACAGCCTTTCCGACGTGGACCTCACGGTGTACGGCCTGGTTACTCGTCCGGCGGCCACCGACGATTCGATCACGATTCGGCCGGGCGAATCGCGTGCCGTCCGGTTCGCCGCCGGCGCGCCGGGGACCTACTTCTATTCCGCCGTCGCCGGCGCGGTCGATACGACCGGCGAGCGCCAGCAGCTGGCCGGGGCGCTGGTCGTCGATTCCGCCGGCGCACCGTCCGACGACAGAGTCTTCGTGATCAACATCTGGGGAAGTGTGAAGCCGAACGACAGCACGAAGTACGGCAACGCCCTCGCCATCAACGGACTCTCCTGGCCCCATACCGAGCGGATCGCGGCGACGGTCGGAGACACGCTGCGGTGGCGCTGGATCAACGCGAGCGTGCGCCCTCATCCGATGCATCTCCACGGATTCTACTTCCGGCTGGATGGCCTGGGCCGCGCGCTGCACGACAGCACCCTGCCCCCGGACAAGCGCCCGCTCGCCGTGACCCAGACGATGCCGGCGGGGAGCACAATGCGGATCACCTGGGGGCCCGACCGTCCCGGTAACTGGCTCTTCCACTGTCACATCGGCTTCCATGTCGTTCCGGATGCGCGACTGAATCCGCCCGCCGAACATCACCCGGACCGCGGTGCCCATGACCCCGCCGTGCACATGGCGGGACTGATTCTCGGAATTTCCGTCAAGCCCGGACGGGGCTGGAGCGACGCCGCGCGCGACAGAGCCCGGCAGCTGCGACTGTTCATTCAGGAAGGGACCAAACGATTCGAAGCGCCCCGTTCGCTGGGCTTCGTGTTGCAGCAGGGAGACCGTTCACCCGCGGCGGACTCGATCGAGATCCCGGGGAGCCTGCTCGTCCTCACCCAGAATCAGCCGACCGACATCACCATCATCAACCGGCTCAGGGAAACCGCCGCGATCCACTGGCACGGCATCGAGCTGGAGAGCTACTCCGACGGGGTGCCAGGATGGGGCGGCATGGGTCGGCGGCTCGCTCCCTCGATTCAGCCCGGCGATTCCTTCGTGGCGCGCCTCACGCTGCCCCGCCCCGGCACGTTCATTTATCACACCCACATGAACGACATCGAGCAGATCACCTCGGGTCTCTATGGGGCGATCGTCGTGCTGCCTCCCGGACAACAATTCGATCCGTCGACCGATCATGTCTTCATCGCCGGATGGGACGGGCTGGCGGGCAAATCCATCGTCAATGGAGACAACAGTCCGCCACCGCTGAGCCTGGCGGCCGGCGTCCCGCATCGCTTCCGGCTCGTCGGGATCGGTGCCGCCGCCGGGGGCCGCTTCGCGATCCGGCGCGACACCACCTTCATGCAATGGCGTCCGCTCGCCCGCGATGGGGCGGACCTTCCTCCGGCCCAGGCGACGATGCGGCGGGCCCTGCAATACGTCGACGTCGGCCAGACCATGGACTTCGAGTGGATTCCCGAGCCCGGGGAGTACACCCTGACGGCGGATTTGTTCGGGCCCAAACCGTTCATGACCCAAAAACTGATCGTGCGGTGAGGTCGCGAGGATGATCGCCTACGAAGTCACGGTGGACGTGGAGGAAGGCCTGGTGGACCGGTTCATGGCCTACATGCAGAAGCGCCACATCCCCGACATCCTGGCCACCGGATGCTTTGCCCACGCCGAGCTCAATCGCGCCAGCGAAACGCGATTCCGGCAACGATTCCTGGCCGGCGCACTCGGTGACCTGGAGCGCTATCTGGAGCGCCACGCGCCGGCGCTCCGTGCCCACTATGCCGGGGAATTCCCCACCGGCACCCTCGTCTCCCGAGAGATCTGGGAAGAAATCCACCGCTGGCCCGAGCCCCGGAGCCGATGATGCTGGCCGCCGCTGCCCTCATGTTCCTGAGCGCCACACTCGCCGACACCCTGCGCTACACCGTGCTGACCGCCGGCAACAAAGCCGGTACTCAGGTAGTCATCCGGGAAACCACGGCCGCCTCCCGGACGCTGTTCGAATTCAACGACCGCGGCCGTGGCCCCAAGGTGCAATCACTGGTGACGCTCGGCCCGGCGGGGATTCCGGCCGCGGTGACGATCACCGGCAACGATTACTTCAAATCGCCGGTGGATGAGCGCTTCTCCATCACCGCTGGTCGCGCCGAGTGGTCCAGCTCGGCGGAACGCGGCTCCGCGCCGGCGGGTGCGGGGTTCTACGTGCCGCTCAATGCGCCGCCGGATCACCTCGCGACGCTCGCGCGTGCCCTGCTCGCGGCGCCCGGCCGGCGCCTGCCGCTGCTGCCGGCCGGAGAAGCCCGGATCGAACCGGTCGGCGACCGGACCGTGCAGCATGGATCCGGCACGCGGCATGTGACGGGCTATGCGATCACCGGCCTCGATTTCACCCCTTCCTATCTCTGGCTCGAGAATGACGGCTCCCTCTTCGCCATCGCGTCGGGATGGAGCAGCATCGTCCAGGAGGGGTGGGATTCGAGCGTCGCGACATTGACCGCGGTCCAGGATTCCCTCTCGCGCAGCCGGGAGCGCGAGACGGCCGTGCGCCTGTCGGACCGCCCCACCGGCCCGGTGGCATTTACCGGCGCCACGCTTTTCGACGCGCCCAATGCGAGGCTGATTCCCAATACGACCGTGGTGGTGGATGGAAGCCGGATCCAGGCGGTTGGTCCCGACGGGAGTGTTGCCATTGCCGCCTCGGCGCGGCGGATCGATGCGCGGGGCAAGACGCTGCTGCCGGGTCTCTGGGACATGCACGCCCACGTCGGCAGCGTGGACGGCTCGCTCAACATCTCGGCCGGCGTGACCAGCGTACGCGACCTGGCCAATGACGCCGACCAGTTGCTGGCGATGCAGAAATCCTGGGACGACGGGAGCGCGATCGGTCCCCGGGTGGTCAAGGCGGGATTCATCGACGGCCGAGGGCCCTTTCAGGGTCCGGGGAAAGCCCTGGTCACCACGCGCGAAGAGGCGCTCACGTGGGTGGACTGGTTCGCCGATCACGGCTACGTGCAGATCAAGCTCTACAGCTCGCTGGACACCGCCCTGGTGGCACCGATCGCGGAACGGGCGCACGCGCGCGGGCTGCGGCTCTCCGGACACATCCCGAATCATCTGACCGCACGAGGCGCGGTGCTCCGGGGCTACGACGAGATCCAGCACACCAACATGCTGTTTCTGAATTTCCTGGGTGACACGATCGACACCCGCACCCCGGCCCGCTTCACCTCGGTGGGACGCTATGGCGCGAGCATCGACCCCGCCTCCGACAGCGTGCAGGCATTTTTCCGCTTCCTGAAGGAGCACCGCACGGTGGTGGATCCGACCGTCGCCACATTCGAGGGCATGTACATCGCCGGACCGGGCGAAATGTCCCGGGGCGATTCGCTGATGGCACCCCACCTGCCGGCGCAGGTCCGGCGGGGACTCCTGGCCGGTGGACTCCCGGCGGACGGCGAGCTCAGGACCCGCTACCGGGCCAGTTACGCGAACATGCTGCGCATGGTGAAGGCGCTCTACGACGCCGGGATCACCATCGTGGCGGGCACCGACTGTACCGCCGGATTCTGTCTGCACCGGGAGCTCGAGCTGTACAGCCAGGCGGGGATTCCCAACGCCCAGATCCTGCGCATCGCGACGCATGTTCCCGCGCAGGTGATGCACCTGGAGGACCGCCTGGGGGCGGTCGCGCCGGGAAAGCTCGCCGATCTGGTCCTGGTGGACGGCGATCCGGTGGCCGATATCGCCGCGATGCGGAAGGTGGCGCTGGTGATGAAGAACGGGGTGATCTACGATCCGGCGGCGGTGGCGCGGTCGATCGGCGTGACGCCCTGAGGCTCAGCGAACGATGGCGCGCAGCACCAGCACGGTGACATTGTCGCTGGCGCCGGCGGCCATCGTGTCCGCCACCAGCGCCCGCGCCGCCTGCTCCGACGAGGTCATCGTCCGGAGCCGCTCCGCGATCCGCTCCTGAGGAACGTGCTTGGTGAGCCCGTCGGTGCACAGCATGAGGGTGTCGCCGGGCTTGAGATCGGTCTTGGTGACCTCGGGAATCCATGTGCTCCCGCCCAGCGAGCTGGAGAGGACATGCGCGTATGGGCTCTTCTGGGCCTGCTCCGGTTTGAGCACGCCGGAGTCCACCAGGTCCTGCGCCATGGTCTGATCGCGGGTGAGCTGCTCGAGCTCCCCTTTCCGGAACCGGTAACAGCGGCTGTCGCCGACCTGCAGCAGGTACAGCGTCGGCCATACGGCGACGAACAGCGTGAGGGTGGTCGCCATTCCCTTCCGGTCGCCGCTCGCCTTGGCCCGGTCCGCGATGACCTCGTGACTCCGCGTGGCCGCTTCGCGGAGCGAATCGAGCAGCGCGGTGTCGTCCGAGGTGTCCATCGCGAAGAAGCACTGCATGGTGTTGGTCACATACCCCGCAATCGCTTCCGCCGCGGACCGGCTCGCCTCTTCTCCACCCGAGTGACCCCCGACGCCGTCGCAGACCATGCCGATGGAGGCCAGCCGCTGGCTCGGAATCTCGAGCAGCTCCGGGTTGGGCAGGCTGGTGACGTGGACCCGCATCGTCTTGTGCAGCGTGGTGACCAGGAAGTGGTCCTGGTTGTCCTTCCGCACCAGGCCCCGATCGGTGAGTCCGAAGAAATCGAGATCTTCGTCGCGCGGTTTAGGCGGAATCGGGACAGTGTCCAGGTCGGTGTGACTGGGGGAAGGCAACATCTTCAGCCGAAGTTAGCGCTCGCAAACCCCGCCGCAAGACTGGAAAAGCGCATCCGCTCGGTTTCCCCAGCCCCAATTCTTGTCAAAAAGCTGCCAAAACGGCAGGGATTCACGGTATAGCGGTTGCGATCGGAAGGCTATCCGCTATCGGCTAGCAGCTAACGGTCCATCGACAGTTAGCCGTCGGCTGGTGGCCGTCAGCAATTCTACCCAAGGAGCCTCACGTGGCATCCAAAATCATCGGTATCGACCTCGGCACGACGAATTCCGTCGTCGCCGTTATGGAGGGCGGGGATCCGGTCGTCATCCCCAACGCCGAGGGCGGCCGCACCACGCCGTCGGTCGTGGCGTTCACCAAGGACGGTGAGCGGCTGGTGGGCCAGGTGGCCAAACGTCAGGCGGTCACCAATCCCAAGCAGACCATCTTTTCCATCAAGCGGTTCATGGGCCGCCGGATGGATGAAATCAAGGAAGAGGTCAAGCGGGTTCCCTACAAGGTCGAGGCCGGCCCCAATGGGCTCGCCGCGGTCGAAATCGCCGGCAAGAAGTACACGCCGCCCGAGATCTCCGCGATGATCCTGCAGAAAATGAAGCAGACCGCCGAGGACTACCTCGGATTTTCGGTGGACAAGGCGGTCATCACCGTTCCCGCGTACTTCAACGACTCGCAGCGGCAGGCCACCAAGGACGCCGGCAAGATCGCGGGCCTCGATGTGCTCCGGATCATCAACGAGCCGACCGCCGCCGCGCTGGCGTACGGCCTCGACAAGAAGAAAGAGGAAAAGGTCGCTGTCTTCGACCTGGGCGGAGGCACCTATGACATCTCGGTGCTGGAGCTGGCCGAGGGGGTCTTCGAGGTCAAGAGCACCAACGGCGACACCCACCTGGGCGGCGATGATTTCGACCAGCGGCTCATCGACTGGCTGGTGACGGAGTTCAAGAAGGACCAGGGGATCGATCTCTCCAAGGACGCCATGGCGCTGCAGCGGCTGAAAGAGGCCGCCGAAAAGGCCAAGATGGAGCTGTCGAGCACCCAGCAGACCGACATCAACCTGCCGTTCATCACCGCGGATCAGTCGGGGCCCAAGCATCTCAACCTGAGCCTGACCCGGGCGAAGTTCGAGCAGCTGGTGGACGATCTCATTCAGCGGACCTTGCCGCCGATGCAGCAGGCGCTGAAGGATGCCGGGCTCGATCCGAAGCAGATCGACGAAGTCATTCTGGTGGGCGGATCGACCCGGATCCCCAAGATCCAGGAGATCGTCAAGACCTTCTTCGGCAAGGAGCCGAACAAGTCGGTCAACCCCGACGAGGTGGTCGCGATCGGCGCGGCGATCCAGGGCGGCGTGCTGGGCGGCGAAGTCAAGGACGTGCTGCTCCTCGACGTCACGCCCCTTTCGCTCGGCATCGAGACGCTGGGCGGGGTCACCACGGTGCTGATTCCGAGGAACACCACCATCCCCACCAAGAAATCCGAGGTGTTCTCGACCGCGGAGGACAATCAGACCACGGTGGAGATTCACGTGCTCCAGGGCGAGCGGCAGATGGCGATCGACAACCGGACCATCGGCAAGTTCCAGCTCACCGGGATTCCGCCCGCGCCGCGCGGCATGCCGCAGGTCGAGGTCACCTTCGACATCGACGCCAACGGCATCCTGCACGTGTCGGCCAAGGACAAGACCACCGGCAAGGAGCAGAAGATCCGGATCGAGGCTTCCAGCGGGCTCTCCGACACCGACATCGACAAGATGGTGAAGGCGGCCGAGCTGCATGCCAAGGAGGACGCGGAGCGCCGGGAGGCGATCGAAGCCCGGAACCAGCTCGACGGCCTGGTCTACAAGGTCGAGAAAGACAGCAAGGAGTGGGTGGACCGGCTTTCCGCCGAGGTGAAGGGGCGGCTCGACGCGGCGGTCGAGGCGGGCCGGCAGGCGCTCCGCGCCGGCGACCCGGCGGGGATCAAGACGGCGCTGTCCGAGCTCAACGCCGCCTACTCGGCCGCGGGGGCGTCGCTGTACGATGCCGCGAACGCCGCCGGTACGACCCAGGGCGGTGAATCGCCTGGTCCCGAGGCTGCGACTGGTCAGCCGAAGGAGGACGTGGTCGAGGCGGACTACGAGATTGTGGATGAGGAGAAGAAGTGATTAGTGATTAGTGATTAGTGGTTAGTGGTTAGTGGTTAGCGGTTAGCGGGAGGCCGTTCCTCTAACCACTAACCACGAACCACTAACCACGAGCCACCGCGCTGCGACTAAGGCATGGACCGACGCATCGTACGTATATTGCATTCATAGCAGTCCGAAAACCTACGAGGTGAGAAAGCAGACATGTCCGTTCGTTCGCTCAACTGGTTGAAATTCGGTGGCCTGGTGGGATTGGCCTTTTTCCTTGGCCTCCTGTTCGCCGGCCTGCTCGACTTGCCCAGGAGCTCCCAGGCCCAGGGCGGGGTGTCCCGGCTGGCGCAGGGCGAGTCGGTAATCCGGACGGTCCAGGCGCCTCCCCTTCCCGCGGCCCGGCCCCTGGCCGAGCTCAGCGATGCCTTTGCGGCAGTGGCTGAGCACGTCCGGCCGAGCGTCGTGTTCGTCAAGTCCACCCGGAAGCAGCAGGTGACCCGGAACCTGCGGGTCCCCCAGGGTTTCGAGCCCTTCTTCCAGATGCCCCGTGATGGCGGTCCCCGGATCGAGCGGGGCTCCGGATCGGGCTTCGTGGTCTCGGATGACGGCTACATCCTGACCAACAACCACGTCGTGGCGGGTGCCCAGAAGGTGGAGGTCCAGCTTCTGGACGGCAGGAAGTTCGTGGCCACCGTCATCGGCACCGACTCAACCACCGACATCGCGGTCATCAAGATCGAGGCGAAGGGTCTCAACCCCGCCGCCCTCGGCAACAGCTCGGCCTCGCGTATCGGTGAGTGGGTGCTGGCGGTCGGCAATCCGCTGGGTGAGGCGCTGACCTTCACGGTCACGTCCGGAATCATCAGCGCCAAGGGGCGCGGGCTCGGTGCGCTGCCGGGCCGGAGCCAGCTCAGCATCCAGGACTTCATCCAGACCGACGCGGCGATCAATCCGGGCAATTCCGGCGGGCCGCTGGTCAACGTCCGGGGCGAAGTGATCGGCATCAATTCCGCGATCGCCAGCGAGACCGGCTACAACGTCGGCTACGGCTTCGCGGTGCCGATCGATCTGGCCCGGCAGGTGATGGAGCAGCTCATCAAGAGCGGGCATGTGGAACGGGCGGCGCTGGGCGTCTACGTCGACGACGCCACGGCCACCGATGCGAGCTACGTCGGGCTCCCCGACGTCCGCGGGGTCAAGATCACGAACTACTCGAGCGAGACCTCTCCCGCCAAGCGGGCCGGCCTCGAGCCGGGCGATGTGGTCGTCGCGATCGACGGGCAGCAGGTGAATTACGTGGCCCAGCTCCAGCAGATCGTGGGATTCAAGCACCCCGGCGACATGGTGAAGGTCGAAGTCGCCCGGAAGGGTGGGCTGCGGAAGACCTTCTCGGTGCGGCTCATCTCCGCCGCGGCAGGAGTCCAGCAGCCGGTTGCCGACCGCGGCGATGCGCAGGACGACACCGCCGATCCGAATGCCGAGCCGGCCGGCGCGGCGATCCGTCCCCTCGGCGTCACAGTGGTGCCGCTCACGACCCAGATTGCGAGTGAAATCGGAACACCGGCAGGGCTTCGCGGGCTGGTGGTCCAGAGCGTGGACCAGGAAGGGCCGGCAGCGGAAGTCCCGCTCTTCGGAGTGGAAAGCGGCAACCCGGACATTATTCTGTCGGTGGAAGGCACACCGGTTCGCACCGAAGCCGAGCTGCGTTCAGCGCTCAAGGACGCCGGCCCCGGCGGGATCGTGACGCTGGTGCTGTACAACAAGGCGCTGGCGCAGGGCGGCGGACGGAGGGTGGAGAGGGTGCAGCTGGTCCGGTAAACTGCGGTAAGCCGTGAGCGGTGAGCGGGACCTGCCTCGAGGGGTAGGTCCCGCTGTTCTTTTTCCCCTGGCTCCCTAACTCCCTAACTCCCTAGCTCCCTGGTTTTGGCGCCACCGGAATCTTGGTCGCTCCCGACACCGAATCGACCGTCTCCCACCCCCAGCCGATCAGCAATCCGTTCACCGCGACCAGGGGTGACATGTCCCGGTCCGGTACCGAGTCGGCGGTCCCCGGTGCGGCGAAGTACATGAGCTCGATCATCTTTCCATCGGTCAGGAAGGGGTCGATGCGCGTGGGCTTGTCGACACCCATGACCTTGATCGCGCTGTCCTTCGAGATGCCCACGGTGAGCTTCGAGAGCCGGCTGTCCTTGGGGCCGCAGGCGGCCAGCGCCGCAAGGATCGCGAGAGTTGGTGCGAGATATGTTGGTTTCATGGGGAACAGTATAAGGCCTCCTTCGCTCCGTTTCCATAGGAAACGCACATGCACGCGCACTCGCGCTCCGGGCGGAGGGATTGTACTGTTGGGCACCGAGACGATCCCGCGAGCGTGGCGGAACTGGCAGACGCGCAGGACTTAGGATCCTGTCCCGCAAGGGGTCCGGGTTCGACTCCCGGCGTTCGCATGCGTTGAGATGGCTTGCATGGACGTCGCCCTTCGGGTCGACTCCCGGCGTTCGGATACAAAAGCAGCTATCAGCCATCAGCTATCAGCTAACAGTCAGGCTATCCGTCACCAGTACCCAGCATCCAGCATCCAGCATCCAGCACCCAACCCAGGAGCCCGCATGGCCGACGCCGTCGTCTCCTTCCTCTCCGCGCTGAGCTCCAAGGTCTTCTGGTTTGCCGCCATTTGTTTCGTGCTCCTCAATGGTGCCGCGCTCGCGGCATTCTTCCTGACACGCAGCCGGCGACTGGTCGACGAATGGACGCCGAAGCTATTGACCGCCGATGCGCTCCTGCTCGGGGCCGGTCTCGGCGTGCCGCTGGTGAGCGGACTGGCCAAAATGGGGATTCAGGCGGTGGCTTCGATGCTGGGGAGTGGTCCGACGCAGGCTCCGTGAGGCGGCGGGATCGCCACGGGTCCTGCCGGCCCTCGCGATGACCGGCTCCTACCGACCTGCCGCCCAACCGCCCTCCCGCCCCATTAGATTTCCTGCGCCATGAGCACAATTACGGTTACCAAGACGGCCGAAGACGCCGCCTCCAAGAATCTCCGCGTCACCATCCCGGTGGAGCGGGTCGAGGAGGCCACCACCAAGGCCGTCCGCCAGTATGCCAAGCGCGCCCGCCTTCCGGGCTTCCGTCAGGGCAAGGCGCCCGAGGCGGTGGTCCGCCGCCGGTTCAGCAACGAGATCCGGCAGTGGGTGATCGAGGAGGTCATTCGCGAAGGCTGGGAGGAAGCGAAGACCTTCGAATCGCTCAAGCCGATCGGCGATCCTTCGATCCGGAACCTCAAATTCGAAGAAGGGCAGCCGGTTGAATTCGAGCTGGTGGTCGAGGTCCGCCCCGAGCTCAAGCTCGGGCGCCTCGGCGGCTTCTCGCTCACCCGGACCGTTCAGCCGGTCACCGAGGCGATGGTCACCGAACAGCTCGGCCGGCTCCGCGAGCCGCGGGCGACCTGGCTTCCGGTCGAGGGCGCCAAGCCGGCGCCGGGCGAGATGGTGCGGGTGGACGTGGCGCCGATCGAGAACGGCGAGGCCAAAGAGCCGCAGCCGTACACGATGGTGCTGGGCGACGGCCAGGCGCTGCCGTCACTCGAAGAGAAGATCATGACACTCCTCCCGGGCGAGACCATCGACACCGACGTCCGCTTTCCCGACGACCATCCCGATGCCGCGCGTCGCGGAACCTCACGCTCCGTCCGGCTGACGCTGCACGAGGTGAAGAAGCAGGAGCTGCCGCCGCTGGACGATGCGCTGGCCAGGGAGATCGGGGACTTCGAGACCCTCGACGCGCTCAGGGCGGCGGTGCGGGAGGATTTGACCGCCGCGGCCGCGCGCGATGCCGACGCCTCGGTGCGGGAGCAGCTGGTGCAGCAGCTCATCGAAGCCAATGCCGTGGAGGCCCCCGCCTCGATGGTCGATCGGATGCTGCACTCGCTGATGCACGCCTACGAAGTGGGCCACGACAAGGCCGAGCAGTTCAACACCGAGTTCCGGCCGATCGCCGCGGCCCAGGTGCGGCGGGAGCTCCTCCTGTCGGCGGTGGCCGAGCAGCAGGCGCTCAAGGCCACCGAAGCCGAAGTCGACGCGCGGATCGCGCGGATCGCCGAGCAGCGGAAGGCGACGCCGGCCCAGGTCTACACGTCGCTCGAGCAGGCCAAGCGGCTGCCCGAGCTCACCCGGTCCATCACCGAGGAGAAGGTCTTCGCGCATCTCCTCCCGCAGTCCACCGTCACCGAGGCAGCGCCGTGACCAGCATGCTGTATCCGCCCTATATCATCGAGCGATCGAGCCGCGGAGAGCGGACCTACGACATTTTCTCCCGGCTCCTGATGGACCGGATCGTCTTCCTCGGGGCGCCGATCAACGACGATGTCTCCAACATCATCATCGCGCAGCTCCTCTTTCTCGAGGCCGACAACCCCGAGAAGGACATCTACATGTACATCAACTCCCCGGGCGGCGTGGTGTCGAGCGGCATGGCGATCTACGACACGATGCAGCATCTGCGCGCGCCGGTGAACACGATCTGCATGGGGATGGCGGCGTCGATGGGCAGTTTCCTGCTGGCTGCCGGAACCAAGGGCAAGCGCAGCGCCCTGCCCCATGCGCGCATCATGATTCACCAGCCGTCGGGCGGTTCCCAGGGCACCGCCTCCGACATCGAGATCCAGGCGCGGGAAATCCTGTATCTCCGCACCAAGATGAACGAGCTCTACGCCAAGCACACCGGCCAGTCGATCGACCAGATCGAAAAGGACATGGACCGGGATCGCTACATGAGCGCGGACGAAGCCAAGACCTACGGCATCATCGACTCGGTCTTCTCGCCCCACCGCGATCCGGTGGTGCCGGCTGCCGTCGTGGCCGCGGTGCCCACCACTTGACCCGTTCCGGCGGGGGGTTGAGCTTTCGGGCGTCCCTCAGCCGGCGCTTCGGCGCGGTGTGACAACTATGTCCAACGACAAGCACCTCCGGTGCTCGTTCTGCGGGAAATCGAAGGATTCGGTCCGGAAATTCATTTCCGGCCCGTCGGTGTATATCTGCAACGAATGCATCACGCTCTGCAACGAGATTCTGGCGGAGGATGAAGAGCGGGAGGTCGTCGACAACATCACGCAGGTGCCGACGCCCTCGGAAATCAAGGACGTGCTCGACCAGTATGTCATCGGCCAGGAGCGCGCCAAGCGCACCCTGGCCGTCGCCGTGTATAACCACTACAAGCGCATCAACTCCGCGAGCGGCAGGGACGCCGGGGGCGTCGAGCTCGACAAGTCGAACATCCTGCTCCTCGGTCCCACCGGCGTCGGCAAGACATTGCTCGCGCAGACCCTTGCACGGATCCTCGACGTTCCCTTCACGATCGCCGATGCCACCACGCTCACCGAAGCGGGATATGTCGGCGAGGACGTCGAGAACATCCTGGTGCGGCTGCTCCAGGCCGGCGAATTCAACGTCTCGGAATGCGAGCGCGGCATCGTCTACATCGACGAGATCGACAAGATCGCGCGCAAATCGGAAAACCCGAGCATCACCCGGGACGTGTCCGGCGAAGGCGTGCAGCAGGCCCTGCTCAAGATCCTCGAAGGCACCGTCGCATCGGTGCCTCCCCAGGGAGGCCGCAAGCATCCGCAGCAGGAATACATCCAGATCAACACCAAGGACATCCTGTTCATCTGCGGCGGCGCGTTCGACGGGCTGGAGCGGATCATCGAGGGGCGGCTCGGCCGCCAGCAGATCGGCTTCGCCGCCGCCAACGAGCGCGACAAGACCCCCGAGGTGGACAAGAAGAACCCGTTCGCGAACGCCGAGCCCGACGACCTGCTTCGTTTCGGGCTGATCCCCGAGCTGGTGGGCCGCCTGCCGGTCGTGGTCCCGCTCGAGGCGCTGGACGAAGAGTCGCTGGTGCGCATCCTGATCGAGCCGAAGAACGCCATCACCAAGCAGTACATGAAGCTCTTCGAGCTGGAAAACGTCGGCCTCACCTTCGACCAGGAGTCCCTCAAGGCCGTCGCGCGGAAGGCCATCAAGCGCTCGACCGGCGCGCGCGGGCTCCGGGCGATCCTCGAGACGGTGATGACCGACCTGATGTACGATCTCCCCTCGCGCGATGACGTGCGCGAAGTCATCGTCACCGCGGAGTGCATCACCGAAGGCAAGTCCCCGATGATCGTCACCGAACGACCCCGCCAGATTCGCGAAGCGTGACCCTCGCCCGGCTGCCGATCGAGTTCGTCGGCAGCTTCCCCGATCCGCTCTACCCGCTCGACCCTGTCCTCCCGGAGATCGCCTTCGTGGGCCGCTCGAACGTGGGCAAGTCCAGCCTCCTCAATGCGCTGGTCGGGCGGCGGCACCTCGCGCATGTGAGCGGTACCCCGGGCAAGACCCAGCTGATGAACGTCTATCGCCTCCCGCCCTGCTATTTCCTCGATTTGCCGGGTTACGGATTCGCCAAAACCTCCAAGACCGCCCGGCTCGCCTTCCGGGAGCTCCTCGAAGCGGTCGCCGCGCGGCGGCCATCGCTCACCGGCGTGGTCTGGCTGCTGGACGCCCGACACCCGCCATCCGCCGATGACGCCGAGATTCAGGCGCTGCTGGCGGAGACGGGACGGCCGGTGCTGACCGTCCTGACCAAGGCGGACAAGCTCACCCGGACCGCCCAGCGGCTGGCGCTGGGCGAGCGGGGGCGCGAGCTCGGCATGGCGGCGGATGAGCTGCTGCTGACGAGTGCGACGACGGGAGAGGGGATCCCCGATCTCGGCGAGGCGATTCTCCACGCCGTGAGCGGTAAGCAGTGAGCGGTACGCGGGAAAGGCGGGTCCCGCTCACTGCTCACCGCTCACCGCTCACCCGGCTGCCAGCATGATTCGCTTCGAGCTCCAGATCGTCGTGCAGCCGGAGCACATCGACGCGCAGGGGCACGTGAACAACGTCGTCTACCTGCGATGGATGCAGGACGCCGCGACGGCGCACTGGGAAGCCGCGGCACCGGCGGAACACAAGGCGATGGTGTCCTGGGTCGTCACCCGGCACGAAATCGATTACAAGGCCCCGGCGTTCGTCGGAGAAGAGCTGGTCGCCCGCACCTGGGTCGGTGAGCCTTCCGGAGCGACCTGGGAGCGGTTCATCGAGATCCGGCGGCGGGAAGACGACCGCCTGCTGGCCCGAGGCCGGAGCATCTATGCCGCCCTGGACCGGGCGACCGGGAGGCCGAAGCGGGTCGACGCCGAGCTCCGGAGGCCCCTGGAGGGCTGACGGCGGACCTCTGGCGCGACCGAAAATCGTGCCGTAGTCTTGCACGTCCCCCCAAAGCGCCGGCGCCAGCCGGCTCCTCCTGGAGGTCCGCATGCCGACACGTAGTGCATTTCCCTGTGTGATGCTGGCCGTCGCACTGGCTGCCTGTGCCCCCAAGGCGGCGGAGCAGGCCGCCGCCCCGGTGGCGGTCGATACCGCCGCGGTGCAGGCAGCCGTTGCGGGGTTCTGGCCGCGCTGGATCTCCGCCGCCACGGCCGGGGATACCGCCGCCATGGGCGCCCTCCTCGCCGACAGCGTCCGGATCGATTCCAAGGGGATTCCTCCCGTCCTCGGCCGCGCCGGCTGGATCACCGTCTTCGAGACGATGCTGAAGACGATGAAGGTGGAATCCGAAGTGATTACGCCGGAGGCGACCTCCGTCGTCGACAATGATCTCGCCTATCAGACCGGCGACTACGTGGAAACGACCACCACGGCCGGGAAGACGCAGGCCGACTATGGCCGCTACGCCGCCGCGATCCGGAAGGATGCCGACGGCCAATGGCGCCTGAGCTACGTCATGGCGTTCGCCGATTCCACCGTCCCCGTGAAAAAGTGAGACGCCCGATGCGAACGCTCTCGTCCGTCGCACTCGCCGCGCTGGTCATGGCCGCCGCGTGCGCCCCGAAACCCGAGGCACCGGCCGCCGCGCCGGCCGTCGACACCGCCGCCGTCCTCCAGGGACTCGACGCGCTCAGAAACCAGTACATCGCCATGCAGACCGCCGGCGATGCCGCCGGACTCACCGCACTGCACGCCGATTCCGCCGGGATCGACCTCTACGGACTTCCACGGCTCCGAGGCAAGCCGGCCATCCTGGCCGCGATCACCGCCGATATGGCCGCGCGTAAATACACCCTGGCCCAGATCACTCCGCTCATCCGGACCGTGCGCGCCGATGACGAGGCCACCGAGATCGGTACCTATCACGACATGCACGACGTGAAGGGGACGGTGGATCACGAGTGGGGCCGCTACCTCGGCGCCTTCGGCAAGGGCGCCGACGGCCAGTGGAAAATCCAGTACCTCATGGCGTTTCCCGACTCGACCAAGGTCGACAAGTAGCTGGTTGGGGGTTGGGAGGTGGGAGATGGGGGTTGGGGCGGTTCCCCAATCCCCACCTCCCACCTCCCAACCCCCATCGTCTACATTCCAGCATGGTCCTCCGCCCCCTCGGCACGGTCGCGCTTCCCGACAGCGCCCGGACCGCGAACGACGCCTGGCTCGCCCAGCTCGACGCCGCCCTCTCCGCTCCGGGCGCCGACTGGTCGGTTATCTGCCGCGATACCCTCTACGCGCTCTGGTACCCTGCCGCGCCGGGATGCGACGAGGTCCTGGCCAATGCGAAGACCACGGCGGCGACCCGCGCCGCGCTCTTCGCGCTCGACCCGCGCAACATCACCCTGGAGCCCGAGTATTACGCCGAGGTGGACCGGGACAAATTCGCCCGGGTCAAGCCGCTGCTCTGGCTCTGGTATTCGTTCGATCGCACCCCCGCCGGTGGCCAGAACGTGGACCTCGGCGTCAAGTTCCGCCGCCTCCTGGCGCCCCGCATCTTTGCCCGCTGCGGCAAGAACTTCAAATGTTTTCAGCACACCGAGTTTTCGTTTGGCTACAACATGGACGTGGGCGACGATTGCGTCGTCCACCGTCACGTGCTCCTCGATGACCGCGGCGGGATCACGATGGGAGACCGGGTGAGCGTCTCCGACTACGCCAACATCTACAGCCACACCCACAGCATCGTGGACCAGAAGGATGTGACCGACCTGCGCACCGTGCTGGAGGACGACGTGCGGATCACCTACCATGCCACCGTGCTGGCCGGGGTGCGGGTCGGGCGCAACGGCATGGTCGGCGCGAACGCACTCGCCACCAAGGACGTGAAGCCCTACAACGTGAATGTCGGTATCCCCGCCAAATCCATTCGCGTCAAACCCAATGCGCCGCCGGAGGCCTTCGCCACCGAGCGCCTGCCCCGCCGAGAGGAGTAAAGCCGCCCGAACCGTTGCCTGTTGCCTGTTGCCTGCTGCCTGTTGCCTGCTGCCTATTGCCTACTGCCCACTGCCCACTGCCTACTGCCTACTGCCTACTGCCCAGTGTCTATTGCAGTTCCCCGCCGCCTTACCTCTTCGTGACACATCCGTTGCACAGCCGTGTCGGGTCCGAAACCGACTCCGGCCAGTTTGCCTCGCGGAACAACTAATACATACCGCGCCCGTGGGGTTGCGGTGACCTCGAACCGCGAGCCGATAAATGAAAACAGCCGTAGCGCTCGGAGCTCGGAGCATCGCCCAGGCTGCCTTTCTGCTGATCTGCGCCATCCCCCTCCCGGCCCAGACGCAAACCGGGCGGATCGTGGGACGGATTCTCGACGGGGCACGGGGCACTCCGGTCTCCGGCGCCATCGTCGAAGTGGTCGGAACCGCCACTCGGATCGCCGCCAGCACTTCGGTTGACGGCCGGTACACCCTGCAGGATGTCCCCGCCGGCGAAGTGGCCGTTCGGGTGCGGATGATCGGGTTCGGTCCCAAGACGGTATCGGGGATCCGGGTTCCGGCCGGCGGGGCCGTCACCCAGGATATCGGGCTCGTGAGCGAGGTGGTCCAGCTCGAGGAGCTCTCGGTCACGTCGGAGACCGAGCGCGGCAGCATCAGCAAGGCCCTGAACGAGCAGCGCAACGCCACCGGCATCATCAACGGCATTACCGCGGAAGAGATTTCCAAAACCCCCGATGGGGACGCCGGTCAGGCGGTGCAGCGGGTGAGCGGCGTGACGGTTCAGGACGGGAAATACGTTTTCGTGCGCGGCCTCGGCGAACGGTACACCACCACCTCGCTGAATGGCGCACGCATCCCGAGCCTCGAACCGGAGCGGAAGGTCGTGCCGCTCGACCTCTTTCCGTCCGGCATGCTCGAAGGCATCACCACGTCCAAGACATTCGTTCCGGATCAGCCGGGCGACATGACCGGCGCCGAAGTGAACCTGAAGACCCGCGAGTACCCGTCGCGGAGGATCATTACCTTCTCGGCCGGCACCGGTTTCAACACCGCCGGGTTCGGCTCGGATGTGCTCAAGGCGCCGACCCTGGGACGCGAATGGCTCGGCCTGGCAGGGGACGGCCGCGCGCTCTCGGCCGCACTCAAGGCTGCCGGCGATCTGAGGAGCGTCACGCCGGAACAGGAAAAGAGCCTGCTGGCGACGTTCCGCAATTCCTGGAGTGCGCGCACCGGACAGGGAAACCCCAATGGTGCTTTCGGTGTCTCGGTGGGTGGCGAGGATCCCTTCTTCGGGCAGTCGATGGGCTACCTGCTCTCGCTCTCGTATTCCACCGGTCAGGAAGTCAGGGAGAACGAGCGGAAGGGCCTGGCGATCAATGGGGCCGAGCCGGGAAGCGCGGTTCCGCTCAACGTGTATCTCGGGTCTACGGCCAGGAACAGCATCCTCTGGGGCGGTCTGGTCAACCTGAGCACCCGAATCGGCACGGGCACACGCCTGACCACGAGCAACACTTACACCCGGAGCGCGGACAACGAGGCCAACATCCTCACCGGAAGCAACGAGGAATTCGGCCAGACCTTCCAGTTCACCCGGCTCACCTATACCGAACGCTCGATGCGTTCGAACCAGCTCACCGGTGAGCACCTCTTCGGCACCCGTCACCTGTTCAACTGGTCGGCAAGCGCTTCGGCGGTCACCCGCGATGAGCCGGACCGCTCCGACATCGGGTACCTCGTGGGACCCGACGGGAAGCCGACCGAGTGGTTCGGCCAGGCCAGATTCGCCACGCGCACCTTCAGCGAGCTGTCCGAGCACGGGAAGGATTTGTCGGCGAACTACCAGCTGGCGCTCGGGGCCGCGTCCCGGCCGGTCCTGATCAAGGTCGGCGGTGCGTGGCGGACCACTTCACGCAACTCCGAAATCCGCGCTTACGACATCGTGAACCGCTCGCTCACCACGCCGGAGCTGCAGCAGACTCCGGAGCGGATCTTCAATGGCGAGTATGCCGCCCAGGGCAAGTTGCTCCTCCATGCCAATGCCTTCGGAGGCAGCTACGAGGCCGACGATCGGGTGACCGCGGCGTTCGGCATGCTGGACCTCCCGATCGGCCCGCACGTTCGGGTCATCGGCGGCGCCCGCCTGGAGAAGTGGCGGCTCGACGTGATGACCCGCACCGCGCAGGGAGACATCGTCCCGGCGCGGCCCCGGGCCGGCGATCTGTTGCCGTCGCTGGCGGTCAATGTCGCGCTCCGCGACAACCAGAATCTGCGCGTCTCGGGCAGCCGAACGGTGTCGCGCCCGGAGTACCGGGAACTGTCTCCCGTGCCCTACTTCGAGCAGGTCGGCCTGCTGACCACGTTCGGAAACCCGAACCTCCGCCGCGCCACCATCAGCAACGCCGACGTCCGCTGGGAATGGTTCCCCACATCGGCCGAAGTGGTGAGCGTGAGCGTTTTTGCCAAGCGATTTACCAACCCGATCGAGAAGATTCTGGTCCTCCAGGCCGGCGCCTCGGCGCTCGGCTTCGTGAATGCCGAAGCCGCCAGCAACTATGGCGTCGAGCTCGAGTTGAGGAAGAACCTTGGCCTGCTCAGCCCGGCCTTCCTGCCGTTCACGCTGTTCGCCAACACCACCCTCATGCAGAGCAAGATCACCCCGGGAAGCGAAGTGTTGACCAATGCCAACCGGCCGATGGTCGGCCAGTCGGAATATGTCGCGAATGCCGGCATCAGTTTCCTGGGCGGCTCCGGCCGGACCAGCGCGACCCTGCTCTACAATGTGACCGGCGCACGCATCTCCGAGGCCGGGGGCGGCGGATTGCCGGACACCTACGAGCGCGCCCGTCAGATGGTGGACCTCTCGGTGCAGCTTCCCATGCTCTCTTCGGCCTCGATCAAGCTCGACGCGCGCAATCTTCTTGACAGCCCCGTGACCTTCGAGCAGGGCGGAGTAATACGCCACCGTTACACGACCGGACGTGTTTTCAGCATCGGCTTCACCTGGAGGCCGTAAGCAGCGCGCACCTTTACCCATGCCGAGGCTGGAATGATCACATTGCGCCACATGCTTCTCCGCTGTCTGACGGCGTCCGGGATCGTCCTGGGCGCGTGCAGCAGCGATACCACAGAGCCGAGTCCACCCCCGGTGCCGACGGGCCTGGCAGCCAACCAGCTCAGCCTCACATCGGCGCACGTGAGCTGGTCGGCCGTGACCGGTGCCGCGAGCTACAAACTCGAACGGGGGACCGCCGGAACCTTTACGCAGGTCGGCGCGGCGATCGTGGGCACCTCGTATGACGACACCGGCCTCACCGCCGGCGTCGCGTACAGCTACCGCGTCGCGGCCGTCAGCGCCGGCGGAACGAGCGCCTTCTCCACCGCCGTGGACATCACCACCGGGCTCAAGACGAAGCTCATCGATGCCAACATCACCGCGAGCCGCACGCTGTTCGCGGACACGGTGTATACGCTCAAGGGGTACATCAAAGTTCAGAATGGCGCCGTCCTGACGATCCAGGCGGGAGCCAAAATCGTAGGCGACGCCGCGACCGTCGGCAGCTCGCTCTGGATTCTGCGCGGGGCGCGGATCGAGGCGATTGGCACCGAGTCGGCGCCGATCGTCTTCACCTCGGCCAAGGCGGCGGGACAGCGGAAACCCGGCGACTGGGGCGGCATCATCATCGTCGGCAACGGGATCATCAACCGCACCGAGGCGACGATCCTCACCGAAGGCGGGGCCGCGGGAGTCGCCGAGAACTACGCCGGGGGCAACAACAACGCGGACAACAGCGGCACCCTCAAGTACGTCCGGATCGAGTTTGCCGGCTACGACATTTCGAACGGTGCCGGGCAGGAGCTGAACTCGCTCTCGATGTATGCGGTGGGAAGCGGGACCCGCATCGAATACGTCCAGACCGTTGCCGGGCTCGACGATTCGTTCGAGTGGTGGGGCGGCGCGGTCGACGCCCGCTACCTGGTCTCCTACGAAGCGGGCGACGACCACTTCGACTGGACCGAGGGGTTTGCGGGACGGGTGCAGTTCATGATCGGGCTCCAAAGTACCAAGCTCGATCCCGCCGCGGGCTCCGGGCTGTTCTCGACCGATCCCCGGGGATTCGAGGGGGACGGTTGTGATCCCGGCGTCGTCGGAACGACCTGCACGGTGGTGGCCGGCCCCGCCGGTGCGGGCACCAGCACTCCGTACTCCCGTCCGGTGTTCGCCAATTTTACCTTCGTCGGCCCGGGTCAGGGAGTCGCGGGGTTCCCGGCGGACGGAAACGGCATGGTCCTTCGGCGCGGCACCGCCGGGACGCTCTTCAACGGGATCGTCGCGCGGACCCGCGGCACCGCAATTCAAATGCGGGATGCGTTCACCGACTCGCTCCGGCTCCGGGACTCGCTCAACTTCACCAACATCATCCTGGCCGAAAACGGCCCGGCCGCGACGCCGACGAATTATGACGCGGACGGACTGGATACCACCCCACCGACCGAATCCGCCCGCCGCTATGCGCAGGCGGCGAAATTCGCCACCCAGAATCACCGGATCGGAACCGATGCGGCGTCGCTCTTCCTGAGCCTGACGCCGGCCACGCTCGACTGGACACCCAAGGTCACGGCGGGCCAGCCCGATCCGACCACCGGAGGGAGCCAGGTGCTGCCGCCGAAACTGGCGGCCCGGGTTGCCGGTTACCCGTACAGCGGCGGGTGGGTGAACACCACGTATGTCGGCGCCGCCGCGCCGGCCGGACCGAAGTGGTGGCAGAACTGGACCGTGCACATCACCAACTGAGCGAACACCCACATGAGGCCCGGTCGGCGCGATGGCCGGCCGGGCCTTGTGCGACCAAGGGCGGGAAATGAAATCTCGAATTGCCGGCGTCCTGGCTGCCGTGCTGACCCTCGCCGCGGCGGCCGTGGTGCTGGGACAGAGGGACATCTCGATCTCCGAGGCCACGTCCGCGCCTGCCGGGGTCGTGGATAGTGTTATTCCGCGCGAGGAGGCTTTGCGCCGCTTCCGCGAAGGCATGGCGCCCATTGACTCGCTCGAGGGAGGCGCATCGAGCCGGGAAGCGCTGGTTCGCGCCTTCGTGCAGGCACTGCAGACGGCCGACACGACCACGTTGCGCCGGCTGACTCTGACCCGCCGGGAATTCGCCTATTTGTACTATGAGACCAATCCCCAGTCCCTGCCGCCCTATGACCTGAGTCCGTCGCTGTTCTGGTTCATGCTGGAGGGAGGGAGCCGGGGCGGCCTGATCAAGGCCCTGGAGGGTCGCGGTGGCGCTCCGCTGGGCTACCTCCGCACGCGCTGTGAAGGAGACCCTGTCCGGGAAGGGGAGAATCGGTTGTACGGACCGTGTTACATCGTGCGGAAGCAGGGGGTGCGCGGCGATTCGCTCGTCGAGCGGTTGTTCGGCCCTATCATCGAGCGGCGAGGCTGGTGGAAGTTCGTGAGCTATACCAACAAGCTCGATTAACCCGCTCGTTTCCGGTCTTCACTCGTCGCTGTTCAAGCCAGCCGGTCACGGTTCACTCGCAGGACGTCTTCCAGCACGCCCGCTTCTCCCCGCCCCACCAGCCGCACCGCATCGGTGATCTCGCGCCGGATTCTTGGCCAGGTCATCCGCTCTCGCGCCGCGCCGGGCGCCAGCCATTCGTGCGCATCATGCTCGGGGGACAGGCTCACCTCGGCCTCCCGCGACACGAATGCCGCGAACGCCGGAATCAGCACCACCTCGTTCGTGCTGTGACGGTAGAACGATTCCACCCGGCTCAGGCTGTACAGTCGCTCGGGCCGGAGGCCGGCTTCCTCGCGGATTTCGCGCACCGCGGTGTCCACCGCGGTCTCTCCCTCATCGATGTGGCCGTGGACACCCTCCCACGACCCCGGGGATCGACCCGACGCGCCACGGCGGAGGCAGAGCACCTCGAGCCGGTCCCCGAAGCCCCGCAGGACCAGGACATCGACGTAGGCGACGCGGGGGCTAGGCAATGGGCATCATGGGCAGTAGGCAGTAGGCAGTAGGCAGTAGGCAGTAGCTGAAGGCTGATAGCTGATAGCTCCTTTATTGCCCCCGCCGCCGCGCCAGCGTGCTCTCGAGTCGTGCCGCCAGGGCTTTGGCCCGGAACGGCTTGGTGAGAAAATCATCGGCACCGAGCTGCAGCACCCGCACCTCGTTGTCTTCGTCGCCTTTGGCCGTCAGCACGATCACCGGGATCTGCCGGGTGGCCGGCCTCGAGCGCAGCTGGCTCAGGACCGAATATCCGTCCACGCCCGGAAGATTGAGGTCGAGAATCACGATGTCGGGGGCATGGCGGTCCACTTCGTCCAGCGCCTGGGCGCCGTCCCGCGCCTCCACGACGGTGTATCCCTGCCGCTCGAGCAGATCTTTCATCACCCGGCGAAGCTGATCTTCGTCGTCCACGAGCAGGACCATCGACCCCTTGCGGGTGAGCTCGGTCCGGGCGGGCGGGAGATCTTCGAGCAGCTCGAACGCCGGGGAAAGCTCCAGCATCGGAACGCCGACCGCGTCGCGCGGGGTGATGCGCGTCGGCGCGACGGTGACGGTGACCGGTGCCGGCGCGTCGTCGTGGTCGGGACGGCGGCTCCGGCGGCGGCGGTCGCCCCGGTCGTCATCGTCGTCGTGATGCTGGGGCGCCCGCGATGGGCCCTCGTCGGGGCGGGGCGGCTCGGTGACGCGGAGCAGCTCCTCCACCGACGTCTCACCTGATACCACGTGGCGGATCCCGCTTTCGAAGAGCGAGCGCATGCCATTCGCGCGAGCCGCGGTGGCGATCTGATCGGCGGTGGCGCCCCGCCCGATCAGCCGCTCGATCTCCTGGTTCATCACCAGGATCTCCACGATGCTGAATCGTCCCCGGTATCCCGTATGCGCGCATTCCGTGCATCCCACCGCCGCGTAGAGCTCGGCCGGCCCCGCGGGCAGATGCACCTTGATCCGCTCGGGGAGCTCCTCGGTCTGCTTGACCTTGCAGTAGGGGCAGAGTCGCCGCAGGAGCCGCTGGGCGAGAATGCCGCGCAGCGCGGCCGCGATCTTGTACGCCTCCATCCCCATGTCGACGAGGCGGGTGACGGTATTCGGCGCGTCGTTGGTATGCAGGGTGGACAGCACCAGATGGCCGGTGAGCGAAGCCTGCAGCGCGATCTGCGCCGTCTCCATGTCGCGGATCTCCCCGATGAGCACGACGTCGGGATCCTGGCGCAGAATCGACCGCAGCGCGCTCGCGAAGGTCAGCCCGGCCTTTTCGTTGACCTGGACCTGCACGATGTTGGACCCCAGCCGGTACTCGACCGGGTCCTCGACCGTCACGATGTTCACCTTGTCGCCCTGCACCTGCCGCAGCGCGGCGTAGAGCGTCGTCGTTTTGCCCGAGCCGGTGGGCCCGGTGACCAGGAGAATCCCCTCCTTGTTGTCGAGCAGTTTCATCATGGTGGCGCGCTCGTCGTCCTCGAGACCGAGCGCATCGAGCGAGAGAATCGTCGTTTTGGTATTCAGAATCCGGATCACCAGCTTTTCGCCCAGCGAGGCGGGCAAGGTGGACACCCGGAGATCCACCGGATTGCCGTTCACCGCGACGCGGCAGCGCCCGTCCTGGGGCCGCAGCCGGTCCGCGATATCCATCCCCGACATGATCTTGACCCTGGACACCAGCGGGATTCCCGCCGACCGCGGGATTCTCATGACCTGGCGGAGCACGCCGTCGATCCGGTAGCGCACCACGACGCCGCCTTCGACCGGCTCGACGTGGATGTCGCTCGCCCGGCTGGTGATGCCGTCGGCGATGAGGGTGTCCACCAGCTTGATGATCGGATGCGCCTGGGCCTCCTCGGCGCTCGAACCGTACTCGTCGGCTTCGTCGGCGAGCTGGGTGACTTCGTGCTGATCGGTGATGCCGGAGAGCAGCCTGGAAACCACCTCGTGGGACCGGTAGAGGTCGTCGAGCTTCTCGCGGATCTTGCCCGGTGAGTACAGCAGCATCCGGATTTCCCGGCCGGACACGAACGCGAGCATTTTCTCCGCGTCCATGTCGAACGGATTGGCGGTGGCGACTTCGAGGTAGGAGTCGGTGCTGCGAATCGGCAGGACGTTGTACTTGCGCGCCACCTGCTCGGGCAGGGCGTCCTGGACTTGCGGGTCCTGCGTGGAAAGATTGGCGATGGGGAGGCGGAACCGGGCCGCGACCGCCTCGACGATGTGCTGATCGGTGCTCATCCGGCGGTCGACCAGCGCCTCCCAGAGCGACGTGCCTTCACGCGCCTCGCGCCGGACCTTGGCGATCTGCTCCTCGGTCACAAGCGTCGTCAGGGTGGGGACGAGCCACTCGTCGCTAAAAGCCATTCATCGTTTCCCGAGAATCATTAAGAAGTGGCGAAATGTACGTGGATGAGGCCGGCAGGGGCTAGAGGATCGGCCACCACTCCGGCGCCACATCCACCGTCAGGCCCCAGCGCCGCGGCTTCTCCGGACGCTCCCGAAGCGGTGTGGCGAGCTCGAGCCGCAGCAGGCTCTGCAGCAACTCGATCGCAACGCCTGCGACCGGACGGGCGCCCTCGCTGGAGCGCCATCCGACGCCTTCGATCGTCCCCCCCGCCCAGCCGACCCCGACGAACGGAGCGAGAATTGCCCGGTTCCCGGTGCTGGCAAAGGGTCCGATCCCGACTTCCGGCACCGGCACCCGCACTCGCCACTCGGCCTGACCGGACACCACCCGTCGTCCGCCCCATTGCCGGAACGTTTCTGCGGGAAGCGTGCCGCGGCCCCCGATGACGAAGCTCCTGGCCTTGGGAAGCCCCGGCGTCGCCATGCCCGCAATGGTCCTGACTCGCAGGTGCCCGAGAGGTACCCGCATGCTGCCGTCGGAGCGGAAGGTGGCGCGGAAGTACTGCGTCGGCCCCGATCCCGCTTCGACACCGAACTGCAGCTTGAGATCGCCCCGGTCCACCGCGCCCCGCGGCGCCAGGGTGACGACCGCGCGGCCCAGCCAGTAGCTGCCGCTTCCCAGGGACGGGTTCGGCTCGTAGACGCCGCGGGCCGGCGTGGCCGCTGTCGTCACGCTGCTGCTCCGCTCGAAGCGCGCCGAGAGATCGAGGGACCATCGCGGGTCCAGACGGCGGTGCAGCCCGACCCCGACTTCCTCGCCGAGGAGATAACTGCCGAGGTCGATGGCCGCCTCCTGCGCCAGCAGCGAGTTCACTACGCCGCTGACCACGGGCTCGTCGCCGAAGTCCCGGATGGTGCGGCGTCCCTCGAGCGTCCAGTCGTTGGCGCCCCGGGTGAACCCGACCAGGATGCCCGCGGTGACCCGCCGGTCGGACAGTCCATACCCCAGCGATCCGCGCGCTTCGTATCCCCCGTTGAACCGGAGTCCCATCCCCACGCCGAACGCGAGGCCCTGGACGCGATTAACCCGCACGAGATCGCTCACCGCCGGCGTGCCGACCCGGCTCCGGGGCATTCCTTCGAGGAGCTGCCGGGAGACGAGCTCCTCCGCCTTGCTCTTGAGCTCCTCGAACTCCCGGCGGTCGAACGGTGCCGCGCCTTCCGCCGCCGCCCGGAGCGGCATGGTCCATCGCGCCGTGTCGCTGGTCGGCGCGCCGAGACCCGAGTACGGCGGGGCATCGCGCAGGACTTCGGGAAACGGAGCGGCAAAATCGTAGTCGTCGATGTCCCAGACGCCGCGAATGATCGAGCGCATGGGAAACTCGAAGACCGAGGACCTGCGCCGGATTTCGATCTGCTGCCGGTACGGGAGCCACCATCGCTCTTCGAGCAGCGACTGCTCCAGCACCACCGTGATGTCCTCGACCTCCTTGTCGCGGTACGCGGCCGGCGTGAAGCTGAACTGGAAGCGCACCAGCGCGGCGGTCCTCCGCTCGAGAAAGAGCGAGCCCACCACCAGCGGCCGGGCCAGATCCCGGGGACGCACCTGCACCGCCAGCACCTCGAGCGGTCCTTTCGGCGTGCGCAGGGTGAGGGTATCGCCCAGCGCGAAGTCGTACTCCTCCAGTCCCTCGAGCGACAGCGGATGGATCGCGTCGCGGACTTCATCGCCCTCGCCGATCCGGATGATCGGACCGAAATTGTCGGGGACGATTCCCAGGTGATCGCGGTGGTATCGCATCACGGTGGGAAGGAAGGTGCCGTGCCGCCACGCCACGATTCGCTGCTTGCTCAGATCCGGCGCTTCCCAATACACTTCGACGTCCAGCTCGTCCGCGAGCGCCAGTCGTGGCGGATCGGGAAACCCTCTCCCGAACTGCCAGAGGTGAAAGACGAAGCCATGCGCCCGGCTCTTGTACTGGCGGAGCGCGGTGTCGGCGGACGGGGTTTCCCGGAGCAGGATTGCGCGACGCACCAGCTGACCGACCTGGGCATCGTTCCAGGTCTGGGCGCCGAGGGCCCCGGGCAGGGCCAGCAGGAGAAGGAGAACGAATGCGCGGAGCATCGATGGCCTCAATTAGCAGGGCCCGTGCCGCTCCTGCAAGCGTCGCGATGCTGCTCCTCGCCGCATGCGGGCCCCCCTCGGGAATCAAACCCGGCGGGGTGCCGGCCAATGCGCCGGCGCCGGCTCTGCCACCCCGCCCGATCGCGCAGGTCTTCGTCCTCGAAGCGTCGGGCGCGGCGCCGGAAGACACCGTCATCGACGTCCGCCGCACGGCGCGCCGCGTCATCGTCCTGCGGCGCTCGGCGCCCGATTTCGGCCTTTTCTCCACCCTCGAATTCGGCTCCACCACCGACACGAGTGCTGCGGCGGGAGCGGGGGCCCGGGTGCGGCTCCACCCGCTTCCGGGGCTCTATGGGCTCGAGATCGCGATCGAGGGCGCGGTGGCCGACACCGCCGCGATCATGTTCAGCTATGGAGCCCACTTCGTCGCGCCGGCGGGGGCCCGCGAGCGTTACGGGAGCAATCTCGCCTTCGAGAAAGCGCTGGCGATCGGCAAGGTGGGCGACGATGGGATCGTGGTGTTTCTTCCCACGTCGCGTCCGGGCTCCGACATGCTGAGCGCTCCGCTCCAGGGCGCCGGCCGGTACCTCGTGGCCGCGCCGCGCTGACCCCGTGTCGCGCTGGCGGCTGATTCCCGAAGCGGGCGGAGCTCCGATCGACCTGCCCGACGATCGCGCGGTCGTCGTCGGCCGTGCCGCCGCCTCGGACATTCATCTCCCCGATGAGACGGTATCGCGCCATCACGCCGAGCTCCGCAGCGACGCGCACGGGGTGCTGGTGCGGGACCTGGCCAGCGCAAACGGCACCCTCCACAATGATGCCGCACTGACCGAGGGCCTCGCCGCGCCAGGAGATGCGCTCGCTTTCGGACGGGTGCGGTTCCGGGTGACGGCCGCGTCGTCATTGCGAGGGGCCGCAGGCCCCGAAGCAATCCCCCCGCCCGAGGACGCCGTCCCTCCGGGGACGAACGTCCGCGCGCTCGACGTTCGGTCGGGCGGAGGTGCGCTGGCCAAGCTGCGAAAAGAGCGGCTCGCCCGGCTGATCGAGCTCGCGCGCCAGCTGGGCGGCGCCATCGACACCGACAGTTTGCTGCGACTCGTGGTGGACCAGGCCGCCGCGCTGCTGCCCGCCGATCGCGTCGCGCTCCTGATCGCCGAGGAGCCGGCGGAAACGCTGCGGCTGATGCACTGGTACAACCGGCTCGGCAAAACCGCCGTGCAGGTGCCGGGGAGCATCGCGCGGCGCGCCATGGCGGAGCAGACGCCGATCGTCACCGACAACGCCCAGGAGGATGCGCGGTTTCAGAGCGGGTCGGTGGCGGCCGATCAGGTGCGGGCCGCGCTGTGCGTGCCGCTGCTCACGGACCTGGGCTCGGTGCTCGGCGTGCTGTACGTGGATTCCCTCACCGCCGCGCACCCGTTTTCCGAGGAAGAAGCGGCGCTCTGCTTCGCGTTCGGCGGACTGGCCGCGGCGAGCATCGCCAAGTCGCGCTACGCCGATGCGGTCAGGCGGCAGGACGTGATCCGGGCGAATTTCGAGCGATTCTTCGCACCGGGTGTGGCAGCCCACATCGCCGAAACCCGGAGCGACGTGCGGCCCGGCGGCGAGCGCCGGCCGGTCACGGTGCTCGTCAGCGATATCCGTGGGTTCACCGGACTTGCGGAAACCATGTCCCCGGAAACGATCGCGCGCCACCTCTCCGATTACTTCGCGGCCATGGTCGAGCTCGTCTTCGAGCATGGCGGCACCCTCGACAAGTTCATGGGTGACGCACTGCTGGCCCTCTGGGGCGCGCCGGTCGCCGCCCCCGGCGATACCGATCGCGCCCTGGCCGCGGCGCGCTCCATGCAGGACGAATGTGCGGCCCTCAATACCCGATGGGCCGGCCAGGGACGGCCGCCGCTGGCCATCGGCATCGGGCTGCATCACGGCGACGCATTCACCGGCACGATCGGAAGTCCCCGGCGGCTCGAGTACACCGTCATCGGTGACGTGGTCAACGTCACCGCCCGGCTCTGCGACGCGGCGAACGCGGGTGAAATCGTGATCAGCGAGGCGCTGTGGACTCGGCTCGCCAACCCGGTCGCCGGGACGGCGGGAGAGGAGCTGCACCTGCGCGGCCGGGAAAAACCGGTGACGATTTACCGGCTACAGGGAGGAGCGTGAGAACAGCGTCAGCGGTCAACGGTCAACGGTCAACGGGAACAGCCTTGCTTCTCGGTCTGTCGATTCTGTGCGGCTGCGGCGGGAAGAACACCGGCGTCCGCGCCGATAAGCTCCCGGAAAAGATTCCTGACAGCGTGCTGGCCAAATCAAAGCTGCCGAACGCCAACGCCGTGGGAGCGGCGCTGCGGCTCCGGGACAGCGCCGCCGCGCGACGAGCAAGGGAGGATTCCATTTCCCGAACTCCCCCGTGAGCCCTTACCGTTGACCGTTGACCGTTGACCGTTGACCGAAGTCGTACTCCCACCCCGCCTGGGCCATCAGATCGAGCACCAGCCTGAGCGGCAGTCCCATGACGCCGAAGAAATCTCCCTCGACGCGCTCGATGAGGGCCGCGCCATAGCCCTGAATCCCGTAGGCACCCGCTTTGTCCAGCGGCTCACCGGTGGCGACGTAGGCGCGGAGCAGCTGTTCGCTCGCGGGACGGAAGAGGACGGCGGTGGTGTCGGTCGCTTCATACTCGGCGCCGTCGGCGCGGAGGCAGACCGCAGTGAGCACTTCGTGCCTGCGGCCCTGGAGCCGCTGCAGCATCTTGACGGCGTCCTCGGCGTCGGCGGGCTTTTCGAGGATCTCGTCGCCCAGCGCCACCGTGGTGTCGGCGCCCAGCACCCAGGCGCCGGCTACCGCGCGGGCTTTGTCCCGCGCCAGGCGCTTGACGTACGCGGCGGGGGCTTCGCGCGGCAACCGGATCTCCTGCACATTGGCCGGCTCCACCCGGTGCGGAATGCCGAGCATCGTGAGCAGCTGGTGCCGGCGCGGCGAGCTCGAAGCGAGGATGAGCGGGTGGTGGATCACGCGGAGCGCTCCAGGATCAGCGTGACCGGCCCGTCGTTGACGAGCTCCACCTGCATATCGGCGCCGAATTCGCCGGTGCCGACCCGCAGTCCCTTTTCGCGAAGCTCGGCCACGAATCGCTCGTAGAGGGGAATCGCCTGCTCCGGTCGCGCCGCGTCAACGAACGAAGGCCGCCGCCCCTTCTGGGTGGCGCCATACAGCGTGAACTGGCTCACCACCAGCACCGCACCGCCGACGTCGGCCAACCCGAGGTTCATCTTCCCGTCCGGGTCGGTGAAGATCCGGAGTCCGGCGACCTTCTCGGCCATCCAGACCACCTGGTCCGCGCTGTCCGAGTGGGTAAAGCCGACGAGCAGGCAGAAGCCCGTTTCGATGGCGCTCACCCGCCGGCCTCCGATGCTCACTGATGCCTGGCTCACTCGTTGGAGGACGATGCGCATAGGGGATAGGGAGCCAGGGAGCTAGGGAGCTAGGGTAGAGCCGAGCGAAAAAGATAAGGGGGTGCCGGTTCCGGCACCCCCTAACTCCTAGCTCCCTGGCTCCCTGGCTCCCTACTCGACCGTCACCGACTTCGCGAGGTTCCTCGGCTGATCCACATTGCATCCCCGCCGCACCGCCACGTAGTACGCGAACAACTGGAGCGGGACGCTGGCGAGCATCGGGGTCAGCAGGTCGTGGGTGGCGGGAATCGTGAACACCGCGTCGGCCAGGCGGCTGATTTCGGCATCGCCCTCGGTCACGATGGCGATGACCTTGCCTCCCCGCGCCTTCACCTCCTCGATGTTGCTCACGATCTTGCCGTGCACGCCGTCGCGCGGGGCGATGAACACCACCGGCATGTTTTCGTCGATGAGGGCGATCGGCCCATGCTTCATCTCCGCCGCCGGGTACCCCTCGGCGTGGATGTAGGAGATTTCCTTCAGCTTGAGGGCCCCTTCGAGGGCCACGGGGAAATTCACGCCGCGGCCGAGATAGAGCGCGTTATGAGCGGTGGCAAAGCGGTCGGCGAGGATCTCGACTTCCGGCGCGCGGTCGAGCACCGACCGGATCTGCGCCGGCAAGGCCCGGAGCGCCTGGATGAACTGGCGCCCCTGGAGCAGGCTCAGGGTCCGCAGCCGCGCCATCTTGAGCGCCACCATGGCGAGGGCCGCGACCTGGCTGTTGAAAGCCTTGGTGCTCGCGACCCCGATCTCCGGCCCGGCGCGGAGGTAGAGCCCTCCCTGCACCTCGCGCGCGATCGTCGACCCGACCACGTTGACCAGCCCGATCGTGCGGGCACCGCGGCGGCGGGCCTCGCGAATCGCCGCGAGGGTGTCGGCCGTCTCGCCCGACTGGGACACCGCGATCACCAGCGTGTTCTCGTCGACGATCGGATTGCGGTAGCGGAACTCGGACGCGTATTCCACTTCGCAGGGGATCCGCGCCATCTCCTCGAAGATGTACTCGCCGATCAGCCCCGCGTGCCACGACGTGCCGCAGGCGGTGATGATCACCCGGTTGACGCGATTGAGCTGTTCGTCGGTCATGTTGAGGCCGCGCAACCGCGCGCTTCCCTCGTCCTCGAGCAGGTGGCCCCGCACCGTGTTGGTGAAGCTCTCCGGCTGCTCGAAGATCTCCTTCAGCATGAAATGGCTGAACCCGCCGCGCTCGATCGTCGCCAGGTCCCACTCGATCTGATTCACCGGCTTGTCGACGTGCGTGTCGGTCAGGTTGCGGACCCGGTAGCCATCGCGGGTCAGCACCACCATCTCGCCGTCGTCGAGGTAGACGACGCTCCGCGTGTGTTCCAGGATGGCGGAGGCGTCGGAGGCCACGAAGAATTCGCCGTCGCCCACCCCCACGAGGAGGGGCGAGCCGTTGCGCGCGGCCACCAGCGTGTCGGGCTCGTCGGCCGAGATCACCGCGATGCCGTACGCCCCTTCCACGTCCCAGAGCGCCCCCGCGACCGCCTGCTCGAGATTGCCCTCGTAGTAGGCGCCGATCAGGTGGGCCAGGACCTCGGTATCGGTTTCGGATTTGAAGACGTGCCCGCGCTTCTCGAGCGCCTTCCGGATGACGGCGGCATTCTCGATGATCCCGTTATGGATAACGGCAATGCGGCCGGACCGATCGAGGTGGGGATGGGCATTCGGAGTGGTCGGGGCCCCATGCGTGGCCCAGCGGGTGTGGCCTACGCCGACGGTGCCGACCGGTGTTTCCGTGCGGAGCTTGTCCACCAATACGGAGAGCTTGCCGGCCGCCTTGCGGATCTTGATCCCGCCGCCATTGAGCACCGCCACACCGGCCGAATCGTAGCCGCGGTATTCCATCCGCCGCAGCCCGTCGATGAGGATAGGCGAGGCCTGCCTGGGTCCCACGTATCCGACGATACCACACATCGCGTGAACGACCTCACGACTGGAGTAGGTTCCGGCAAACGTCGATCAGCTCCTGCGCCTCCGGCTCGGTCGGGGCCTCGGCGATGAAACGCACCACCGGCTCCGTCCCGGAGGGGCGAAGGTGGACCCAGCGCCCCCCCCAGGCGAGACGGAGCCCGTCCCGCTCATCTGCCGAGGCCTGGGGGAACCGCTTCTTGAGCGCCGCATACGCGACCTGCAAGTCACTACCCCGCTGCACTTTAGCCTTGACGATCTTGTATCGCGGAGCCGCCCCCACCAGCGCCGAAACTGGCCGGTTTTCCGCTGCAACATACTGCAAGACCAACGCCACCCCGAGTGGCGCATCGCGCCCGATGTGAAAACCGGGGAGCATCACTCCGCCGTTGCCCTCTCCTCCGATGAGGGCCCCTTCGTCCGCCATCATCCGGGCGACATGCGCCTCCCCGACCGGCGAGCGAAGGAACCTCGCCCCTCCCTCGCTCGCCGCATCCTCGACGACGAGGCTGGTGGAGAGATTGGCGACGACCAGCGACGGTTCAAGCGCACTGCCCGCCCCCCGCAGCACCGCCCGGACCGCGAACGCGAGGGTGTAGTCCTCCCCGATCGGCTCGCCGCGCTCGTCCACCAGCGCCAGGCGGTCCACGTCGGGATCCACCGCCATCCCGAGGTCGGCACCGGTTGCCCGCACCAGATTCCCGAGCGGGCCGAGATTCTCGGGACTGGGCTCGGGTTCCCGGGGGAACCGGCCGTCGGCCTCGAGGTTGATGGCGGAAACGCGGCAGTGCAACCGCTCCAGGAGCTGCGGAATCACCAGCCCTCCCACTCCCCGGACACAGTCGATGGCGACGTGGAATTTCCGCCGGCGGATCGCGCGGACATCCACCTCGGGAAGCGAGAGCAGCGCCTCGAGGTGACGGGCGATCGCCGTCCGGTCTTCCTTGACCGAGCCGAGCCCGTCCCAGCCGGCGCGGGGCGGCCCCTGCTCCGCGAGGGCGCGGACCGCGGCCCCGGCGGCGGCATCGAGGAAAATCCCGTCGGGTCCGAGCAGCTTGAGCGCATTCCACTCGACCGGATTGTGGCTGGCCGTCAGGATGAGTCCGGCCCCGGCGCGGTGATGGGTGACCGCGAGCTGGACTGTGGGAGTCGGCACCACGCCCAGGTCGATGACATCGCACCCGACGGACACCAGCCCGGCGGAGGCGGCGGCGGCGAACATGGCTCCGCTGGTCCGGGAATCCCGGCCCACCACGACGGTCGTATGACCCGCGGCGCGTGCCCAGGCACCGAGCGCCGCCGCATGACGGGCCACGAGCTCCGGCGTCAGGTCGGCGCCGACGATCCCGCGCATTCCCGAGACGGAAATCATGAGTGTTTGAGACATGCGGAAAAACTAAGTGACCCGCTGGCTACACGCTGATGGGCAGTTTTTCCACGTCGGGAAATGCCCGGGTGAAGGCACTGACGACGTCGGGATCGAACTGAATGCCGGAGAACCTGAGCAGCTCCTGCATCGCTTCTCCCGCGGGGCGGGGGGTGCGGTACGACCGGTTCGTGGTCATGGCGTCGAAGGCATCGACGACCGACACGAGGCGGGCGACCAGGGGGATGGCCTGTCCGCGCAATCCGTCGGGAAATCCGGATCCGTCGACCCGCTCATGGTGATTCCGGACGATCTGCAGCACCAGCGGGTGCTGCCGGCGGAGCGGCTCCAGGATTTCTTCTCCTTCGGTGACATGCTTCTTGATCTCTTCGAACTCGTCTGGGGTCAGCGGTCCCGGCTTCTGCAGGACGTTGTCCCGCGTTCCGATTTTGCCGATGTCGTGCAGCTCTCCGCCCAGGCGGATCTGGTCGAGCATGTCGCCGCTGAAGCCGAGCATGACCGCCGTTTTGACGGCGTAGCGGCTCACCCGCTGCGAATGTCCGCGGGTATAGACGTCTTTCTTTTCCAGCATCCTGACCGCCATCTGGATTTGGCCCACGAACTGCTCCTTGTTCCGTCGGTCGAGCTCGCGGATGGAAGCTTCGAGCCGTTCCTGGTAGCTCAGCTGCAGGAACCGGTTCTCGAGAATGAGGCGGCGCTTTTCGAGCGCGTTGTCGACCCGGGCCCGGACTTCATCGACCAGCACCGGCTTGGAGAGGTAGTCGTAGGCTCCATGCTGGAGGCATTCGACCGCCGTGGAGACCTCGGCGACGCCGGTGAGCATGATGAAGGCCGTGTCGGGCCAGCGTCGGTGCACTTCCCGGAGAAACGTGATCCCGTCCATCTCCGGCATGTACAGATCGCTGATGATGAGCGGAATTTCGCCCTGGTCCTCCAGCAGGTTCAGGGCTTCCCGCCCGTTGGGCGCTTCGAGCGCGGTCAGTCCCTGGGCCTGCAGCACCCTCGCGAGGACGCGGCGAACCTGGGGATCATCGTCGACGAGGAGGGCGCGGGCGGAGTCCCCCGGCCGTTTTGCACGGCCGCCGGTCTCGGAGGTCACAGGAAGCAAAGTAGGTGAGGGCATGGTAATGTTCAATGATTCGAGACAGCAGCTATCGGCTATCTGCTATCGGCTATCCGTCAGGCTACTTGAGGGCGGGACCGATGGCATGACTGATAGCGGATTGCCGATAGCCCTTAGCGGAGCACTCATGACCCGGATCCTGCCACACGACCTCGACCACTCCCTCCCGACTCGCGCCGTGCACGCCGGACAGGTCGAAGATCCCCTGGCCGGGGCGGTGATGACCCCGATCTATCAAACCTCGACCTATCGCCAGGAAGGTCTCGGAAAGCACAAAGGGTACGAGTACGCGCGCACCCAGAATCCCACGCGGGAGGCGCTGGAGCGGAACGTGGCGGCCCTGGAAGGGGGAACCCACGGCTTCGCGTTCGGCTCCGGGCTTGCCGCGCTCGACGCGATCCTCAAACTCTTCAAGGCCGGCGATCATATCGTCTCGGGCGAGAGCGTCTACGGCGGGTCGATGCGGCTGATGCGGCAGATCTTCGAGCCCTACGGACTCAAGGTCACCTTCGTGGACAGCCGGGAGGCCGGGAACTTCGAGCGGGCGCTGACGCCGGCCACCCGGATGATCTACTGCGAGACACCGACTAACCCGATGATGTTCCTCACCGACCTCCAGGCGGTGGGCGACCTCGCGGCTTCCCGCGGGATCCTCCTCGCCGTGGACAACACCTTCGCGACACCGATCTTTCAGCGGCCGCTCGAAACCGGCAGCGACATCGTGCTGCATTCGACCACCAAATATCTGAACGGGCACAGTGACATGGTCGGCGGCCTGCTGGTCACCCGCCGGGACGACATCGCCGAACGCCTCGGATTCATCCAGAACGCGAGTGGAGCGGTCCCCGGGCCGATGGACTGCTGGCTGGCGCTCCGGGGCACCAAGACCCTGCCGCTCCGGATGAAGCAGCATGATGCGAGCGGACGCCGCATCGCCGACTGGCTCGCGGACCACAAGGCGGTCGAGCGACTCTACTACCCCGGGCTGACGACCCATCCGCAGCACGCCCTGGCCAAGCGGCAGATGAGCGGCTTCGGGGGGATGGTCTCCTTCGATACCGGCAACGTCGAGTTGACCCGCCGCATCGTCGAGCGAGTCCGTATTTTTCAGCTGGCCGAGTCGCTGGGTGGCGTGGAGAGTCTGATCGGGCACCCGGCGTCGATGACACACGCGTCGGTGCCCCCGGACATCCGCCGGGACATGGGACTGACCGACAGTCTCGTGCGACTCAGCGTGGGGATCGAGGCGGTGGAGGACTTGATTGCAGATTTGGAGCAGGCGATGGCGTAGACCCAAAGACGGAACGACGCAAAGACACAAAGTGAACCACCTTGCGTCCTTGCGTCATTGCGCCGTTGCGTCCAAACGTGAAACATTCACGTACGCGCGCCGTAGGTTCACGAACCCCCGACCACCGAGAACAACATGTCCGTCCCCGCTCCGCGCCCCCGAGTCGCCTTCCCGCAGATCGCGGGTGTGTCCTGGGAGCATCCCGCCGACCGCGCCGCGTTGCAGGCGATGCGCGCGGTGCCCGGCTTCGACGATGTGGTTCGCAAGATCATCGCCGTCCTCGGCGGCGAGCGCGGCATCCGGCTCCTGTTCCAGGGCAATGCGGTGCGCACCGGGCCGGCGCAGTTTCCCATCGCGCACGCCCTCCTGGTGGAAATCGCCACGACCTTCGATTGGCCCAAGGTGCCGGAGATGTACGTCACCCAGACGCCGATCTTCAATGCCGGGGCATACGGAGTGGACGATCCGTTCATCGTACTCCACTCCGCCGCCATCGAGCTGCTGGACCAGGAGGAGCTGCGGGTCCTGATTGCGCACGAGTTCGGCCATGTGGCGAGCGGCCATGCCCTCTACCGCACCATCGCCGAGATATTTCTGGCCATCAGCCTCGGCGCGCTGCCCTTTCTCGCCGGCATCGCGCTGCTGCCGGTGCGGCTCGCGGTGCTCGAGTGGTCCCGCAAGTCGGAGCTCTCCTCCGACCGGGCCGGCCTGCTGGGCAGCCAGAACGTCATCGCGTCGCAGCAGCTGTTCATGAAAATGGCGGGGGCCTATCGCGGCGCACTCGAATCGGGCCAGATGTCGCTCGACCCGTTCATCAGCCAGGCGAACGAGTACGCCACGACCAACGATGGGCTGGACATCGTGTACAAGATTCTCAACACCCTGGCGCTGACGCACCCGATGAACACGGTGCGCGCGGCCGAGCTGCAGCGCTGGATTCAGACCGGCGATTACGAGCGGATTCTGCGCGGCGAGTATACCCGCCGCGGGGCCGAGGCGAAGGAGCGTCCGCTGAAGGACGACTTCCGCGCCGCCAAGGATCACTACACCGACGAGGCCCGCGAAACCATCGGGAAGATGGCCGATGCCGCGAAGCGCGCCGCCTCGTCGGCGCGCGAAGCCTTCCGCAAAGCGCAGCAATCGTGAAGGTACTGGTCGTCGGAGGCGGAGGCCGGGAGCACGCGCTCTGCTGGGCGCTCCGGAACGACCTCCCCTCCGCGACCCTCTACTGCGCCCCGGGCAATCCGGGAACCGCCGAGCACGCTGAAAACCTCCCCATCGGGTCCGACAAGATCGACCAGATTGTCGGTGCCGCCAACGAGTTCGCCGTGGATCTCGTCGTCGTCGGACCGGAAGTTCCCCTGGCCCGCGGGCTGGCGGACAAACTGCGCGCCGCCAACCGGCCGGTCTTCGGACCGTCGGCCGCCGCGGCCCGGATCGAGTCATCGAAAGCCTTCGCAAAGGAAGTCATGCTCGCGGCGGGAGTCCCCACCGCGCCGAGCCGGAGCTTCACGGAGCTCGCCCCCGCCCTGGCCTATGTCGATCGTCACGAAGCACCGCTGGTCGTGAAGGCGAGCGGGCTCGCGGCCGGGAAGGGCGCGATCATCTGTGCCAGCCGCGAGGAGGCCCGGCGCGCGCTCACCCAGATGCTGCGCGACGGGATTTTCGGCGAGGCCGGCAAGACGGCGGTGGTCGAGAGCTTTCTCGAGGGGGAGGAGGTCTCCGTGCTCGCGGTCACCAACGGACGCGATCTCGTCATCCTCCCCGCTGCCCAGGACCACAAGCGCCTGGAGGATCGCGACCGGGGGCCGAATACCGGAGGCATGGGTGCCTACAGTCCGGTCAGCTTCGCCACACGGGAATTCCTCGATCGGGTCGAGCGTCTGGTCCTGATTCCGACGCTCGCCGAGATGGAGCGCCGGGGGGCGCCGTTTGCCGGTGTGCTCTACGCCGGGTTGATGGTCGACGAACGCGGAAACCCCAATGTGGTCGAATTCAACTGCCGCTTCGGCGATCCCGAAGCCCAGGTGATCCTCCCGCTCATCGCGTCGGGATTCGCCGACCTCCTCCACGCCGTCGCCACCCGGACCGCGCTCCCCAAGCTCGAGATCGCGAGCTCCGCCGCCGTCACCACCGTGCTGGCCGCCGCCGGCTATCCCGAGACTCCCCGGCGCGGCGACCCGATCGCGATGCCCCGCCAATTGCCTTCCGGCACGATGATCTTCCAGGCGGGAACCCAACGCGACGACGCCGGCACCCTGCGCACCAATGGCGGGCGGGTCATGGCCGTGACCGGCGTCGCGCCCACCTTCGCCGCCGCGCAGGCGGCCAGCCGGCAAGGGGCGGAGTCGGTCGTTTTCGCGGGGAAGCAGTTTCGGAGAGACATCGGGTGGCGGGAAGCACGGAGACAGAGGGTATAGGGAGCTAGAGCGCTAGGGAGCTAGGTTACAATGCAGTGGTTCCCTAACTCCCTAGCTCCCTAAATCCTTCGCTCCCGACCTTGCCCGAACTCCCAGAGGTAGAAACCATCGTCCGCGACCTTCGATCCTCGCTGACCGGGCGCCGGTTCGTGGCGGGACGCCTCTCCCATGACGATGTGCTTCGCGGAGTCACCCGGCGCTCGCTCCTGTCCGGCCTCCGGAACGCGACGGTGCTCGAGCTGACCCGTCGCGCCAAGCATGCAGTGATCGTGACCGATCGCGGACGCCTCGTCGTCCAGCCGGGAATGACCGGCTCGCTGATGATACTCGATCGCCCCCTCACCGCGGAGGAGCGGCGCTATGCGGTGCTCCGGCTCAGCCAGGACGACGGCCGGACTCTGGTTTATCGCGATGTCCGCCGGCTCGGCACGCTGCTCTGGCTGGGCGACACGGGGTGGGCCCAGTACGATCAGGCGATCGGTCCCGAGCCGCTCGACCGCCGCTTCACCGGGAGAGCATTCCACCGCATTCTCCAGGGGTCGCGCGCCGCGGTGAAGAAGGTCCTGATGGACCAGCGCGCCATCGCGGGAGTCGGCAACATCTACGCCAACGAAGCGCTCTTTGCCGCGGGGATCGACCCGTCCAAGCCGGCGCGCGAGGTGAGCGCGACGGGCGCGGGACGGCTCCGCCGTGAGCTGGTTCGGATCCTCCGGGCGGCCATCCGATCCAAGGGCAGTACGGTGCGGGATTACCGCACCGGGACCGGCGCATCGGGCAATTTCCAGCTCGAGCTGCTGGTGTACGGCCGCGAAGGGGAACCCTGCGTTCGCTGCGGGGCGACGCTCGCGGGAACCCACGCGATCGACGCCAGAATCACCGTCTTCTGCCATCGCTGCCAGTCGTGACTTCACGGACGATCGCCCTCCCCCTCCCCGGCACCGATCTGGAAGGGCTCCGCCGCCGGGTCAGCACGACCGCCGAGAAACGGCCCGGGATCTACCGGATGCTCGATGCCTCGGGTCGTGTGCTGTATGTCGGCAAGGCCCGGCAGGTGCGCACCCGGCTTCTCTCCTACTTCAGTGCGAAGTTTCCCGAAGACAAAGGGGCCCGGATCCTCCAGGCGGCGAGCGATCTGGCATGGGAATACGCGACCAGCGAATTCGCGGCACACCTCGCCGAGCTTCGCGAAATCCGCAAATGGCGTCCCCCCTACAACGTGCAGATGAACCGGAGCAGGACGGCGATGTTCGTGGCGGTGGCCGATGGCCCCGCTCCCAAACTGGCCAGCACCGCCTCGCCCTCCAGGGACCAAGTCCGGTATTACGGCCCGCTTCCCTCCCGGGGCCGGACCAGCGATGCGATCCGGGTGCTCAACGATCTGCTGGGACTGCGAGACTGTGCCGACAAGATGCCGATCGCGTTCGCGGAACAGGGCGACCTCTTCAACGAGCCGAGGCAGGCGGCCTGTCCGCGGTACGATTTCGGAACCTGCAGCGGACCCTGTGCGGGACTGGTCACGGAGCGGGAGTACCGGAACCGGATCGGGATCGCGGTCGATTTTCTCGAGGGACGCGGGATCGCGCCGGTGGATCGCGTGGTGGCGGGCATGATGGCCGCGGCCGAGCGAGGCGAGTTCGAGGCGGCCGCGCGATGGCGCGAACGCTTCGAGGCACTCGAATGGCTCCTGGGCGCAACCACCCGGGCGCGCTCCGCGGTCGAGCTGCTCACCTTCGTCTATCGGGATCCCGGTGCGCACGGCGACGACCGCGCCTATCTCATCCGGCGCGGCTCGGTGCGCGCCTGTTATCCCTGGCCCGGCACACCCATCGAGATCGAGGCATTCCGCGGGGTGGTTGCGGCGGAGCTGGCGCGGGAGGATGTGCCGGCGGGGCCGCTCCCGGCGTCTGTAATTGAGGAGATGCTCCTGATCATGAGCTGGTTCCGCCGTCATCCGGAGGCGCTCCGGCGCACCACCCGGATGCAGGAATGGATGTAACACGCGAGGAAGGAATCCCGTGCCGAAAAAGCCCCCCGCATCGACCGACGCCGCCCGACACGACCTGATCGCGCGCCTCAACGAAGACCTGTCCAGAGAATACCAGGCCATCATCGCATATGTCGTCTATTCCCAGGCCATCAAGGGCGCCGCGTACATGAACATCGCGAGGGAGCTGGAGGTGCACGCGAGGGAAGAGCTGCAGCACGCCATGATCATCGCCAAGCAGATCGATTACCTCGGCGGCGACCTGACCGTGACCCCGCAGCCGGTACGCACCTCCGACGATCCCAAGGCGATGCTTCGCTTCGACCTCGAAAACGAACGGGTGACGATCAAACATTATCGCGAGCGGGTCCGCCAGTGCGAAGCGCTCGGCGAGTACGCGATGGCCGAGCACATCCGCGAAATCCTGGTCAACGAGCAGGAGCACCTGATCGACCTCGCCACGGCGCTCGGCCAGGATCCGCCCAACCTCAGCGAGTGAGTTCGAACGGTCGGGTTGTTTCCCGGCCAGGAG